>Ga0209619_10001976_pt1 | contig 14884 bp, 16 predicted proteins | sample Rifsed16ft3_FD_184011 | JGI IMG/M metagenome (GOLD analysis project Ga0209619, IMG submission 184011) | Soil microbial communities from Rifle, Colorado, USA - sediment 16ft 3 (version 2) | ecosystem: Environmental > Terrestrial > Deep subsurface > Rock core/Sediment | place: Rifle, Colorado... | reverse complement strand
CAGGTCAGCATCTGCAAAATGGAACCTGACTGATCGTTGTTGGGGCCAAGAAAGCGCAACACCAATCCGGGGAAAGCCATAAGCGCCGCGCCCAGCCATCCTGCATACACCGGTTTGAAGCGCTCGTCTTTTGTCAAGCGCCACAACGCGGCGACAATGCCCGTCAGGAGAATGCCCTGCAGGGCAAGACCGATGGGTCCGGCCCATGCAAGATTCGCCGCACTCCCCGATGCGATGGCCGTCTGCTCCATGAACCATAATACAAAGTGATAAGCCAGCAGACTGATGGGCATGAGCAACGCAACGACCACGAACAGAATCAATGCGCCTGTTGATCGGTTTTTTGGTTCTGGCAAGAGAGGAATGGATTCATTCAAGTTGAACTGCACTTCACTCATAGCATCTCCTTTTCACTTGGCGCGCAAATACTGATCGAAGAATTCCTTTTCCTAACATTTAATCCGCGGCGGCCTCCGCAACCTCAGGCGTATGCGGATGCACGTGGAACAACTTAAAGGCCCACTGCACGGATGGACCGATCAACAACGCGAATGCGACCGTTCCGATCCCCGCCGGCCCGCCCAGCAACCATCCAATTAAGACAACCACCACCTCAATCGCGCCGCGCGCCACACGGATACTCACTCCTGTGGTGCGATGCACCGCCAGCATCAAACTATCGCGCGGACCCGCGCCCGCATCCACGCCGATGTAGATCGCGGTTGCCGCGCCTTGTATGAGAACACCCAGCATGAACATTCCGATTTGCAGGGCAAGGTTATCTTTTGGGGTTGAGATAAAATCCAGAAACAGGTTGAGCCAGGGACCGATACTCAAAATATTTCCCAATGTTCCCCACCCCACTCGTTCACGGAATGCCAGCGCGAGGATCAGGATGATAAAGCCCATGTAAACGGTCATGGTTCCGATCTTTATCCCGAGGATATTCGCGAGGGCGACCTCCAGCACCAGCCACGTCCCTGTCCCAAGATTCGCGTGCACGATCAATGCAATTGCAAATCCGTATAACAAAAAACCAATTTGAATGACAAGGAAATCTCTTATAAACGTATTCCAACGAATGGGTCTGAGCATTTAGTCTCCAAAATTCTACGCGCTGAGCGGAACGTAGTGCAGACGAAGCGCAGGTTTACATGTTGCATGCGCTTCGTCTACAGGACAGGAATTCACTGTCCCTCCGCTCAGCGCGAAGTATAAGCAGCGATAATAACACCTATGATACACTCACGCCATGCTACAAATCATAGAAGCCCATCGTGACAATTTCACCATCAGTACCGATCCCGCGCGCCTGGATGCAGAAGCCATCGCCGAAATGCTCGAGCGCGCCTACTGGGCACAGGGACGCCCGCGTGAGCGCGTCGACCGGGCGCTTGCCAACTCACTTGTCTTCGGTCTCTATGATGGCAAAAAGCAGATCGGTCTCGCGCGCGTCATCAGTGATTACGCCATCTTCGCCTACCTGTGCGACGTCTTCATCCACGAAGATTATCGTGCGCAAGGCCTGGGCAAATGGCTGGTGCAAACCATCCACAGCCATCCCGACCTGCAGGGCCTGCGCCGCTGGACTCTCGTCACACGCGACGCGCACAGCCTCTACACTCCATTCGGCTGGACGGGCCTCAACGACGCAGATAGCTGGATGGAGATCCTGAATCCATTTCCCGGCGAGGGACGCGATTGATGTCCTCGATCATCCTCAAGCAGGGACGTGAGAAGTCGCTGCTCCGACGACATCCTTGGATCTTTTCCGGCGCGATCCATCACATGGATGATCCTTCGGCCGCCCTTCGACACGGCTTCGCCAGTCAGGACATCGCCTCAGGCTCGACCGTTGACCTGCTCTCGTTTAATAAGCAATTTCTCGCCCGCGCCTCCTACTCGCCCCACTCCCAGATCCGTGCCCGTGTGTGGACGTTTGAGGATGAACCAGTTGACAGGGAATTCTTCCGCAAAAAAATACGTGCGTCACTTGCCACACGTCAGACGTTACAAATCGAACACAACACAAATGCAACTCGCCTCATTTATGCCGAATCAGACAACCTGCCCGGCTTGATCGTGGACCGCTATGGCGATGTTCTTGTCCTTCAATCTCTAACCGCGGGAAGCAATTACTGGAAAGAAACCATCGCCGATCTCCTGATCGAAGAAACCGGATTGGAAAACATCTATGAACGCTCCGATGCCGATGTCCGTGAATTGGAGGGGCTGGAGCCAAAAGTTGGCATTCTTCGTGGCACGATTCCCCAATCGCCACTTGCCATTTACGAACACGGCCTGAAATTCCTCGTCAACATCGAGCATGGCCATAAAACAGGCTTTTATCTTGACCAGCGCAAAAACCGTCTGCGCGTGCGTGAACTTGCAAAGGATAAAGATGTACTGGATTGCTTCTGTTATACAGGCGGGTTCACGGTCAATGCGCTGGCTGGCGGAGCAAAGTCTGTCCTTTCAGTGGATGCTTCTGGAGATGCGCTTGCTCTTGCAAAGGAAAATGTCATATTGAACGATTTGCCCGTCGATAAAGCAAACTTCATCGAAGGTGATGTTTTTCAACTCCTGCGCAGATTTCGCGATGAGAACCGTTCCTTCGACATGATCATCCTCGACCCGCCCAAGTTTGCTCCCACCGCCGCGCAAGCCGAAGGAGCCGCGCGTGGCTATAAAGACATCAACCTGTTCGCGTTCAAGTTGTTGAGGCCTGGCGGGATCCTGGCCACATTCTCATGCTCCGGTGGGATCGACGCAGGGTTGTTCCAAAAAATCATAGCGGGAGCAGCCCTAGATGCAGGTTTTGACGCGCAGATCGTCGAGCATTTATCGCAGGGAGCAGATCATCCCGTCTTGTTGAATTTTCCAGAAGGAACCTATCTCAAAGGTTTGATCTGTTTGCGCAAGTAAGGTGCTATTATTCGTTGCGTCTATTAATTTGAATGTCATTGCGAGTCTGCGAGAAGCAATCCCCAATTAACTGGAAGATTGCTTCACTCCGCTCGCAATGACATTTTAGAAACGGAGGAAGAGATGAAACATCATAAATATTTGATCATCGGTGGCGGGCTGGCCGGTGATGGCGCGACCCGCGGAATTCGTGAACTGGATACGGAGGGTTCGATTGGCATGATCAGCATGGAGCCTGATCCGCCCTACATGCGGCCTAATCTCTCAAAAGGTTTGTGGAAAGGCCGCCCGCTGGAGAAGATCTGGCGTAAAACGGAGGAGCGGGCTGAACTTCACTTAAATCGTAAAGCAGCCCAACTTGACCCAAAGAAAAAATATATCCGTGATGACGGGGGAGACGAATACACTTACGATAAGCTATTGATCGCGACAGGCGGCTCACCCAAACATTTGCCTTTCGGGAATGGGGACATCATTTATTATCGCAACTTTCAGGACTACAAACATCTGCGCGGCTTGACCGAGCAAGGAGACCACTTCGTTGTGATTGGCGGCAGCTTTATCGGCTCAGAGCTCGCCGCCGCACTGACGATTGTCGGCAAAAAAGTGATCATGATCTTCCCGGGAGAAGCAATCAGTGGAAGTATCTTCCCCAGCGACCTCGCACATTTCCTGAATGACTATTATCGCCAAAAGGGTGTGGAGGTGTTGACAGGTGACACGGCTGCCAGCGTTCAAAAAGAAGGGAACCGCCTCACGGTCCGCACTGGAAGCGGGCGCGCAATCGAAGCGGACGGAGTCGCGGCCGGGATCGGCATCCACCCCAACCTTGACCTGGCGAAGGAAGCTGGTCTTATGATCGATGACGGCATCGTTGTGGATGAGCACCTGGAAACATCAGTCCCTGATATTTACGCGGCAGGCGACGCGGCGAATTTCTTCCATTCGGCGCTTGAAAAGCGGACGCGTGTGGAGCATGAAGATAATGCCGTCCAAATGGGGAAACTCGCGGGGCGTAACATGGCAGGCGCAAGCGAAACGTATACTCACGTGCCGATGTTCTATTCCGATCTGTTCGATCTTGGCTATGAAGCCGTTGGGGAAATGAGCAGCAAAATGGAAACTGTCGCGGACTGGCAGGAGGAACCATTCAGGAAAGGCGTTGTCTATTATCTCGACGATGGCCGTGTGCGAGGTGTGTTGTTATGGAATGTGTGGAAGAAGGTAGAGGCTGCACGTGAGCTGATGAAAGAGAAGGGACCGTTCAAGGCAAAGGATTTGAAGGGAAAAATAAAAGGTGAGTGAGGGCAGAAGAAGTTGGATGTCTTGGGGACCTCCAACTTCTGAATCAAGCCAGCCTTTGATTGAAATTCACTCCCGTGATTTCATCATGTGAGGGAAGTTTGGATATACCTTATCGGCTCAATACACCCTGGCCTTGGGAATAAATCAAACAAATGAACTTCAACGACTACCAAACCAAATCACGCAGGACAGCAGGCTACCCCGCCATCGGACATCCCATTATCTATCCTACACTTGGACTGGTCAACGAAGCGGGAGAGGTGGCGGGCAAGATCAAGAAGGTATTCCGCGATAAAGAGGGTCAGATCAGCGAAGAGACACGCGAAGCCCTCAAAGCTGAGCTCGGCGATGTGTTGTGGTACATCACGCAGGTCGCGACCGAGTTGGATTTATCTCTGGATGAGATCGCTGAATACAATATCGCGAAGTTATATGATCGGTTGGAAAGAGGAAAGATTCGAGGGGATGGGGATAATCGATAACCAGATGTCATTGCGAGACCCCGCTGGTTGAGTAGCCGCGAGTGAAACGAGCAGCGTACACTTGCACCGGCATGCAAGTGCAGGTGTCGAAACCAAGGGGTCGAAGCAATCTCAAGTTTGAAGGTTAGTTGAGATTGCTTCGTCGTTGCTTCGCAACTCCTCGCAATGACATTTCATTTTTTATTTTTCCCATAATCACACAATTTTCGAATTGGGCAAATCTCACAATTCGCCTTGCGCGCGGTGCAGATTTCGCGTCCCAGACGGATAATGTTCAAGTGAGCGGCGTAATATGTCTCTGGCGGGAATAGGCTTTCGAGATGCGGATGCGCCTGTTCAACGGTCATCTTTTCCGGGCGGAGTCCGATGCGGCCCGTTACGCGGTAGATATGTGTGTCAACAGGGAATGCAGGTTTATTCAATGAAAAGCACAACACGATGGCAGCAGTCTTCGGGCCGACGCCATTGAATCTGGTCAGCCAGGCACGCGCTTCATCAACAGTTAATTTTTCAAGAAAAGATAAGTCCAGGCTACCGCGTTCTTCAGTAATGGAGCGCAACACCTGTTGAATGCGCGGCCCTTTTTGATTCGCAAGACCGGCAGGACGGATGGCTTCAATTACATCTAAAGTCATCGCATCGCGCACTTCTTCCCACGTCCCAAACCTGGCACGCAAAGCATTGAAAGCGCGATCACGATTCAGATCGTTTGTGTTCTGCGAAAGGATGGTTGAAACCAGTTCATCAATTGCTGGCAATGGATTACGCCACATGGGCTCACCATAGAATTCAAGCAATCGTTCATGGATCTTCAGCGCGCGCGGAGCCAGTCTGTTCATGAGTAGCCAGCCTCCTTGATCAAGCGCATTGTGTTGTTCACCACGTCGCGATGTTTATTCGGGATCAACTCATCGAACATGGCAGCGGTCAGGCGATACAGCGTCAGTGCAGCCGCGCCGCGTGATTGATATTGCGATGCACCTGGATCCAGTCCCCACGCCGACCGGAACGCGCGCGTCCATTTCGAATCACGTCCCACCGAATCCTGGATCAGATCAAAATACCGGTTCTCGCTGATAATTAAAATGCCCTTCTGAACCGCGACCGCTTCGAGCATGTTTTTTACCAATCCCCAGGTTGCATACAACACAGTTGACTCGTGTCCGCGTGCAAGACCGTTCAATATCTTATGCACTTCTTCCGCACAGCCCATCACTTCTGCTGCCGCGAATTCATCTGCCGCAGATTGCAAAACTGACCAATCAAACGCGTGAGCGGCCTGCTGTAATGCGGTCAGCGAGCCGTCTTTATCAAGCACGATCTTCATCCCGCGCAAACCCGGCACGGCCCAGACCGCTCGACGCGGGTTCGTTAATGCGGAGCGTTCATCATCACGCAACGTGTACTTAAGACTGATAAGTTTTCCATCCCAATAGCGCAGCGCGTAACGATCATATTGATTCTCAGGCAGTTTACTGACGAAGATATCGAAGTCGACATCGCTGTACTTGCTTTCCTGTCCGCGCGAATAACTGCCCACGATAGCAACGCCGACGATATCGGGCGAGTCGATCCTTTCAAGGGCAGATCGAATGAAGAGGTCAGATAGGGTCAATTATTGCTCCACCTTCCCCCCACTCACCCTCCACACTTCAGCCTTCCCCACAAAATCAGGCGCGAAGAGATTCAGATCGGTTGTGGTGAACAGCACCTGCTCACTTTCGCCAACATATTTCAATAGATCAGCGCGGCGCTGTAGGTCCAACTCGGCCATCACCTCATCCAGCAGGATCACGGGCCACTCGCCCGTGCGTTCCTTCATCCAGTTCACTTCGGCCAGTTTGAGCGCCAGCAACGTCGTGCGAACCTGTCCACGCGAGCCATAGTTGCCAAGATCGATATCAGTCGCCAGAAAACGCATTTCATCGCGGTGCGGGCCGATCGTCGTCACGCCGCGTGCGATCTCTTCATTGCGCAGTTCACGCAAGCGTGCACGAAAACCATCCCGGATTTCATCCAACTCCAAACGCGAACGATCAAGGACCGTGTCCATCTTCAAACCCAGCTGTCCATTCGGTTTCGGCAGCGGATCGAAGGCGGGTTGGTATGAGAGGCGCAGAGTCTCGGACCCATGAGTCAACTCGTAATGGACGCGTGCAGCGAGCCGCTCGATTTGCTGGATGGCTTCGATGCGCCACAGGATGATCTGCGCGCCGAGACGAGTCAACGCCTCATCCCAGACCTCAAGCTGATCCGCGTTCCCAGAGCGTTCCCCCAGCAATTTGAGGAGCGCATTACGTTGCGTGAGCGCCTGGTTGTATTCGCTCAACACGCGTGCATATGCAGGTGTGGACTGTGCCAGCGCGAGATTAAGATAACGGCGGCGGTCTTCGGGCACGCCCTCGATGATTTGCGACATCTGCGGAACAAAGATAACCGCGTTGAAATGACCGATGACTTCATTAACGTGTTTCTTCACTCCATCGAGCAGAATTTCCTTGCGAAGGCGCTGGCCGTTCAACACGCCCATCGGTTCGAGAATGAGGCGTACTTCAAGCCGGTGCCTGCCTTGAGCGTGTTGATATTCCGCAACCAGGCGCGTGACCGTCAGGGAATCCTTTTTCGTTTCATGAAAATTGATGACCTGACGATCCGCATGGGTTTGAAAGGATGTAAACGCCGCGAGGAAATAAATGGCTTCGAGCATGCTGGTCTTGCCCTGCGCGTTATCTCCCACCAGCACGACAACCCGCCGAGGAAAGTCAACATCCAGGCGGGTAAAGTTACGAAAGTTGGTAAGGGAGAGGTGTTTTAAGAACATGTCTAACGTTGAAAGTCCAACGTCGCCCAAATGACGTTGGACGTTGGACTTTCAACTCTTTCAGTTAATCAATTTCATTTCCAATTCTATTTCATCGCGCAAAGGAATGTTATTCTCACCGATCAACGGAATGCCCGGCTTGATCTTTCTTGATTCATTCACCGCGCCGCGCTGGATAGCAGCCAGTTCGAAACCGCGTTTTTGATAGAAACCAAGAGCATGCAAATTATCGTTCGTTGTAATGAGGAAAATACGCTGGCAACCTTTTGCGCGCGCGACTGCAATGACTTTCTCCATGAGAAGAGTGCCAATGCCCTGTCCTTCTCGCAAGCTGTCAAGGGAGATGATCTCACAGTCACGTCCTGAAAAATGATAGGTGATTTCCCCAATCCACTCCTCGCCATCAAAAGCGACAAATCCATCCAAAGCGTCCGGGCGATAGATCACCCCGTGTGCCACCACAAACTCATCACCCCAATTCTCTTTCCAAAACTGGCGCAGGCGAGGCAGGTCATTTTGAGTTAGACGGCGCAGGTCGAAAGTCATTAAACTTCTTGTTCCGGTTCAATCTCTTGTTGCGGCTGCCACACGCGCGTAGCGCGATCCGGGAAGAGCATCCCGTTCAAGTGGTCAATCTCATGCTGGAAAATGCGCGCCAGCCATCCCTCCGCCTTGACCTTCATTGGCTTGCCGTGACGGTTGAGTCCCTTCACCTGTATCACAGCGTGGCGTTCCACTTCGCCGACGAGATTGGGGATGGAAAGACAACCTTCCACGCCCATCAATGTCTCTGGGGAGGTTCTCACGATCTCAGGATTGATCATCACGAATAATTTCTTGGGCCCCTCCTGCTGGCCTTCACTTTCATCCTCCTCCTCTTCGCCGTATTCGACAACGATCAAGCGTTCAGAGATACTGACCTGCGGCGCAGCCAGACCGACCCCGGGCGCTGCGCGCATGGTTTCGATCATGTCGTCTATCAGGGTTTGGAGATTCTTATCGAATTTCGTTACTGTATGAGCCTTGCGGCGTAATACAGGTTCAGGGAGGGTAACAATCTGACGGAGAGCCATTTTATTCATTTACCTTTGGTAATATCTTTGCGTCACTCTGAGCCCTTCGGCTTCGCTCAGGATAAACTCCGCGAAGAGTCTCGCTCCTGGGGCTGGAGATCCTTCGCTGCTCCTTCGCTTCGCTCAGGACTGCGGCCCAGGATGACATTTCTTGATTCTAAGAATTCCCGATTTTACTCTGATTTCAGGTTTCTCTTTTCTTCTTCTCTAAACTCTTCCGCGTTTTTGTGATATGTTACCAGCCATTCCGCCATGCGTTCGCGTTCAGCGGCAGCTTTGCCTTCCTCCTGTTTCGCTTTGCGTGCCTCGCGGCGGCGGTCAATATCCGATTGGACGCTGGCAGGATCGATGACATCTTCGAATGCAAGCTTGGAACCACCCACTGTAATGTATACGGTACCATAGTTGAAAATTTCACCCAAAATGCCGATACGCCTATATTCAGTCCCCAGGATGCTCTCCAGTTGCGCGGCGTTACGTGTTTGTGTGCCGAAAGGCTTTTTGTCAAGGTCAACGATTTGTTCAGGCGTGATCTGGAATTGGTCATTGCTCCAATCCATCACTTCATAGATCAGCCATCCCAGAAAGGGAACCAGGGCGATCAGAAAAGCGAGCGAATATGCGTCAAAGACCAGCTTCCCATCTATGATTTGGACAAAAGCCTCCTCCGGCAACTGGGCCAGCCTAATTAACCGCCAGAAAAACAATACGATCACCCCAATAATACCAGCCAATGGCATCCATGCCTGTTGGATCAGCACAAACCAATGCTTTCGGTAGAACACACTATTGCCAGTTTCGTAGCGAAGTTTTAGTGTGTTTGCACCGAGCACGCGCAACAGGTTAGCTCGCCCTTGCTTGGGCTTGGGTTTGGCTGGTTTTCCCGAAGAGGATGAAATATCTGTATCAGCTTTCGGCTTGCCCGAAGGGGGAAGCGGAAGCTGAAGTTTTCTGCGAATGGCATCCTTCATCGCTTCCTTTTCCAACCCAACTGCCTGTTCTTCTGTACGATGCCAATGCTCTTCGATCATGTGCTGAGCCTGTTCGGGATGACTCACATTATTAAATGGAATCCTTCCAACCCACGTACGCACGATGACATCACCATAATCAAGGATACGCCCAAGCTGGCTCGTTTCAACCCCAACAGAAAGGGTCGTGCCAAGGGGAGATTCCTGCCTGCTATCGTAAATACCTATCACCTTTTCAAGCCATACCACGCGCTGGTTGGTGACGATGTAATAATCGTTGCCCCAGTCGATCCGAAGCCATGCTATCCACAAGATAATTGCGATCAGTGAACCCCATGCTGCCAGCGCAACGATTGCAAAACTTACGATAGAGTACCAGGCATAGAAGAAAAAGAGGGGCACGAACAGCGCAAGGACGGGCCAGATCAGCTTTTGATAGAGAACTATCGGATGCTTGCGCGCCAGGAAATAGACGACTTCATCAGATCTCAGCCATTTCAATCGCAATCTCTGCGCCAGTTGACGGCTGCGGACAGCGACCTCGAGATTCAACCGAAGTTTGGGATCACGCTTGTAAAGCTGTTCAAAATCCTTCCGGGAAAGAACGAGCAAAGTAGTATCCGCCACAGCAGTGGCGGTCGCAGAACGTCGCCGATTCGAAACCAGGGCCAGTTCGCCGAAGTAATCGCTTTTCACAAAAACCGCAAGTTGTGTTTGCTTCCCATCCTGCCTGCGGGTAATATTCACACTCCCGCCATGGATCAAATAGAAACTCTCGGCTTTGCCATCCTGTTCGAAAACAACAGCCCCCGCGGGATGAGAAGCCTCGCTGAGCTTCTCGGCGATAGTCTGAAGTTCATCGTCATCCAAACCGTGGAAGAGATGGATCTTCTTGAGAAAGGCGACTCTTGCAGAAGTTTCAATGGGCACGGTTTGATTCTATCAAATTTCACGCACGATGGTACATCCGTATGCAGGCATTTCTGTCAACTCAGGTAAACGCCCATCGAGCAGCGCTTCCACCGCCTCTCCCAGAAAGAAGCGGGTGGCTTTCCTTTGACGGAACTTGACATCATCCACCGCGCCGCGGTAACGGAGGATCCCCTCACGATCAACTATAAAAACGTGTGGTGTCATCTGCGCTTCGTAAAGGTCCGCGACAACGCGTTCCGCATCCATCAGGACGGTTGGCAGGCGTCGCGTTTTAGCAGCTTCTTCCAGCATTTGAACGGATTCGTTCCGATTCGCGGCAATGGGCAGCATCACCACATCCCTGCCCCATTGCACCAGACACGCCATCGTCAAACGGTCGGTCCGCTCCGAATGCGGGCATTCAGCCGACCAGAAGTTGATAATGACGATCTTCCCGCGATAATCACTTAATCTATGAGGAATGCCGCGGAGATCGCTCAATTCAAAATCGGGCGCAGGCTGGTTAAGTTGCACAGGAAGATTATAACAAGAACCGGCTCCCGCTCATTTGACCGGTCAGACTATCCAGGCTATAGACACAATTAGGCAGGGATTACGCAATCAGGACAGAAACCAAAATCGCCAGGCCGCCGCTCAAAAACATCATGATGGAAAAACCATATCCTTGATGCAGGTCCTTCACCATCAAATGGGTCCGCTCCGCAATGTTCATCTCGCTGACGGATTGGGCATAGGTCATGGAAAAATTGCCGAGATAGCTCTTGTATCCGTAGATGCTGAACATGCCAATGACATTGGCAGTTATTCCACACATGAAGAAGCGGTTGCTGAGAGAAACGGCGCCGAAATCGGCAGCGATCCACGACCATGCCAGGACGATCCCCGCGCTGATGATATCAATGAGCAGCGTATTAAGGAACAGGTTAAGCCACCAGGGTTTGTTGGACATATTCCCTCCATAAAGGCATACGAGGCACTGGAGGGAGGTTGCAGGACTTCAGCATGATAAAATCCTCAACATGAAAAAATGGCAAGTCGGGCTTGGGGTGCTCATCAGCATCGTTTTTATCTGGTTCGCGCTGCGCGGCCTGCGTCTCGATGAGTTCTGGGACTCAGTAAAACAGGCAAATTACATCTGGCTGGTGCCCGGGATTGGCGTTTATTTTGTCGGTGTATGGGTGCGGGCATGGAGATGGCATTATCTGCTCGGTCCCATTAAGAAGATACCCACCAAGACCATGTTCCCCATCACGGCCATTGGGTATATGGGAAATAACATCTATCCTGCGCGCGCAGGCGAAGCGCTGCGTGCGGTGATCCTCAAGCGCAAGGAAGGCGTATCGATTTCAGCATCACTGGCTACGATCATTGCGGAACGTATTTTTGACGGCGTTGTGATGCTGGCATTTGTATTCGTCAATCTCCCGGAACTCGCCAGGTTGACTGGCAGTTCCGGCTTCGTCGGCAACATTCAGCAGGTGGCAGTGATTGGTACGGGAGTGTTCCTTGGCGCACTCGCTGTTTTTCTGCTTGCCGCCATGTTCCCCCGTGTAACGGAAAAATTCGGATTGTGGTTCATTGATCGTCTCACGCCAAAGAGATTGCATGAACGCATCATCAGCCTGATGAATAAATTTCTCGATGGGCTGGCCTCGCTCCGTTCACCCTTCAATGTATTGATGGTCTTTTTTACATCGGTCATCATCTGGCTGCTTGAAACGGGCAAATACTGGTTCGTGATGCACGCCTTCGATTTCAGCGTTTCATTCTTCGCGTTGATGCTGATGAACGGCATTGTCAACCTGGCAACGACCATCCCCTCGGCGCCTGGTTATATTGGCACGTTCGATGCGCCGGGCATCGCGGTGCTTACCGCCTACGGCGTGGAACATTCCGTCGCGGCGGGATACACGCTCGTGCTGCACGTTGCCTTGTGGCTGCCGATCACGTTACTGGGTGCGTATTACCTGGCACGTGAGGGGATCAAGTGGAGTGATTCGCTGCGGGTGGAAACGGAAAAGTTATAAATATCCCAATCAGCCTGGGTTATACTTGACAGTCACTGAGCAGAAAACTCGATTGGTCATCACAGAAGGAACACATCATGACGCAAGACGTACCGACAAAAACGAGGTTGAGGGTGCTCATCGCAGACGATATTCAGGAAACGCGCCGCAACGCCCGCCTGATGCTGGCTACAATTGATAATGTAGAGGTGGTTGCCATAGCCGTCAATGGTCTGCAGGCTGTTGAAATGGCAAAGGAACAACACCCGGATATCGTCCTGTTGGACATCAACATGCCGGAGATGGATGGGTTGACCGCCTACAAGGAGATTGCCAAAATTTACCCCGACATAGGCTGCATCATCATCTCCACAGAAAAAGATTCGACTACCCTGCGAACGGCCATGTCCATCGGCGTGCAGGAATATTTGATTAAGCCGTTTACTGTGGACGAGTTGGAAATAGCCATCACGCGCGTCTATGAGCGCGTAAAACAAACGCGCCAGAAACTCGCGCAGACTGCCAGACTGCAAATGCAAAGGGAAACCTATCTGAAACAGCTGGCGACGGAATATGCCAGGACACGGCGCACCGACGATAAAGCGATGGAGGTCTTCGAACAGCTGGCGGAGAATCCCCACTGCGATGGGCGCTGGCTGCAGACACTCGCTATGATCTATGTCGTTCGCCAACGGTGGGACAAGCTCAAAGTCCTTGCTGAAACAGTGGAGCAGCGCTCGAAACATCAAAACAAATAAGGCAACAGTCACTTGCGCGCAGCGAGTGGCTGTCCTAAATAACCGGAGAGTTCATGAGAATCGCAATTATCGGAGCGGGGTTTGGCGGTATGGCCGCCGCATATGATTTAAAAAAAGCAGGGCACGAAATAACCATCTACGAATCCGCCGATTATGTTGGCGGATTGGCTTCCGGATTCAAAGAACCGCATTGGGACTGGTCGGTCGAGAAGTTCTATCATCACTGGTTCCAGTCGGACAAGGATATGCTTGCCCTGATCAAGGAATTGGGATGGGAGGACAAGGTGATATTTCCACGTCCATTGACCGTGATGTATGACAAGGGCAGGTTCTACCCGTTTGACTCGATATTCAAAATGGCGCTCTTTCCCGGACTTGGGTTTGGTCTCGATAAAATAAGATTCGGCTTCGTCGGACTCCACCTCCGTTTTACGAATAACTGGAAAACATTGGAAAAATACAGCGCGGATGAATGGATGCAGAAGTACGCGGGGAAGCGAGTCTATGAAAAGATGTGGAAGCCGTTGCTGGTCGGGAAGTTCGGTCCATACTACGATCAAGTCAACATGGCATGGATGTGGGCACGCATCAAGGCTCGCACAACAAGGTTGGGAACATTCGAAGGCGGCTTTCAAAAGTTTGCTGATTTGTTCGCCGAGAAACTGCGCAAGATGGGGGTTGAGATCCAGCTTGGGGTGAAGGTTGGGTCAATCAAACGGGGGCAGGATGGGTTGTCGGTAGGAAGGGAGGATGAGTCCGAATCGTTCGATAAAGTGCTGGTCACCACAGCCCCCAATCTAATGGCGAAGTTGAGTCCGGATCTTCCAGAAAATTATCTGAAGGGCCTGCTTGAGTTGAAGTCCATGGGCGCGGTGGTAATGGTGTTGTCGCTCAGGCACCAGTTATCAAGGGACGGCTATTACTGGTTCAACCTGCCGAAGGAGTCGGGCTATCCGATGCTGGCATTGGTGGAACACACGAATTTTGTTTCAAAGGAACATTTTGGCGGTGACCATATTGTGTATGCCGGCGATTACCTGCAAGTTGGACACGAATATTTTTCGATGAGCGATGAGGCGTTGCTGGAACGCTTTACACCCGCATTTAAAAAATTCAACCCCGCGTTTGAACGGGATTGGATAAACAAGGTTTGGGTGTTCAAAACAAATTATGCCCAGCCCGTACCGCTGGTGAACCATTCGAAGAATATCCCCGCGATCCAGACACCCATTGAAGGTCTCTATTTCGCTTCGATGAGTCAGGTCTATCCGTGGGACCGCGGCACGAATTTTGCCGTGGAGATTGGAAGAAGAGCCGCGAGACTCATGAGTGGTGGACAGTGATCAGTTTCGGTGAAAAATGAATGAACAATTCATCAAGCCCCGGTATGATTTAGGTGGATTCGCAGGGATTCCGAATCGTGTTAAAGATGCGTTTGCGTCGGGCAAATATGATGCTGTGGTATTGTTTTTGGTGGATGCTTTCGGCTGGCGTTTCTTCGAGCGCTTTCAGGACGCAGCGTTCGTTAAGCGGATGGCGAAACACGGCAGGATCGAAAAACTGATATCGCAATTTCCATCCACAACTGCCGCGCATGTGACGACCATCCA
>Ga0209619_10001973_pt1 | contig 14900 bp, 10 predicted proteins | sample Rifsed16ft3_FD_184011 | JGI IMG/M metagenome (GOLD analysis project Ga0209619, IMG submission 184011) | Soil microbial communities from Rifle, Colorado, USA - sediment 16ft 3 (version 2) | ecosystem: Environmental > Terrestrial > Deep subsurface > Rock core/Sediment | place: Rifle, Colorado... | reverse complement strand
CAAGGGCACCACGGAGGGAATACGTCCGAGCTGGGGCAGCAACACGAGCCCGAGGAACAGGAACGAGGTCAGGAAGGACGGCCTCGAGAGAGCCCGTTCCATGAGCCGTCCCGCTGCGATGCAGAGGAACGGTAGGACGGGAATGACGTAGAAGCCGTACAGGTTGCTGGAGTGGATGGTCGCCATCAGAGCCAGCAGGTACGCGGCCATGGGGATCACGATCGGAAGGCTTCGAGTGAGAAAGGGAAGCGACAGCCAGCCGAGCAGAATCCACCCATCGATGAGAGCGATACCCGCGGAAGCCTTGGGCTCGAGGATGAACCTGGGAAGGATGAGAAGCTTTTCCGCCAGGTCTTCTCCGCCGACGGGGTAGCTGCCCGCGAGCCAGGAGACGACGGCGACATAGGTATCGGCGTCCAGGAGGAGTCCGTAAACGGGGTAGAGCGCGGCAACGGCCAAGGACGTGGCCAAGAGGCGCAGTCCCCGCCGCCAGTTCGAAGGCGGGGAGGCGACGGCGGCCGCGGCGAACGCGGCGCCGAGCGCGATGCCGTGAATTTTGCTCAACGCCGCAAGTCCGAGGAGGACTCCACAGAAATAATCGAGACCCGGGGTGTCGCGCCTCTCACTGGCTTTGACGTAGAGGAGAGCCGCCGCGAGCCACAGAAACTGAACCAGTCCTTCCTCTTTCACCAATCTCGAGTCCAGCGCCACCAGCGGGGAGACGGCCATGAAGAGCCCGGCGATAAAAGCAGCGCGGTAACCGAAGAGTCTCCGGGCAAGAAAGAAAAGCAGGACGACGCTCGCGGTTCCCAGGAGGATCATCGGCGGCCGAATGCGCTGCGGCGTGCACTGGAACATGTCGTCCGCGCCCAGCAGGGTGGCGCTCGCGCCAGCCAGAATCTGCAGCAGCGGAGTGTGGTCGAACGCGCTCTCGACGACGGGAAACGAGCGCGAGAAGTACTGCATTGGCGTCTTGTCCGGGTAGACCGGCAGTCGCGACCAGCTCTTCGGCCTCCCCTCGTGGAGAAGGTTGAAGCCGGCCCATGCGTTGTGAAGCTCGTCGCCGGCGAAGAGGGGATACTCGCCGAAATGGGCGCTCCTTGTAGTGAGCGCGAGCGCCGCGAGCGCCGCCGCAGTAGCGAGCAGTCTCCGCGGCGGCGGGGTTCTTTCAGCCAGCGCGGCGCGCAGCGTGAGATAGACGAGGACGAAACCACCAACCCAAATCAAAGGCGACGCGGCGAGGACTCCGAAGGCGAAGGTACGAGGGCTCTCCGGTATCGTGAGATCGGCCGCAATGAGCGGGCGGAGCGTCTCCGTCGGCGTACGCCAAAGCAGACGAATGCCCCCCTCGGGGCCTTCGTTCTTCGGTTGAAGCAACAGATGGACCTGGTGCACGCCGGACTCGAGGACGATATCCCCGGCTGCGGTGGGTCCCGGCGAGAAAGGACCCGATCCAAAGACTCGCTCGCCATCGATGTCGAGAGCGCCGTACCAGGGGGAGTCGAGCTCGAAATGGTGTGCGCCCTCGTCCCGTATGACGAGGTTCATGCGGAGCGAAACGCGGAACCGGACTCGCTCCGGAAACGGGTGGGGAGGCGATCGATAGTGGTTGACCAGGATCGAATGGAAATAGACGCCGCTTCGTATCGCGGGCTCCGCCAAACGCCCCGTCCAGTAAACCGTGGTGGGTTCGGCCCGGGCATGGACCGCGACCTCGACGGGCTTCGGCCGGGAGGCGATTCCGACGAGGAGGAGCGCCAGACCCAAAATCCAGAAGAACGCCTTGGAGGAAAGTCCTCGCATGTCACTCCCGGAACCGAACGACCCGCGCCCGCGCGAGAACCTCGAGGTATTCGCTCACAGCTTCGATCGATACCGGATTCAGCTCTGCTGACACCGCGTCCCGGATCTCCGCCACCGTCCGCCGGCCGTCGGTGAAGTTCAGCACCTCGAACTGGGCGAGCTCGTCGAGGGAGATGGACGGAGTGTTCGGGCCCAGGGTCGCGGCGAGCTGGTCGTAGTAATAGAGGTTGGTCGGCCCCTGGACGGTCTCGCTTCTCACCGGGACTCGCGAGCCTTTGGCCGTGGGCTTGGGCTCGAGCGCGTCGTCCGCAAGCGGAACGATCCCCCGTTGCCGGCAGAGGGCGTCGTACGTCGTCCGGGCAGCGATGGCATCCCCTGCGTGGATCGACTCGAGGCTCTGGTTCCAGGGTCCGAGATCGGTCCTGGCGCCGGTGAACTTCACGATCGACTCGAGACCATCCTTCTCTCGCCGAAGTCCATACCGGATTCGGTTCCTCGCCTCGCGATAGGCCTGGTGGACCGCCTCGCCCTCGGCGGCGGACATGTCGGCGAGGGCGCGGGCGCGATCCGCTCCCAGGCGCATGGCGCCCCGACCCGCGGACTCCGCGAGAAGTGCCGGAGCTTCCGCGGGGCCGACGCTCGCGAGGGTGTAGCCGATGGCCGCTCCGAGGAAGGCGACTCGCTGGAGCTTGGTGGCGTCGAGGTTCTCGGGGACGTCCTTGTTGGTGTGGATGTAGACGTCGGGCCAGTCGTGGAAGTAGAGCATGGGGATTCCGAAGGCGCTGTCGCCGAAGACCTGATGGTCGCTTCCGAGGTCGAGCCCTTGCATCTCGGCGACGAAGTCCTCCTTCGTTCCCTCGGGGGAGAGGATGGCCTCGGTGAAGTCGCCTCGTGAGGTCGCGCGCCGGCTTCCGTCTTTCACGTACTCGAAGAAGACCTCGCCCACGTCGCCGACGAAGCTCGGGATCGAGGCTGGCGGCCGCGACAAGAAGAAGACGGATTTCGTCGCGGCGGGCGCCCCGCCCACCATGTCCATGTGGATTCCGGCCTTCATTCGGGACGCGATCTCGGGCCGCCTCACGAGATAGGCGAAGCTTCCCGAGATCTCGGGAGGCCACACGAAGCGGATCGTCCGCCTCGGCGGCGGGAGCGCTCCGCTCTTCACCAGGAGGGACAGAGCTCGCGCTGCTTCGAGGATGGCCGCGGCGCCGCTCGCGTTGTCGTTCGCTCCCGGGCTCTGGTGGTCCAGATGACAGGTGAAGACGATCTCCTCGTTCGCGAGATCGGTTCCGGGGATAACGCCGGTCGTGACCTCGAAGTAGTCGGGAACCAGACGCGCCTTCACTTCCGCTCGCAACCGGATGGTCTCTCCCGTCGCGAGACGGGACTGAAGCGCACGCGCCTGGCGCGGGCTCGTCATGAACGCGAAGGTGTTCTTGGTGTTCGCCGGATCGAGGTGGCCCCAGCGCACGAGGTCGGGATCGTCGCCGGACCAACCCGTGCGCTGATTGGGGAAGTAGCTCAGCATGCCCGCAGCGCCTCGCTCTTCGACCGCGAGGCGGTGCACCGCTGGAAGCGAGCCTCCCGCGAGCACGATCTTCCCGCGGACGTCCTTACCGCGATAGTCGTTCTCCGAGTCACCCTGGCCCACGTCGACGAGATCCGCCGTGACCTCAGCGTCCTGGCTGTAGTCCGCGAGTGCGACCTTCATCTCCCCGTAGTCCCCGAGCCTTTCGTTCCTCGGCGAGACTTCCCAGAGGCGCCCCGCCTCCGCCCGCCAGCCGTAGTACGCGCGGAAATGGCGATAGAGGGTCTCGCCGTCAGCCGGAAGCTTCTCGATCTCGACGCCGCTGAGCCCGAAGGCGGTCGCGCGCTCTTTCATGAGCTCTGCGGCGCGGCGGTAGCCTTCGGACGCCTGGACCCGGTGCATCTGGGCGAGCTCCCGCACGGTGGCCTTCGCCGCCGCCCCCGAGACTTCATCGCGAATGGCCTCGAGAGCTTCGTCGGACATCAGCGTGACTTTCCTCTGGGCAGCCGCAGGAGGAAGCACGAGAATGAGAAGAAACAGTCGCTTCATTTAAGACCTCGCAAGAGGTCTGCTATCCTATCGAACATGTCGACGGCGGCGCACCTCCAGCACATGGCGGAGGTTGTGCGCGATCGCTTCTGGATGGCGTGACAAGAGCCACGGCCGAACCGGATAGCGTTCGCGCCGTCAACGCTTCGCCACGTAGAGCGTCTGGAGCGCCCGGCCCACGGAACCGCTACGATCGTGAAGCACGGTTTCGGTGAGCCCCACTCCCGACGGGTCGAGGATCGTCCTTGAATCCATCCCGACCCACTCTCCCTCGGGAAGGCGATGGAGAAAGACGTTGAGGTCCGTATTGACGAACACGTACTCGCGCGGGTCGAGAGCGCAGCTCACTCCATTCGCCGAGTCGGCGGCCACGAGAACGCGGACGAGAGGGGAGGGCTCCTCGCCCGGCAGCAACGGAACGCTCATCTTGAGCCAGGCGGTCGCCGGTCCCGCCTCCCGGAAGCTTCCGAGAAGGAATCGCCAGTCCATGTGGGTGTGATAACCAACCTCCGCAACATAGTTCGTTCTTACGGAGAGACCCTCACTTCGTGAGCAGACGCGTGCCGCAGTTCATGCAGAAGGTGTCAGTTCGACGTCCCTTGGTGCCGCACTCGTGGCAGAAGATCGGCTTCTGACTTTCACCGGACGACTCCGTTGGGGCTTCCCGCTTCGGTGCAGGGGAGCGGGCCCTCGTTAGAGCTCGAAGCAACGCGAAACCGAGGAAGCCCAGGGCCACGCCACCGGCCCCGATGAGCCACGCTGGCAGCGCTCCGGTGGACTCGATCTTCGTCTCTGGAGCGGACGGAGGCGGAGGGGAAGGGAGGGGCGCCGAGAGCGAGGTGGTATCCTTCGCGTACCGGACGTCGACTGCCGGTCTCGCCGAGGCTGCCTGGGGGCCGAGCTCTACGAGAGCGTACGTAAGCCCGTCTTCTCCCTCCCACTGTCTCTTCGGTGCGGGCGAGACACGAAACTCCGAAGCCCCCGCGGGCTTCTGAATCTGGAACGAGAGGGCGCCGACGTCGACGCCCCCGGGCCAGTCGAAGCGGAACGACCGCTCGCGGTCGTTGAACTCTATGTCGGAATAGAACTCGAGTTGCCCCTCGCGGCTCCCCAGTCGGGCGAGCACCATCGTCCGCTCTCCTTCGGCGCGCGCAGTGAATTTGGCGACGAGCAGCGATCCCTTGTCGTCGCGCCATGCGACGGCATGGGGCTCTCCCACATTTGCGGGAACGGGTACGGCGACGGGGACCGACAAGTCCGCGCCGGCCTTCAAGCGGAAGCGATACATCACCAGGGTCGAGGCCCGATCATACTCGGGCCAGAGGTCGACCTTCATTTCTTCGAGAACCGTTGTCTCGTTCTGGCCCCTCGCGCGCGCGGGCGCGAGGGCGACGACCAGCACCGTGAACGCAAGGACTCGCCGGATCCACGACATATCGCTACCGATTCTAATGGATGGGACCAAGTTGTTCACGAGCCGGACTACCGTATGATCGCCGCCATCGTCGAGGGCCCATCGGGGCCCTGGTTCATCCGTTTCCTCGGGCCCGCGAAAGAGGTTTCGGCCGGGAAGACCTCTTTCGATGCTTTCTCGTCCGGCCTTCGGCTCGAATGAAACAGAGCTCCGCTACTTCGGCTGCAACGACCAGAGGTAATGGGCGAGCTCGCGCATCATTCTTTTGGCGTCGTCGGCGCTTTCCGCAGTCGTCTTGAACGCGGCTCCCCAGGCTGGCATGTCCTCCGTTCCATGGCCGCGCACGCTCCGGCCATGGTCGATGGTCTCCATCACCATCTCGAACGGAAACGTGCCGCCGTTTTTTTCGCTCAGCTTGGTCAAGTCCGCGGGCGTGACTTTCAGGTCCTTGGCCAGGGGACCATCCCCTTTCGCCGTCTTTCCATGGCAGGCGCCGCAATAAGTGCGGAATAACCGGTCGCCATCCAACGCCAAAGCTTTGTCCAGGGTAGCGTCCTGCGCTCTCGCTGAGACAGAACCCGCCAAAAGACCGGCGGCAACCCAGAAAGAAACTCTCATCATTTTCCTGCCCTCCCCTCGAATGAGTGCAAACCCCAGGCCAGGCTGGAAGTACCGGCGGACGCGCATTTCCGACTTTCCGGTCCTCTCAAGGTGGGTGTTTTTGCGCAGAAGGTGGGAACCCCACTCAGTCCTCCCGAAGAGCTTCGAGGGGATTGAGCGTTGATGCCCGACGTCCGGGGATGTAGCAAGCGACCGCGGCTACGGCGAGAAGGACCGCCGCCACGGTCGCGAACGTGAGGGGATCGCTCGCGGTGACGCCGAAGAGAAGGCTCGAGAGAAACCGCGCGAGGAGGAGCGCGCCGACGATGCCGAGCGACAGGCCCGGACCCACGAGGAGCAATCCGTCGCGGAGCACGTCGACGAGAATCCGTCCCGGAGCGGCGCCGAGCGCCATCCGAAGGCCGATCTCGCGGGTTCGGCGGCTGACGGTGAAACCCATCACGCCGTAGACGCCGAGAGACGCAAGGGCCAGCGCCACGAGGGCGAAAGATCCCATCGTTCCCATGGTGAAGCGGTGGGTCGCGAGGGCCGAGGCGCGATAGTCGTCCATCGGCCGGATCGAATGGATGGGCTGTGAGGGCTCGAGGGTCCTCACTCCGTCCCGGATGGCGCTCGAGAGGGTCTCGAGCGGAAGCTCGCTCTTGATGGCGAACGTCATCGTGCGCTGAGGCGACTGGGAGTGCGGAAGGAAGATCTGCTTCTCTCCCAGGGCTCCCGGATGATGCCGGACATGGGTCACCACTCCTACGACCTCGCTCCAGGTGCGTCGAAACTCGCCGCCTACGAACGTCACCACCTGCAGACGCTTTCCCGCCGCGGACTCTCCGGGCCATGCGGCTTTGGCGAGGAGCTCGTCGACCACGACCACGTTCGGATGATCGAGGTCGTCCGTCCATTCGAGAAGCCGCCCTTCGAGGAGCCGCACGTCCAGGGCCTCGAGCCAGCCGGGGGTGACGGTGCGGTAGTCGGCGGAAACCGTGTCCCACTCGACGAGGCCGCGATCCGACTCGTAGGCGTAGGGCCCGAGCCCGGACGATGCGCCGTCGAGAGGGAGCTCGGTCGAGGCCCCGGCGGCTTCGACGCCCGCGATCTCCTCGATCCTGGAAGTCAACTCTCGGTAGAACCGCGCGATCTTCAATGGGCCCGAGTAGGGGTATGCCGAGTCGATGAGAGACAGCTTGAACGTCGCCACCCTCTCCGTCTCATAGCCGAGCTCGATGGTCGAGAGAGCGTGAAAGCTGCGGAGAAGAAGGCCGCCCCCGGCGAGAAGGACGAGCGAGAGCGCGATCTCGCCCGCGACGAGGACGCGCCGGAGACGATTTTGCCCGCTCTCACCCGTTCCCCGCGAGCGGAGCGCCAGGCTCGAGTCCGGACGGGAGAGGTGGAGGGCGGAGACGAGCCCGATGCCGATTCCGGAAATGAGCGAGGCGGTCAAGAGGAACGCGAGCACTCTCCCGTCGACGGCGATCTCGGTGAGCCGAGGGATATCGCCCGGTGACAACCAGGGAAGGAGGGAAACGGCCCACTCCGCCAGGAGCGCCCCGGCGAGCCCTCCCGCGAGCGAGAGAAGAACGCTTTCTATCACTATCTGGCGGAAAAGCCGGGAGCGGCTCGCTCCGAGGGCCCGTCGTACCAGAACCTCGTGCGTGAGGCTCGTGGCGCGAACCAGGAACAGGTTCACCACGTTGGCGCAGGCGATGAAGAGGACGAATCCCACGGTCGTCCAGAGGACCACGAGCGCGGGGCGGATGGGCGCGGTCAGCGCCTGCGGGAGAGGCGCCAGATGAAGGTTCAGGCCCGAGGCCTCGTAGTCCTCTGGATGGTCCGCCGCGAGTCGGAGGGCAAGGGTGGAAATGCGCGCTCTCGCCTCGTCGAGGCTGATCGCATCCCGGAGTCGGCCGACCGCGGTGAGAACGCGGAACGAGCGCGGCGATTCTTCGTATCCTCCACCCCAGGGAACCCAAGCCTCGAGATAGGGCGGCACTCCCGCATCGGGCGGCAGGTGAAGAGCGAACCCGGAAGGCATGACGCCGACGATCGTCAGAGGCTCGCCGTCCATTTCGAGCGTCTTGCCGACGATGTCCGGATCGGCTCCATAGCGGCGCTCCCAGAGCCCGTGACTCAGCACCACGACAGCCGGCGCATTGGGGACATCCTCCTCGGGCAGGACGTCCCGTCCCAGGAAGGGATCGACGCCGAAGATCGAGAGAAAGCCCGCGGTGACGAAGCCCATCTCGATCTCCTCCGGCTCGCTCCGGTCGTCGGTCAAGGCGGCGGGCCGGGCCCAGATCGCGCCCGCCGAATCGAAGACTCCGTCCACCGCGCGAAAGTCCGCCACCTCGGGCGGCGAGCTCTTCGCGGCGATGTCGCCGGTCTCGACGAGCTCGGTGCGGAGAAGGGTGAGCTTCTCCGGGTCCTCGTACGGAAGCGGGCGCAGAAGAACGCCGTCGATGACGCTGAAAACCGCGGCATTGGGCCCAATCCCGAGGGCGAGCGTGAGGACGACCAGGGAGTTGAAGCCCGGGCGCTTGAGCCAGGTCCGAAGAGCGAGACGAACGTCCTGGAAGATGGATTCCATGATCGGCGGTGAAGCAACCCCGATGCCAGGATCGCGGCCTGAATTGGCGGGCTCCAGGAGCTCCGGGTGTCCATTCCTGGACAGTGAGCGTACGCGTCCGGTCGTTCAGCTTCTCGGCGAGCCGGATTTTGAATCCGTCGCCGCATTCACGGCCGTGGACCGTCAGCCGCCCGGCTCTTCCGGGTTTATGAAGAGAAGGCGTTCTGCGGCGGCGGCCTCGAGCAGACGCGTGTCGCGGCGACGAACGTAATCTTCTCGCCGACGTCGCGCTGCAGACCGAGGGCCGACGCCAAGTGGACGGCATCGAAGCCTCGCAAGGGGTGCCTCTCCGCCAAATCGCGGCACAGGGGGAGCATCTCGTCCCGCAAGTCGACGCGAACGTAGGCCTGCCAGTCGTATTCGAATCTATGGCGCACCAACCGGTAGTCGCGAGCCGAAAGATGCCCCTCTCGCCTCTTCCGATTCAAACCGGCGTAGACCTCGGCGTACGCGATTTTTGCCGTCGCGATGGGTCCTTCCCGGGTTACGAGCTTTTGAACGAGCTCGGAGCCACGCTCGACAACGAAACGCTTGATGAGCGCGCTGGTGTCGAGATAATTCACCGGCGCTCTTCGAGGATGATCGCCGATAGCGGCGTGCCGGTCACTTTGACGCGCGCGACGTTCTGGAGCGGCTTCCGAGTGGGAAGGGTAATGCTTGATCTCCGAGCTCATTGCGGCGGCGGCCCGGAACGGTTTACCCTTGGCGCCGGTATGGGAATCAAAGCGCAGGTCGTCCTGCCCTGCGGAGAGTTGGAGGAGACGCTCGGCTTTTTCACCGATCGTCTGGGCTTTCGAGTCGACGCCATCTATCCGGCCGACGATCCTTCGGTCGCGGTGATCTCGGGGCATGGTCTTCGCCTCGAGCTGAAGCGCGGTGCGAGCGGGGCGCCGGGAGTTCTTCGTCTGCTGGTAAGCGATCGCAGCGCCTTCGGCGGCGCTTTGGAGTTGACCGCACCGAACGGGACGCGCATCGAGCTCGTGGACGCCGATCCGCCGCTGGTGGTGCCTACGGTCGTGCCGTCCTTCGTCTTGAGCGAGAACGGCGATCGCGCCGAGTGGGGCACGGGGCGCGCGGGCATGCGCTATCGCGACCTCGTCCCCGACCGACAGGGCGGGAGCTTCATCGCGTCGCACATTCAGATCCCGGGCGGCGGCCCGGTCCCGGACTACGTGCACTTTCACAAGGTCCGGTTCCAGATGATTTATTGCTACAAGGGCTGGGTGCGCGTGGTCTACGAGGACCAGGGGCCGCCCTTCGTCCTCGAGGCGGGCGACTGCGTTCTGCAACCGCCGCGCATCCGTCACCGGGTTCTCGAGAGCTCGCCGGGGCTCGAAGTCATCGAGATTGGCTGTCCGGCCAACCACGAGACCTTCGCCGACCATGACCTCGCACTTCCGACGTCGACGCTTCGGCCGGACCGCGACTTCGAGGGGCAGCGGTTCGTCCGCCACGTAGCCGCCGCGGCTTCGTGGCAACCGTTCCGGCTCGACGGCTTCGAGTGCCGGGATACCGGGATTGCCGCCGCGACCAGAGGCGTTGCGAGCGTTCGCGTCGCTCGAGCCCGCGGGACTGCCGCGACGAAGCGATATCGGCACAACGCCGAGTTCCTCTTTACATTCGTGCTCTCCGGGTCGCTGACTCTCGACGTCGACGGGCGCGGCGCGCCCCCGGTCGCGGAAGGAACCTCGTTCGTTCTCCCGCCCGGCAAGCTCTACTCGTTCGATAATTGCTCGCCGGATCTGGAGCTACTCGAAGTCGCCCTGCCCGCGGCGTTCGAGACCGTCAGTCGGTAGCGGGTCCCCCCATGTGCTCTTTGAAGAAGTCGAGCGTCCGCTCCCAGGCCAGCTTCGCGGCGGCCTCGTCGTACCTCGGAGTCGTATCGTTGTGGAATCCATGCTGCGTCCCTTCGTAGACGTGTGCTTCGTACTTGACTCCGTTCGCCTTCAACGCTGCTTCATACGCGGGCCAGCCGGCGTTGACCCGTTCGTCATTGCTCGCGTAGTGAAGTAGCAAAGGCGCCTTGATCTTGGGAACGTCTTCGACCGCCGGCTGACCGCCGTAGAAGGGAACCGCGGCGACGAGATCCGGGATCCTCACCGCCAGCATGTTCGCGACCGCCCCGCCGTAGCAGAAACCGACGCAGCCTACCTTGCCGGTGCAGCCGGGATGGGACTGCAGAAACTTGACCGCGGCCACCCAATCCTCAGCGAGCTTGTCGCGGTCGAGCTTCGCCTGCATCTCGCGACCCGCGTCGTCGTTTCCGGGATAGCCTCCGAGAGAGGTGAGCCCATCCGGGGCGAGCGCAAGGTATCCGGCGAGTCCGGTGCGCCTCGCCACGTCCTCGATATGCGGATTGAGGCCCCGGTTCTCATGGATGACCACGATGCCCGGGAGCTTTCCCGTCGAGCCCGCCGTCCGGACGAGGTATGCCTTGACCTTCCCGTAGCCTTGCGGGGAGTCGTACTCCACGTACTCGGTTTTCAGGCGGCCATCGTCTTTGGCGATCTGCTGGGCCTCGGCATACTTCGGGCTCAGAGTCTCGAGAAGCGCGGCGGCGGAGAGTCCCCCGACGGCGTAGGCCTTCGCGCGATCCAGAAACCCGCGGCGGTCCAGCCCCCCGTGGACGTAACTGTCGAACAAATCGAGAAGCCCCTGGTCGAAATCGGACGCTTTTTTTTGCGGCATGAGGTTCACCTCCAGTTCGGGGTATTGTATGGCGTTGCTCCGAGGGGGTCCATCGCTCTCTACCATGAAGCTCTACCGCCGGCGAAACGGGGTTGCGATCGAGACAGAGAAAAGAAACTTCTATTCCGAAGGCCTCTCCTTCAACCACCTCTTCCAGCAGAGCGAGCCCGGCGAGTGGCTGCGCTCTCGCCTATCGACGTTCGAGAAGGCGGGCAAGGCCGACGGGCCGCTCCTCCCACCTCTCGAAGGCCAGGAGGTCTGGGCGGCGGGGGTGACCTATCGGCGCAGCCGCGAAGCCCGGATGGAGGAGTCCGAGAGGGAAGCGGACGTCTACGATCGCGTGTATCGGGCGGAACGGCCGGAGCTGTTCTTCAAAGCAACGCCGCAGCGAGTCGTGGGCCATGAAGGAGAGGTCGGGATCCGGAGCGATTCCGACTGGAACGTCCCCGAGGCGGAGCTCGCGCTCGCGATCACGAGCGGCGGGCAGGTCTTTGGATACAGCATCGGAAACGACATGAGCTCCCGCAGCATCGAGGGGGAGAATCCGCTGTATCTTCCGCAGGCGAAGATCTACGACGGAAGCTGCGCTCTCGGGCCCTGCCTCCTCGTCACCGAAGAGCCACTCCCTTCCTCGACCGAGATCGCGATCCGGGTCGGGCGAAGGGGAGGGGTCGCCTTCGAGGGAAAGACCCGGCTTTCGGAGATGAAGCGGCGCCCGTCGGAGCTCGCAGGCTTCCTCTTCCGGGACAACTCGTTCCCGAGCGGATGCTACCTTCTCACCGGCACGGGAATCGTTCCAGAAAGCGACTTCACCCTCGCGCCCGGCGACGAGATCGCTATCACCATCGAGCCCATCGGGACTCTGGTCAACCGGGTGCGCTCGAGGGACGCGAGGTAGCGCTCGAATGCGGTTGCCTCTGAAGCTCGCGCTGCTCCTCTTCGCGGCTCCGCTCTTCTCCCAGGAGACGGCCCGCCGCCAGGCGCGCGCCACCCGTGTCGACGAAGCTCCGGTCATCGACGGCGTCGTCGAGGAGGAGATCTGGTCTCGCGCGGAAGTCATCACCGGTTTCGTCCAGGCCGAGCCTCACGAGGGCCAGCCCGCGACCGAGAACACCGAGGTCCGCATCCTCTACGACGATTCGACCCTCTACGTCGGCGCCATCTGCTTCGACTCCGATCCCTCGGGCATCGTGGTGACCGACAGCCGTCGGGACTCGCCGCTCCTTGATACCGACTCCTTCCAGATCATCTTCGACACCTACCAGGACCGCCAGAACGGGTTCGTTTTCGGAACGAACCCCGCGGGAATCGAGTACGACGGGCAGGTGTCGAACGAGGGCGAGGGAGGAGGGCAGACCTCGACCCGGCAGCGGGCGCAGACCAGCGTCGGAAGCGGCTTCAACTTGAACTGGGACGCTAGCTTCATCGTCAGGACCCACCGGAACGAGATCGGGTGGATGGCGGAGTTCGCGATTCCTCTACGGAGCCTCCGCTACGGCGGAAAGCCCCAGACCTGGGGCCTCAACTTCAAGCGGTCGATCCGAAGGAAGCGGGAGGAAGTCTACTGGTCGCCGGTGTCTCGCATCTACAACCTCAACCGGCTCTCCTCCGCCGGCGATCTCGTGGAGCTCGAGCTCGACACGCCGCGGAACTTCAAAGTGATCCCGTACGCGCTCTCGTCCACCAACCGGGACTACGCGCTCGACGAGCCCCGGGACATCGATGGCGAAGTCGGAGTGGACGCGAAGTTCGGCGTCACCCCGAGCCTGAACCTGGACGTCACCGTCAATACCGATTTCGCTCAGGTCGAAGTCGACGACCAGCAGATTAACCTCACCCGCTTCAACCTGTTCTTTCCCGAAAAACGCCCGTTCTTCCTGGAGAACGCGGGGACGTTCGGCATCGGGACCGGAGACTCGGACGGCCGGGCCATCGAGATGTTCTTCAGCCGGCGGATCGGCATTGGCCCCGGGGGAGAGCTCGTGCCCATTCAGGTCGGCGCGCGCTTGACCGGCAAATCGGGCCCGTACAACGTCGGCTTCATGAACATGCAGACGGACGCCGTCGAGGGAGTGACGTCCGCGAACAACTTCACCGTGGCGGCTATCGGCCGGGAGCTCCCGAACCGTTCGAGTATCAAAGCACTCTTCGTCAACCGCACGGCCACCGGAGATCTCGCGACGCCCTCGGACTGGAACCGCACCTGGAGCTTCGAGGGGCAGCTCGGGGTGGGTGCGGCCTGGACCTTCCGGGGGTTCGCCGCCCGCACCGAGACGCCGGGAGCCTTGGGGCGGGAGCACTCTTTCGATCTGTACAACGAGTACAAGACCTTGAAGACCCGCTTCTGGCTCGATTACACCGAGGTCGGAGCGGACTTCAATCCCGAAGTGGGGTTTCTCCTCCGCAGCGGCTATCGAAGCCTGCAGACGAACTACCTCCGCTACGTGAGGACGCCCTCCATCTCATGGCTTCGCGAGCTCCGGCCCCACGTGACCTACAAGAGCTTCTGGGACTTCGAGGGATTCAAGGAAAGCGAGGAGCTCCATATGGACTCGCACGTGGATTTCGAGAAGGGAGCTTTTTTCAGCCCGGCGGTGAACGTCGGCCTCGAGGGCCTGAAGCTTCCGTTCGAGATCGCCGAGGGTATCGTCATCCCGCCCGGCACCTACCACTACACCGAGCTCGCCTGGCGATGGAACACCGACCAGAGCGCCTGGATTTACTACGACGGGAAGCTCGACGCCGGAGGGTTCTATTCCGGCAACCGCACGTCCGTGGTGACGGCCATCAACCTGCGCTACGGCGCCAAGCTCAACACCTCGATCACCTGGTCCTACAACGACGTCGATCTGGCCGAAGGCTCTTTCGTCACCAACCTCGCGCAGTGGCGCGTCAGCTACAGCTTCAGCCCTTCGATCAACGTCCAGTCCCTCATCCAGTACAACGACCAGCGCGACGTCTGGTCGACGAACCTGCGCTTGAGCTGGCTCAATACCGCGGGCACGGGACTGTTCGTGGTCTATAACGACACCGAAGGGCTAGGGGAGTTCCTCGCCGGGCCCCAAAGCCGGAGCTTCATCGTCAAGTACACCCACCAGTTCGACATTTTGCGCTGAAGGCTATTGCAGCGCCTTCCGGATGGCGGCCGCTGCCACCTTGCCCCGCTACTCAGCAACACCGAACGCCTTGAGCTCCTCAATTTCCTTCGGCGATAGTTTGCGCGGAACCTCGCCACGAGCCAGCTTCTCGCTCTGGACGTGGCGGCGAATGGCCTCGACGACCTCGGGGTTCGACAACGTCGTCGTGTCCCCGACATCGGCGAAGTTTGAGATTGCCGCGATGACCCTGCGCATGATCTTTCCTGAGCGGGTCTTGGGCATGTCCGGGACGATCCAGACGTTCTTCGGTCGCGCGATCTTTCCGATCTGGGTTTCGATCGCCTTGGCGACCTTCTCCTCGATGTCCTTGCTCGGAGTGTGCCCCGGTTTCGGCGAGACGTACATCTCTACGGCCCGGCCGCGAAGCTCGTCCATCACCGGGACGGCGGCCGCCTCGGCGATCTCCTCGACGGTGATGCTTGCCGACTCGAGCTCCTTGGTCCCCAGCCGGTGCCCAGCGACGTTGATCACGTCGTCGATTCGGCCGAGGATCCGGAAGTAGCCGTCGGCCGCCTGGACGGC
>Ga0209619_10001972_pt1 | contig 14901 bp, 8 predicted proteins | sample Rifsed16ft3_FD_184011 | JGI IMG/M metagenome (GOLD analysis project Ga0209619, IMG submission 184011) | Soil microbial communities from Rifle, Colorado, USA - sediment 16ft 3 (version 2) | ecosystem: Environmental > Terrestrial > Deep subsurface > Rock core/Sediment | place: Rifle, Colorado... | reverse complement strand
GCACCCTGCGAGAGATCATCCACATCTGGGCTGAGATGGGGTTCCAGGTCTATCGTTCTCGCGATGTGGAGACGGACGAATACAACTTCCAGTTGCTCAATATTCCGCGCCACCATCCGGCGCGCGATATGCAAGACACTTTCTATATCGATGACGGCACCGAGGAAAGCAGCGTGTTGCTGCGCACGCAGACATCGCCCGGCCAGATCCATGCCATGCGCGAAAGCTCTGTGCGGGATCCAAAGAATCCTCCACCAGTTCGCATTATCCTCCCAGGCATGTGTTATCGCTATGAACAGGTCACGGCGCGCTCTGAAATCCAATTCACGCAAGTTGAAGGTCTTGCTGTCGGCGAACACATCACCTTTGGCGATCTAAAAGGAACGCTTTCCGAATTCGCCAAACGTTTCTTCAACTCAGAGGTGCGTACGCGCTTCCGTGCTTCGCACTTCCCGTTCACCGAGCCTAGCGCTGAGATGGATATAGAATGCTTTGTCTGCCACGGAGCCGGCTGCCCGGTGTGCAAGCAAACAGGGTGGCTGGAGATACTGGGCAGCGGCATGGTGCACCCCACCGTGCTAACTAACGGCGGCTACGACCCCGAACGTTATTCCGGCTTTGCCTTCGGAATGGGTCCGGAACGATTGACCATGCTGCGTTATCGCATTGAGGACATCCGCTATTTTTGGAGGAATGATTTGCGCTTCTTGGAGCAATTCTCATGAAAGCACCGATTTCCTGGATCAAAGATTTTGTGAACCTCGATGGAATCTCCATCGAAGATCTGGCGCATACGCTCACCATGGCAGGGCTTGAGGTTGAGGAAATTCAATATGTGGGCCTTCCTATGCCGGAAGGCTTGCAGGTGGCAAAGATAAGCGGCATCGCATGGGATCGAGAAAAAATTGTTGTAGGCGAAATTCGTGAAGTGCTGCCGCATCCGAACGCGGATCGCCTGGTGCTGTGTCGTCTGTTCGACGGCGAGAAGGAACATACCGTCCTTACGGGTGCGCCAAACTTGTTCGAATACAAAGGCAATGGCGAGCTCAGAAAACCGCTCAAGGTCGCATACGCACAAGAAGGCGCCGAGATCTATGATGGGCACCAGCCGGGTTTCCAAAAAACGATTCTGAAACGCGCCAGGATCCGCGGTGTGGAGTCATATTCCATGGTTTGTTCCGAAAAAGAATTGGGGTTCTCTGAAGAACATGAGGGCATCATGTTCCTGGGAGATGATGCCAAAGCCGGCATGCCGCTGGCTGATTACATGGGCGACGCGGTGTTCAATATTGCCATCACGCCTAACATCGCGCGCGTCGCAAATGTATATGGTGTGGCCCGTGAGGTAGCGGCCCTGGTCGGGCGAAAGCTGAAACTTGCCCCTGTAAAGGTGAAAATGGACGGGCCTGCGATCAAGGGGAAGGTCAAAATCGAAATCCAGGAACCGGAACTCAACCCGCGGTTTGTGCTTGGCCTGATCAAGAACGTGGAGATAAACCCCAGCCCCGATTGGGTTCAGCGCAGGCTGCGCCTGGCGGGGATGCGGCCGATTAATAACATTGTGGACGCCACCAACTATTCCATGCTGGAGCTTGGCGAACCGCTGCACGCCTTCGATTACGACACATTGGTTCGGAGGGCGGGTGGCAAGACGCCCACAATCATTACGCGCATGGCCAAGAAGGGCGAAACGCTGACTACACTGGACGATGTCGAACGCAAGCTGGACGACTTCACGGTCATGGTTTGCGATGCAGCGGGTTACTTATCCATCGCCGGAGTCATGGGCGGCGCCGAAACCGAGGTCACTGAAAGGACTCGCAACGTCCTGCTTGAAGGTGCGGCCTGGAATTTCATCAACATTCGCAAGACGCTTAGGGCGCAGAACTTTTCCTCGGAAGCTGCCTATCGTTTCTCGCGCGGGGTGCACCCGGACATGGCGCCCCGTGGAGTGAGCCGCTGCCTTGAATTGATGCGACTCTGGTCAGGCGGTGTGGTGAATGAAGGGTTGGTGGATAAATATCCTTTGCTGGCGAAGCCCTCGGTGGTTGAAATCGGGCCGGAAGACGCTCGGCGTTGGTTGGGCGTTGAATTGAGTGCCAGCCAAATCGCCTCCATCCTGCGCAAACTGGAATTCGATGTAAAGACTAAGGGGAAGAAACTTGTAGTCACAAGCCCAGACCATCGCCTGGATATTGGGGAAGGGGTGATTGGGAAAGCCGACTTGATGGAAGAGGTCGCCCGCATATATGGCTACGAGAAGATCGCTGCCACGCGCCTGCGTGACGAGATCCCTCCCCAGCAGAGCAACCGGACCCTGGAACTTGAGGAGCGTATCAGGGATTACCTAGTTCGCATGGGTCTGCAGGAGATCATCACTTACCGCATGACATCGGCCGAACAAGAGGCACGGCGTTTGCCTCCCGGGATCCGGCCGGATGACAAACCCTACATTCGCCTGCTTAATCCCATCTCGCAGGATCGGGTTGTAATGCGCAAAAGCCTGCTGGCGAGCGTGCTAGAGGTCGTGGAAAGCAACGCCAATCTACGCGAACGCATCGCTGTATTTGAGATCGGCCAAATCTTCCATGCATCGGAAGCAGGCCCGCTGCCGGATGAATATCAAAGGTTAGTGATCGCCATCACCGGGCCGCGCGCCCTGACAAATTGGGACAGCGCGGAGAGTGCTCGTTTTGATTTCTACGACATCAAAGGGGCCGTGAATAGCTTGCTGAATCACCTAGGTCTAAGCGATCTGCAGTACCAGGCTGGGAAGCACCCATCCTTCCACCTGGGCAAATCTGCCAAAGTGTTGCTGGGCGAGCAGCAACTAGGTGTTTTAGGAGAAATCCACCCTCAAGTCCAAGCCCAATACGAGCTAGGCAAATATCCTGTTCAAGCAGCCAGCCTCAACCTGGACCGGCTTTACGAGTTGGTGCCCGAACGCTTCGACTCCGCGCCCGTGCCTGCCTACCCCCCTGTCCTTGAGGACTTGGCTTTGATTGTGGACGAATCCATTCCAGCCAGTCAGGTGGAGGCGCTCATCCGTCAAACCGGGGGCAAGCTGCTCACCGCTGTATCGCTGTTCGATCTCTATCGCGGTGAACAAATCGGGAAGGGCAAAAAGAGCCTGGCATACCAACTCACATATCAGCATGGCGAACGTACACTGACTGATGAAGAGGTTTCCAAGCTGCGAGAGCGCATAGTGAAGCGGCTTGAGCAGGGACTGGGCGCACAACTGCGCGGGTAAGCACGCGATTATGCCCTCCTCACATTTTGAGGAACTTGGTTTTCACCAGCTAAGGCTTAACCGTTTCAATAATTTCCGCCACCAGATCATAACGGCCAAATTGAGGCATTAAGTAAATACCCTGTGCCCATGGCTTTATCCTCTCGATGATCTCTACCGCGATCTTCACACCTTCTTTGGGTCCGGTCTCACCTGCGGCCTCGATTCGCTTTCTGAGCGTCTCGGGGATGGTGATTCCAGGCACTTCGTTGTGGAGAAAACTGGCATGCCGCGAGCCAAAGACAGGCAAGATGCCAACCAGAATCGGTTTGCCTACCGCGCCGTTGCCGCTCGCATAAGCATCTAAAAAGCGTTTCGCCGAATCAGGGTCGTAAACCGGTTGGGTCAGGAAGAAGTCGGCCCCACTGTCCAATTTACGGCGAAGCAATTGATTTTCGCGGACTTCGTCTGGGGGCGCAAAATTCAATGCCGCGCCGACGTGAAACGAAGTTGGCTGCCCGATCTCAGAGCCCGAGTGATCGATCCCCGCGTTGAAACCTTGTTTGATAAGTTTGATCAAGCCGGTAGGAGCCAGATCATAGTTATCCATCGCTTCGGGGTAATCACCGATCGCTGTGGGATCGCCCATGATGACGAACACGTTGCGCACACTGAGCGCGTGGGCGGCCAACAAGTCGCCTTGCACACGAAGTAAATTTCGTCCGCGTGTGGGGAAATGCAGAGTGGTATCCACGCCCACTTCGCGCTGGATGAGGTCGCAAACCGCCCAGGGGCTCATGCGCATCCGCGCCATGGGGCTATCGGCCACATTGATCACGTCCGCCCCGGCTTCGTGCAGCAGATCTGCGCCCGCCAGCAATTTGTGTGTCGATAGCCCGCGCGGCGGATCCATCTCCACCGATATGACAAATTTCCCCGCCCTGAATTTTTCTGCCAACTGTGATCCTTTGTCGGCGCCGACGACTTCTTCGGTGCGCTCAATGACGCGAATCTGGCCGTTCTGGCCATTGGTGGCCTGAGTGGGGTTATCCAATGCGTTGCGCATCGCAATGATATGTCGCGGCGTTGTGCCGCAGCATCCGCCAATGAGCGCCGCGCCTGCTAACCTGAAGGCATTAGCATATTGGCCGAAATACTCCGGTCCGGCTGGGTACATGATGCGCCCCCCAGCTTGCTCTGGCCAGCCTGCGTTTGGCATCACCGAGAACAAGGCATCCGGCACAACTTCACGCATCTGTTTAAGTATGCGCAACAATTGGGCCGGCCCACCAGAGCAATTGATGCCGATCACATCTGCGCCTGCCTGATGGATTTTCCTGGCAACTTTTATGGGCGTGTCGCCGAGCAAGGTGCGATCGTCGCGGGTGAACGTCATCGAAGCCACGACGGGTAAAACGCTTACCGCTTTCGCAGCCGCAATCGCCTCGCGAACCTCGTAGAGATCCGTCATCGTTTCGATGATGATCAGGTCCGGTTTGCCGGCGACCAATCCGCGTATCTGCTCTTCGAACGCGGCGCGTGCTTGCTCGGGCTGCACGCGCCCAAAGGGCGCAAGCCGAACGCCTAGCGGGCCAACGTCAGCGGCCACGAACACGCGCCTGCCGGAATCTAGAGCCGCCTTTCGAGCAATCTCCACGCCGGCCCGGTTAATTTTTTCGACCTGGTTCTCTAGGCCGTGTTCCAAAAGCCTGAAGCGATTAGCGCCAAAGGTATTGGTCATCACCAGATCCGCGCCGGCGTCCAGGTAGGCAGAGTGAATTCGCCCCACCAACTCTGGCTGGATCAGGTTGAGTTCATCGAAGCAGCGCGCGAAATCGACTCCGCTCTCATGCAGCATGGTGCCCATGGCGCCATCGGCGAGGAGCGGTTTTTGCGGATGCAGGACGGAGAGAAAATCAGATTTCATGTTGAGGTACCGGGAAGAACCTGCCCGCAACGTCTCGAAAGAATTGGATCCAGATCAATATCGAACCCGGAAACACCAAACGCATTAGTGAAGTATTGATCCACCACCCGATGTCTCGTTTTTCAGAGGTGAGGTATGAATTGGCTACAAAAGCGCCGAAAATGGCAACCAGTATCACCAAGCCAATCGCTGCTATGTGAAAATTGGCGCCGCTCAGCCTGGTCTTCCATGCCAGAAGAACAGCGAACAGGAGCAGCAACCACCCCATAGCCCCCCATTCATCGATAGAAAGAGTCTTCACCGCAAAAGATTGCAGAAGCAAACCTGCCTCACTCAAATGCAGGTTACCCCGCATAATTTGGGAGAAAGCGAGCGAAAAGACTCCGTCGGTAAAGCCTGGTTTTTGGTAGGCGAAAGGCGCGGCTACGTACCAGAAAAGCGAATAGAGGCCAAGGCCTCCCAGGAGCCAATAAACCTTCCTTTTTTCTCTGATAAGTTCTCGACCATAGGAAACAAAAACCGCGGCCGCGACGACCCAGACAAGGTGCAAACCTTCTGGGCGAGTCCAAGCGGCTAGGATCAAAAAAATTACTCCCCAAACCCAATGATGAGCGGAAGAAGTTTGCCCCCCGGTCCGGGCGTAATAAAGCATAAGAATGCCACCCACCAAATAAAAAGTAAACGGCAGGTTTGCGTGTGCCATCGTGCCCATCAGGAATACGGTTGGTATGGTGGCGATGAGCAGGGTCCCAATAAGGCTGGGCAGAGCTTGTGTCTTTTTTCGGAAAAAGGCATACAGCAGGCCAGCAAAACCCAGCAAATAGAATGGAAAAACCAACTTGCTTTCTGGCAGCCTCTCGCCAAAAAGGGTCAGGAAGCTGCCAATTAGCAAAGGAACATTCAGTGGATACCATGTGGTTAATGTGCCGCGCTCGGTAGCTCCTTCCTGTAAGCCTACGGCGGGAATACCGTAACCTTTTGACCCCCAGAGCACAATCTCATCGGTGTGGGAATAGGCGTTCCCGATCGCTAGGATAAATGCCCAGACGACAAGGAGGCAAAGTGCAAGGATAATGAGCAGGTCTTCGCCAGCCATCCTCTTCCCGGGGCGTTTTGGCTTCTCCCTCGTTTTGAGGGCTGCGTACAGGCTTCCTGCGGCACCCCAATAAATGGCTGTGAGTCCAACGATCAATGGAGTGGATAATTGAAATCCGAGCCACAGGGCAATAAACAGGCTGAAAGAAAGCCAGCCTAAGCCCGCACCGATTCCTGACGCCAGATGCATCAAACCATGTTCGTCAGGGACTGTCCGTTTGGCGAGCCATGTTCCTGGGAGAATAAGCGCCACAAGCAAAATGATGGGGAGTAAGGTTGAACTGGCTATCTCCCATAGAGAATGATAGGGAGGCTGCAAATTTCCCTCTCGGTTCGTGTCAGGAACATAAACCCCCCACTGATTATTAAACAATTGATATCGCTCTGTGGGCTTGGCCAGATTCGCCAAACTGGTAATATCCGCGAGCAAAACGGCCGAATTCCGCTCCCCAACCTTTTGGATGCAATCTTCCGAAGTTCCCTCACAGTACTCGACCGCGCGCGGCCAAAGAAAGAATTCTACATATCTATTTCTCGTGAGCGGCTCTGGCCCGTTTGCCCGGGTTGGAATCAGCACTAAAGCATCTTTAGGGATCCGGTCATTCAGAAAGTTATAAAAGTTGGCTACATCTTGGCTGAAAGCAAAGTTGGCGCCGCGCCATGTTCCGGTTTGCCCAATCGCCTTGTAAATTTCTATGGTTCGTTGGCCATGTGAGCGCACCAGTAAAAAGACCTGGACCAGAAGAGCGAGCAGCAAAATGGTCAAAAGGGAAGCTCTAATCAGGCGACTGTAATTTTTCGGTTTCATTTCGCAGAATATCAGTGGCTACTGTCAAGCGCCAGTCGAATTCGATCGCACAGTCTGGTGATCTCCTCGGCGTTCCCATAAGGCGCTTCGGGCCACTCGTCCACTTTCGTGCCCCAGTATTCCCGCGGCGTGCCCGGGTGACGGGCGACCAGCGCGAGATGCAAGTGGGGCACGTGGTGCCCGAACCGGAACGCGTAGATGCTGTCAGCCCTGGTCACGATTTTTAGCGCGCGGCTCAGCCTGCGCGCCAGGCGCCCGACAGCCGCGGCCTCTTCTTCTGTTAAGTCCTCAATGCCATCCGCGTGGCGCTTGGGTTCGATGAATACGGTTCCCAGGAAAGCCTTGGTTTCACCTTCGCGTATCTGGGCATGACTGGCGTAAAGCAGATCATCTTCGTAGATAACGCCACCGGGAACCTCGACGTCGCCGCGGTGTTTGCGACAGATGTAACAGTCTGCCTTCTGTTCCGCGGTTTCTGCTAGCTGCCTACTGCCCTCTGCCATCGTCCCTCACGCCTTCATCAGCTGCTCAACGCGACTTTCGCCCACGCTGTAGTATTTGGCTTCGGGGTGATGTACGATGATCGCCGCGGTGGATTGCTCCGGGATTAACTGGTAGGCCGCCGTCAGTTGCATGCCCAGCTCTTTCTCTGCTGGCAGTAACTCGAACACCTTGGCGTGGTCTTCCAGTTCCGGGATAGCCGGGTAGCCCCACGAGTAGCGCTTACCGCGGTTGACCGGCAAACCCAATTCGCGTTTGATATGGCGATGCATATATTCCGCGGTGGCTTCGGCGGTCTGCACAGCCAGCCCGTGGTTGAAATAGGCTTCGGTGTAATCGGCCTTGGCCTGCAATTCGTCGAAGCGCTCGGTGGCTTCTTGTCCTACGGTCACCACTTGAAGAGCCACAAGGTCCATCGTCCCGCTCTCAACGGTGGCGAAGTAATCTGCCAGGCACAGCAATTCCCCGCTGGGCTGCCGCGGGAAATCAAAGCGTGTTAGCTCCTTCGGACGCCCGTTGCCAACCGTTTCAGGGTCGTAAACGATCAGGCTGTCGCCTTCGGCTTGCGCTGGCCAATAGCCATACACTCCTTGTGGCTTTAACCACCCGCTGGCTTGCGCTTCCTTCTTCATGCGCGCCAGCCGCGCTTCGAAATCCTTCTTGATCTGCTCCCACTCGGCGCCCTGTTTGTTCTTCGCGCCCCACGAAAGCCGGAAGAGTTCGTTCTTCGCCAGGTATTCGAAGACCAGCTCCAGCGGCATGTCCTTCACCACGTGCACGCCCCACTTGTCGGGTTTGGGGAGATCCGGCGCGGGTCCGACTACGGATCGACCGGTGACCGCCGCCGTACGCCGCGGCTTCAACTCGCGGCCGATCTCATTGGCTGCCTTGGTGAAGATGTCTTCCACCAGCGTTTCTCGCTTCGGCTCGTCGATGAGTCGATCCATGGTTTCCAAGCCCTCGAAGGCATCCTGGCAATAGAAAACGCCCGGGGCGTACGGCGGTCCGTCTTCGGTGTACAGGATGCGCCAGCCAAACCGGCGGTTGATCGCCGCACCGCCGATAAGCACGGGATAGTTCAATCCGCGGCGATGCAATTCATTGACAATCAAAGGCATCTGTTTGCTGGTGCTCACCAGCAGCGCGCTGAGCCCGATGGCAGTGGCGCCGACCTCTTGTGCCTTGCTGATTATGGTTTCGGCGGGCACCTGCTTGCCGAGATCGAAAACCTCGTAGCCATTGTTCACCAGGATGGTCTTCACCAAATTTTTGCCGATGTCATGTACGTCACCATACACAGTAGCGAGCACCACCTTGCCCTTGCTAACGCCTTCGACCTTCTCGAGATAATTTTCAAGATGGCCGACGGTTTTCTTCATCACTTCGGCGGATTGCAGCACGAAGGGCAATATCAATTCGCCCGCCCCGAACTTGTCGCCCACTTCTTTCATCGCCGGCAACAACGTGTTGTTGAGCAAATACACTGCTGCCTCGTGATCGCTGGGATGTGCTTTGCGCCCGATCACTTCATCGATCGCCGCTTCCACGCCTTCTTTGTGGCGATGGAGGATGCTCCAGTGCAGACGCTCTTCTGCCGTCATGCCTTCGGTAGGATCGCCTTGCTCTTCCTCTTCGGTGGTGGTGTGCTCGGCGTAAAACTCAATAACTTTCTGCAGTGCATCCGCACGCTTGTTGAAGATCAAATCTTCCATCAACGTGCGTTCTTCTTCCGGGATCTCCGCGTACGGCTTCACCTTATTGGCGTGCACGATGGCCATATCCAGCCCGGCTTCCACGCAGAAGTGCAGCATCATGCTGTTCAGCGTGTTGCGCGCTTGTGGCGTCAGCCCAAAGCTCACGTTGCTCACTCCCAGCGAGGTGAACACGCCCGGCAGTTGGGTCTTGATCTCACGGATGGCGTCGATCGTTTCCACCGCACTGTTGTTGAATTCCGCATCACCGGTGCTCAATGGGAATGTGAGCACGTCGAAGACCAGGTCCTCCGGGCGGAAGCCGAATTCATTCACCGCGATGTCGTAAATGCGTTGGGCAACTTCCACTTTTCGCGCCGTGTTCTTGGCCATGCCGCTCTCGTCGATGGTCAGGCACAGCACCGCAGCGTTGTGCTGCCGCGCCAACTTGAACACGCGCTCCATCTTGGGGCGGCCGGCTTCCAGGTGCGTTGAGTTTAGCAGGCAGCGCCCCGGCGCCAGTTTCAGAGCGGCTTCCATCACATCCGGTTCGGTGCTGTCGATGACCAGCGGGGCTTCGATGCCCATGGCCAGCTTCTTGACCACCCTGGTCATCAGATATTCTTCGTCGGGCCGTTCGGTGATCGCTACGCTCAAGTCCAGCGCGTGTGCCCCGCCGCCGATCTGTTCGCGCGCCATCTCTAGGATGCCGTCGAAATCCTCGGCCATCAGCAGCCGTTTGAACTGGCGGCTGCCGGTAGCATTTAGCCGCTCGCCGATGAGCAAGGGCGGCGGCACCTGCTGCATGGCGATCGCCTGGATTGACGAGGACATGCGCGCTTCGTCGTCCGCCGGGCGGGGCGGGTGCGGGTGGTTGTGGATCTGCTCAACCAATAATTTCAAATGCTCTGGTGTGGTGCCGCAACAGCCGCCTACGATGCTGATATTGTTCTTGGTGACGAACTCGACCATCGCTTCCGCATAGGGTTTCGGCTCCAGCGGATACACGGCTTCGCCGTCCACATTGAGCGGCAACCCCGCGTTGGGAATAGCGGAAACGGGCAGCCGCGCATGTTCGCCCAGAAAGCTGATGGGCTGGCGCATGTGCTCCGGCCCTGTGGAGCAATTGAGGCCGATCACGTCGATGGGCATGCCCTCGAGGATGGTGAGCGCCGCGGCGATATCGGTGCCAAGTAACATGCGTCCGGTGGTGTCCAGCGTCACCTGGCACTGGATGGGCAATACTTCACCGGTCTCTTCAAAAGCTTTCTGGATGCCGATGATGACCGCCTTCACTTCGAGGATGTCCTGCGAAGTTTCGATGAGCAGCACATCCACGCCGCCCTGGATCAGACCGACGGCTTGCTCGCGGAATATGTCGACCAGCTGGTCGTAGGTGATGTCGGAAAGTGTGGGGTCATCGGCGCTGGGCAGTTTGCCGCTGGGACCCATGGAGCCGGCCACGAAGCGCGGCTGCTCGGCAGTGCTGTATTCGTCCGCCAGCTTGCGCGCCAACTGCGCGCCAGCCTTGTTGATTTCGATGGTGCGCTCGCCCAGGCCGTATTCGCCCAGCGTCAGCCGGTTGCTGCGGAAAGTGTTGGTCTCGACGACGTCCACGCCGACCTCGAGGAAGGAGCGGTGAACGGTAGCCGGTGCGTCGGGATAGGTGATGTTCAGGTAATCGGGGCAGCCGTTGTACTTCTCCCCGCCGTAATGCTCGGCAGTAAGCCCCATCTTCTGCAGGCTTGTGCCCATGGCGCCATCGTAGATCAGCACGCGCTGTTCCAGTGCGTCTAAGAAGGCTCGGCGGGTGTAACTTCTTGTTCGAGTCATTTTTCCAGCTTTTAGTTTGGTAGTTACTAAGTTTTGTAGTTAACTACCAAACTACTCAACTAAGTAACTAGCCAACTAAACCTAAACAAAATCGCCTCATACATGAGGCGATTGAAGTTTAGGTATATCGCCTCATCTCCCAGAATACTCTGCCGGAATTGGCACCTTCCGCTTTCGCGGCGGTTGCCGAGGTTTCATAGGGCCGGTCCCTCAACCTCTCTGGATGAGTGCGCGGCAAAAGTAGCCACGCGTTATGCAATTATTCCTGAGTATACCTTGCCAATTCTAGAGTGTCAAAGAGCTGATTATTCTTACCCTTAGCCGGCCCATTCCATATAGATAATTCCGGCCCATATCAAAGAAATAAATGACATGAAGACAAAATGCCAGCGAAAATGGCTAAGGAGGAAAATGGGGGCAATCGCTCCAACCAATGCGAGAATGGCAAGCGAGATAGCGGCCACATCAAACTCATTAAACAATAAACTCAAGAAGAACAAAATCGCCACCGATGCTAAGCAGGCTAAAGAAAAGTCCTTTTCTCTTCGATTCTTTTTAGATCGATATATTTGAAAGAATGAGACGGCCAACCCGCTAATCAAAAGAAGTTCGAGCAATAGTCGGGCTTGCGGTAAGAAGCCTCGCATAAATAATAAAAGCAGCAAACTGGCTGCCGTCACAAAAAGGATCTGGCGGCGGTAACCGGTGACCGGGAAGGCCATAATAACCCCAAGTATCACATTTATTCCGGCAGTGACAAAGCCGATTGAAAACCCGCCCAAAAATGAAAAAATGCTCATCCAGGTTAGCAACACCAGTGCCGAAACTCCAAACTCTTCGCTATGCAGTTGCCTTGCGTAGCGAAGAGTTTGGATAAGTGCTATCACTAGTCCTGCCCATAGCAATAGTGTTAGCAATTGAAACATGCGGCGCTACCTTGAACTACCCAAGTTCAGGATTTTACTGCCTACCATTGCATGAGCAAGATCCAGAAACAGTGGCATAAATTAATCCTGCATCTTCGCCAGAATCCTGTGCATACCAGGTGTACGAATATTTACCATTGTTAAGCCCCCTTAGATTAGATTCATGAACAGCATAAGTTTTTTGGCTAGGATCTCCCCAATCTGCATTGTAATAACTGCCTCGAACGTAGTTATTAACGTATCCACAACAATACCAGGGAGCATTTCCCGAGCATGGTCCATTTAAATACCAATGAGTTACGGGTGTTGTAAAACCTTGGCATCCATCTGTGTACGACAACCATGTAACAGATCCATTGCTGTTTACTCTCCACCCTAGTTTGTTTGTGGTTCGCGCTAATTCGTATCCGACGATATCTTTGTGGCGAACTATCACTTGAGCCGAGTAAGTGCCAGGGCTAACCTGAAGCGGATTGACCTTCGAAGAACCCTCATCTGGGACTATCTGTTCAAGATCTTCGATTGGTGTTGGGACAATGCGGGTGAGATAACTTTGTGCGTGCTCGTCAATTGCTATTTGGTAAGTGATAGTTGGGTCACCGAAACTAAATTCTCCCTCAACGATGATCTTCCTTGATCCGTCGGAGTATATGTCAAGTTGAACATTTTTCAACGCAATTTCAGAACTGGGATTCTTTGTTAGATTTATTGTCCGTACTATTTCATTGTCAGTTGGAATTGAAGGCGGAGGGGGAGGAGTCTCCCCTTGAGCGGCGGCAACATTAGCAAAAAGCAAGCTCAGAAGGATGACGAAAGCAACAAATCCTCCTTTATTTTTCATTTTTGCCTCCTTTGGCAACTCGGCTAATTTTGCATGCTTTTATGCAAATGTATCATCCCCCATATAAACATACCTCTGACCAAATAACTGTAAGAGGGTAAATTTTCCTTACAACTTTGTTACGTGTCCCCGCTTGATCTGGTACGCGTCGAAATCCCGCGCCACGGCCACCTTGGGGAAGATCGCCTGAGCTTCCACCAGCACGTCGCTCTCGCGGTAGCGCCGCGAGATGTGGGTGAGGATCAGCTGGCCGACCCCGGCTTCCTTGGCTAACTCTGCTCCCTGGCGCGCGGTCAGATGGGCGAACTCCTTGGCCATCTCGCGTTCTTCTTCCAGATAGGTGGCTTCGATCACCAGCGCGTCAGCGTTGTGGGCGTGCTCCAAAATATCCTCCGTGCGCCCTGTGTCGCCCACGTGCACTAGCTTGGCGCCCGGCACCGTCTCGCCCAGCACTTCGTCGGGCTTTACGGCTTTTCCGGATTCCAGCTTAATGGTTTCTCCATCCACCAGTTGGCGGCGCAGCGGACCCAGCGGCACACCCAGCGCCTCGGCCTTCTCGGGCAAAAATGGACGGTGCGCCTTCTCTTCGAAGACAAAGCCGTAGCAATCCGGGCCGCGATGATACACAGGAAATGCGCGCACCTGGAAATCGTCGGCCTTGAAGATCACGCCGGGATCGATGGCGCGCAGGGTGACCTTGACAGGGCTTTCGCCTTTGCCGATGACACGCACGCCGTAAAGAAGCGCGTCCACGCGCTCCAGCGTCCAGGCGCCTGCCAGGATCTCGACATCCTCCAGCGTTTCCCAGCGCGTCAACGTAGAGAACAGTCCGGCCAGCCCAAGGATGTGGTCTAGGTGCCCGTGGGTGAGCAGGATGTGGTTGAGCCGCTTGAAGCCCAGTCCCGATTTCAGGATCTGGCGTTGCGTGCCTTCGCCGCAATCCACCAGGAAGCGATGCTCATTGTGCTTTACCAGGTGCGCGGAAAGTCCGCGATGGATTGACGGCGCGGACGCCGAGGTGCCTAGGAATACAAATTCAAACAAAGTTTCCTCACTATTCGAGTCGTATTGTAATGTGGAGTAGAAGGTAGAAGGCAGAAGGCAGGGGGTGGGGTCATCATTACTTGACTTGAAATGGTTTTCTTCGGACCACCTGCTATGGGCAATGTGCAATTTTGGGGAGACCATCGTTGCAAGTTGACAAGATTGCACATTGACAAAGGATTGCGAGGTCAATTAATTACACAAAACGGCATTTTTCGTGGCTGATGAAGGCGGTTTGTCAAGGAAGTCCAAGAGATCTTCTTAGTCGTCCTTGCGAGAGCCTGTCCCGAGCGAGCCGCTTTGCGGCGACGAGGGAAGCATTGCGACGCGAAGCGGCGCAAGCGGACGAAGCAATCTCGAAGAACCAACTCCATTACCTGTTTGGCTCGACGTACGACCGGCTGAATTCGGAGCGCGGTTTCATATTCGAGATTGCCACGCTTTGCCACCTCCTGTGGAGGGTAGCTCGCTCGCAATGACGGAAAAGGCGAAGCGCACTTCGCCTTTCCCTTTTTCTGTCGCCTTGTGTCAAGTAAAGGCGCAGATTGGGGATTCGCCACCGCTTCGGTTTTGTCACCCTGAGCAGCCAGACTGCTCGCAGTCTGGCGTAAGCGAAGGGTCGCTCAAGACTCTGACAACTATCAGGTTAGTGAGAAGCGATATGCTTTGGGCAATATGTTTCAACAGGTGTGCTTATTAAACAATCCCTATGGCGATTCTTCGCTGGCGCACGGTGGCGGAGTTTATCCTGAGCGAAGCGAATGGACCTGCCTTGGCTTGCTCAAAATGACATAATAAATATCTTTGTGGGTCTTTGCGCCTCTATGGTTAAAAGGAAAAACCGACGCCTCTGCTATACTCGATTCGATGCCGAAAACCATGACTCGCCCTCGTAAACCGGGCACACCGAAACGTAAGATAGCCGCGCAACCACGCGTCTGGCCTGCCATCGTCAACTTCTGGCAGGGCATTTCGCCCGACCGCAAGCTCGACGCGCTGGGCG
>Ga0209619_10001966_pt1 | contig 14918 bp, 19 predicted proteins | sample Rifsed16ft3_FD_184011 | JGI IMG/M metagenome (GOLD analysis project Ga0209619, IMG submission 184011) | Soil microbial communities from Rifle, Colorado, USA - sediment 16ft 3 (version 2) | ecosystem: Environmental > Terrestrial > Deep subsurface > Rock core/Sediment | place: Rifle, Colorado... | reverse complement strand
CTTTTGTATCCCATTAAACCTGTGGCGCAAAATTGACAATCAAGCGGACAACCGACTTGTGTCGAAATACAAAGCGTTGTTCGAGTTTCTTCGGGGATGATAACAGACTCAATCTTGTTGTTATCTTTTGTGGCAAAAATATATTTTTTTGTTTTTGTGTTTACTGATTCTTCGGAGTGAAAGTATTCTAATGTTTGAAGTTCTATTTCATCTCTAATATCGTTTCTTATTGTCTTTGGAATATTACTCATTTCATCAATATTAGTAGAGAGATGATTATACATCCAGTAAAAAAATTGTTCACCGCGAAATTTTTGCAAATTTTTTGAAAGAAAATAATCCTTTAGCTCAGATAGAGTTAATCCCTTAAGTAGAACTTTTTTCTGAATTTGATTCTCAGATTTTTCTGCTATTGGCAAGTTCGTCCCGTTTTCCATATCAAAATATAAAAAGAAGAATTTATGTATAAAATAAAAACATTTCTCATTTTATCTACTATTATATAAATTAAAAGAGGATCAAAAAAAAATTCTTTAAATTTAACCACAGGTACAAAAATGAATTTCGATTTCACAGAAGATCAACTGATGATTCAGCAATCCGCAAAAGAATTTGCCGAAGCTGAAATCGCTCCCAGTGCAGTTCAAAGAGATATTAATGCAGAATTTCCTTCAAGCATTGTTAAAAAATTAGGTGAATTAGGATTTCTTGGGATGATGGTTCCACCCGAGTATGGAGGAGCCGGGCTTGATACGATAAGCTATGTTTTGGCTATGATAGAAATTTCCAAAGTAGATGCGAGTGTTGGCGTTATCATGTCGGTGAATAATTCTCTTGTATGCCATGGATTAGAAGAGTATGGATCAGATTATATAAAACAAAATTATTTAATCCCATTAGCAAAAGGCGAAAAGCTCGGAGCGTTTGCATTGTCAGAACCAGAAGCCGGAAGCGATGCAACTAAACAAAAAACTACGGCTGATAAAGATGGTGATTACTATGTCATTAATGGAATAAAGAATTGGACTACAAATGGAACTTCGGCAGATTATTTTTTAGTTATAGCTACCACTGATAAAGAAAAAGGCCACCATGGCATATCTACTTTACTTGTTGAAAAAGGCACACCGGGTTTTGATCACGGAAAAAAAGAAGATAAGTTGGGAATTAGAAGTTCAGACACAAGCTCACTAACATTTGAAAATTGCAGAGTACCGGCAAAAAATCTTGTTTGGGAAGAAGGTAAGGGATTTAACTTTGCAATGAACACACTTAATGGCGGAAGAATAGGAATTGCAGCTCAAGCAATTGGAATTGCGGAAGCATCATTCGAGGCAGCCCTTAAATATTCCAAGCAAAGAAAAGCTTTTGGAGTGAGCATTGCAAGCTTTCAAGCAATTCAGTTTAAGCTTGCTGACATGGCAGTGAAAATTGATGCAGCCAAACTGCTGACACTAAATGCCGCGGTTTTAAAGGATGCCGAAAAGAAATACTATAAAGAAGCTGCAATGGCAAAGCTTTACTCATCTAAAATTGCAGTTGAATGTGCGCTTGAAGCAGTTCAAATTCATGGCGGTTATGGTTATGTGCGAGAGTATCTTGTAGAAAGATATTTACGCGATGCAAAGATCACAGAAATTTATGAGGGTACTTCCGAAATTCAGAACATCGTTATAGCGCGCGCATTGCTTGATGCATAAATTCTTTTATTGCAATGAAAATTATTTTTGTGTTGGTATTGTTCTTTATTTTATCACCAATTTATGCTCAAACTGATTGGGTAAAATGGGAGAAAGCTGATCTATCATATAGAAAAAATAGTGAGTTTGATAAAAGAGATTATTCTATTTCGGGAAAAAGTTTATCCGAGACTGCTATCAAATCAATAACCGTAGCTTATTGGTTTTTCATTTCTGATGTGGATGGTGACAATTGTCCGTTCAGTCCATCTTGTTCTAAATTTTTTGTTCAGGCAATTAATGAAACGAATCTTCCTCAAGGAATGCTAATGTTCTTCGACCGGTTCACCCGTGATCTAAACATTTTTAATAGGGTTAATAAGTATCCTCGTGCTGGAGCAGTTCATTATCATGATCCTGTTTATCTCTATACTTTAGATGAAGATAAAATTCGTTACCTCCCACCAAACACATTCATTAAAAGTGAATGAATAAACTATTCCTAATTATTTTATCAATCGTTGCAATTGTCTTTCCGCAAAATGTTGACTCTAGTTTTAACTCGCTTTTTCAAAAAGAAAACGTTATCAAATTCGCTGATTATCTTTTTTGCGAAAAAGATTATCTGCGTTCGGCTAATGAATATTTAAGAATTGATAAAACTCTTAGAGATGAGAAAATCAATTTTAAGATTGCTCTTAGCTTTTCTATAGTCGGTGATTATGTTTCGGCTAAAAATATTTTTGAAAGAATAACAGGAAGCTCACCTTACTATAAATCATCAAGACTTGAGCTGATGAAAATATTTTTTCTTGAAGAGAAATATCCCGAGCTAAGAGAATTTTTTCACGTTGGTAATGATAAAATAATCTTGCAAAATGAACCGACGGCAAACAAACTCTACTATATTTCATATCTGAAAGACATCGAAGAAATTCCATCCTTCAATGATTTTGTAAAGCCCTATGATTTCAGCGAACAGGATGAAATCAATACTTTGTATAAAATGAAAATTAATCCGCCAAATAAAAATCCCTTTTCAGCTTCACTTTTATCAGCAATTATTCCGGGAGCCGGCAAGATTTACACAGGTGAAATTAGCGATGGTATTTTTGCGTTCATCACCACGGGTTTATTTTCTTTCCTTGCTTACGATAATTTCAAAGCTAATCATAATTTAAGAGGTTGGTTGTTTTCAAGTTTAGCCGTCATGTTTTATGCAGGTAATGTATATGGTTCATATGCTTCGGCACAGCTTTACAATGCTCGAATTAAATACGAATTTAATTTGCAATTGGATTCTTTTCTAAAATCGAAAAATTATTTTATACCGGAATATGACTTTTGTAAGTAAGATCAATTCGACAAAAAGAATAGCTGTGTCAAAATTTCGAGAAGTGTTGCTAATAATTTTTATGCTTATGAATATTTATATTTTTCCTCAAGCTAATCTTCATGTACAATATGATTATGCCGGCAAGCTGTTTTGTGAAGAAAAATATTTTGATGCAATTACTGAATTTAAGCGGCTGCAATTCTTCGATTCGCTAAACCAATATAGTTTTTTATCAAACAAACTGATCGGAATGAGTTACAAGCAAGGCGGAAAATTAAACGAAGCAATAAACTATTTTTCTAAAGCCGAATTGAATTCCCCAAATGATGATTCACTTTTTACTGTTAAGCTTGAAATTATAAAAACTAATTTGCTTCGTAGAACAATTTACCGTGCATTTGACTTATTAAATGAATTGAGTGGCGATGCGCGCTTTAATTCAAAGAAAGATCAAATAATTTATTGGAAGGGTTGGGCTTACATCTTTAATGATGAATGGAAAAAAGCTGCAGATGAATTTGACAAATTAGAAGGTGAGCCAGAGCTAAAAAAATTATGCGAAAATGTTTCTAATGCTCAGTACTCACCGAAGTTAGCAAAAGTATTATCTTACATTTTACCCGGGGCAGGACAATTTTATACCGGCAATTATGTAAGCGGAATTTTATCTTTTAGCTGGGTTGCTTTGTGGACGTACATTTCAATCGAAGCAATTTTAGCTGATAGAATATTTGATGGAGTGATGGTCGCTGACTTTTTAGCGTTTCGTTTTTATAACGGCAATTTACAGAATGCTGAAAAATTTGCAGTTGAGCATAATATCGAAGCGAGCAATTGGATGCTTGATTATCTTCAGAACAATTACAGAGGTCCAAAACCCTAATTAATGCGGTAAGGGGCTTGCATATTAAAATCAAAACGAAGTAAATTGTTTGTATCAAAAAATCAAGTATTGTTCTTTAGTAATAAATCAATTAGGAATTGATCATAACTTGGAGGATAAATGAAAAAAGGTACAATTATTGGTTTGTCCGTTGCAGGAATAATAATTCTTTTTATAATCATTTTGATTTCATGGGGAATAAAAACTTACAACAATCTTATTACTATCAATGAGGAAGTTAACCAAAGTTGGAGCCAGGTTGAAAATCAATATCAAAGAAGAACCGACCTGATTCCCAATTTGGTGAACACGGTAAAAGGTTATGCAAATTTTGAAAGAGGTGTGCTAACCGATGTTACTGAAGCACGGGCAAAAGTGAGTCAGTTCAATATTACTCCAGAAGTATTAAATGATCCGCAAGCATTTCAGAAATTTGAACAGCTTCAGGGAAATTTGAGCAGTGCTTTATCTCGGTTACTTGTTACGGTAGAAAATTATCCCGAACTAAAAGCGAATGAGAATTTTCTACAGCTTCAAGCTCAACTTGAAGGAACGGAAAATAGGATTTCCGTTGAAAGAAGGAAGTTTAATTTATCTATTCAGAATTATAACACAACCATCAAGCGATTCCCTGCAGCTTTTTTTGCGGGTATTTTTGGATTTCGAGAAAAATCATATTTCAAATCAATAGCAGGATCAGAAACTCCGCCCAAAGTTGAATTTTGAAAAACATGGTTTATCTGTTCTTTCTGCTGATAATTTATTCATCATCGTTTGCTCAGCCCGAAATTCCTCAGCTTAGCAATTGGACTAATGATTTCACAAAGACATTATCATCAGAAGAGTTGCAGCAGCTAAACTTTCGACTTAAAACTTACCAGGATACAACTACCAACCAGTTGGTTTCCCTTATGATTGCCTCACTCGATGGATATCCAATCGAAGAATATTCGTTTGAAGTTGCAGAAAAAAATAAGATTGGTACCAAGGAAAATTCAAATGGAATATTGTTCCTTGTTGTAAAGAACGATAGGAAAATGCGGATTGAAGTCGGATATGGATTGGAAAGCGTTCTTCCGGATGCATTAGCAAGTTCAATCATCAGAAATGAGGTTGCACCTTACTTCAGAAAAAACGAATACTACGCAGGAATTAATTCAGGAATTGACGCAATTATTGCGGCAATTGGTGGAGAGTATAAATCTAACTTTAAGGACTCGTCTGGCGGTATTGGTTTTACATTAATAATAATTCTTTTTATAACTATTATTTTAATTATGAGTTTTTTGCCTTCATCCAGGCGAATAGGTGGTCCGGGTGGATATATTAGTCGTGGAGGAAGCTGGGGCAGCGGAGGTTTTGGAGGCAGAAGCGGGGGCGGTTTTGGTGGATTTAGCGGCGGAGGCGGTTCTTTTGGCGGGGGTGGTTCAAGCGGCAGTTGGTAGTTAAAAAAAATTATTTGTTTTTCATTGAAGTTGTTTATCGGTTTTTGTAAAATTGATATGAAATTAAATACTTTTATTAAAATAACTTCTCTTAAATAGTTACTAAGGAGTAAATTGATATGGCAATAATGATAACTGAGGAATGCATCAACTGTGGTGCTTGCGAGCCGGAATGCCCGAATACTGCAATTTATGAAGGTGGAGCTCAATGGGAATTAGCAGGTAAAACTTATGGTGCGGATGATGCTGCTCCAAGTGGTGCTACAGGTTTCTTTTCTAATGATTTTTTCTACATTGTTCCGGATAAATGTACAGAGTGTACAGGTTTTCATGATGAACCTCAATGTGCGGCAGTTTGTCCTGTAGATTGCTGTGTTCCGGATCCAAAACATGTCGAAGACAAAGATACTCTTCTTGCCCGCAAAGAATATCTTGACGGTGTAGGAAGATAACTTCCAAATAAATTCGAAATTAATTTGGGCATCATTTAGATGCCCTTTTTTTTGATTTCAGATTTCTGTGGTTTGTAAGCTGCATTTATTGTCGTTCTAAAAAAAATTATATTTGAATTGTAGTTATGATAAGTTAAACAGGTGGTAAAATGCTTATATCCGGTGCATTAGAAAAAGCAAGACTTTATATCGAAACACATTCCAAAGAAAAGGAATCCGATAAAAGGGGAAAATTTGAAAAAGGACCTTGCATTACGATCTCAAGAGAAACCGGTGCAGGCGCCGATATTATAAGTCAAAAATTAATCGAGATTCTTCAAAAGTATAAAAAAGAAAATTTACCTGACTGGACAATTTTCGATAAAAATTTGATCGAAAAAGTTCTTGAAGATCATCACCTGCCCAGAACACTTTCAGAAATCTTTGATGAAAAAAAATATTCGGCAATGATTTCTTTTGCAAGTGAATTACTTGCAGGACAGCCGTCTATTCACAGCTTGGTTTATAAAACCACACAAACAATTTTAAGCTTAGCAGAAATTGGGAACGTAATAATTGTAGGCAGAGGTGGAAATATTGTAACAAGTAATTTGCCAAATGCTTTTCATGTTAGATTAGTATCTACAATCGAGGATAGAATAAAACATGTAAAAGAAGTTTATGGTTTTGATTCTAAACAAGCGACTGATTTTTTGAAGAAAGATGATCAAGCAAGGAAAAACTATATCAGCACTTATTTTCACAAGCAAATTGATGATCCGTTGCTCTATCAATTAACTATTAACACACACCGATTCAATTACGATCAGTCCGCAGAATTAATCGCTGATGCAGTGATGACTAACTTTCCGAAGTATTTTAATATTTCACATGAATAAGTTTCCAATTGTCCGCGACGGCATTAAGCAATTGGAATTCAAAAATAAATTATATCATTAGCTAAACATGAAAATCGGAAAATATAATATTCACATAGTTAATTCAGGATATTTTTATTTAGATGGCGGAGCAATGTTTGGCATTATTCCCAAACCTCTTTGGGAAAAGACTAATCCTGCAGATGAAGCAAACCGAATTAAGCTTGCCACAAGAAATCTTCTCTTAGTTTCAGATGATAAAAAAATTTTGATTGATACCGGAATGGGAAATAAGTGGTCGAAAAAATTATCCGAAATTTATCGGATTGAACAGGATGTGTATACGTTAAATTCATCTCTTGCAAAGTTATCTGTAAAACCAGAAAACATCACAGATGTTTTATTGACACATCTTCATTTTGATCATACCGGCGGGTCAACAGAAATGATTGATGGAAAATTAGTTCCGGCATTTAGGAATGCGAAGTATTATGTCTCGAAGAAAAATTTTGACTGGGCGATGAATCCTTCAGAAAGAGATAAGGGCAGCTACGTAAAAGATAATTTTCTTCCACTGTTTGAAAATGGTGTGTTATATTTTTTTAATGATAAATTATTTGATGATGAAATCGATTTAATTGAAGTGAACGGCCACACTTTCGGGATGCAGCTTATAAAAATATCTGATTCTGCAAACACGATTTTGTTTTGTGCGGATCTTTTTCCATTCACATCGCATATTCCGTTACCGTACGTAATGGGCTATGATCTTCAGCCGCTTTTAACAGTTGAAGAAAAAAAGCAAATCCTACCAAAAGTTGTTGATGAGAATTGGAAACTATGTTTTGAGCATGATCCATTTTATCCCTTTGCAACGGTTGAAAAAACCGAAACGGGATTTAGAGTGAAAGAAAAATTTAATGAGCTTTAAGAAGAATGAACCAGAGGGTTTTCAGAAAATCTGCTCAATTAAAGATTTGCATGAAAATGCTGGCAAAAGATTTATAGTAAGCAATACAGAAATTGCCGTATTTCTGATTAAGAATAAAATATATGCAGTTAGCAATATTTGTCCTCATCAGCACACTACGCTAATTTATGATGGCTTTATTGAGAACGGATATGTCGTTTGCCCGGCACATGGCTGGATGTTTAATCTAAAAACTGGAAAAACTTCTGAAGGAGGTAATGGATTAGAAGTCTATAAAACTATTGTTGTTGATGAACAGGTTTATGTTAAGGTTGAAGAAAAGAAATATTCCTGGTAAAAAAATATTATTTTATTAATGCTTATGTTATTAAACAATGCGTTTGTAGGTGATCTCGTAAGAAGTTATGGATTTGATTTAGTTGGTTTTGCCGAATCAAAAGAGCTTGATATTGAAATAGAGCGTCTATCAGAATGGCTTGATCATGGTTATCAAGCAGGGATGACTTACATGCAAAGAAATCTAGATAAGAAAAAAAATGTTAAAAAAATTTTATCCACTGCTAAATCGGTAATTTCACTTGGAATGAATTATTATTCACCGGAGAAATATTCCGAACAGGACAATCGGGGGAAAGTTTCACGCTATGCTTGGGGAAAAGATTATCATCTTGTTATTTGGGAGAAGTTAGATAAAATAATTGGCGAGCTTAAACATAAAGAACCTTCATTCGAAGCAGCATCGTATGTTGATACAGGTCCGGTTATGGACAAAGCATGGGCTGTTAGAAGCGGTATAGGTTGGCTCGGAAAACATACAAATGTCATCAATAAGAAAATTGGCAGTTGGTTTTTTATTGCTAACATAATTACAAATTGGGAATTCGAATACTCCAATCCAATTGAAGATTTTTGCGGATCATGCACAGCTTGTATTGATGCTTGTCCAACAAATGCGATTATAAAAGAGTACGTTGTTGATTCAAACAAATGTATTTCATATTTGACAATTGAAAACAAACAAAACATTCCGGAGGAATTCAAAAGTCAATTTGAGAATTGGGTTTTTGGCTGCGATATTTGTCAAGATGTATGCCCGTGGAATATAAAATTTTCTAAATTTATGCCCACAAAGGAGTTTCACCCCGAAAAGGGAAATAGAGAGTTTAATTTGGATGACGTACTGAATTTAACAAAAACAGAATTTGATAAAAGGTTTTCCGTTAGTCCAATTAAAAGAGCAAAGTTATCAGGGTTGAAAAGGAATGCGGAGTTCCTGCTATCAAAAAATGAATCTTGAAACTTTGCCTCGATGAATGAATCTAACAATTACAATTATTGAAAATTATTAAATATAGAAAGAAGCACTCATGTCTGAAAAATCTAATCACTATAAAGTTATAGTAATTGGTTCAGGTCCTGCCGGCTTTACCGCCGCACTTTATACAGCCAGAGCAAATCTTAATCCTGCTATCTTTGAAGGAATGCAGCCCGGCGGGCAATTAACAATCACGACTGAGATTGAGAACTACCCAGGATTCGAAAATGGAATTCAAGGTCCGGAATTAATGGATATAATGCGAAAACAAGTTCTTCGTTTCGGTGCAACTTCATTTTATCAAGAAGTTACGGCGGTGGATTTTTCAAAACGACCATTTATTATAAAATCGTATGATGAAGTGTTTACTGCAGATGCTATAATAATTGCAACCGGTGCTTCTGCAAGACTTTTGGGGTTAGAAAGTGAAAAGAAATTTATGGGTTACGGCGTTTCTGCTTGTGCAACATGCGATGGTTTTTTCTTTCGAAACCAAAAAATATTAGTTGTTGGCGGGGGAGACACGGCAATGGAAGAGGCAAATTATTTAACAAAGTTTGCATCGGAAGTTACAATCATTCATAGAAGAGAAGAATTTCGTGCATCTAAAATAATGCTTGATAGAGCGAAGAATAATCCTAAAATAAAATTCTTAATGAACAAAGTCGTTAAAGAAGTAATTGGTAAAGAGGAAGATAGTAAAAAAACGATGACAGGTGTTTTATTAGAGGATACAAAAGATCATAGTACCCAAGTATTTGAAGCACAAGGATTGTTTATTGCTATCGGTCATAAACCAAATACCGATTTATTTAAAGGTATGCTGGATATGGATGAAACCGGTTATCTTAAATTAAAATCTGGATCAACCTATACAAAAATTGAGGGCGTGTTTGCAGCCGGAGATGTTGCTGATAAAGCATATCGTCAAGCAATAACTGCTGCAGGATTGGGTTGTATGGCTGCAATTGATGCGGAAAGATGGCTTGAGACTCAAGCGCATCTTCATGCATAAACGTATAGATATAATAGCAAACAAACCCAGTTTCTTATATCGCCATACTTGCGCATAGAAACTGGGTTTGTAACGAATTTAACTTTTTACATCGTACTTTCTTGCTACCAATCCACTTGCTACAAATCCTAATCCTGTAAAAGTGAAAAGCAAAAGCGGGATCCAGTATTCCTTAGAAGTCGTATCTTTCATCATTATTCCTAATCCAAGACCCAAACCGAATGCGAAAATAATAATTCCATACTTTAACAATCTGTTAGGATCCTTTTTCGATTCAAAAAATTCTTTTATTGCTTCGGGACTTAGTCCTTTTTCAATTAATGTTTGCCTTTCCCTTGATTTGAAGTAAATCGCTGTTATTGCGATTAGTGCTCCAACAATAATTCCAATTATCGGAATAGATAAAGCCAGCATGCCTTCATTCATAATTTTCTCCTTTTATTTTTTAGTTCAGACTTTAAGTTGATTAAAAAGGTTACAACCGATTTCTAAAATATTTATTTATTTCTTCCTTAACATTATGACATGGTTTTGTATCGGAAGGTTACAAGTAAAATTGCTTTTAGTTTTACTTGTCTCTATTTTTCAAAAAAGAATAATAGTCAGTGTTGTGTAACCTTTTTATCATTTATTTAGTCAAAGCTTTAAATGAAAGATCTTACCGATTTAGAAATAATTGCATCGGTTAAACGAGGAAATCAAGCTGATTACGCTATTATCATAGATAGGTATAAGAACAAAGCATTTTCTTTAATTAAGAGAATGTTAAAGAATGAAATGGAAGCTGAAGAAGTTCTTCAGGATTGTTTTCTTAAAGCTTACAATGCTCTTAGCAGCTTTAGACAAGAAGCAAAATTTTCAACATGGTTTTACAGAATTGTATATAACACAACATTAAGTAAAGTTTCTGCTAGAAAAAGAAAGATTGAGAATGAGATGTCATCCTTGGAAGATCATTTTAATCTTGAGAGTGATTATGATTTTCGTATGACTGAAAATTCGGATTTATCTTCTTTTGTAAATATTATGTTAGAAAAGCTGCCCCCGAATTATTCATCGGTTTTAAATTTGTTTTATCTTAATGAAATGAGCTGTGAAGAGATTAGTGAAGTGATGAACATTTCTATTCCAAATGTTAAAGTAATGCTGCATCGTTCAAGGAATGCTTTGCGTGATTTATTTATTAAAAATGATTTAATCCGGGAAGTATCATGAATAAACTTAGTGACGACATTTTAAATAAGTACATTGACGGCGAATTAGATCATACCTCATTAAAATATGTTAATGAAGTTTTATCAAGTTCCATCGAAGATAAAAAGCGGTTGCAAGCTTTATTAGCTGTTCATAGCGAACTTAAAAAGATTAAAGAAAATCAAGTTGCAGAGAGTTTTACAAATTTGGTTATGAAAAAATTAAAAGTAAGGAACAAGGCATTTAAAGAGCAGCGTCATTTTATTTATGCAATCTCTTCCATTTTCGTTACAGTACTCTTAGTTATTATTGGCTTGATAATTTATTACGGTGTTAATCAATCCGGTGGAACGCAAACTTCCCAAACCTATACTCAAGTTATAATTTCTTTCTTTCGTTTAATTGCATCCGGTATAGCTCAAATTTTCACACCTCGAGGAATATCTGTTTTTGGTTCTATAATTTCTCTCGGCATATTAATCTCGGGATATTTTTTCTTCGAAAATTTAAAAGCGTCGAAACAAAAAGTGCGTAAGTCACACTAACTCGAAGATTTCAACTATCTTTTGACTTAAAAGCACTTAAGTTTCTTTAAGCATTCCTGTATATTTACAGTATGGACTCATTTAAAGCTGGATATGTTGCAATTTTAGGATTACCGAATTCAGGTAAATCAACTCTAATAAATGCCTTGCTGGGACAAAAGCTTAACATTGTTTCTGATAAACCCCAAACTACGCGAAGAAAAATTCTCGGAATCCTTACTGAAAAAGACCATCAGATTATTTTTGTAGATACCCCAGGACTTCTTAAACCTAATTATTTGCTTCAGGAAAGAATGATGGAAGCGGTAGAGATTTCAGCAAAAGATGCAGACATTATTTTATTGATTCAGGATGTCAATGAGGATTTTAAGGGAGAGAAATTACTTCATCAAGAATTTGTGAATGAAGTCCTAATGAATCTTACCTCTCCCAAAATCTTATTACTGAATAAAATTGATCTATCCAGCCAAGAAGAAATTTTTCCATTGATTGAAAAACAGCAAAGTACAAATCTATTTGCCAAAGTGATACCAATTTCAGCTAAGCATAATTTCAATCTCACTGATGTAATTAATTCAGTTGTGGAGTTACTTCCTGAAAATCCAAAATTTTTCCCGGATGACGAATTAACGAATGAATCCGAGAGATTTTTTATTGCGGAAATTATCCGTGAAAAAATTTTAGAGCAGTATTCGGAAGAAGTCCCTTATAGCTGCGAAGTGCTTATTGCTGATTTTAAGGAAAGAGAAAGAGGCAAAGATTTTATCGAAGCTTATGTTGTGGTTGAAAAGGAAAGTCAAAAAGCTATTATCATTGGTAAAGAAGGTAAAGCAATTAAAAAGTTAGGTGAAGCTGCACGAAAATCTATTGAGGAATTTCTTCAGCGGGAAGTCTTTTTAGAATTAAGAGTAAAAGTAAAACCAAAATGGCGTAAAGATGAAAATATGTTAAACATCTTTGGTTACGGTAAGGAGAAATAATTTTTAATATCCTTCAAGACGGTTCCGTTCAAATCTATTTCTTATGAAAAAACACATTGGTGAAGCTGCTCTTTTTTCAATCACAATTTTTTGGGGAGTCACATTTGCCATCATCAAGCTGGCACTGAATGACATTTCACCAATGCTCTTCATCGCAATTAGATTTTTGTTTGCTGCTTTGCTGCTACTTCCATTTCTTCTAAAACCTTTATTACAATCTAACATTGATGTAATCAAAGCAGGAATATTTTTAGGTTTGTTATACTTCATTGGATTTGCAACTCAAACAGTTGGGCTATATTACACAACAGCAACCAAGTCGGGATTTATTACAGGTACGTTTATAATTTTTATTCCAATACTTCAATTAATATTAGAAAGGAAAACGCCGGGTAAAGGAAATATAATTGGAATTGCATTGGTCATAATCGGCTTAATATTGCTTTCAAGTAAGGGAGTTACTGTATTAGATATTCTTTCCGAACTTGGGAGCAATTTTAATGTAGGCGATTTTCTTACCTTGATCTGCGCAATCTTTTATGCGCTTTATGTGGTTTATATTGATATTATAACAAGGAAATATGACTACAAAGCTTTAATAATTCTTCAAGTACTCTTTACCGGATTAGCAGGCTTTATTTTTACAATTTTATTTGATGCTGCAGGAATCGAAAATCTAAGATATGATTTTAATAAAACCGTAATTCTTGTAATTCTCTACACAGCAATTTTCTCTTCAATACTTGCAACTGTAATTCAGACTAAGTATCAAAAAACTGTTACACCAACAAAAGCGGGAATTATTTTTTCTCTCGAGCCGATTTTTGCCGCGCTCTTTGCTTTTTTTATTATACAAGAAAAAATTTCAAGTTTTGGCATTATAGGTTGTATTTTTATATTTACGGGAGTTTTAGTCAGCGAATTGTTAGATAAGAATAAAAACTCATCATGACATCAGATAAAGCAAGAGCCGAAATTTTTGTTAACGGATTAGTGCAAGGCGTTGGATTTAGATACTTTGTAGTCAAACATACATCACGATTAAAACTTAAGGGATATGTGGAAAATCTTTATACCGGAGAAGTTCATACAGTTGTCGAGGGTGATAAAATAAATATTGAAGAACTTTTTAAGCTAATGAAACTCGGACCTTCTCATGCCCATGTTAAAAACGCAATAATAGATTGGTCGGAATGTAGAAATGAATTTGATTCTTTCGAGGTTAAATTTTGAATTGTCCATTTAAAATAGGAATTGGTTTCGACGTTCACGCATTTGCAGATAATCGTAAATTGATTATTGGCGGAGTAGATATTCCATTTGAAAAAGGATTAGCAGGACATTCCGACGCTGATGTTTTACTTCACGCAATTTGTGATGCACTTCTTGGCAGCATATCTGCTGGCGATATCGGGCAGCATTTTCCCGATACCGATCCGACATACAAAGATGCTGACAGTCTTACCTTGCTAAAGCGTGTTTATGAATTAGTTCAACAGAAAGGATTTTCTGTAGGGAACATTGATTCAATAATAACAGCACAACAGCCCAAACTCGCCGTTTACATTCCACAAATGAAAAAAAATATTTCTCAGGCACTTCACGCTGATATCGAAAATATTTCCATCAAAGCTACAACAACCGAAAAGCTTGGATTTGTTGGCAGGGAAGAGGGCTTATCTGCATTTGCCTCAGTATTAATTATTAAAAATAAATAAAATGTTTGAAGACATTTTAAACTCGTTAGCTGATTTCCCTCCAATTTGGATCTATACAAGTCTTTTCTTTTTTTCATTCATAGAAAATATTTTTCCCCCTTCGCCAAGTGATGTTGTAATAATTGTTGCCGGTACTTTAGTTAGCACCGGTGTAATAAGCTTTTTCCCGACTTTATTAGTCACCTCAATCGGAAGTGTTTTGGGTTTTATGACTTTGTTCTTCATAGGTACACAGGTTGATAAAAAATTAATAGAGAAGGGCAAGTTTAAGTTCCTATCTACTGAAGCGCTCACTAAAGCTGAAAAGTGGTTTTCAAAATATGGTTATTGGGTCATTCTTGGGAACAGATTTTTATCCGGTACTCGAGCTGTGATTTCCTTTTTTGCAGGATTAAGTGAGTTAAATTTTAAAAAAACTTTTTTGTTAGCTTTAACTAGTTCATTTGTATGGAATCTGCTTATAATTTCACTTGGATTTATTTTTGGAAATAATGTTGCTCTTGTTGATAAGCATCTAAAAACGTACAGCAACATTGTTCTTGCAATCACTATAATTGTAATAGTAATA
>Ga0209619_10001965_pt1 | contig 14923 bp, 13 predicted proteins | sample Rifsed16ft3_FD_184011 | JGI IMG/M metagenome (GOLD analysis project Ga0209619, IMG submission 184011) | Soil microbial communities from Rifle, Colorado, USA - sediment 16ft 3 (version 2) | ecosystem: Environmental > Terrestrial > Deep subsurface > Rock core/Sediment | place: Rifle, Colorado... | reverse complement strand
CGACGGATCGGCAAGTCCAAGATCACCGGTACTGTGAAGGGTACGGTGCTGGCGGGCTACAAGATCCTGACGACGATCGTCCGGGTTCGCGTCGAAGGTGCTTTCGGGCCGAGCTCCAGCGAGCACCTCCCCGAGCGAAGAGCGAGGGGTGAGAAGATCCATGCGTAAGACCAAGATCGTCGCGACTCTGGGTCCCGCCACGTCGAGCCCGGAGATGATCGAGCGGCTCATCGTCGCCGGCATGGACGTCGCTCGGATGAACTTCTCCCATGGAACTCCGGAAGAGCACCGGGAGCGGATCGGCATCGTGCGCGATATCAGCGCGAAGCTTGGCCGCGCGGTGGCGTGCCTGCAGGATCTCGCGGGCCCAAAGATCCGCACCGGTCCCATCGCCCAGGAGAGCGGAGTCGAGCTCATCAACGGCGCCCGCTTCGCCATCACCACGGAGGAAGTCCCGGGAGACGCGGGGCGCGTCTCCACCACGTACAAGCAGCTCCCGCGCGACGTCTCCCCAGGCGACCGCATCCTCATCGACGACGGGCTCATCGAGCTCCGAGTGGAGAAGATCGAGGGCGAAGACGTCATCACCCAGGTGGTGAGCGGCGGGATTCTGACTTCGAGCAAAGGAATCAACCTTCCCGGAGCCAAGATCTCGGCGCCGGCGCTGACCGAGAAAGACAAGCGCGACGCGGTCCTCGGCCTCGAGCTCGACGTCGATTTCATCGCGATGTCCTTCGTGCGCAAGAAGGAAGACATCCGTGAGCTCCGGGCCCTGCTCCAGCAGCACGGCCGGGAGGATCTCCACATCATCGCCAAGATCGAGCGCCCCGAGGCCGTCGACAACCTGATCGACATCCTGGGCGTCGCCGACGGGGTCATGGTGGCAAGGGGGGATCTCGGAGTCGAGCTCGCGCCCGAAACCGTGCCAACGCTCCAGAAGGAGATCATCCGCGAGGCCAACCACCGGGGGCGCCCCGTCATCACCGCGACCCAGATGCTGGAGTCGATGGTGAACCACCCCGTTCCCACGCGGGCGGAAGCCTCGGACGTCGCCAACGCCATCTTCGATGGGACCGACGCGCTCATGCTGTCTTCGGAGACGGCGAACGGGAAGTACCCGATCGAGGCCGTAAAGCACATGGCCCGGATCGCCGAGCACACCGAAAAACACATGGACGCGAGTCTGCCGCATCGCCGGCAGTCGGACTACCCTCCCCTCGACGGCTCTCCCGTGGCTCGGGCGATCGCGGGCGCCGCCCGCCGCGCGGCCGAAGAGCTGCAGGCGAAGTACATCATCGCCTTCACCGAGTCCGGGGCCACGGTGCGGCTCGTGAGCCACTTCCGTCCCCAGAGCCACATCCTGGGTTTCACTCCTTCGGAGCGAGTCTATCGCCGGCTCGCCATGAGGTGGGGTGTCGTGCCGATGCTCCTGGACCACTTCGAGACCGCGGACACCATGCTCGAGGTCGCGCTCAAGTACTTGAGGAAGAAAGGCATCATCGACACCGGCGACATCGTGGTGACGGTTTGCGGCCATACGACTCTTCCCGGCGCGACCAACATGATGAAAGTCCTCAAGATCTGACTGAAGCTCTTGAAACGAAAGCACACCAGGAGGTACTCCCGACGGCGGTTTTCGATCGTCGTCTTCTCGCTCTCGCTCCTGAGCGTCTTGCTCCTGGGTATCGCCGGTTTTCTCGTCTACCACACCCTCCGGTTCACCGCGCTCATCGACATGCGCCTCCGCGGCGAGGAGGCGGCACGGCCCACGTGGGTCTACGCGCGGCCGTTCGAGCTCCGCCGCGGCCAGCGCCTGTCGAGAGACGAGCTCGTCTCGCTTCTGAACGACCTGGGCTATCGGCAGAAGGCGCCTCTGGGGGAGGAGCCAGGTAGCTTCGCCCTCGTGGAGGGAGGAGTGCACTTGAGGCGCCGCGGCGCCTTCCCCGCTCCTATCTCTGTCGCTTTCAAGGAGCCGTGGATTTCCGAGATCCGCACGCTCCGAGGAGACGAGCCTCTCGATCGCGTGCCGTTCGAGCCGGTGCCCGTAGCCACCCTCTTCGGGGAGGACCGCGCGAAGAAGCGCTGGGTCGCGCTCGCGGCGATTCCCGAGCATGTAAGAGACGCGGTACTCACGACCGAGGATCGACGTTTTTTCGATCACACGGGATTCGATCCCATCGGGATTGCCCGCGCGCTCGTGACCGACCTCAGGCGCGGAGAGGTCGAGCAAGGCGCCAGCACCCTCACCCAGCAGTTGGTGAAGAACTACTTCCTCACCCCGGAGAGGACTTTCCGCAGGAAGCTCCTCGAAGCGTACCTCGCGGTCATCCTCGAGAGCCGCACCCGCAAGAACGACATCCTCGAGCTCTACCTGAACGATGTGTACCTCGGGCAACGAGGCTCGTTCGGCATCCACGGCGTCGGTCAGGCGGCGCAGATCTTCTTCGGCAAGGACTTGAAGAACCTCACGGTGTCGGAGGCCGCCCTCATCGCCGCCCTCATCCGTTCTCCCAACTCCTCGAACCCCTTCCACCACCCGAAGGCCGCCCTCGGCCGCCGGAACGTGGTGATCGACCAGATGCAGAAGGCGGGGCTTCTTACCGAGGCGGAGGCCGCCAACGAGAAACGGGCTCCGCTCGGGCTCGTCGAAGGCGCGGTCGACCAGGGGGAGGCTCCATATTTCATCGACGCGCTCCGGGGAGAGCTCCTCGCGACCTACGACGCCGCCCGGATTCCCTCCCTCGGCCTTCGCATCCAGTCGACGATGGATCGGCACCTCCAGAGCGCGGCACAAAAGGCTCTCGTGGAGGGGCTCGAGGAGATCAAAAGCAAGCTCCCCCGCGGGGCCTCGGGCCCACCTCAAGCGGCGCTGGTAGCGATGCGCCCCGCGACCGGCGACGTCCTCGCCCTCGTGGGAGCGCGCAGCTACGGAGCGAGCCAGTTCAACCGGGCGACCGAGGCCCGCCGCCAGCCGGGGAGCGCCTTCAAGCCCTTCGTCTACCTCGCGGCCTTCGAGCACGATACGGCCCTCAGCCCGACGACGACGGTCAAAGACGAGCCCCGGACGTTCCGTCAGGGGGGCCGCTCGTGGACCCCTTCGAACTACACGGGTCGGTTCGAGGGCTCGGTGAGCTACCGACGGGCGCTCGCGCTCTCGTTGAACGTCGCGACCGCGAGCGTGGGAGAGAGGGTTGGATTCGGACGGGTCGTCGACCTTTGGCATTCCATCGGGATGGAGAGCCGGATCGAGCCCTACCCTTCCCTGGTGCTAGGCTCGTTCGAGGTGACGCCTCTCGAGCTCGCGACCGCCTACGCGGTTCTCGCGGGCCGCGGGAAGAGAGTCGAGCCCCGCTTCTTCACGTCCGTCGAGGACGCTTCGGGCAAGAAGGTCGCCGAGAATCGGCCGCGCTCCCGGAGCGTGGTCTCACCCGAGAGCGCCTATCTCGTCACCGACATGCTCCGGACGGTGATCGACGCCGGCACCGGAAGAGAGATCCGTTCGCGGGGCCTCAACGTCGACGTCGCGGGAAAGACTGGAACCACCAACGACACCAAGGACGCGTGGTTCGTGGGATACACGCCGGAGCTCCTCGCCGTCGTTTGGGTGGGCTACGACGACAACCGCGAGCTCGGTCTCTCCGGGGCCGAAGCCGCGCTCCCTATCTGGGTGCGCTTCATGAAGGCGGCCCTCGCCGGAGGCGACAAAGACTCGTTCATTCCTCCCGCGGGAATCGTCGCCGCGGAGATCGACCCCGCGACGGGAAAGCGCGCGACGAAGAGCTGCCCTCGGCGCGTTCGCGAGGTCTTTCGGAAGGAGGCCGCGCCGCGGGAGATCTGCCCGCTGCACGGCTAGCCTGACCTGCCGCTTGGCGGGAAAAGGCAACGGCAGTCACTCTTTCACATAGCAGGGGTAGTCCCGCTGAGCTCGAGCCACGGCCTGGGTATCGATCTCGTAGAATGCGACTGGAGTCGCTTCCGAGGTTTGAACCGCGAGCTCACCGTCGGCAGTCACGACCATTCCCGCGCCTCCGAAGAGCTGACCGCGCGAATCCGTGCCGCCGCGGTTCGAGGACAGGACGTAGCAACCGGAGACGATGGCCGCCATCCTCATCGCCACCGTCCACCTCGGGACCGAGACCTTCGCCGTGGCGCGGGGAACCCAGATGACCTGGGCGCCTCCCCGACGATACTCTCGCGCGCGCTCGTTGAACATGAGCTCGGTGCAGATGAGGAATCCTCCTCGAATCTTTCCCGCCGGCGCCACGCGGAAGTGTCTCTCCCCCGCCTCGAACCAGCGGGCCTCATAGTAGCCCTCTTCGTCGGGGAAGTACTGCTTGGTGTGAATGCCCGCGACTCCGTCCGCCTTCGTCCAGACGAAGGCCTCGTTGACGCGCTTGCCGTCGTCTTCGCGCGGGCGCGAGCCCAGAACTACCACCGCTCCAAGCTCGCCGAGTCTCGAGAGCGCGTCTTCATGAATCGCGCAGGCCTGCTTCCAGGCCCCCTTGTTGAAATTCAGCCCCGCCGCGATCCACTTGCCGAAGGGCATTTCGTTGAGGAGAAAAAGGTCCGGGGCCTCCCGGGTCACCGTCCGACAGAGTTGGCTCCACTCGGCTGAGCCGGGCAGGAGCTCCGGAGGGGACTCGCAAACGCCGACCTTGAGGTTCGCCATGTCTGAATCTCCTCTCTTCAGTGCGGGATACATACTACAGCGTCTTCGGGGGAACGCCCACAGCCAGGATCACGGCTGCTTGACGGCGCGCGCTTCAGAATGGAATCACCATGAAGAGCGAGCTCGACCTGGTGCGGGAGTTCTCCGAGCTGAACGAGGCGAAAGTCGATTCCTGGGGCACGCTTCCCGTCGCCTCGGACAAGCGCTTCCGGGAGCTCAAGGCCTATTTCGACGATCTGTTGGCCCGCCGGTCGACCGAGCGCATCCCGCTCCTCGATCGCCACGAGACCTTCGAGATCCGAAGCGCGGTCCCGGGACGTTCGCGGCTGCGGATTCCGGCGGAGATGAGCCTCTTCCTCTGCCACGACGAAGCGTACGCTCCCGCCCGCTCGGTCAACTTGAGCCGCGGTGGGCTCTTCCTCGGCTCGGATGTCACGCTCCGGCGCGGAGATCGCATGACGCTCTATATGCCTAATCTCGGCCGGGGCTACGAGAGTCTCTTCGAGACCACGGTCGACGTCGTTTGGGCCGCCCGTGGCCGCCGGGCCGCTCATCGGGGAATGGGCGTGAGGTTCCAGGATCTGCGTCCCGAGGCCGCCGAACAGCTCGATGATTTCGTCGTCGCGTTTCTCCGCGACCGGATCTCGAAGTCAACCCCCGTGGGTCACCGGCCGGGCTGGCTCGCCGAGCGCCGTATCATCGTGTAGCCTCCGGAGCGAGCTCGGGGGCGGAGCGGACACGGGCCGCGAGCAGCGAGACTCCGAAGACCACGACCCCCGCGACCTCGAAGGGCACGCCCGGACCCAGCTTCTCGAACGCGGCGCCCGCCCAGATCGGGCCGAAGATCCGCGCGATTCCTCCGAAAGCCTGCTGGACTCCCATAACCTGGCCGAGCTCCGTCCGTTCGCAGCGCTGAGTGAGGAGCGCGCTCGTCGCGGGAAAGAGGAGCGCGGTTCCAATCGGCACGAGAAGCATCACGGGGATGAAGGCCGCGAGCTGCTTCGGAAGCGGGAACGCGGCGAGGCCGAGCGCGAGCAGGAGAGCACCGGCCCTCATGAGCCGGACTTCCCCGAAGCGGCTCACCAGCGTTCCGAGGATTCCGGCGCGCATGAAGACGGAGACCGCACCCAGTATCGGGAAGATGTAGCCGATGTGCGCCTCGTCCAGGCCAAACCGCTCCCTCAAGAAAAGCGCGAGGACCGCGGTCATCGAGCTGAACGCGGTCATCGCCACCGCGTAAATCCAGATGAGCTCCGACGCCTCTTTTCCCGGGTGCCGCAGCGTCTCCCACACCATCGCGGAAATGGAGCGCCGTTCGCCCGCCGCCGTGGATTTCGCGGCGGGGGCTTTCGACTCGGGCAGGAGCTTCCAGGCGCAGACGAGGTTCATGAAACAGAGACCCGCGGCGAGAAGACCGGGAGTTTGGGGACCGAGGAGCCACACCGCCGAGCCCACGACGGGGCCGATCATGACCCCGGTGTTGGTCGCCGCCGAAAGCCAACCAAGCGCTTTGGCCCGCTCCTTCGGCTCGACCGAATCTCCGATGTAGGCTTGCATCACACTGGTGGTTCCGCCGCTCGCTCCCTGGACGATCCGCGAGAGGAACAGCATCGCGATGGAATCGGCGAAGGCGAAGACCAGAAACGCAAGGCACGAGCCCAAAAGGCTCACCAGCAGAACCGGCCTGCGGCCGAATCGATCGGAAAACCGTCCCCAGAGCGGCGAAGCCGCCACTTGAGCGACGGAGAAGGAAGCCACCATGAGCCCAATCACCGTCGGGCTCGCCTGGAGCCGCAGTGCGTAGAGCGGGAGCAGGGGGAACACCATCGCGTAGCCGAGCATGTCCACGAACGCGTTGAGGAGCAGGACCCAAAGTTTGCGGAAGCTCAAGAGGTTTTGGTAGATTTGGCGGGTCCCGATTGGGCGATTAACTCAGCGGGAGAGTGCTACCTTCACACGGTAGAAGTCGCAGGTTCAAATCCTGCATCGCCCACCAATTTTAATTGCTCGCTCGGCTCTTCGCCTCGCTCGCTCCCCTCGCTCCTCGCTCGGGGAGGAAGGGCCCTCCGGGCCCTGATGTTTGCACCCTAGTCCTCCGAGCGGCTGCCCAGCAGGCCGGCGCGCATCAAGTAGTACAGGAGCGTCGCGATCGAGGTCAGGGCGGCGGCGACGTAAGTCATGGCCGCGGCGGTCAACACCTTCGAGACTCCCCCGCGCTCCGAATCCGTCACGAAGCCCGTCTCGTAAACCATCTGCTTCGCCCGCGCCGAGGCGTTGAGCTCGACCGGAAGCGTCACGATCTGGAAGGCGACGACGCCTACGAAGAGGAGAATACCGATTTGCACCAGACCCAACGATCCGAAGATGAACCCCGCCATGATGATCCAGATCCAGGCGCTCGAGCCGAACTGCGCGATGGGTGCGATCGCATGGCGCAGGAGGAGCGGCTGGTAACCGGTCGCATGCTGGATCGCGTGGCCGGCCTCGTGCGCGGCAACGCCGATGGCGCCGATGGAGCGGCCACGGTAGACATCCGACGACAATCGGAGCTTCCGAACCCGCGGGTCGTAGTGGTCGGAGAGCTCGCCCGCGAATTCCTCGACCGGGAGGTCGAGCCCGTTCCGGAGCAGAAGCTCGCGGGCGACTTCCGCCCCGCTCGCCCGGCTCGCGGCCGGGATCTGGTTATACCGGTGGAACGTCGATTTCACCTTGAACGCGGCCCACATGGAGAGAAGCATCGGGGGACCGACGATGACGAAGTAAATCGGATCGAAGTAGAACATGGGCCCAGTATAGCTCGCTCCCCTCAGAGCGCCGCGAAGTCGGTGAGCGTCTTGAACTCCTGGTAACGCTCGTAGACCTCGTCGCGAGTGAGCCGCGCGAGCCGCGCCGTACCGAGATCCTCGACACAGAACGACCCGAGAACGCTTCCAAAGATGATCGCCTGCCGGACGGCCTGATCGTCCAGGGTCTCGCGCGTCGTGAGATAGCCCATGAAGCCGCCGGCGAAGCTGTCTCCCGCTCCCGTGGGGTCGACCACGGTCTCGAGAGGAAACGAGACGGTGGCAAACCGCTCGTTCTCCCGGAAGCAGAGGACGCCGTACTCGCCCCTCTTGACGACGAGGGTCGACGGGCCCATGGCGCGGATCTTCGCGGCGGCCTTCACCAGGTTGTGCTCCCCCCCGAGCTGCCGCGCTTCCTCGTCATTGATGACCAGGACGTCGATCTTCGAGAGCATGTCCCGCAGCTCGCCCGGGGTGCGTTCGATCCAGTAGTTCATGGTGTCGGCGCCGATGAGCCTCGGAGACCCCACCTGTTTCATCACGTCCACCTGGAGCGTCGGGTGGATGTTCGCGAGGAACACCAGGGACGAACGCCGGAAGTGCGCGGGGATCGTCGGCCGAAAGCTCTCGAACACCCCGAGCTCGGTGAAGAGCGTCGTCCGCTGCGTTAGATCCTGGCTGTACTCCCCTCCCCAGCGAAACGTCTTCCCCCGGGCGGTCTCGAGCCCGGATAGATCTACGGGCCGCCCGTCGAAGATCCTCCGGTCGTCTCCGGTGAAATCGTCCCCCACCACGGCGACGACGTTGACCGGAGTGAAGAACGAGGCGGAAAGCGCGAAGTAGGTCGCGGCCCCTCCCAGGACCCGATCCGCTTGCTTGGTGGGGGTCTTCAGGACGTCGAACGCAACCGAACCTACGACAAGGATGGACATGTCCGCCGGCTACTTCACGTACTTTCCGATGATGGGCGCGAGATCGCGCTTCACCCTCTCCGGGATGTGGTCGGGCTGGGTGATGATCGCGTTCTTGAGCGAGTGCGCCTGGGGAGAGAGCACGCTCAGGTCGAGCGCCTTCACCGTGCGGGCAATGATCTTGTGTGCCGCCTCCGCGTTCTTGTGCAGGTTGGCGATGATTTGCTCCACCGTGACCGAGGCGTGGCTAACGTGCCAGCAATCGTAGTCGGTCACGAGGGCGAGCGTGGCGTAGCTCATCTCCGCTTCGCGTGCGAGCTTCGCCTCTTGCAGGTTCGTCATGCCGATGACGTGGGCGCCCCAGGATCGGTAGAGCTCGGATTCCGCCAAGGTCGAGAACTGCGGCCCCTCGATGCAGACGTAGGTGCCGCCCCGATGCGCCCGCGGCCCCGCCTCCAGCGTCGCCTCGTAGAGGAGCTTCGAAAGTCTCGCGCAGAAGGGGTGCGAGAACTCGACGTGGGCGGCGATGCCGTTTCCGAAGAAGGTCGAGATCCGCCCGTGAGTCCGATCGATGAGCTGATCGGGGATGACCACGTTCAGCGGATGGATGTCCTCCTTGAGCGAGCCCACGGCGCTCGCGGAGATGATGTGCTCCACTCCGAGAAGCTTGAATCCGAAGATATTCGCGCGGAAATTGAGCTCGCTCGGGAGAATACGGTGTCCGACGCCGTGGCGGGCGAGGAACGCGACCGGTTTTCCTTCGAGCTTCCCGAGGACATACTTGTCCGAGGGATCTCCGAAGGGAGTTTCGAGGCGAACCTCCTCGACGTCCGCAAGACCCTCCATCTGGTAGAGACCGCTTCCGCCGATGACGCCGATCTTCGCTTCCGCCATCTTGCTAAGACTCCTCCACTTCCCGCGCGCACGAGCGCGGTACTCTATACCGCGACCGTCGCGGCTTGCAAGGTCACTTCTGCTTCAGCTCGACGAGGACTCCGTGGGTCGACTTCGGATGGACGAACGCGACCAGGTGCCCGCCGGCTCCCCTGCGCGGCTTCTCGTCGATGAGCTTCGCCCCCAAAGCCGCGAAGTCCGCGAGGGACTTTACGATGTCGTCGACCTCGAAACACACATGGTGCATCCCCTCCCCGCGCTTTTCGAGGAACGAGGCTACGGTCGACCCCGCCCCCATGGGCTCCAGAAGTTCGAGGTTCCCCTCGCCCACCGGGAGGAACAACGCCTTGACTCCGAACTCCGGGAGATCGTACCGGGCGCCTCTCTCGAGTCCGAGGAGCCCACCGAAGCGATTCGCCGCCTCTTCGAGGCTCCTGACCGCGATACCGACGTGATGGATCTTCACGTTGACCTTCGCGAGCTGGCTTTGACGGAGCCGTCGCTGTCCGCGGGCGGCGCGCTCGGCGCCGATCCGCACCGCGTCGGAGAGAAGCTCCGTAACTCCCTCCCCCCGGGTGGCGGTCGTTCTTCGGACCGGCCTCTCCCCCGCGACCCCGAGGAGGTCCGTTTCCAGGAGGTCCGCGCCCTCGCGGTCCGACTTGTTCACCACCAGAACGTCGGCGATCTCGAGGATTCCCGATTTGGCGGCCTGGATCTCGTCTCCGAACCCTGGTGCGAGAACGAGGAGGGTCGCGTCGGCCGTCGCCGCGACCTCTACTTCGTCCTGGCCGGCGCCGACGGTTTCGAGCAGGATGAAGTCCTTCCCCGCCGCCTCGAGCAGGACCAGGGCCTCGAACGCCGCGCCCGCGAGCCCTCCGACGTGCCCGCGGGTCGCCATACTGCGGATGAAAATGGACGAATCGAGATCCATCCGCGCCCGATCTCCGAGAAGAGCTCCTCCGGACAGGGGCGAGGTGGGATCGATGGCGAGGATCGCAACCGTCCTTCCCGCGGCGCGGGCCTCCCGGGCGAGAGCCTCGGCGAGGGTGCTCTTGCCGACGCCCGGAGGCCCGGTGATCCCGACGATCACCGCCGGAACCGTAGGGGGGCAAACGCGCCGCAGGATCTCCCGCGCTTCGGCGCCCCGGTTCTCCACCAGCGTGAGCGCGCGCGCGAGGGCGCGATCGTCGCCGCTTCGAAGGCGCGTGAGGAGATCCTCGATGTCCAACAACGCCCGGAAAGATACTCGGCTTCTTACCCTTCGAGCAACTGCCGCGCGATGACCAGGCGCTGGATCTCGGAGGTGCCCTCCCCGATGGTGGTGAGCTTCGCGTCGCGGTAATAGCGCTCCGCCGGGTAGTCGCGGGTGTAGCCGTAGCCGCCGAGGATCTGCACCGCCTCTTCGGCGGCCCGCACCGCGACCTCGCTCGCGAAGAGCTTCGCCATCGCAGCCTCTTTCGTCACCCGCTCTCCCCGGTCTTTCAGGAACGCCGCCCGCTGGATCAGAAGCCTGGCGGCCTCGATGCCGGTTGCCATGTCGGACAGCTTGAACTGGATCGCCTGGAAGGAGGAGATGGGCTTGCCGAACTGTTTTCTCTCCTTGGCGTAGTCCCGCGCGCATTCGAAGCTCGCCTGCGCGATTCCGAGAGCGAGGCACGCGATGCCGATTCGTCCGCCGTCGAGGATCTTCAGGGCGGCGACGAAACCCTCGCCCTGCTCTCCCAGAAGGTGGGATCTCGGGACGCGGCACTTCTCGAACACCATCTCGGAGGTATCCGAAGCCCGGTGGCCGAGCTTCTTCTCTTTCTTTCCCGGCCGGAAGCCCGGCGTTCCCTTGGGGACGATGAAGGCGGAGATTCCGTGCTTCGCCTTTCCCTTGTCGGTGACCGCCATGGCGACGGCAACGTCGCAAACCGTTCCGTTGGTGGTGAAGGTCTTGCTGCCGTTGATGACCCACTCATCCCCTTCGAGAACCGCTGTGGTTTCCGTCCCCCCGGCGTCGCTTCCCGCGTTGGGCTCGGTGAGGCTCCAGCCTCCGATCCATTTTCCCGAAGCGAGGGGCTTCAGGTACTGCTGTTTCTGCGCCTCCGTGCCCTGCTCGAAAATGTGGTTCGAGCACAGCGAAATGTGTCCGGAGACGGTGATGCCCACGGACGCGTCCGCGCGGGCGAGCTCCTCGATGACGATGGCGTAGTCGGCATAGCGCATCCCCGCGCCGCCGTAGCGCTCGGGAAAGATGACGCCGAGAAATCCGAGCTCTCCCAGCTTCCGGATCACCTCGGCGGGAAACCGCTCCTTTTCGTCCCATTCCGCGGCGAACGGGACGATCTCCTTCTCCGCGAATTCCCGCAGAGCCCGGCGCAGCTCCTTCTGGTCATCGGTGTACTCGAAATCCATGGCTCCTCGTTCCAAAATCTCCATGTTCAATTGTAGTATCTAGATCGCGCCGCGTCGTGCTTTTCTCCGCCGCCGCGGCTTACCAAACGGTCGGTTCATGAGCAAGAAGAAGCTCGCGGCTTTGGCCTTCGTCACCTTCGTCGTGACCGTTTTGGCTTATGCCGCGTGGCTCTGGCACCGACTTCCGGAAGTGGACTTCCTCGAGCGCCAGAACCCCAAGGAGACCGCGCTCATGCGGGACCGCGGAAAAAAGCGCGTCCAGGAGTGGGTCCCGCTCGAGCGAATCTCCGGACGGCTGGTCGACGCCGTCCTCATGGGTGAGGACGCGGACTTTTTCGGCCACGAGGGGTTCGACCTCCACGAGATCCAGCGCGCGTTCGAGCGCAACTGGGAGGAAGGCCGCACGGTCCGAGGGGCTTCGACCATCACCCAGCAGCTCGCGAAGAACCTGTTCCTTTCGACCGAGAGGAGCTACGGAAGAAAGCTCGAAGAGGCGCTGCTCGCCCGCCGGCTGGAAGGGGCGCTCTCGAAGAAGCGCATCCTCGAGATCTACCTGAACGTCATCGAGTGGGGGGATGGAATCTACGGCGTCGAGGCCGCGTCCCTGGACGTCTTCGGGAAGTCCGCCGCCACCCTGGACGCCGCGGAAGGAGCGCTCCTCGCGGCGATGATCCCGAGCCCGCTGCGGCTTCAGCCTTGCGAGCGGCCGAAGTCGGTCCGCCCGCGCCAGGAGCGCATCCTGCGCTGGACCAATCGCGCGGGGCGCCTCACGGACGATGAGTATGAAGCCGCTCTCGCCGAGCGGCTCTGGCTCCAGAAGTGCGGGTCATTTCCTCCCGAAGGGTAGGCGCTTCAGACCGACCCGGCCGTTCGAGATCACGAGGATGATGTCCTGGATGACGCGAATGTCCTCGAGAGGGTTCTTCTCGATGACGATGAGGTCCGCCTCGAGACCGGGCTCGAGGGCGCCCGTCTCCTTCTCGAGCCCGAAGAGCTCGGCGGCGCGGACGGTGCCGGATTGGATCGCCTCGAGCGGGCTCATACCGAGCTTGACGTAGTTCACGATCTCCGTCGAGACCCGGCTGATGCTCTCCGGCCCGTACGACGAATCGGCCCCGGTGACGATCGGGATCCCGAGCGCCCGGGCCCGGCGGAACGTATCCTCGATGCGAGGGAGCATGTGAAGACCCCGGAACTTCACCACCGGGTCGTCGTAGTCCCCGCCCGGCTCCAGGAGATCGATCATCGTGGTGTAGGTGGGAACGAAGTACGTCCCCCGCTCTTTCATCAGGCGCAGAGTCTCGTCCGAGAGATACGTCCCATGCTCGATGCTGCGGACCCCGGCTTTGACCGCGGCGCGGGCGCCTTCATCCCCGTGCGCGTGACAGAGGACGAAGACTCCGAGTCTCGTCGCCTCCTCCACCACCGCGCGCAGCTGCGCTTCGGTATAGACCTGTTCCCGCGGATCCGTGTCGGGACGCCCGGCCCGCTCGGTCCCCCGGGTCTTGATGACTCGCGCGCCGTTTTCGACGTTGATGCGAACGAGCGCCCGCAGGTCTTCTTCCGACTGGATGGGCACGGGAAGACGCATGAGCGAAGGAGAGGCGAGGACCGCATCTTCGATGTATGGCGTCACGAAGACACCCGCCCCGAGGTAGTCGGGACCGGCGATGTATCCGGCCTTCGACATCAGTCCGATGACGACATCGCGATAGGAGCCGACGCTCGCACTCCGGGCGGTGGTGACCCCCGACTGGAGCGCCCGGCGAGCGCGGTCGAGATCGTCGAGATGGGTGTGGGCGTCGAAGAGGCCGGGAAGAACGTAGCGGCCCTCGAGGTCGATGACTTCGGCGCCGGCCGGTGCCGGCCCCGGCCCTATCGAGGCGATCTTCCCGTCTCGCAGAACGATGGTCGCATCGGCCGTGATCCCGCCCGTCCGGACGTCGATGACGTTCGCGTGAAGAAGGGCGAGCTGAGGCTGAGGAATCGGCTGGCCCCCCATCGGTGCGAGGGCCAGCCAGAGAGAGAGGATCATCGGTTCCCTGTCAGAATCCCTCGACCTTCCCGGACTTCTTGTAGCATTGGAAGACGACGTGCCAGCCGACGATGATCATGAGCAGCCAGAACACCCAGGAGTACGCTCCCGGAATCCCGAGGTTTCCGCCGGCGAAGTACGTCGTGTGCTGGCCGATCATCGCCCAGACGAGCGGAACCGACATGTAGGTGTTGTGCCTCGACCGGAGGCCGGCGAGCTTCACCAGGCCGGCATCCGGAGTCTCTCCGCTCTTCACCGCCCGGATGATCTTCTGCTGCGCGGGCCAGATTCGGTACCAGACGTTGAACGCCATGATCGTCCCGAAGAGCGAGCCCGTGTGGATGAGTGTGCCCCGATAACTGAAATGGCCGAAGTAGACGAAGAGGGCGACGACGACGGCGAGGAGCAGAAAAGAGACGATGACCGCGGCGCGCAGATTCGCCGCGAGACCGCTCTTCCAGAGCGCGTCGTAGGCGAACGGGGCGAGAAAGGTCACAGCGATCATGATGATGGGCCCTGCACCCCACGTGTTGCCGGCCTCCAGGAGCTGTCCGCCATGATAGTAGACGATGAGAAGCAGCAGAACGCCTGTGGTCCAGGTCCATGCCGCTCCCCAACGGAACCAGTAGAGGGCCCGCGGCATGAGCTCGGGGACGACCGCTTTCTTCGCAGCCCCATCGAGCTTCGCTTGTGTCGGGCCGTTCACGAAATTGAAAAAATAGAGATGACCGATCCATATGATGCCGGCGAAAACGTGCAGCCAACGAAATATTGCGTCCAGTCCGTCCATTTACCCCTCCTGATCGGCGCGGAGTCTATCACACGGGTGGACGATTCCCTTCGCCGTAGCCCGTGAGCTCGACGAAACCTCGACCGATCGACCGACCGTCCGCGCCTTCGACGACAACGGCACCCTCCCAGTAGTAAACCCCGCGGGGAAGTCGGCTTCGGTTTTCTTGGTCCGGCACGGCAGAAATAACCTGCAGGTCGAGTCCCGCGACCCGTATCCTCCACTTCGAGGGATACCGCGCGGACGTCGCCGGGCTGGTCCAATGCTCGAGCCCCTCGACCTCGATTGCCGACCGGTCGACATACGCCACCTTGCCTTCCGCATCGACCAGAGTCCCGTTCGCATAGTCGACGGCGCCGTTCTCGCCGCGCATGACGTACAGCATGAGCTCTCGGCCGTCGTCGAGCCTCAGGCTGAACCAGTCCCAGCCGACCTGGTTCTCGG
>Ga0209619_10001958_pt1 | contig 14948 bp, 11 predicted proteins | sample Rifsed16ft3_FD_184011 | JGI IMG/M metagenome (GOLD analysis project Ga0209619, IMG submission 184011) | Soil microbial communities from Rifle, Colorado, USA - sediment 16ft 3 (version 2) | ecosystem: Environmental > Terrestrial > Deep subsurface > Rock core/Sediment | place: Rifle, Colorado... | reverse complement strand
CCAGATGAACTTGATGGCCATCTGGAATTCGCGCGGTCCCCAGAGCGTGGTGCTAGCGCTGAACGGTACACCAAAGCTGGTGAGGGGACTTAGCTCCACTTCGCGCATCTGGCCGGCAGAGCAATTTCCCAGGGTTCCAGTGGACGTGCGACAGCCAGAGTTCGAAATGCGAAGCAGATCGTCATCAACACCGGCGAAGTTTGTGCGGTTGAACAGGTTGAAGGCTTCCCAGACAAACACCACTTTCTTGGCTTCGGTGATCCGGAATTCGCGCGTAGTGCGCAAGTCCACCGTGGCCAGACCGGGCCCCGTGAAGCCGTTTCGGGACTGGAAAGGCGGGCGGGAAGTGCCGCCGTAACCATTGGGTCCGAAGGTTTCCATCGCCCGAGTCCGGGAACTGCTCGTGAAACCAGTTACGTCCTGATCGATGGGTCGGCCATCGCGCAGGGTGACGATCCCGCTCCACTCGAAACCGTTCAGAATCGCTCGCAGCCCTTTGTTCTCAATCTTCCGGAAGGGCGGTTCCCAGGTGAAGTAGGCGACGAACTGCTTGCGGATGTCTAAATCGGAAAGAGCATATTCGGCCCGCTTGTTGGTGCCGTCGAGTAGTTGGGCGAAGCGGTTGAGGAACGTATTTCGCTGTTGACCGTCGTCGAGCGCCTTCGCAATGGTCAGGTGAGCGTTGAAGGCCAAACCCCCGCTAACCCGGCGTGCCACCTTTAGGACCACGGCGTGATACTGCGTGTTCACGATGCTCTCGTTTTGGAGGAGGCGCCGCACGTCTGTCCGCGGGCGGGGTCCAGTAAAGAATGGGAAGGGCCCAAAGGTTTCGCCGCCTAGGATGTAGGTCACCTGCTCGGTCGGCGGGCTGAAATTGATATCCCGCGTGATGGGCAACCGTTGTCCGCGGCTCCACAGGTACGTGGCTGAGACCGTCATGTTCGGCGAGAGGCCGTATTCGAGGGCCAGTTCGCTCATGTGGATGAGCGGCCGCACGTAGTCCCGGGAGAATTGAAGCACATCCGGCGCGGCGAAAGTCCGCACGGGAGGCGCGGGCAGGACGTTGGGGTAAGTCGGGGCCGCCGCATCCCCAGGGCTGAACCCGAACGTGATAAATACGCGCTGGTTGTCAGTAAGAGCCGTGGAGATAAAGCTGTTTGAGGTTCGCCCGTAGTAGAGCCCGTAGCCACCCCGCACAATGAACCGTTGGTTGTTCCAAGGATCCCAGGAGAAACCGAAGCGCGGGCCGACATTGTTCGTGTCCTGGTTAAAGCGGGTGGTCTCGGGGAATGCCGGATTACCGGCGGCGGTTGTCTCCGTTCCGGTAAGCGGATCGACGGTTGTCGTCGGCTCGGGCGGCGGCAGCCTGGTGAACTCGTACCGCACACCGTAGTTTAGCGTCAGGTTGGGAAGGACACGGAACGTGTCTTGGAGGTAGAAGTTGTAATCGGTCGTCGTAAAGAAGACGCGGCCGCCCAGCTCGCGGAGGTCAAAGGATTGGCTGAAACTTCCGTGACGACCTGTGAAGTTGGCTCGGGTGCCCGTCTCCACCAGCGGAACACAACCCGTTGCGCCGGGCGGGCAATCCTTCGCTACGTCCGCTAGGCTCGCATAGCTGTACACGCCTCCGCCCTGAAAGAGGTTGATTTGCAACTCGCGCACGTAATAGATATCCAAGCCGAACTTGAAGCTGTGCCGGCCTCGAATCCAGGAGATGTTGTCTACCCATTGGAAGATTTTCTCGTTTGGGAAGGCAGGGCGGGGCAGAAAGTTTGGCATCCCGAAGCTGATACCCCCGCTCACGCTAGTTCCCGGGTCAGTAACATTCGGCCGCTGGAATTCAAAGTCGCGCCCAAACTGGAAGCGCGCCTCGTTGACGACGCTGGAGCTGAGCACTGAATTGAGGCGGAAATTGAGGAAATCCGTCTTTACTCCGTCAAAGCCGTTGTCACTGCCGGCGGCGGTCTGGATTGGGGCAGTCCGGATGCCATTCGGGGATCTCCACCGGTGCCAGTTGTATTGCGCGATTAAGGTATGGTTGTTGTTGATCACCCAATCGAACTTTCCGAATGCAACATTATTGTGAGCTTTGCGAGGCACAAAGGTTTGGAGCGAATCAAAGAAAGCGATCGTCGCTGTACACCCCGGAACCACTGGAACAGTGGAGCTCGGTAGCGAAGTCGAGCAGGTGTCCGTCCGCACATTCAGAAATGCGGCGCTGCTGGGCCGGACGAAATAGGGAAAGCTGCGGATCTGCTGGTCATAGGTACCGAAGAAGAAAAGCCTATCCTTAACAATGGGCGCGCCGAAAGAGAACCCAAACTGTTGGCGCCGCTCCTCGGGCTTGAATGGCGTGAACGGTTCTTGGGCATTCCAGATGTCGTCGCGCAGGAAATAAAATGCTTGTCCGTGAAATTCGTTCGTTCCCGACTTCGTCACGGCATTGATCGTGCCGCCGGCCGCCCGGCCAAACTCAGCGGAAAAGTTACTCAACCCTACCTGAAATTCCCGGATCGAAGACTGGCTGATCGTATAGACGACACGGGTGCGCCCGCGCGCCTCGGAGAAAAATGCTTGGTTGTTGTCCGCACCGTCCACCTGATTATTGTTGTAAAGTCCCGCGATTCCCCGATAGCTTACGAGTCCAAAAGTTCCATCGGGCGAGACACCCGGCGTCAGCAAGGCAAAGTTATCCCACCGACGGCCATTGATAGGTAAATTTTCCACTGCTCGAGCGCTTACGATGTCGGTCACCTCGGTGCGCTCCGGCTCGGTTACGGGAGCTGCCTCGGTTACCGTGATGGTTTCGGCCGCGGCTGCAACCGGAAGTTCAAGGTCAACAGTAGCTGTAGATCCTACCTCCAAGCGGACTCCTAACCTCTTCACTGTTGCGAAGCCAGAGTACTCCCCGACAACCTCGTAGTCTCCGGGTTGGAGAAGAACGATCCGGTAGCGACCGCCCGAGTCGGCGGTGACGGTGCGGGAGGCGCCGGTGGCGACGTTGCGGATCGTGACGGTCGCCCCAGGGATCACGGCGCCCGAAGAGTCCATGACGGTCCCTTCGATACCTGAAGACCCTAGTGCCTGGGCGGACAAAAACACTGGAATCGTCAGGTGAGAAACAAAAACAAGGAGAAACAGCACGAAATAGAGAGCGGCCTTACGCATGGAAGCCTCCTCGCAAATCACTGGTGCCCATCGAGACATCCGGAGCTCAAGCCTGCGGTTCGGTTTTTGATGATGATAAGGCAGCTACCTACCCGGTGAACTTAACTCCCTCACGCCCGGGCGCTCCTCTCGAAAAACGGTCAGGACTTTTGTATGTTGAGGCGCCAGCAAAGTCAAGGGTTTTGTGCCGCGTACCGGTATGGCCGTACCGGCTGCAACCACCACCGGCGCAAAATCGTGCTGATTGGGGCGGGCCTGACAAAACTTGTCACCCGGAGCAAACTAGGCTACATTAATCTCCCAGTTCAAGTTACCCGCCGGAGGGCTTGGTCGCGCATGTCGCCCCGGAAAAAGAAAAATGTTCGCGTCTTCCTGCGCCACTCGGAGATCCAGAAGAAGGTCCGGGAGATGGCCGACCAAATCAACCGCGACTTTGAGGGCGAGCGCATCCACATGATCGCCATTTTGAAGGGTGCCTTTGTGTTTCTGGCCGATTTGCTGCGCAATCTGAAGGTGGAAGTTTCCGTGGATTTCATTGGCACCTCCAGTTACGGCGACGGCACGCGGCCAACCGGCGAGGTTCGCCTGACCAAGGATTTGGATTCCACCATCGAGGGGCTCAACGTCATCCTGGTAGAAGACATCCTGGACACCGGCCTGACGCTCAACTACCTTTTGCGGCTGCTGCAAGCGAGGAGGCCCAAAGTGCTCAAGGTCGCCGCGCTCCTCGACAAGCCCTCCCGGCGCATCAAGGAAGTGAAAGCCGACTACATCGGCTTTGAAATTCCCAATGCCTTTGTGGTGGGCTACGGCCTCGACTTCGGCGAGAAATACCGCAACCTGAAAGACATCTGCGTCCTCGACAGCGTGGAACCATAGGCCTTGATCCGGAAGACGCTCACCGCCGGCGACCTCGAAGCGATTCCTGATGGCGGGGAGGTCATCCTCCCGCGTTCGAGTCTGATCACTCCCCTGGCGCGCGATGAGGCCGCCCGGCGAAAGATCCGCATCCGTTTTGCCGAGGCAGAAGAAGATATCCCCAAGCCTTCGCCCAAGCACACGGTGGCGATCGGTTCCGATCACGCCGGTTTCGAGCTGAAGGAAGCTCTGAAGCCCTACCTGCTCGAATGGGGTTACGGAGTGATCGACGTGGGAACCGATTCAACGACGGCCGTAGATTACCCTGACTTCGCGCAGGCCGTTGCCGAAAAGGTGAGCGCTGGTGAGGCATGGCGAGGAATTGTTGCCGACGGCGCCGGCATCGGCTCGGCCATTGCCGCTAACAAAGTTCCCGGGGTGCGAGCAGCCCTGTGCTATGATAAAGCGAGCGCGCGCAACAGTCGGGAACACAACGACGCCAATGTCCTCACCCTCGGCGCTCGCATGATTCCCGTCGAGCTAGCCCGCGAAATCGTCTTCCTTTGGCTGGAGACGCCGTTCGCCGCCGGCCGCCACCAGAAACGTATTGAAAAAATTACGGCCATGGAAGCGCGCTGGCGGAAAGACAGCCCCAAAGGATAGAGCTCAAGTGGACGCTCGCCAGATGGAACAACTGGTTCAAGCCATCACCCAGGAAATCCTCGCTTATCTCGGGACTTCCTCCGGGACGGATTTGCGCGGGCTTGAAATTGACGATCTGATCTGCCCGGGCTGCAACCAGTCCTGCGCCGAGAAGTGCGTCAACAAGACCAAGCGCATTGTCGAGGCGGGCGCCTGTCGCATCTCCTGCGGGGACCAGGTCCGGGAGGTTGCTACCGACCTTGCCGGACTGATTGACCACACCCTGCTCAAGCCGGAAGCTTCGCGCCAGGATATTTTGCGCATCTGCGAAGAGGCCAGGCGGTTCCGTTTTGCTTCCGTGGTGGTGAATCCGTGGTACGTGCCGCTCGTGGCGGAGAGGTTGCGCGGCACGCCGGTCAAGGTTTGCACCGTCGTCGGGTTCCCCCTGGGCGCGACCTTGCCTCAGGTGAAGCTGTATGAAACAGAAGAGGTGATCAAGCTCGGCGCGCAGGAGATTGACATGGTGGTCAACGTGGGCGCGCTCAAGTCCGGCGAACTCGACGTGGTCGAGCAAGACATTCGCGGGGTGGTCGAGGCCTGCCACCGGGCGGGGTGCATCGCCAAGGTGATTTTGGAAATGGCGTTGCTCACGGTGGCGGAGAAGGTGCGCGGCTGCGTTGCGGCGCGCGAGGCTGGCGCCGACTTTGTCAAGACCTCGACCGGGTTCGGCCCGGGAGGCGCCACCGCCGAAGATGTGGCCCTCATGCGCGCCATCGTCGGCCGCGAGATTGGCGTGAAGGCCGCCGGCGGCGTGCGCACTTACGAGGATTTGCAGAAAATGGTCTGTGCCGGAGCCACCCGCATCGGCGCCAGCGCCAGCGTCAAGATTTTGGAGGAAGCGGGCGCGGCCAAACCCAACTAGTCTCGTTCCGGCCAACTGGGCCTGGTGGAATCTGCGAGAGGGTTCCCTCTGTTCACCCCAGCGGCTTCCCCCGCTGGGTCAGGCTCAGCCAGCAAGGGCCGCCCTTTGAGCCTTTTGGCAAATATTCCTGACCCAACATGGGCCTGAACAACATGGCAAGCACGGAAAACAACATCATCGCTCTTGAGAGTCAAGCCGAAATCCTCCAGACCCTCGCCCAGATAGCTGAGCAATTGAATGCCACTCTCGATCTCGATGAAATTCTCCGTCGCGTCGCCGACCTCATCAAGAAGGTCATGGACTATGAGATTTTTGCCATCATGCTGGTCAACGAGCGGACGCAGAGGCTCCGCTTCCGGTTTGCCATCGGCCATCGTGAGGAGGTCGTCAAGAATTGGCAGGTACCTCTGGGGCAGGGGATCACGGGCACGGCCGCGCTGACCCGCCAGGCGGTGCTGGTGCCGGACGTCACCCTGGACCCTCGCTACATCAACGCGCTTGATTCCGTCCGGTCGGAGCTGGCCATCCCCTTGCTCTTGAAAGGGCGGTGCATTGGCGTGCTTGACATCCAGAGCGTTCGCCTGAACTACTTCACGGAAGAGCAGCGAAACATCCTGAGTCTTCTGGCGAGCCGGATCGCGATCGCCATCGAAAACGCCCGGCTCTATCGCAAGGCAGTGCGGCAGGCGCGGACGCTCAGCGTGTTGAACGAAATCAGCCGGGAGATCAGCTCCATCCTGAACCTGGAAGAGTTGCTCAAGAAGGTTGCCGACCTCTTGAAGCGCCTGGTGGACTACTATTACTTTTCGATTCTGTTGTGGGATGAGCGCGACCAGGTGCTGCGTCACCGCATTTCAGTCAAGCGGGACGAACAGCTTCGAGACAAGCGGGAACGCCCGCTGGGGCAGGGAATTGTGGGCATCACTGCCGCCACGCGCCAGCCCATCAGCGTGCCGGACGTCCACAAGGACCCGCGGTACATTGCTGTTAATCCGGAGACAAATTCGGAGATGGCGATTCCGCTGGTGCTCAAAGACAGGCTCATCGGAGTCATGGATCTGGAAAGTCCGGAGAAGGACGCGTTTACGGAAGATCAGCGGAACACGCTCATGACTCTGGCCGGACAACTGGCGGTGGCGATCGAAAACGCCCGGCTCTACGAAAAGGTGGCGCGCGACGAGGCGCGGTTGGAACGGGACCTGGAGATGGCGCGCGAAATGCAGTCGGCCTTGCTTCCTCAGACGCCTCCTTCGGTCCGTGGCCTCCATGTGGGAGTGGGGTATGAGCCGGCACGGACGCTGGGTGGCGATCTCTATGATTTCCTGGAGTACCCGGACGGCGCCCTGGGCATCGCGGTCGGAGACGTCAGCGGGAAAGGCACGGCTGCGGCATTGAGCGGAGCTCAGGCGATCGGTATTCTGCGCAGCTTGGGCCGTCGCCGTTACGCCCCGCATGAAATGCTCCGGCTGATGAATGATGCCCTTTGCCGGAAGAAGATCGAGGCTCACTTCATCAGCCTTTGCTATGCGGTCTGGGATCCGCGCCGCCGGGAGCTAAGGCTTTCCAACGCCGGCTTGCCTTACCCTTTGATCTACCAGCGGGGCAAGGTCGAACACATCCGGGTGGCCGGGGTGCCGCTTGGGTTGATGGATGCTATCCAATACGAAGAGCGGGCGATGAAGCTCTTTCCGGGGGACGTGGTGGTGATTTATTCCGACGGCGTGGTGGAAAGCACCAACCGGCGCCGGGGCGAGTTTGGTCAGGATCGGCTGAAGCGGATCATCGCGGAGAACAGGCGGCTCGGCGCCGGCAAGGTAGCGGAAATGATCCTCGCCAGCGTGGGGCGCTTTGCCCGGCGAGTGATGCCACAAGACGATCGCGCCCTCGTCGTGCTGAAACATTTTAAAGAGTAGAGCGCCCGGCCAAAGACGTGCTTTCTTATCCCTCCTTCCATTACCGGCAGAACCTCTTGTGCTGCGAAGGGGTGCCGGTCCCCAGGATCACAAGAGAAACGGGAACACCGGCGTACGTTTACTCCGCGTCGGCGATGGAAAGCGCCTACCGACGGCTGCACTCGGCGCTCGAAGGCGTGCCGCACAAGATTTGCTACTCCGTGAAAAGCAATTCCAATCAGAGCGTGTTGCGGCTCTTTGCCCGCCTCGGGGCGGGGTTCGATGTTGTCTCCGGCGGGGAACTCTACCGGCTCCGCCGGATTGGCGTTGGCGGCGAGCGCATTGTCTTTTCCGGCGTGGGAAAGACGCCGGAGGAGATTATCGAGGCGTTGCGTCATCGATTGCTTCTCCTCAACGTTGAGTCGGAAGCGGAGCTGGAAGAGGTGGCGCGCCAAGCTCGGCGCCTGCGCATCCGGGCTCGGGTAGGAATCCGCGTAAATCCTGACGTCGAAGCGACCACCCACCCGCATATCTCCACCGGGACTCGTGCCCACAAATTTGGCATTCCCTGGCAGGCGGTGCCGAGGATTTGCCGGGCGATCTCGGGCAACCGCTGGATTCGCCCCTGCGGCCTCAGTTTCCACATCGGTTCCCAAATTCTCGCGCTCGATCCATTCCGGCGCGCGTTGCGGCGCATGCGAGCGTTGTTCGAGGAGCTGTGCCCCGGCGCATTCTCGCTTCAATATCTCGATGTCGGAGGTGGGCTCGGCATTCCATATGGTTCGGAAAAGCCTCCCGCCATCGAAGCCTACGCAAGAGTTTTGCGCGAGGGGCTGGCGGGGATCGGTTGCCTTCTTCTTTTGGAGCCCGGAAGAATCTTGGTCGGGCCCGCCGGCATTCTGGTTACAAGCGCGCTCCTGACAAAAGAAAATCAGGGGAAGAGATTTGTTGTGGTCGATGCCGGGATGAATGATTTCCTGCGCCCGGCGCTCTACGGGGTGCCCCACCGCATCTTGCCCGTCCGGCGCTCCCGGCGGCAAGCCCGCCGGCAAGAAGGCAAGTTGGCAAGCGACGCCGAAGTAGTGGGGCCGGTTTGCGAGACGGGAGATTCCTTCGGGACTCACCGCGTAGGTGACGTCCAGCCGGGAGACCTGCTGGCCATTGCCGATACCGGTGCCTACGGCTTTTGCTTCTCTTCGAACTACAACTCACGCCTTCGGCCGGTCGAAGTTCTCGTCGAGGGAAGGCGCTTTCGCCGCATCCGGCGGCGGGAGAGTCGAGAGGACCTGATTCGCGGCGAGAGTTGAATCGAATGGGCTCGTCCGGCCCTTCGGCGGGCTTCCCGGCTTTTCTCTCCCACTTCCAGAGGGCGGCAAAGCCGCACCAGCCGAACGTCCGGCGGCTCCGGGCTCGCTCATCGGCCGCCCCACTTCAACTTGCTGCGAAGCACTTCAAAATAGCCCCGTTCGGGAGGCCGGATCAGATGGATGACGCTGTCCGAACGGCTGACCGTGACGCGGTCTTCGCCGCGCACATCGACGCCAACCTGCCCGTCCACGGTCAGATAGGCGACATCCTGCCCTGCCTTCACCACCACCTCCACCTGACAGGTGTCCGGAATGACCAGGGGACGATTCGTTAAAGTGTGAGGACAAATCGGGGTGATCACGAAAGCGTCCACCGCTGGAAACAGAATCGGCCCGCCGGCGGCCAGCGAATAAGCGGTGGAGCCGGTGGGCGTCGAAATAATGAGGCCGTCCCCCTTGAAGCGAGCGATGAATTCTCCGTCAATAGAAACGTCGAAATCCATAATGCGCGCCAGCGCCGCCTTGTTGAGCACAGCGTCATTCAGCGCCCGGTAGCGCGCAACTGACTGGCCATTGCGTTTGAGTTCGACCAACAACATTTTTCTCGTATCCAGGCTTTGCTTGCCGGCCAGGACAAGTTCGAGCAGCGGATACAAGTCCTCCAGGGTGACTCCGGTAAGAAACCCGAGGCTGCCGAGGTTGACCGCCAGGATAGGCGTGGGGCGTCCCGCCAGCAGTCGGGCCGTGGCCAGGAGCGTCCCATCGCCGCCGAGCACAATCATCAAGTCAGCGCCCTCCGGGATTTTCTCGCGCGGAGCGCCACTCTCCGGCGAACCAATGGCGGCGGCGGTTTCTCGGTCGTAAACGATCTCAACCGCGTGTTGTCTGAGCCAGCCAAGCAGCCCCGGGACGACTGCCTGCACGTCTTCTTTCTTCGGCTTGGAAATGATTCCGACGCGCCGGATGGCCATCGTAGTCAGGCATTCATCGTGAAGAACGCAACCCGCCTGCGGCCATCCGCCTCAGCAGCATGGCCCCAGGCGGGACTGATTGTACTCTACTGTGGTTCCAACTATCTACCCGTGAAAGTTTGCTGAAGCTCCGCCGAACAGTTTGAACGATTTTCGATTTTCGCGTTTCGCATTTCGTTAGTTCCTTCTTGAGGCAAGAAATGCGGCCAGTTGGCGGAGTCTTTCGCCGCGCCGGCCGAAGTCACCGAGCTCTTCGCACGCCCGGCGAACCAGATCGGCGGCCACCTGCCTCGACCGTTCCAACCCGTGGACAGCCGGATAAGTGGCCTTGCGTTGCGATTGGTCTTTGCCGGCCGTTTTGCCCAGCGCTTGGCTCGATGACTCGACGTCCAGGATGTCGTCGATGATCTGAAAGGCGAGGCCGATGTTTTCGCCATAGCGCGAAAGATGCTCGAGCTTTGCTTCCTCGGCGCCGGCGCAGATGGCCCCCGTGCGCACCGCGGCGCGGATCATGGCGCCCGTTTTGGCCCGGTGGATGTAGTCCACCGCGGCGGCGTTGGCCGCTCCCGCCGTAGCTTCCAGATCCGCTACCTGCCCGCCCACCATCCCGTTGACCGTCCCGGCGGCATGCGCCACTTCTTCGATGATACGCGTGCGGCGGCTCGCCTCGATGGGGAGCTGGGCCAGGCGCTCAAAGGCCAGCGTGAGCAGCGCGTCTCCGGCCAGGATGGCGACCGCCTCGCCGAATTTCTTGTGAGAAGTCGGCAGGCCCCGCCGGACGTCGTCATTGTCAAGCGCTGGCAAATCATCGTGGATGAGCGAGTAGGTGTGGATGAATTCAAGCGCGCAGCCAAGCTCCGCCGCGCCGGGAGCGTTGTCGGAAATGGCCCCGGCGGCTTCAAGACACAGAATGGGGCGAATCCTCTTGCCGCCCGCCAGCACGCTGTAGCGCATGGCGCGATGGATGGCCGCCGGCGGCGTCTCCTCGGAAGGAAGCAAGCGTTCGAGGGCATCTTCGATGAGCAGGCGGTCTTGCTCGAAAATGGCGGGCAGCGTCATGCGGCAAGCTATCCTTTTTCCTGTTCGCGTTCCCGCTCAAAGGGAGTTCGGGCAAGGCTGCCGTCGGCTTTTCTGACCAGCATCTCCACTCGTTTTTCCGCTTCCTCGAGCTGCTTCTGGCAACTGCGGGAGAGTTGCACACCCTCCTCGAATAGCTTCATGGCCTCTTCGAGCGACAGGTTGCCGTTCTCGAGCTTCTTGACGATCTCCTCCAGGCGGCCAAGCGATTTCTCAAATTCGGGCTCGGAATCTTTTTTCAAGAGCGCCTCCAGTGCGTGTGCATTCCAGCGGGAGCGCATGCGCGCTCGAACTACCCGGGTTGCGAGGCCCGGGCGGGCTCCAAGACACTGAGGACTTCAAGAGAAGCGGTATAGCGCCCAAACGGCGCGCTCACCTGCACCCCTTCCACCATCTCCTTGAGCCGCAGCAAGGCCTCCTGAGCGATGCGGATTCCTTCCTGCCGCGCTTTTTCGCCGGAATCGGCTTTCCTCATGCGCTCCATGACATCCGCCGGGACAGAAACGCCGGGCACTTCGTTGTTCATGAACTCGGCGTTGCGGTAGCTGGTCAACGGCCAGAGCCCGGCAATCACCGGGATCCGGACGTGAGCGATTCGCTTCAAAAACGTCTCCAGCTTGGTCACGTCAAAAACCGGCTGCGTCACCGTGTATTGCGCGCCGGCGTCCACTTTCCACTCGTAGCGTCGGATTTCCTCCTCGAGGTTGATCGCGCCCGGGTTGGCGCCGCACCCGATCACGAATCCGGTCTGCGTGCCGATGGGGTTGCCGCCAAGGTCCATCCCGCGGTTCAGGTTGGCCACGATGTTGGTCAGCCCGATGGCGTCCACGTCGAACACCGCCGTGGCGTCGGGGTAGTTGCCGATTTTTGGCGGATCGCCGGTAATCACAATCAGATTGCGCAACCCCATCGCGTAAGCCCCGAGCAAATCCCCTTGCATGCTCAGGACATTTCGGTCGCGGCAGCAATAGTGCAACAGCGCTTCGATGCCTACTTTCTGCTGGATCATAATGGCCAGCGCCTGGGCGCTCATGCGGGCGCTCGCGCGAGGCCCATCGGGGATATTGACGCCGTCGATGTGATGCGCGGCAAGGAGGCGCGCTCCCTCCACTTCCTTCGTCGTATCGCAGCCGCGCGGCGGGACGATCTCAACCACGCGGATGAATTTTTTCTGGGCCAGCTTCTGGCCGAGGGCGGATCTTTGCTCCAGCGGGATGGGAGGCATCTGGCCTTGCGCTTCCGCCACCGCCTTCACCTGAACGCGCTGCGCCGGAGGCTGAAGCGCGCGCACCGCGTTGGCCATGGCCTTCAGATGCTCCGGGGTGGTGCCGCAGCAGCCGCCCACCAGCTTCACCCCGGCCTGGATGAAGCGTTTGGCGTAGGTGGCCATGTATTCGGGCGAGCAGAGATAGAGGTTGCGCCCTTCGACGCTTCGCGGCACGCCGGCGTTGGGCTGGGCGGCAAGCTTCCGGCCGGTAACTTTGGCCATGCGCTCGATGGCCTCGAGCATCGGGTGCGGGCCTACGCTGCAGTTCAGACCGATCATGTCCGCGCCCCATTCGTCCAGTTTCTGGGCGATCCACTCGGGGCTGGCGCCGTCGAGCGAGTTGCCGTCGTCGCCAATCGTCATCTGAGCGACCACCGGCAGATGGCACACTTCTCGAGCGGCGCGGAGAGCCTGTTGAATCTCCCGCAGGTCGTAGAAGGTTTCCAGGATGATGAAGTCCACGCCGCCGTCAACCAGCGCCTGGATCTGCTGCTTGAAGTTTTCCTTGGCCTCGTCAAAGGAAGTCGGGCCGAGCGGCTCAATGCGGATGCCCATGGGGCCCACCGCCCCCGCCACCCAGAGCTGGTCGTCGGCGCATTCGCGGGCCAGTTGCGCCCCGGCCAGATTGATCTCGCGCATCTTCTCGCTCAGACCGTACTTCAGCAGGCGGACGGGATTGGCGCCAAATGTGTTCGTTTCGAGGACCTCGCAGCCGACCTTGCGGTAGCCGTTGTGGACATCCTTCACCAGGCTGGGCATGACCAGATTGAGCTCGTCAAAGCAACGGTTGATGAAGACACCCTTGGCATAGAGCATCGTACCCATGGCGCCGTCGGCGAGGACGACGCGCTGGTCAAGCGTTTCGAGAAAACCTGCTCGCATGCCTTTCGCTCGAACTCATCCCTGGCATCTTGGACAATAGAAACTGGTCCGGCCGGCTTGTTTCAAGGCCCGAATGCGTCCGCGGCAGCGGCGGCAGGGTTGACCTTCGCGGCCGTAAACGCACACCAGTTCGTCCACCTCAGGAAACCACCAGCCCGCTTGCGTCCAGTCGGGCGGGCGGTCGCCAAAGCATTTTAGCGCAGTCCGCAGAGTGTCCACAATTGTCTTGTGCAGCCGGCGGACTTCTCCGGGGGTGAGCGTGCGAGCCCGGCGGGTGGGGCGGATGCCGGCGCGGAAAAGCGCCTCGGCGGTGTAGATGTTGCCCAGGCCGGCGATTCGCTTCTGGTCCATCAGCCAGGTCTTGACCGCAGCGCGGCTGGCCTCGAGCCCGCGGTCGAGAGCCTCGGCCGTGAAGGAGGAGTGAAAGGGGTCGGGGCCCAGTGGCGGCAGAAACCCGTCCAGTTCGCGGCTGGGAACAATCCGGGCGCGGCCGAGATGGCGAGGCTCAACAAATGCCAGCGAGGTTCCGTCCTCGAACTCAAACAGGACATCCAGGTGAGCTCCGGCGGGAGGGCGCGAAGGAATCCAAAGAAACTGCCCGTCCAGCTTCAGGTGGAAAACAAGGGTGAGCGAATCAAGCCTGAACAGAATGTACTTGCCCCGGCGATCGACCGCTTGAACGGGCCGGCCAACCAGTCGCTCCGAAAAGCGCTTCGGGCGCTCCGGCCGGACAACGATTGGATGGATCACCCGGCAGTTCGCCATGGTGCGCCCTACCAACTGCGGGCGCGCCATGCGCACGATGCTTTCAATCTCAGGAAGTTCCGGCAAGCCCGAACCGTACTCGTGTAACTCGGACTTTGTCAAGCTCGGTTGCAGCAGACATCCAATTGGGCCACCGAGCCCCCAGGCTCCTGCCTGGGGGATATCTTTTCCCATTGCGAATGTAGGTTGTGCCTCACTCCGACTGCCTCTTGGCGTCGCGCTCGCCCTGATTGCTTCGGAGCTTGCCGGCGCAGATGCACCGAACATGACCATCCTTTTGGGTCTGGCAATCGTTTTCTAGCTCTTCAGGAACGGTAGAATGGCTTTGAACTCGGCCGTGCCGCTCTGCCCCAGCAATTCGTAGAGCATCATCTCGGTTGAGCTGAGCAGCGCCCCGGCGCGTTCCATGCGGCGTAGGCCCACCTGCCAGTTCGACTCCGAACGAGACCCCACCGCATCGGATGCAACGTGCACCAGATAACCCTGCTCGAGGGCGCCGAGCGCCGTCTGGGCCACGCAGATGTGGCTTTCGATGCCCGTGAGCAGGATCGTGTTGGCGCGAGGAAAGCGGTCCTTCAGTCGCCGGCAGAAGAGGTCGTTTCCAAAGCAACCGAATTCGACTTTGTCCACCGGCTCGAGCCCCGAGGCCAGCGAGGCAATCTCCGGGATGGTTGCTCCCAGGCCTCTCTGGTATTGAGTGGTGAGCATGACCGGGAGGTCGAGGATCGAGGCGAGGCGCAGAAGCAGGCATATGTTGGACACGATCTCTTCTTTGCGGTGAATGGCGGGCACGAGCTTCTCCTGCATATCCACAACAAGAAGCAAGGATGAGTTGCCATCCAGTCGCCAGGGAGCCGGTTTCGAAGGAAGGTCAGATGCCGCCATGCGCATCTCCGACAGGCGCGAGCATCGGCGTAGGATTCTAGTCTCGTTCCAATGGAATGAGCCTATGCATTATACCTTTGCCGAGCCCCCAGGCGCATGTCCCGAGCCGCCATCCACCCACCTGCGCCGAGCCCCCAGGCACCTGCCTGGGGGGGGATATGCCTGCGTCCTGCGGGCACTAAGGAAGCGTTCGCCTCACCGGAAATACAGTCCGTGTGAGAACCTCGCCACTCCTGCCGCAAGTTCATAATCCTCATGCGCTGAGCCCCCAGGCACCTGCCTGGGGGATATGCCTGCGTCCTGCGAGCACTA
>Ga0209619_10001954_pt1 | contig 14953 bp, 13 predicted proteins | sample Rifsed16ft3_FD_184011 | JGI IMG/M metagenome (GOLD analysis project Ga0209619, IMG submission 184011) | Soil microbial communities from Rifle, Colorado, USA - sediment 16ft 3 (version 2) | ecosystem: Environmental > Terrestrial > Deep subsurface > Rock core/Sediment | place: Rifle, Colorado... | reverse complement strand
TCCGGGGAAGAGGTGCCCTCCGGTTCCGCCCGCCGCGATGACCACCGTGCGTGCCATTCAGTCCGCATGCTGCGAGACGTTTGCCACTAGCCCGATCCCCACCAGCGCGAAGACGAGCGAAGAGCCCCCGGCGCTGATGAACGGGAGAGGAATGCCCTTGGTCGGCAGAAGGCCCAGCACCACGCTGAGGTTGATGAAGGCCTGGAGCACGATCGACAGCGTGAGCCCCGCGGCCAGGAAGCGGCCGAAGTCGTCGGGGGCGCTCCAGGCCGCGTGCAGCCCGCGCCAGAGGAGCACCACGAAGGCCAGCACCACCGCGAGCGCGCCCAGGAGCCCCAGCTCCTCCCCGATGACAGCGAAGATGAAGTCGCTGTAGGGGTACGGGAGGTAGAAGAGCTTCTGCCTCCCCTCCATGAGGCCCACCCCGGTGAGGCCTCCGGTCCCCACCGCGATGAGGCTCTGGATCACCTGGTAACCGGCGCCCCGCGGGTCGGACCACGGGTCGAGAAAGGTCAGGATCCGGCCCCGCCGCCAGGCCACCGACATCACCGCCTGGTAGAGCACCGCCGCCGCCGGGATGGCGAGGGCGGCGAAGTAGCGCAGCCGCACCCCCGCCAGCGACAGCATCACCGCCCCCGTGAGGACGAGCGTGAAGGCCGTCCCCAGGTCGGGCTGGATGAAGACGAGGAACGCGAACCAGCCGAGCAGCAGCAGCGCGGGGAAGAGGGCCACGAACTCGTTGACGCGGTCCGCCCGTCGCTCGATGTGGTAGGCGAGGAAGAGCACCACCGCGAGCTTGGCCAGCTCCGCGGGCTGGAAGCTGAGGGGCCCCAGTCGGATCCAACGGTGCGTCTCGTTGACGGGCTCGAGAAAGAGCACCACGATGAGCAGAAGCGTCGCCAGCGCGGCCACCGTGTATACGACGGACGGGCGGCGCAGCGAGCGGTAGTCGATCCGCAGCGCGACCACCATCGCCCCCAGCCCGAGCACGCCCCACAGTGCCTGCTTGACCAGGAAGTAGTAGGCGCTGCCATGGCGCTCCTGGGCGAGCACGGAGGAGGCGCTCCACACCATCACCAGACCGAAGCCGAGGAGCGCGACGGTCACGGCGAGGAGCGTGAGGTCGCTCGAGAGCTTGCGAGCCACTAGCGTGTCTGCCCCTGACGCTCGGTCGTCATGCCTTGCGACTCCGCGAGTCGCCTCACCTCTTCCTTGAACACGCGGCCGCGGTGGGCGTAGTCGCGGAACATGTCGAAGGAGGAGCAGGCGGGGGCGAGGAGCACGGTGGCGCCGGGGGGGGCCATCGCGTGCGCGCGCTCGACCGCTTCCCGAAGCGAGGAGCAGCTCTCCACGGGAATCGCGGCGGCGAGGCTCGCGCGCACGCGCTCGCGGGCCTCGCCGATCGCGAGCACCCTGCCCCCGCGCGCGGCGAGGACGGGCCCGAGGAGCGCGAAGTCGCCCCCCTTGTACCGCCCGCCGAGGATCAGAAGCACGGGGCCCGTGAAGGCCTCCAGGCTGCGCCGCGCGGCCTCGACGTTCGTGGCCTTCGAGTCGTTGTAGTAGGCGACACCGCCGATCGTGGCCACGTGCTCGAGCACGTGCTCGACGCCGCGGAAACCCCGGACCGCGCGGGCGATCGCCTCCCCCCGCGCGCCCAGCACGCGACCCGCGGCGGCGGCCGCGAGTAGATCCCCCGCGAGGTGGGCGCCGGGCAGCTTGACCTCGGCGAGGGCGAAGAGCCGCTCCCGGCGCCCCTCGAGCCGGAGGCAGGCCTCTCCGGCCTCGAAGAAGGCCCCGTCCCCGGAGGGAACGCCTTCCCCGCCCGGACGGAAGGGGAGGACACGCCCGCGCGAGCGACGGGCCTCGGCGAGGACCACGGGGTCGTCGGCGTTGACGACCGCCCAGTCCTCCGCGGTCTGGTTCGCGAAGATCCGCGCCTTGGCCGCCACGTAGTCCTCGAGGGTGGGGTGGCGGTCGAGGTGGTCGGGGGAGACATTGAGCCAGATCGCGAGGCGGGGCCGGAAGCTCTTCGTCCCCTCGAGCTGGAAGCTCGAGACCTCGACCGCGAAGGTGGTCTCCTCTGTCGACCCTTCGACGAGACCGATGAGCGGCTCGCCGATGTTGCCGCCCACGCGCACGTCGCCTCCTCCCTCTCGCAGCATGGCGCCGAGGGCGGCGGTGGTCGTCGACTTGCCCTTGGTGCCGGTCACGGCGGCGAGCCGACCCCGCAGGTGCTGGAAGGCGAGCTCGATCTCGGCCATCACCGGCACCCCCGCCTCTCGCGCCGCCTCGAGCTCGGGGAGCTGCCAGGGCACCCCCGGGGACACCACGACCATCGAGGCGCCGGTAAAGCTCTCCCGCCGGTGGGCGCCGAGCTCGAGCCGCACCCCCTGCTCCCGGAGCCTCAAGGCCTCCTCCGGAAGCTCCCCCTCGACCTTGACGTCCGTTGCCACCACCTTCGCCCCCCGGCGCGCGAGGAACTCCGCGGCCGCGATTCCCGACCGCGCGAGCCCGACCACCACGACGGAAGCCCCCTCCACAGCCACGGCGTCCTCATCCCGTCGCGTACGGAGCGTCCCCACCTGCCACCTGCGCCCCTCCCCCTCCCTCAGCGGAGCTTCAGCGTCGTGAGACTGAACAGCGCGAACATGAAGGCCACGATCCAGAAGCGGATGATGATCTGCGGCTCCTTCCAGCCCACGAGCTCGAAGTGGTGGTGCAGCGGCGACATGCGGAACACCCGCCGCCCGGTGAGGCGGAACGAGGCGACCTGCACGATCACCGAGAAGGCCTCGATCATGAAGAGGCCCCCGACGAGGAAGAGCAGCAGCTCCTGCTTGATCAGGATCGCCACCGTACCGAGGGCGCCGCCCAGGGAGAGGCTCCCCACGTCCCCCATGAAGACCTGGGCCGGGTAGCAGTTCCACCAGAGAAACCCCATCGACGCCCCGACCATGGCCCCGCAGAAGATGGTGACCTCCCCCACCCCGGGCCGGAACAGCAGGTCCAGGTAGTCGGAGAAGACACGGTGGCCGGAGACGTAGGCGAGGCCCGTGAAGGCGGCGGCGGCGATGAGCGTCGTCCCGATGGCGAGCCCGTCGAGCCCGTCCGTCAGGTTCACGGCGTTGCTCGACAGCGCGAGCAGCAGCACCGCGAAGACGACGTAGAGCGGACCGAGGTCGGGGACGAGCTGCTTGAAGAACGGGAAGACGACCCGCGTCGAGTACTGCTGGGGCTCGACCTGCGCGAGAACGTACACGGCGAGGCCCACCGCCAGGCCCACCGTGAACTGCGCGGCGAGCTTGCCGCGGGCGGTGAGGCCGAGGCTGCGCTTGCGCACGACCTTGAGGTAGTCGTCCGCGAAGCCGATGGCGCCGAAGGCGAGGGTGGAGAGGACGAGGATCCAGACGTTGCGGTTGGCGAGGTCGGACCACAGCAGCGTGGGGACGAGGATGCCGGTCAGGATCAGCACCCCGCCCATGGTCGGGGTGCCCGCCTTCTCCCGATGGGCCTGCGGCCCCTCCTCGCGGACGTACTGCCCGATCTGCAGCCGGCGCAGCCGGCCGATCATCCACGGGCCAAGGACGAGCACGAGGAACAGCGCAGTCAGGCTCGCCACCGCGGTCCGGAACGTGATGTAGCGGACGACGTTGAGCGCCGACAGCTCGGGCCGCAGGGCATAGAGGAGGTGATAGAGCAATCAGGCCTCCTCCTCCCCGAAGCGCTGGCGGAGGGCGTCCACCACCGTCTCGAGCCGGATGCCGCGCGAAGCCTTGACCAGCACGGCGTCGCCGGGCCGGATCATCTCCGGCACCGCCCTCGCCGCCCCCGCCGCATCCTCGAAATGGGCGAGGGCGGCCTCCGCCAAGCCCGCCTCGCCCGCCCCCGCCACGAGCTCGCGTGCGAGCGCACCCACCCCGATCACGAGGTCCACGCGCCCGCTCAGGTCCCGCCCGCACTCCCGGTGGAGCCCCGGCCCCGCCTCGCCGAGCTCGAGCATGTCGCCGAGCACGCCCACGCGGCGGCGGGCGGGGAGAAGACCGAGGGCAGCCACCGCCGCCTGCAGCGCTTCCGGGCTCGAGTTATAGCTGTCGTCGAGGAGGGTCACTCCCTCGCCCAGGTGGTGGACCTCACCACGGTGCGGGGCGGGGTGGAGGGAGACAGCGGCCCCGGCCATGGCCTCCGGCGTGACGCCGAGCACGTGCGCGGCGGCGGCGGCGGCCAGGAAGTTCGTCACGAAGTGCGGTCCCGCAAGCGGCAGCGCCACTTCCACCGTCATCCCGGCGACCCGAAGATCGAAGCGCATCCCCAAGGCGGTGCCGCGCCAGTTCTCCCCCGAAACCTCGAAGCGGCGGTCGCGACCGAACCACACGACGCGTCCGCCCCAGCGCTCGCCGATGCGGACGACGCGCGGGTCGTCCCCGTTGAGGACGGCCGTCCCTCCATGCCGCAGCCCTTCCAGGATCTCCGCCTTGGCCTCCGCGATCGCGTCCACGGAAGGAAAGAACTCGAGATGGACGGGGGCGACGCGCGTGATGAGCGCCACGTCGGGCTCGGCGATCGCCGACAGCTCCCGCAGCTCGCCCGGCGCGGACATGCCCATCTCGAGCACCGCCGCGACGTGCTCGGCGCGGAGCCGCAGCAAGGTGAGGGGCAGGCCGTACCGGTTGTTGAGGTTGCCCTCGCTCCCGAGCACGGGCCCCTTCGTCGCCAGCAGGTGCGCGGCCATTCCCTTGGTCGTGGTCTTGCCGACCGATCCCGTGATCCCGACGACCGGGATCTCCACCTGCCGTCGCACGTGCCGGGCGAGCTCGCCGAGGGCGCGGGTGGTGTCGCCCACCCGCACCAGGGGCAGCCCGCGCGGGGGGACGACCTCACGGTGGACCATCGCCGCCGCCGCCGCCCGCGCCGTCGCCTCCACGAGGAAGTCGTGACCGTCGAAGCGCGGCCCCTTGATGGCCACGAACAGCTCTCTCGGGGCGACGGTGCGGGAATCGATCGAGACGCCGGCCACGCGAAGCTCCCCCGCCACGGAAGCCACGAGCGTCCCCCCCGTGCCGGCGAGGATGTCGGCGAGGGCGAGACCGGCCTCGATCGCCACCGTGCTCACCTCTTCCCCCCGGCGTTGGCGAGCCGGGCGAGCACGTCGCGCGCCACCTGCCGGTCGTCGAACGGCACCGCGCGGTCGCGGAAGACCTGCGTCGTCTCGTGCCCCTTGCCCGCGATCACGATCACGACCCCCTCGCGTCCCATCTCGAGGGCGCGCGCGATCGCCTCCCGACGGTCCACCACGAGGTGGGTGTCGGCCGCTCGCGCGGGCGGGATCCCGCGCCGGATCTCCTCGATGATGGCCTCCGGCGGCTCGCGGCGGGGGTTGTCGGAGGTGACGAACACCACGTCCGACAGCCGCGCCGCCACCGCCCCCATCAGCGGCCGCTTGGTCCGGTCCCGGTCTCCCCCGCATCCGAACACGGTGATGAGCCGGCGGGGCTGCAGGCCGCGCACCGTCTCCAGCAGGTTCTTGAGCGCGTCGTCGGTGTGGGCATAGTCGACGAGCACCGTGAAGTCCTGTCCCGCGCTGACGCGCTCCATGCGCCCGGGCACACCCTTGAGGGCGGCGATACCCCGCTGCACCGCGTCCTTGGGAAGACCGAGCGCCAACCCCGCCCCGAGGGCAGCCATGGCGTTCTCCGCGTTGAAGCGGCCGACGAGCGGGGTCTCCACATCGAGGGTCCCTCGGGGTGTCCGGGCGCGGAAGCGGGCACCGGCGAGCGAGAGGCGGAGGTCCTCCGCGACGAGGTCGGCGGGTTGCGAAAGCGAGTACGTCCAGACTCGGCCGCGGCACGCGCGGGCGATCTCCGCCCCGCGGTCGTCGTCGAGGTTCACGATCGCGAGGCCATCCTCGCGGAGGTGCCTCTCGAACAGCATCCGCTTGGCCGCGAAGTAGGACTCCATGTCGCCGTGGAAGTCGAGGTGGTCGCGCGTGAGGTTCGTGAAGACGGCGACCGCGAACCGGAGGCCATGGACCCGCTTCAGGACGAGGGAGTGGGAGGACACCTCGAGGACGGCGTGCCGGCAGCCCGCGTCCGCGATGTCGCGGAGCAGCCGCTGGAGGTCGGAGGACTCCGGCGTCGTTCGCACCGCCTCCGCCACCCGATCGCCGGCCCGGTACTCGACGGTGCCGACGAGCCCCGAGCTCTCCCCGGCCGCTCGCAGCACGGAGTCGACGAGGTAGCTGACGGTCGTCTTGCCGTTGGTGCCGGTGATCCCCACCAGCTCCAGCGACCGCGCGGGCTCTCCGAGCGCAGTCGCGGAGAGGACGGCGAGTGCCTCGCGGGCGTCCGCCACCTGGACCCAGGGTATCCCCGGCCGTGCCCGCTCCGCGGAGACGACCGCGACCGCCCCCTTCTCGCGCGCGCCGTCCACGAAGGCGTTTCCGTCGACGGCGAGCCCACGGATGGCGACGAAGAGCGCTCCCGGGCCGCAGCGTCTCGAGTCGTGGGTGACCTCGCTCACCTCGAGCGCGGGGTCGGCTTCGAGCCTCGCGCCGCTCAGGCCGGTGACGAGCTCGCCCAGCCTCACCGCCCGCCCTCCCCCCCCTGCAGGGTGAGGATGCAGGACGCGCCGGCCTCGATGTCCGTCCCGGGCTCCGGGGTCTGCGCGACCACCCGGCCCGAGCCCCGCAGCTCGACGATCAGCCCGCCTCGGGAGGCGACGATCGCGGCCTCGCGCGCGGAGCGCCCCCGCAGATCGGGCATGATCCCCGGCTCCTCGGGCACGGGTGGACGCGGATCGCGGACGAAACCGGGACGGTACGACACCGGCACGATGGACTCGGTGGGGGCGACGATCGCGCGCAGCACCCGCGAGGTGTCATCGGGGGGCACGGCGAGGACGCGCAGGGCCTGCTCCGCCACCCGGGCAAAGAGCGGCGCCGCCACGTCCCCGCCCTCGTTGCGCGGCCCCCGCGGCGACTCGAGGGAGGCGAGGATCACCAGCGCCGGGCGCGAGGCGGGCACGAACCCGACGAAGGAGGCGACGTGGTCCACCATCGAGTAGCGCCCGGTCGCATCGACCTTCTGGGCGGTGCCCGTCTTGCCCGCGACCACGTAACCCGGGACCGCGGCGTGCTTGCCCGTCCCCTCGCTCACCACCGCCTTGAGCATCTCGGTGAGGGTGTCCGTCGTCTCCGGCTCGAGCACGCGGCGCACGACCACGGGCCGGAACTCCTTCACGACGTCGCCCGTCGCGCTCTCGATGCGGCTCACGACGATCGGCTTCATGAGATAGCCGCCGTTGGCGATCGCGGAGGCGGCCATGGCCATCTGCAGCGCGGTCACCCCGATCTCCTGCCCGAAGGACATCGAGGGCAACGAGAGGACGCTCCAGCGGGAGGTGGGCCGCAGGAGCCCCGGCGACTCGCCGGGGAGGTCGACCCCCGTCGGGGCGCCGAAGCCGAAGTCGCGCACGTAGCGCGCGAAGTTCTCGCGTCCGATCCGTTGGGCGACGCGGACCATCCCGACGTCGCTCGACCTCGACACCGCCTCGCGGAAGCGGAGCCGGTCGAAGGCCGTGTGGTCATGGATGACGGTCTCTCCGATCTGGATCTGCCCGCCGCCGCAGTCGAGAACCTCGTCGGGGTCGACCGCCCGCTCCTGGAGGGCAGCGGCGGCGGTGACGATCTTGAAGACGCTGCCGGGCTCGAAGGCGTCGGAGACCATGCGGTTTCGCCAGCTCGAGCTGGCGTAGGCGGCATAACGGTTGGGGTTGAAGGCGGGGCGTCCGGCCATCGCCAGCACCTCACCCGTGAAGGGCTCCACCACCACCACCGCCCCCGCTGCGGCCTGGGTCTCCGCCATCGTGCGGTCGAGCTCGCGCTCGGCCGCGTGCTGGATCGTCTCGTCCAGGGCGAGCACCACCGCGTGGCCCTCGGTCGAGGGCCGCTCGGTGTGTCCGACCGGGCGACGGCGGGCGTCGGTCGAGACCACGACCTTGGCCGCACGGCCGCGGATCTCGCTCTCGAAGGCGTACTCGATGCCGCTCATGCCGGTGTTGTCGAGGCCCACGTAGCCGAGCACGTGGGCGGCGAGCTCGCGCTGGGGGTAGTAGCGTCGGTGCTCGTTGAGAAAGCCGATCCCGTCGAGCTGCAGGGCTCGTGCGCGCTGAGCGCTGAGGGGATCGACCTTGCGCTTGACCCAGACGAAGGCCCGGTTGCGCCGGAGCTGGGCCAGCAGCTCCCGGCGCTCGGAGGCGTCGAGGAGGAGGGCGCGGGTGAGGGCGGCCGCGGTCGCGCCGGGGTCGGCCACGTCCTGCGGGACGGCGTAGAGGCTGTCCGCGTCGACGGAGACGGCGAGCGGGCGGCGGTGGCGATCGAGGATCGGCCCCCGGCGCGCCTCGAGGTTCAGGGTGCGCTCGCTCTGTCGGGCCCCCTGCTGTTCGAAGAAGCCCCGCCCGAGCACCTGGAGCTGGAAGAGGCGGATCGAGATGACCAGGGCCCACAGCGACACCGTGAGGGCGAGCAGCATTAGCCGCAGCCGCGTCGCCTGCCCCCGGCGCGGAGCGGCGGCGGGGTCGAGGGGCGGGGGGAGGAGCGGCGGGCGGGCCATCGTCAGTTGCGCGCCCCGGCGGGGGGCGTCTCGCGCGCCGAAGCCTCGCGCGGCGCGGCGCCCCCGCCCGCGATCCGGGCCTGCGGCGGCAGCGGCTTCGGCACCTCGACCACGACCGAGTCCTCGGGAGCGGGAGACCTCAGGCCGAGCTCCTTGATCGCGATCGTCTCCACGCGAGAGAGGTTGCCGAGGGCTGCCTTCTCCAGGCGCAGCTTCCGGTTCTCCTCGAGCAGCCGTTCCTTCTCACGGTAGAGGTCGACGCTCGTCAGCCCCGTGCGCCGGATCTCGAGCGCGGGCCAGGCGTAGAGGCCGAGCCCGCCCGCGAGGACAGCCACGAGCAGGATCAGCCACCAGATGTCGCGGCGCGAGCGCGGGTCCACCTCCCGCACGAGGCGGGAGTTGTCGATTGCGCGGCCCAGGCGCACGACGCCGTCTTCCCTCAAGCCGCCTCCTCGCGCGCGAGGGCCCGCAGCCGCGCGCTGCGGGCGCGCGGGTTGGCGCGGACCTCGGCCTCCGAGGGCCGGGTCGGCTTTCGCGTCAGCACCCGGAAGCCGCTCGCGCCGAGGCGACGGAAGACGTCCTTCACCGCCCGGTCCTCCAGGCTGTGGAAGGCGATCACCGTCACGCGTCCGCCGGGGCGAAGGCAGGCCGCCGCTCGCTCGATCGCCGGCCCCAGCCCTTCGAGCTCGCGGTTGACACGGATGCGCAGGGCCTGGAAGGTCCGTGTGGCGGGGTGCAGACCCCTCCGACGGCTCCGCGGGGCGGCACCCCGCACGATGGCGGCCAGCTCGGTCGTGGTCAGGATCCTCGCCCGTTCGCGGGCGCGGACGATGGCGCGGGCGATCCGGCGGGCGGCGGGCTCCTCCCCGTAGCCATGGATGATGTCCGCCAGCGCCTTCTCGTCCAGGCGGTTGACGAGCTCGCCCGCGGTCATCCCGCTCCTCCGATCGAAACGCATGTCGAGGGGACCCTCGGCCTGGAAGCTGAAGCCCCGAGCGGGGTCGTCGAGCTGCGCGGAGGACAGACCGAGGTCGAGCAGGATCCCGTCGGCACGCTCGCCGCCGAGCCGTTCCGGGATCTCGCGGAAGTCCGCGGCCTCGAGCTGCACCCGCTCGCCGAAGCTCGCGAGCGCGGAGCGGGCACGGGCGAGGGTCTCGCCGTCGCGGTCGAGGCCGAGGAGCCTCCCATCCGGCGCGCTCGCGCGGAGGATGGCGGCGGCGTGACCGCCGAGCCCGACCGTGCCGTCCACCCAGAGCCCGCCCGGCCTCACCGCGAGCAGCTCCAGCGTCTCTGCGAGCAGGACGGGGACATGGGCGTCATCAGATCCCATACTCCGCGAGGAGCCTCCCGTCCTCGTCGGTGAAGGGCTCCTTCTTGAAGAGCCTCTCCTGCAGCCGCCTGAGGTTCCAGACCGCGAGGTGGTTCTGCAGGCCAAGGACGCTGACGTCCCCGACCATCCCCGCCGTCTCGCGGAGGGTCTGGGGGATGAGAAGGCGGCCCTGCCTGTCCATCGCCGCCGTTTGACCGAAGAAGCTCACGCGGTCGAGAAAGCGCTGCTTCGAGGGGTGAGCCGAGGGAACGGCCGCGAGCCTCCGCTCGATCTCGAGCCACACCGCCATCGGGTAGAGCCGCACGTACTCGCCGGTCACGCTGGTGATGAACAGCTCCGCGCCCCACTGGGACTCCACGACCGTGCGGAAGCCGTTCGGCACCTTGAGGCGCCCCTTGTCGTCGATGCGCGCCGGATGGTTGCCCCGCAGCATGCCGACACCCGTGTCGGGGCGTGAGGTCTCCCTCAGGGAAACCACTCCCCTCCACAAAAATCCACTGGGAGTCTAGACGTGCCCCTGGGGGCTGTCAAGGCGAAACGTCAACTAACGGTTGGGTTTCGGCTGTGGATGGGAGGGCTTGGAAGTGGGATCGGGCCCAGGGGGGGAGGGGGCGGGAGGCATCGGCCACTGCACCTCGAGCGAGACGTCCTCGAGCAGTCGCTCGGACTCCCGAACGAAGGTCTCCCAGGCCTCGGGAGCCCAGATCTCGAAGCGGTTGAGCACCCCGAGGACGATCGCGTCGGACCCGAGGCCCGCCTCGCGCCGCAGGAGGGCGGGCAGCAGGATGCGGCCCTGGACGTCGATCTCGCAATCGGCGGCGCGGCTGGCGAGGAGCCGCGTCAGCGCCTTGACCGGCCGGCTGAAGGCCGGCAGCGCCGTGAGCTGCGACTCGAGGCGCGCCCACTCCGCCAGCGGGAAGGCGGCCAGGCATTGGTCGAGCAGCGTGACGACGACGGAGGCCTGCCCGGCGAGGGCGCGCCGGAAGGCCGCCGGTATAGGGAGGCGCCCTTTCGCATCGATCCGGTGCCTGTAAGTCCCTTTGAACACAGCGGGCTCGAAGTGTTCCACACTTTCTTCCACTTTTCCACACTTCCCCGATACCCGCCTCGGGCCAGGAGCCGATGGTATGATCCGCGGCCCGCATGAGGGGCCGGTCCTCCCGTCGTCTCGCCGGCGTCTACCTCGCCGCTCGCACCCGCTTCGGAGTGAAGTTCGGCCTCGAGACGATGCGTGCCCTCGTCGCCGAGCTCGGCCACCCCGAGCGCGACTTCCCGACGCTCCTCGTCGCGGGCACGAACGGGAAGGGCTCCGTCGCCGCCTACGCGGACTCGATCCTGCGCGCCTCGGGGCTGCGGAGCGGGCGCTACACCTCCCCCCACCTCGTGCGCCTCAACGAGCGCATCACGCTCGGCGGACGCGAGATCGGCGACCACGACCTCGAGCTCGCGGTGCGCCGCGTGCGCTGGGCGGCGGAGCGTCTCGTCGAGCGAAGGGCGATCCGCGGCCATCCAACCTACTTCGAGGCGCTGACCGCGGCCGCCTTCGTGCATTTCCGCCGCCGGCGGGTGCAGGTGGCCGTGCTCGAGGTCGGCCTTGGGGGGCGGCTCGACGCCACGAACGTGGCGGAACCGATCGCCTCCGCCATCGTGAGCGTCGACTTCGACCACGAGATCTACCTCGGCCGCACGCTCACCTCGATCGCGACGGAGAAGGCGGGGGTCATGCGCCCGGGGCGGCCGATCGTCGTCGGCCCCCTTCCCGCGGAGGCGCTACGGGCGGTCGAGGCGCGGGCGCGCGAGTTGGGGGCACGCCTCGTCCCCGCGATGAGGGGCGCACGGATACAGGTGCGGGGCGATCTCGTGGACGTCCGCACCCCGGAGCGCGAATACATCGGCCTGCGGCCGCTCCTGGGCGCGCACCAACGCGACAACCTGCTCGTGGCGATCCGGCTCCTCGAGGAGGCGCGGGCGCAGGGCGTGCCGGTGGACCTCGACGCGCTGCCGCCCGCGATCGCTCGCACGCGCTGGCCGGGACGATTGGAGCGGGTGGGAGGCGACCCGCCGCTGCTGCTCGACGGCGCCCACAACCCCGCCGGCGCGCGCGCCCTCGCCGCGCACCTCGCCGGCGCGGGGCCGCTCGTGCTGCTCTTCGCGGCGATGGCGGACAAGGATGTCCGCGGTATCGCGCGGGAGTTGTTCCCCCTGGCTTCCGCCATCGTCCTGACCCGCCCGCGCGTCGCGCGGGCGGCGAGCCCGCGGGCGCTCCGCCGGCGCGCGGGGCGGCTCGCGGCCGGAGCGCACGGCGTGGCCGGCGTCGCCCGCGCCCTCGCCCGCGCCCGCCGCCTGGCCCGCGGGATCGGCGCCGGCACGCCGGTCGTGGTCGCGGGGAGCCTCTACCTCGTGGGCGCGGTCAAGGCGATGCTGGAGCGGAACCGGGGGTGGCGCCCGCGCGCTCGGGCCTGACCGGCGAGCCTCTCAGCGGGCGGCGGGGGCACCGAGCAGCGTGCGGAAGTGCGCGAGTGCCGTCTCCGTGTCCCACTCCGAGGGGCCGACGTAATGCTCGCGAACGACGCCCGCCCGGTCGACGATGAAGGTCTCCGGGTAGCCGGTCGTGCGGTACACGCTCGCCACCGCTCGCCCCCCGGGGTCGCGCAGCACGGGCAGGGTGAGCCCCTTCTCGGAGACGAAGCGCCGCAGCTCCGCCTCGTCCTCGTCCGCGGAGACGGTCACGACCGCGAGGCCCTCCGGCCCGAGAACGCGGTGGAGTCGCTCGAGCGAGGGCATCTCGGTGACGCAGGGCGGACACCAGGTCGCCCAGAAGTTCAGGACCACCGCCCGGCCGCGGTAGGAGGCGAAGTCCACCTCGCCCCCCGCGAGCGCCGGGAGGCGGAACGCAGGAGCGGCGGTCCCCGGCTTGAGCGGGTAGCCCTTGTTCTCGGCGAGGTGGACGTAGCCGAACGCGGCCGCCACCACCACCGCCAGAAGGCCGATCGTGCGCAGGGTGCCCCTCATCGTCGTCCTCCGATTGTAAGCTTGGAGGCGCGGTGCCGACCCTGCCCGAGGACGTCCTCGCCCTCCGCTCCGAGATGGTCGCGCTGCGGCGCGAGCTCCATGCCCATCCCGAGCTCTCGCAGCAGGAGAGCCGCACCTCGGCCCGCGTCGCGGAGTTCCTCTCCGGGGCGCGGCTCGACCTGCGGCGCGTCGCCGGGACCGGCCTCCTCGCAAGCGTCTCCGGCGAGGGGCCGCGCACGGTCCTGCTCCGCGTCGATCTCGACGCGCTGCCCATCCAGGAGGCGAGCGCGGTCCCCTACGCCTCCCGCGTCCCGGGGGTCATGCACGCGTGCGGCCACGACGGCCACGCCGCGATCGGCGCCGCCGCCGCGCGCGTCCTCGCCTCCCGGCGCCCCCCGGGGGGCGTGAGGGTGCTCTTCCAGCCCGCGGAGGAGACGAGCCGCGGGGCGCAGGCGGCGCTCGCCGAGGGTGTGCTCGCAGGGGTCGACGCCGTCCTCTCCATCCACCTCTGGAACGAGCTCGCGGTGGGCACGCTCGGGGTGAAGGCAGGTCCGCTCATGGCCGCCGCCGACCGCTTGCGCATCGTCGTCCACGGGCGCGGTGGCCACGGGGCGATTCCGCACCGAGCCGCCGACCCCGTCGTGGCCGCCGCCCAGATCGTCACCGCGCTGCAGACGGCCGTCTCCCGCGGGGTCTCGCCCCTGGACGCCGCGGTCGTCACGATCGGCTCGATCCACGGCGGCGCCGCTCCCAACGTCATCCCGGACGAGGTGACCCTGACGGGGACCGTCCGGACCTTCGACGCAAGGCTGCGGCGGGAGATGCGGGAGAGGATCCTGCAGATCGCGTCCGGGGTGGCGAAGGGGCTCGGCTGCCAGGCAGAGACCGAGCTCGCCCCCTCCAACCCCGCCGTGGTCAATGACGAGCGGGTGGCGGCGCTCGCCCGGCGCGTCGCGGTCCGCCTGGTCGGGGAGGCGAACGTGGTCGTGCCGACGCCGACCATGGGCGGCGAGGATGCCGCGCTCTACCTCGAGCGCGTCCCGGGTTGCTACGTGTTCGTGGGCTCCGCCAACGCCGCCCGCGGCCTCGCCGGGCCCCACCACAGCCCGCGCTTCGACTTCGACGAGGACGCCCTCGCGATCGGCTGCGCGTTCCTCGTCGAGGCGGCGGAGGAGCTGCTGCGCGAACGCCCAGCCTCTGCCAGCGGCTAGCCTCCGTAGCCGAGGTCATGCTGCCCCGGGAGGCGGAGGCGTCGCGCACCCCGCGCGCCGCCTCCGCTCAGGACGCCGCTAACTCGACTTCCGATATCGAACACTAACGACGCGTCAAGACTTCCCGGGAGACGGTCGCGCGCTCGACGCGCGGCCAGACGATCTCGTGGCCGATGCCAGGCCCCTCCGGGACCGCGATCGTCCCGTCCCCCGCCACCTCGACCGGAGGATCGACGAGGTCTTCCTCGAAGTAGCGCGCGCTGGCGGCGGTGTCGCCGGGAAGGGTGAAGCCGGGGAGCGTCTGCAGGTGGACGTTCGCGAGCCGCCCGATCCCGGACTCGAGCATCCCCCCGCACCAGAGGGGGGCGGCGCGGGCGCGGCAGGCGTCGTGGACGGCGAGGGCGCCCGCGAAGCCGCCCACGCGGCCGACCTTGACGTTGACGATGCGGCAGGAGCCTAGCTCGAGCGCCCGCCGCGCGTCCCCCGCGGAGCGGATCGACTCGTCGAGGCAGATCGGCGTGCGCAGCCGTCGGGCGAGCGTGGCGTGGTCCACCAGGTCGTCCCACTCGAGCGGCTGCTCGATCATCATGAGAGAGAAGCCGTCGAGGGCGGCGAGCAGCCCCGTCTCGCCGAGGGTGTAGGCGCCGTTGGCGTCGACCATCAGCGGCAGCTCGGGGAAGCTTTCACGCACCGCCTCCACGAGTGCCCTGTCCCGCCCGGGCTTGATCTTGATCTTGATTCTCTGGTAGCCGGCGGCGACCTCGGCCGCCACCCGCTCCACGAGGGTGGCGGCG
>Ga0209619_10001947_pt1 | contig 14978 bp, 13 predicted proteins | sample Rifsed16ft3_FD_184011 | JGI IMG/M metagenome (GOLD analysis project Ga0209619, IMG submission 184011) | Soil microbial communities from Rifle, Colorado, USA - sediment 16ft 3 (version 2) | ecosystem: Environmental > Terrestrial > Deep subsurface > Rock core/Sediment | place: Rifle, Colorado... | reverse complement strand
TGCCATCCAACCTGTTGGTTCTCGGTAGGGCGCGAACGACAACCCGCCGCCTTCATAAAACTTGCTAAACCATTCGACCCAGTGAAGCCTCAAAGTCTGCACGAAAACGATCAAGCCCTCGATAATCATCACTAGCAGGTTTCCGATCACGGCGCCTACAACGGCTCCTGTAGTGGAGCCCAGTACAGGTACTGCTGCTAATGATGTGATGAGTGCGAACTTGAAGAAGAAGTCCGCAATGTTCAGCGCCCAGATTCGCAGGTAGGAGAACGTGTTGCTCGCCGCGCCTAGCATTGCTTCGAAAGCGTGCAGTCCGCCTTCCTTCCAACCCATCAACCCTAACGGCAAGAACGCCAAGACTAGCAGATATGGTTGGCTTTGGATGGAGGAGAAATCGAAGCCGGACTGGGCGAACCTTGCGACCAGGTAGACCCCGGTGAGATAGAAGACAATCCAGCAGATGGGTCCGAAGATGGCTTCTGAATACTCCTTCCGAGACAGCTTGTTGTACAAGTTGAGAATCAGACCGAAGGTGTAGTGTCCTACACCGAAGAGTAAGACGATTACCATGAACTGCTGAAGGTGCGATATGTCGCCTTCCAAAGCCCCCTCCGTCGGGCTGAAAAGCCCGTGGAACCCAAATAGGTGGCTTGATTCAAACCCGAAGAAGTCCCCGAATACGAGACCGAAGACTGTTATGCCGACCCCGAGCATGATTACCAGCTCGGCCCCGTTAACAATTGGCTGGAGGATATCTGGAAGACGTGTTCCTTTCTTTCTCAGATAGAGAAGCAGAGCGCCAAACAGCATGAAGATAGGCCCCTCTCCGAAGTCTCCGAACATGAGCCCGTATATTACCGGGTAGCTCACCAGCATGAACACCAAGGGATTAATTTCGTGGTACGATGGGACCCCGAAGTTGTTGACCACCGACTGCAGAGGACTAGCCCAGCCTGGCACACGAACCAGCGTGGGCGGGCTTGAGGCCTTAGAAGCCTCATCGTCTGATGAGCCGCTGGTATGATCGCTGTGACTGTGGACTGTCCTGTCGACAGCGTCAGCCTCGGCGTGAACGGAAACGAGGCCTTCGCAGGCTTCCGAGACTCCTTCTTTGAACCTCTCGACCCTATCGTTCGGAACCCAAGCTTGGAAAATACAAGTGGATTGTGTTGTTGAAGACCCTGCCAGTGCTCTAGCTCGGACCTCCAACACTTCAGAAAGAAGGCCTAGAGTCTTCACCCTTGGTCCTAGTTCTTTGACCTGAACGTCTCTATCATGCATTACTTGCTTGGAAGTCTGTTCAATCTGGTCTAGACGACCGTCCACGGTTTTTCTGGCAACGGAGGGTTCGGTCGGGAGGTTTGACCATGAGGGTTCGAGCCTGGCCCCGGCTGCAGTAACCGATTGTCTTGCTTCGTCCTGGAAGGCGGCGGGAAACACTCCTAGAAATGTTTGGCTTTCCTCAGAGGACCCGGTGATAGCAAAGACAAGGTTTCCATATGTGACTTCATCCAACGTTCTCTGAACGTCAGTTATCGATTCACGGCTGATCTCGCCTGCGAGAACTGTGAGAAACCCCCCTCCACCAATCGCTTCCAAGGTGACACCCGCAGTCTCCAGCCCTGCCAGGAACCTTCCCAGCTCCTGCGCCCTCTCTCTCTCCGTCTGGAGCTTTGACAGAGATTCCTCCGTCTGTCTGACCGAAAGTTCAAGTCTGCCAGTCTCCCTGTCGAGATAATCGACAAGCCCGTCTAGGTCCCGAACTGGGGCGTCGAGTTTCTCGAGTGGCGCTTCCAAGTTGCCAAGGTTTGAGGCTAGGCTGAGGATCCTGTTCCTTATCGCCGATGAGCGGGTGAGTGCTGTTGACGAGTCATACCGTTCGACTTGCTCGGGAAGTTGAGCCTGGCGTGTTTCTATGAGATGTAGCGTCTGTTCCTGTCCCGCGTGTGCTAGGAAGTTGTGGAGCTGCTCTTTCGGGACTATGATGCTGAGCTGACGCATCGGCACTGGGTTGAACAACAGCGTACTACTCTCTGAATATTGTGGAAGATATCAGGGTGAGAAGTTGGCTGTCCAAACGGTCGAGGCGGGCCTTGAATGAGTTGTTGTAGAGTATTTTGCCTTCCGGATCGCTGGCGACAACCCCCCCGAGGCCATCAAGAGCCTGTTCGTCAATCACTAGCTTCGTCCCCTTAGAGACAGATTTTCCAATTGCATCCGTCTGGTTCTTCGAGATCTCCCGGAAGCCGATTCTGACGATTGGCTCGTCCGCTCCCACGGCCTCGACTGCCTCGGTGACAAAACGCTTCAGAGTATCAGGAAACCGTTCATCCGCCGTGATATCGGCAAGTGCGTTTTCGACGGATTGCATCACCTGCTGGACGATTCGGTTCTTCTCATCCAAAATCCGGAGCCTGTTCGCGCGGATTCTAGAGCTGAGGATGCGGCGCCTTAGAGCCTCAGCTTCCAGTCTTGCTCTGGATAGAGTCTCATCTGCTTCTTTCAGAGCCCGGGTCTTGGCTTGCTCGAGAGTTTGTCTTGCTTTCTCTTCCGCTTCCCTGATGATGTCTTCTGCTCTGACTTTCGCATCAGACAATATTCGATTCTGAAGCTTCTCGAAGGACTCTGACATCTACTACCCTCTCAGAACCAGTTCCACAGCCTTCTTCACAGCGAGCTCCTTCCTGCCTTCGAAGGCCTTCCGGTAGCCCTCGAGTTGTTGAGTCGTCTCCACGTCCGACTTGCCTGCTTCAGATTCAGCGTGTTCCCGGGCCGACTGAAGAATTTCTTCCCTCCGGGCCTTAGCACTGGACAGGACATGCTGGCGGACATTCTCCGTCTCCTGTGAAGCCTGCGAGAGTATCTGTTGCGCGCGAACTCTTGCTTCTTCCACAATCGTTCTAGCTTTAGCCTCGGTCTCGACGATCCTTTTGACGGCTTCGATTCCTGACAAGCGTTCTACTTTCCTCGAACATGCCTCGGGACGATGATTCGTGGGCCCGTGAAACGCGTGCTATAAGACTATTCAATAGGAGACACGAAATTCGAACGCCAAAGAGCCGCAATTTCAATGCCCATCAAGATTGTACGCCCCAACCATTTCGAGCTTCTAGGCGAGGGATATGTTCTACTCACAGCTCCCCACGCCCCCGGACCAGAGGCCGAACCTTACACAGGAAAGATAGTGGAAGACGCCGCTCTGACGTCCCGGTGCTACGCTGTTGCAGGAAATGTCAGCCCGGAATACCAAGACCCGAACAGAATCCAAACTGCTCGAGCAGAACTCAGGAGTAGCGTAGAGGCCATGCTAGAGGAGAACGGGATCAAGTGTCTACTTGACGTCCGAGGCAAGAAGGGTGCAGGAGTTGAAATCGGCATGTCAGACAGGACCATGGTTTCTTCAACGACAAGTGAACTCGTGAAAGCAAGACTCTCCAAGCGCTTCACAGTTGCTCGTACCCCTCAGTCCGGGGGGCCTCAGCCCCAAGGCGCGCTCAAACTCTACTCGGGGAGAGAATCTGGGGGAGAACGCCTTTTCGAGGCTCTCGATTTGAGCTTTGGCCAGACTGAGCTAGAACTCAAACGGGAACTGGTCGTCAACAGCCTGGTCGAGCTTGTAGCCCTGCTCAACCAGGAGCTATCAAAGGGAGAGGCTAAGTAGCCGGAAGGGGACGGGCGCTCATCAGGGCTGCAGCAGCGTCTTGGGACATTCTTATCCACGGGTCTGGGTAGATTCCTATTACGAAGGTCAATAGCGTCGCTGCCCAGAGCACCGACATGTACGCCCGCGGCTCAGCGATTCTTGAAGAATCAGTGGCCTCATCGAAATACATTCGCTTAATGATCCAGCCATAATACCCCATGCTAAACCCGCTGTTCAGCAGCCCGGCTATCGCGAGGTAGCTTCCCCAGCTGAACTGCGAGTATATCGCCCCCGTGAATAACAGCGCCTTGCTGAAGAATCCGTTGAGCGGGGGCACTCCGGCGAGCGCTAGGAACAATACTGCGATGTTGAACGAGGTCTGTGGCATTCTGCGGGCGAGCCCGTTGAAAGAGTCAAGGTTCGTCACCGCGAGTCGAGTGACAACTGCTGCTGCTGCGATGAAGGAAGCGGTCTTGAGAATCGAGTAGTTTAGAACGTGGAACAGCCCGCCCGCGATTCCAACGGGTTCTCCTGTGACAGTTGTGGGAGTGGCTAGTGCTATGATGATGTAGCCGGCTTGGGCGATGCTTGAGTAGGCCAGTAGTCGTGTGAAGCTCTTCTGCATCAGGGCCGCAACGTTTCCGAACGTCATCGTCACTACTGCGACGATTGCGAAGGTGGAATACCAGTCGATGTTGAAGAGGCCGATACCTATTATGAATACTCGGAAGGCGGCGGCAAACGAAGCCATCTTGGCGCCTGCGGCCAGGAGCGCCGCCACTGTTGTGGGAGCTCCCTCGAACGCGTCGGGAATCCACATGTGGAACGGGACAACGGCCATCTTGACGCCGAACCCGACGACGAACATGACTACTGCAAGAATTCCGTAGGAACGAGTGTCCGATGTCACGCCGCCGAGGGCGCTGCTGATTGTGACGAGGTTGGTGGACCCGGATATTCCGAACAGCAGGGATATGGCGTATACGATGAGCGCGGAGGATAGGGCTGACAGCACGAAGAACTTCATGGCAGCTTCGTTAGAATTGGGGTCGTGTTTCCTGATGGCGGTCAGAGCGTAAGTGGGTATGCTCATCAGCTCCCAGCCCACGTAGAGAAGTATCAGGTCCAGTGAGGCGGCTAGTACTATCATCCCGAGCGTTGAGAGGATGAGCAGCCCGTAGTACGGTGCCACGTTGACATCGTTTTTCATAAAGTGGAAGGACGCTACCGTGACAAAGATCGAAACTGTCAACAGGACGCCCGTGAAGAAGTAGGTGAAGGAATCCATGACAAGGACCGGTGGGGATGGTCCAAAGGGGCCGGAAGGAACGGCTCTCGTTGCGAGCCAGACAGTCGAAGCGAGGCTTGCTAGAAGGCCGAACAACGCCACGGGGGCAGCCAGGCCTCCTTTCATTCTCCCGTTCCCTAGCATTCCCACGGGCGTGACAGCGAGCCCGAAAACAGCCAGGCTGATGAACGGCGCGTACTGCACCATGGTGTCTAGGAGAGCCAGTGCTAGGGGCCTCCAGGCGATACGATTGATGGGAGCACGCTGTCTACCGCAGGCTTGATGATGCTATTGAGTAACGGGCCGGGGTAGGCCCCGAACACGAAAAGGGGAGCAAGGAAGGCGGCCAGTACCAGAAGAGAGCGCAGTGGAAGCTCGTCCTTCGGACCCGCCGGAGGCGACAACACGACACGCCTCAACATCCAGAGGAAATACCCAACCGTCAGAGCCGGAGCAAGGATGGCTACCGCAAACAGGTAGTTTGCGCTTAGAGCGCCCTGAATGACCTGGTATTCGCTGATAAAGTTCGCAAGCCCGGGAACAGCCATGGCCGCCATAGAGCCGAGGACGAGCAATGTGGCGGTAGTGGGCATTTTTCCACGCAGCCCGTTCAGCTCGTCGATGTTACGGGTCCCCGCGTGTTTCTGGATGTAGCCTGACATGAGGAAGAGTATCCCAATGGCTAGGGCGTGGTTGAACATCTGGAAGACCGCGCCCTGGATTCCGGCCGAGTTTCTGGCAAAAGTGCCCAGCAGTACGTATCCCATGTGGTTGATGCTTGTGAGAGCGATCATTCTCTTGAGGTCTCTCGCAACAATCGCCACCGATGCGCCGTAGATCATGGTGACCAGGCCGATTACGGCGAAGTAGGGCCAGAGGATTTCCGCCGCGTCCGGAAACAGAAACAGGTTATACCTGACCATGCCATAGCCTCCCATTTTCAGCAACAGTCCGGCCAGAAGGACGCTTACCGGTGCGGGTGCTTCGACGTGAGCGTCCGGAAGCCATGTGTGGAACGGAACTATTGGAAGCTTGACCGCAAACCCGATGAACGTGGTTATGGCCGCTACCAGTTGGAACGGCATTATCAGGCTGGGGACCCTCTGGACGAGGGTCTCATAGTCGAACGAGGGTGAGCCCTGAGCCCCTGTCCAGGCGTACAGGGCGAGGAAGCCGAATAGCATGATGGTGCTTCCAACGTATGTGAAGATCAGGAACTTCATCGACGCGTATTTTTTCCGGGGTCCTCCCCAGATTCCGATAAAGAAGAACATCGGAATCAGCACTACCTCCCAGAACACGTAGAAAAGTATCAGGTTGAGCGAAGTGAACACGCCGATTATCCCGGTCTCGAAGATTAGGAAGAGCGCGTAGTACTCTGGTTCCCGTGTCTTGATCAGGTCCCAGGACCCTGCCGCGGCCAGGAGGCTTAGAATCGTGGCAATTAGGAGAAGTGGAAGGCTGATTCCGTCTATCGCGACCTTGTATTCGAGGCCGAAGGAGCTTGCCCAGCTGGCTGACTCTCGGAGCTGGAACCCCGAGCTTCCCATCGGGTAAACGGCCAGTATCGATAGCGAGAGAAGAAACACGGCCGCGGTCGTTCCTATTCCAAGGACCGCGCCCAGCCTCGCGTTTCTCTTCCCAACCAGGTAAACGGGAGCGGCCATCAGCGCAGGTAGGAATATTGTTAGAGTGAGCAGTCCCAGCATTTCACTCTGCCCCAATGACGAGTATCATGTATGCTAGCAGGAGGAATATTCCTGCGGCGAAGGCGATGACGTATTGTTGCGTGACTCCTGTCTGCAGAGTTTTGAGAAAGTTGCTAAGGTGTGACCCTCGTGAGGCTACGTCGTTAACGGCTCCGTCAACAACACGAGTATCAAGCTGCTCACTTGCCCTTGAATAGTCAATTACGTTACTGGAAACCGCATAGTTCAGCCGGTCCCACACTCCCTGTTCCAGGTACCGGTATAGGCCACGACCTCCCGCTATTGCCCCGTTCACGAATACTTTGTAGTATACTGCGTTGAGGTACCAGCGGTTCCACAAGAAGCGTTGCAGAGGACCCATCTTGCCGACTGGCCTAGGCTCTTTGCCGAAGTAGAGCAGATACCCTAGTACAGCACCGAGCGCAGCGGTGCCAACACTGACTCCGATCAGAGTGAGGCTTAGAAGTCCTGAGCCCCCAAAGGATTCTGAGGGCAATGCGGTGGGCAGAGACTCGAACGTTCCTTCAATGTATTGGGCAAGTGGGTCGCTGATGAACGGGAAGGCCATCCCTAGTGCGAGGCTTGCTACGGCAAGGAGTAGGTAGGGTCCCAGCATGGTGAGTTTTGCCTCGTGAACATGCTTCCCCTCATGTTCTAGTTGCTCCATGTGATGGCTTGGTTTTCCGGTGAAGGTCATGCCTAGCATGCGCATTGTGTAGAATCCGGTCAGGGCCACTGTCGCAATTCCCAGTCCGTACAGTGCGTACTGGCCGGTTTCGAAGCCTACGAACAGGATTTCGTCCTTAGTCCAGAACCCACTAAACGGCGGGATTCCCATTAGGGAAAGGCCGGCGAGGATCATCGAGGCGGCGGTTATTCTCATTCCTTTTGCGAGGCCTCCCATCTGGTCCATGAAGCGTGTCTCGGCAGCGTGCAGAACCCAACCTGCACCGAGGAAAAGTGAGGCTTTGAAGATTGCATGGCTCATGAGGTGAAATAATCCGGCGGTGTAGCCTGCGACAAAGTTGAGGCTGAGCCCTGCCAGGCCAAGCGCTAGCATCATGTACCCAATCTGGGACACCGTAGAATACGCCAGCACTTTCTTGATCTCTTTGGCCACGGTTGCTTGTGTTGCCGCTAGGAACGCGGTGAACCCTCCAACCCAGGCTATGGTGAGGAAGAACGGGGTTACCTGGTTGAACTGGGCCAGAGCCTCGTAGAATATGGGGCCCATTCTCCCGGTGAGGAACACTCCTGCCTTGACCATGGTGGCTGCGTGGATAAGGGCAGAGACAGAGGTCGGACCTGCCATCGCGTCGGGCAGCCATTCCTGCAGCGGAAACTGGGCAGACTTACCGATAGGGCCTCCGAAGAAGAGAAGCGCGGCAGGAAGGAGCAGGCCGAGCCGAAAGAGCTCTGAGGCCCAGTTAGCGGATCCGCTGAGCTGTTGTGCGAGTTCTTCGTAGTTGAAAGTGCGTGCGTAGGCGTAGATGAGGAAGATTCCGATGAGGAGGGCGATATCTCCTATCCTAGTGACCACGAAGGCTTTCATCCCCGCGTGGCTCGGGGGATAGGCTTGCTGGACCCCGAGGGCGGTGTCTCCCTCAGTTCCTACCCAGTACTGCTTCTGGTCCCTGTACCAGTGTCCAATAAGAGCATAGGAGCAGAGTCCTACTCCTTCCCAGCCGAAGAACATCATCAGGAGATTGTCCGCTAGTATTAGCAGGAGCATGTTGCCGATGAAGAGGTTCATGAAGAACCAGTACCGGGTGAGCCCGGAATCGCCTTTCATGTACTCTAGGCTGTAGACCATTATCAGGAGGCTTATCCATGAAACAATGTTGGCCATGAAGATGCTTAGAGGGTCCACCAACACCCCGGCTTTGATGCCTAGCGACGGAATCCATTCTACCTGGTAGTCGCCCCTGGAGACTGTTAACGCAGTTGCTGTCGCGGATAATGCAGCTATCAGCGTGAACGAGACCGCTGCCAGATCACGCAGTCTCGCGTTCGCTTTCGCAAGAACTGGAGTAAGCAGCGCGCCAACTAGTGGCGAGACCCATATGAGCCATGGCAGGTAGGACATTGTGGTCTACACTCCCAGTCCCGGTATGGTCCTTGCGAAGGAAACCAGCTGGCCCAGAATCGGCTCAGGGTAAATGCCGAGAACGACGGTGATTATGCTGAGTGCGATGAGAGGGACCGTCACTGTCCAGGGGGCCTCCTTCACATTCGCCGTTTCCTCGTTGGTCTCGCCGAAGAATATCCGGCGAAGTGTCCAGAGAGAATACCCTGCTGTAATGGCAGTGGAGGCTACTCCTACAACTGCGACTCCAAGCCTGTACATGCTGGCGCTACTGGTTGCCGCTAGAAAACCGCCCTGGAAGAGGAAGAACTCGGAGAAGAACCCGTTTGTTGTCGGGAGTCCAAGGATTGCGAGGAATCCGATGAACGCGGCGGTGGCGGTTAGTGGCATTCTTGAAGCCAGCCCCCCGAGTTTGCTAATGCTCCGTTGGCCGTGCACCTGTAGGATTATCGAACCTGCAACCATGAACAGGATCCCCTTAGCCGTCCCGTGCGCAACGTACTGGAACATGGAACCTGCCAGGCCAAGCTGGGTGAACGAGGCCAGCCCGAAGAGGATGTATCCCATCTGGCTGACGCTCGAATAGGCGAGAAGCCTTTTGATATCGTCCTGGACAAGAGCCATCAAGCCACCGTAGACCATCGTGACTACTGCCCATCCAGCGAAGAAGAGCGAAAACGCCTGGAAGCCTTCAGGATAGATCGATATGACGATCCGGACGGTTGCATAGCCTCCTATTCCAATCATGGCCGGGGACAAGAGCGCGCTGATCGGTGTGGGGGCCTCTGCATGTGCGTGAGGCAGCCAGACGTGAAGCCCAAACTGGGCCATCTTGACGAAGAACCCGAAACACATGGCCCCGACAATCGCCAGCCTCACGGTCGTAGAAATGGGACCAGTGGTCAGCGAGTCCATGTCAGTGCTTCCGGCTAGGTAGCCGGTGACAAGTATCCCCACGAGGAGAACTAGCGCGCCTATGTGCGTCCAGAAAAAGTACATGAGCGAAATCCTCTCGCGTTCACCATACCCCCACTCTGCGATTAGGAAAAACGATGGGACCAGCATGATTTCGAAGAAGACGTAGAACTGAATCAGGTTGGTCGCGAGGACTGTCCCAATCATTCCAAGCGCGTACAGGTTGTACAGGCTGAAGTAGAGCCCGTACCGGCGAGGCTCATTCCCGATCCTATGTTGCATGTATGGTATGGAGAAGATTGCGATGACCGTCGTCAGAAGACTCACAGTGAGTACTATCGGAATGCTAAGGGTGTCTGCTCTAAGCCCGAAGTTTCCTATCGGGACCCAGGGATAAGTCTCCTGGTAGACGCCGCCTCTGTCTGCTGCCCAAACTGCCGCCAAGAGAATCGCGAGAAGGGGCATTAGGAGTGTTGCGAAGGAGACGTAGCCGGTCTTTTCGCGAAGGGCCTTGCCCAGAAGGTAGAGTACTGGCACGGATACAAGCGGCGCTACAATTGCGCCCAGTAGAAGTATGGTCAAGGTTGCCCTAACCCTTTAGCCTTGTTAGTTTTCGAAGGTCAATCTCGGCGTTGATGCGGAACGCGAGGATGATTATCGCTAGGCCGACTGCTGCTTCCATTGCAGCAAGCGCTATTGAGAATAGAACAAGGACCTGGCCAGTCACAATGGGAGGGTCCCTGAGTCGAGAGAATGCGATGATGTTCAGGTTGGCGGCGTTGTAGACGAGTTCGACCGCGAAGAGAATCCTGATGGCACTCCTTCTTGTCGCGAGTCCATAGATGCCAATCCCAAGCAGTATCGCTGAGACTGCGAAGTAGCTGGTAAGAGGTTCCATTCGTCTATTCCTTCTTCTCGGCTTTTGCGAGTGTCAGGGCGCCGATTACCGCTGCCGCAAGGACGAGTGCGAGTAGCTCCAGCTGGATACCATAGTCGACCAGTAGAGTTGTGCTAAGCAGCTGTAGGTCGCAGCCTGAGCCACACACCTCTCGGCCTGGAAATGCAGTTGTGGTCGCTAGTGTTCCCGCCATTCCTAGCATGAGCGAGATGAGCACCGCGCCGAAGAGTGAAGCCTTCTTGAACTCCATGGGTCCGTCGCCCTTGGCTGGTCCTACGAGCATCACTGTGAAGAGTATCAGGACCACTACGGCGCCGATGTATACGGAGATCTGGAAGGCTGCGACATACGATGCGTCAAGTAGGATGAACAGCCCAGCCACGCCCAGGAAACTGACACCCAGCGAGACGGCTCCGTAGACGAGGTCTCTTGCCTCAATGGCAAGAATGGCAGCAATGACCGTTACGAAAGCGAACGCGAGGAATGCTAGGTCTGTCATGGACGATTCAGATCGAGGGTATGCCCTGGATGATTATGTACGTAATCGCAATGTTGGCAATTGCGAGCCCGAGGAGTAGTGTCCAGCCAGCCCGTAACAGCTGGTCTATTCGCACGCGTCCGAAGGACCCTCTCAGCAGTATGATGAGGACAATTATCACAGTAGTCTTTAGGAGGGTCCAGACGAGTCCGGGTACGGGAGCGGGTCCCAGGAAGCCTCCAAGGTAGATTGTCGCGAACAGGGCGGAGAAGACGTATAGCTTGATGAACCCGGCTCCCTGCGCGGCCAGGAAGAGAAAGCCTGTGTATTCGGCCTGCCAGCCCATTATTACCTCAGGCTCTGCCTCTGGTAGGTCGAACGGTATGCGTTCCATTTCGGCTGTGATAGTTATGAGAAATATGAGCGCTCCCAGTGCCTGGGGAATTATGAACCATCCGGTAGACTGGGCCTCAACGATCTTGAGCAGGTCAAAGGTTCCCGCCATCATTACAACGCCTATGGCTGATAGCCAGAGTGGGATCTCATAGGCGGTCTGCTGGAAAAGTGACCTCAGCCCACCGATGAAAGGATACTTGCTGTTGGCGCTCCACCCAGCCAGAAGGACCATTGTTGGGGACAGTGTCAGGAAGGCTAGGAATACTGGAAGCCCAACTTCCAAGTTGGCAATCTGAGTTTCGGGACTAAAAGGTATCAGTCCGACAAGGCCTCCGGCAAGAATCATTCCGATTACTGGAGCGGCTACGAAGAAGAACTTGTCCGCCTTCGCGGGAATGATGAGTTCCTTGAAGGCCAGTTTGATGAGGTCTGCGAACGACTGAAGAATTCCTCCGACAGGGCTAACGTATGATGGTCCTATTCTGAGTTGGACACGGGCTGTGATTTTCCGGTCAAGCCAGGTGACCAAGGCGGCGATTATTGCTAGCGAGGTTAGTCCTGGAAAGACGGCTATTTTGAAGAACAATGGACTCGTCAGGATTGCCATAGTCAGTTGGATTGGGTCGGGAATCGGGTCCAGTTATCGTCGCTCCTACCAGTTTTCCGGTCTCTTCGAGAGATGCAGCGCGTAGGCAAGGGGTACCATGAGGACGACCAGGAAGACCGCAACTGGCAAAGTTCCGTTGAATCCAAGGGACCTTATGTTCAATGCCCAAGCGAAGAGAAACATTGCGACAACATCGTAGACGACGAACATCAGAAGGTACGGGTAGTACTGGATAATGAACCGGGTCCTTCCTCGACCGACCGCGATCTGGCCGGATTCGAAGGCAGCTCTCTTTTCCGGGGTAGGCTTGGGGTCTCTGGGGCTAATTATGAGGAATAGTAGTATTACGACGCCAACGGTTGACACTGTGACGAAGCCCAGGTAGTAGAAGATCTCTGCAATCCCTTGGGCGACCACGTGTGGACCAGCCTGCGTTGTTTTCGGCAGGCGAGGCTTGATGCCTTTAAAACTTTGAGCTAAAGAGTACTCTTTCGCGCTAGTCTTTGCGCTTCCACAGATAGTCGGCGTATTCTTCGAGAATCCTACGGTTTCTCAGCCGTTTCACGCTGTTCAATGTCTCCTTCGCCGTTTTCGCGTACTCCTTGGCCCGCTGCTCTGCGAAGTCCAGAGACCCTGCGTCTTTGACGGCTCTTAGCATCTTGCTGTTACTTGTTTTTTTCTTGGGGTTAAGCAAGCCCGAGTGGTTGTTTGGACGCGCCGCCTCGTGCAGCAGGTGCGAAGTGACGATATTCGGTCCACTAATCGTCAGCTCGCTGGAGCCGTTTCCAAAGTCTAGTATGTCATCTCTGATCTGAAAAGCCATTCCAGAGGACCGCCCAAACTTCTGCATTGTGACCAAATCCCTCCCCTGAGCACCTGCTATTGCGGCCCCAATTCCTGATGCGGTCCCAAAGAGCGAGGCTGTCTTGAGGTCTGCAATGGCGACATATTCGTTCACGCTGGCGCTGACGTTTGAAAGAATGTCCAGCAATTCCCCCTTGCTAATGTCTACTAGAGCGGACCCGACCATCCTCATTATCTCCGGATTCTTGTAGTCAGCCAAGAGCTGGACTCCTTTGGAGGCCAAGAATAGCCCTGAGGTGATCGCCTTCTCATTGCTGAACGCCATGTGTATAGTCGGGACACCTCTCCGAACCTGGTCTTTGTCAATGAGGTCGTCGAAGACTAGGGTTGCAGCGTGGATTATCTCAATCGCAGCCGCGGCATCAAGAGACTCCTCAAAGTCGCCGCCTAATGCCTGTGTTGAAAGCGCGACCAACAGAGGCCGACAACGCTTTCCGCCCGTTTTGAACATGTACTTGATAATCTGGTTTGCTTCGTCCCTGTCAAAGTTGGTTTCAAGGGTCTCGTCGATTTTCTTCTCAATCGGTTTCCTCAAAGGTTTGAAAGACGTTGGAAGCTCTGACATTTCGTGAGATCCTTGGCCGTGTTCGTTCAGGTCAGGACTTCACCGCTATTAATCCGTTTCACTTTTGTCTGTGGGAGTTGTATGTAGAGTCCGGGAACAACCTTTATAGCAACAGATTCGGCACGCGATAAAAAGCGAACGAAAATGGAACAAGCACCCAAACCAGCGGAAGCACCACAGCCAAAGGGGAAGAAAATGTGGGTTATGGTCGCGGCCGTGGTCATCATCGTCGTTGTCGTTGTCGCTGGGCTCTACTTCGCAGGCTACCTTGGCACCCAGACTCCTGGCACCCCGGTTTCCATCTTTGAGACCACCCTCAACACATGCAGCAACGCAACAAACTGCAATTACAATCCAGTCTCGCTTCCTGTCGCTGTCAACACAAAGGTAACATGGACAAATAACGGTCAACAACCACACACCGTGACAACAAACTCAACTGCAAACGGCACTCTTCCAACCTTTGACTCGGGTACTAGGACTCAAGGACAACAGTTCAGCTACACTTTCACGACCATGGGGACCTACAAGTACTACTGCACCATCCACACTTTCATGAAGGCTGAAGTAATAGTAACCTAGGCTCGTACGCTTCAGTCGTCTGTCGCAACTCGTCCCCGTCTTCTTTCTCTAGTTTAATGAGCGATCTGAAGCAGAATACTGTGGGACCTATTGAGCTGCTACTCGAACTCTCACGACTGCGGCGGGTGGAGCTGTAGGAAACTAATCGACATGAGCGCCATTACAATCACAAGCCCTACCAACAGTACGGTGGAAAGAGGCCTCGGCTCATCCTTCAGATGTTGAAAGAACGCGGCAACGAGAAGAGCTTTGAAGCCTGCAAGGCCGATAAGAGTGGTAATCGTCAGGGCCCTTGAAATTCCCGGAATTCCTATGAGCGCGAGTTCGACCCCCGTCACGCCGACAAGAACCGCGAAAACGGCAACGTAGACTTTGACGCTCATGCGGCTCCACTCAAATCAGATAGAATAGCGGGAACAGGAAAATCCACACTATGTCCACAAAGTGCCAGTAGAGCCCAAAATAGAGAATTGTCTCACTTTGATGCCGAAGATAGGCACCCTTCAACACTCTGGGAAAAAGGTACGCAATCATTGCCAGACCAGCGAAGACATGAACCCCGTGCACTCCCGTGGTGATGTAGTAACTTGTCGCTGCCAGAGGGAAATTGTCGAAAATTGAACCCACCGGTGTAAGATGTTCTCCGATGGCGAGCTCCTCCCATTCTAGTGCTTTGTTGTAGAGGAAGTAGGCACCGAGAGCCATAGTTCCAAGCAGGCTGGCAACGAGGCCATTCCTCGCTCCAGCCCTCGCTGATGCCAATGCTAGGACGGCTGTCAGACTGCTAGTAAGCAGGATGAACGTGTTTATCGCGCCCTTTTCGATGTCAAAGTAATCCAGAGGAGGCCACGCTACAGAGTTTATCCGCACGAACAGGTAGGCACTCAGCAATACGCCAAAGAAGACAATCTCCGATGCGAGAAACGTCCACACTCCGAACCTCATTC
>Ga0209619_10001943_pt1 | contig 14997 bp, 12 predicted proteins | sample Rifsed16ft3_FD_184011 | JGI IMG/M metagenome (GOLD analysis project Ga0209619, IMG submission 184011) | Soil microbial communities from Rifle, Colorado, USA - sediment 16ft 3 (version 2) | ecosystem: Environmental > Terrestrial > Deep subsurface > Rock core/Sediment | place: Rifle, Colorado... | reverse complement strand
TGTTCAAATGCCCTGACATGAACGTCAAATTCAACGGTCCCTACCGTCGGCCTTCCTAGCCGCAAACACTACCAGCCCCCCGAGCATGAATTCGCGAAGCTTTGTGGGTCCAAACTCCCGCTCAATCTGAACACGAAGGTAATCGTTCGTCACCAACCAGTGAAAGGTGGGAATTATCATCCTGAAAGGATTACCAGGAAGTCGCCTTCGAGCCAATAGAAGAGCCAGGAGCGGCATTCCGAACCTAACATAGAGCCAGACCAGATCCCTCCGAAGAATTCCTCTGGGCTTTCCAACGTCAACTATAGCAAACCTGCTTCCTGGTTTTGCAACCCTCGAAACCTCTCGCAGAGTATCAACAAGATTTCTCACATCTCTAAGCGCGAAACAGGTGAGAATGCTGTCGAATATCTCGGCTCTAAACGGAAAACTCTCAGCAACCCCCACAACTGGATGAAAGCCTGAACCTGCACTAGACTTTGCGAACTTCAACAATCTCTGAGACGGGTCCAATCCCACGACCTTCTGGAAACCCTGGGATACGAGAAGCCTAGTCGAGACTCCTGGGCCTGAGCCGAGGTCTAACGCCCAGCCTTCCCTGAATCTTGACAGCCATCGAACTGCCCTTCGTCGAAGAGGACCCGCAAGCCCGAACGATATCGCCTCACTGATTGATTCATACAAGGGGACAGCGGATTCAACAGCCTCCACAACCCTCTTCCACTCGTCCGTAGTATGGCTCGACGGCTGTCGCCCGAGCGGGTTGTTGAAAATCCAGTCCTTAAATAGCCGCTTTTCAGGCCTCCTACGCGTAGCGTCCCAGAGCTACAGAGATTCTAGAATTGGACACATCAGAGAACCTTGATAGAAGCTTCAACTTTTCCGAAGTATTCCAGCTCGTCAAGAAATCCGTAAAGACAAGTCTTGGAAGACGCAGAACAGGGCTGATGCTCGGGCTCGCGGATCTCCCCGACTATATTGGAGCGTTCCACCAGATGGGCTCCAACTTTATCGTGATGAACAGGAGCCTTCTCGACCAGATCACCCATCTCGCAAAGGACAGGCGACACCTCAACGCCTACGTATTCTACACTCTACTGCACGAATACCTCCACACTCTCGGCTACGTGGACGAAGGACAGGTGCGACGGCTAACCCGCCAGATCTGCGGCCAAGTCCTAGGACCCGACCACCCAGCAACGAGGCTCGCCACTGACGGGCCCGCCGTCATGTTTCCCGAGATAACCTTCCAGCACCATACCGAACTGCGATCTCGCAGGCTGCCGAAGTTTGAGATCGTGAGAGAGTTCGAGCGAGAATACCGTAGCTACGTGGCCTAGAACGGTTCCTTCGACTCTGACAGCGGCCTCTTCTCCTCGAGGAATTCTAGAAACCCGGCAAGCTTCCAGTACGCGTCGAGAAACTCTAGACCCCTGTGAGTTATCGAGTAGGACGTTTCCTCGCCAGTCTGAACCCTGAGCAGTCCGAAAGAAGCTAGGTCAGAGAGGGATTTTCTTGCCCTGTCAACAGGCAGGCCCACCGCGTAAGAAACACGCGTAATCTTGGTGGGGCCGCGACGTTTCAGCGCCTCAAGTATCTCCGCGTAAATGTCGACGCGAGACCGCTTCGACAGGACCGTTCCAACTCAAAGGGGAGGTTTTGGAAGTTCCTCAGCCTTGACCGGCGGCCTTGCAAACTCCACATCAGGCTCTGAATCTAACCTGTCCAGGTAGATTACCTCTCCAAGAATTCTGCATCTCGACTCTATACGCCCCTGCGTAACGTACAGGTTCCGAGCCCGCGCTTTTTCCTCCAGTTCGAGCTTGCCAGCGTAGACATCCTCAACCTCGGCCCTCTCGCCAATTCTCACCTCTTCAGCCACCAGTGGACCCGTTGCCTGTGACCGGTCTCCGAGCTCTATTGTTCTAGCCTTCGTCCCCTTACGCGTCCGGAGCCGCCCCCCGACCTCTACTGAACCCTGAGCCTCGATGAGTTCAGCCTCCACCTCACCCCCAACCTCCAGAGAGTTGAGTCTCAACGCGCCACCAATTCTCGCCCGTCCACCAATCTCTAGGTCTCGTTTGAGGCTGAGGCTTCCGCCGACCTGCAGCATTCCACCAACGTCCACGCCCTCTCCCTGTCCGTCTCCACCAATCTCGACAACACCACCAACGTCAATGTTTTCGAAGGAAAGGTTTCCCTTGCTTTCAAAACGTCCGCCCACGTCTACGCCTCCGCCTTCCCCGCCCTCGGCCAGTGTCACGGACCCTCCGACATCTATCTTTCTAAACTTCAGAGGCTTTGACGATGTGAATGAGCCTCCGACATCGATGCTGTCCGAAACCTCGCCGCCTGCGACGCTCACACTCCCCCCTACGTCAAGGCTCGACGTTTTGATCGTTCCCTTGACATCTGCCATTCCGCCCACGTCAATCCTCTCTACCGTAGCTGCGCCCCCTACACGGAAGAATCCTCCCACGTCAACGCTTTCAGCCGTGATGGAGCCTGCCACCTCTAGATGGCCTCCTACCTCAAACTCGTCAGCTCTCGCATCCCGGCGAACCTCGAGACGATCATCCACTTCCACAGACCGTGCCTCCAGAGAGCCATCAACCATCAAGTCTCCATGTCTGACCTCAATGTCTCGCTGGGCTTTCAGGTCTCCGCGCACTTGGAACTTGCCCTCGTCCGCGTAAAACTCGCCGCAAGCTAGACTACCATGGAATTCTGCACTACCGTGGCAGCGGACTTCGCCAGAGACTTCGATGGGGGATGATGCTTCAGGTTCCACTTGCACGCCCTCGTGTAGTTCGAGGTTTCCGTCCACCCGTCCTATTTTCATGGTCGCACCTCGCGGAACCGTGGTATCCCCCATCTTCGCCAGTACTCCTATCGGAGGCTCAGTCGCAGGTTCGTGTTGAGCCAGGTTTGGGATTTTACTCGTTCCATTCTTTCCGGGTTTCTCTCAACGTGACACATTTCTTATCGCTGAGAGGCAATGCGCGTCCGCTGCTTATAATGGTCGGGCACGCTTAGTGCTCACATCAAGTGATTATCACAAGTGCCCTGGCCATTTTAGTAGCCTGAGCAAGATAATCTTCGGTCTAGCATGAAGTTCATCTTGGCCGCGCCTGGAAACAGGCCCGACGATTGGCCGCTGATGCAAAAGGCGGCAGTGGAAGCTGAAGAGCTCGGGTTCTGGGCGTTCCTACTTCCAGACCATTTCATGGGTGGAAGAGATTTCGGGGGAGACTCAACGCTAGACACGTGGCTCGCGGTTTCCTATCTGGCCCCGCTTACAGACAACATCCGCCTCGGAAGCCTCGTCACACCTGTTACCCTGCGCCCACCTAGCATTCTAGCAAAGATGGTTTCCACACTAGACGTTCTTTCGGACGGGCGGACAGTCCTAGGAATAGGAGCCGGTTCTTCCCAGTCAGAGTTCGAAGCCTACGCCCAATGGGATTCCTCCAAGGTCCGAGTAGAGAAGACTGTTGAGGGCGTCGACCTGATTCTTCGACTCTGGACAGAGGGAACTGTTGATTTCCAGGGAAAATATTTCAAGGCAAAGGGCGCGGTCTTGGAGCCCAAGCCCCGTCAGAAACTTCATCCTCCGTTAATTTTCCGTGGCATGGGTCCCAGAATGCTCCAGGTCGCAGGAAAATATGCAGACATCTGCCTCATCCCACTCGCTGATACAGACGGGGTCAACGCCAGAGAAGAGGTGATCCGGGGAGCCAAGAGGCGTCAACGAAAAGGCGATATTGCTTTCGCCGGCGCTACAGAAGCTCTTCCCCAGCCATGGCATGACTACGACAGGGACAGGTATCTAGAGAGGTTTGAACTCGCCGAGAAACTAGGCTGCGAATATCTTATCGTCCCGTTTCCTTGGAAGACCTACCTTGAATCACTGGAGGATTTCGCGAAGAACGTGATGCTCCCCCCTCAAGGTCTGACAACCAGGAACTCGTGGTTCCCGAGCCTTTACCGCAAAAGGGACGTTTTGTTCCCCTTCGAGTCTGTAGCAAGGGTCCCTATCACTGGCAACACGGTGAGCAGTTCCGACACTTACCATCGGCGGCGCAGACTTGGGCAACTTCTCTGCCACAGGACGGGCAGACTGGCATCTTCCCCAGAAGTGTAGCATTCGAGAGGATAAGGTTTGGAATGGAACGGTCTTACGACGGGTCTAGCCGCAGCCGGTTGTGTTTCCGCAGTTGAGGCACTTGTAGCAAGACCCGTTCCGGACCATTATCATCCCGCAGTTATCGCAGGCGGGCGCGTCGGACTGCGGGTTGAACGTTAAGCGGTCCGAATCGCCCCGGACCATTCTAGAACCCTTCAACTCAGGCAGATTGTCCTCGGACTGTGGCATAGTATTGACCGGTTCGACGAGCCTCGTCTGTGTATCCACCTGCTCCTCAGTGGTCCGAGTCAAGCCCAAAGCTTCCTGGTCGTCTTTCGATAGGAATTTCAGCCCGAGCCATCTGAAGATATAGTCCACGACTGATTTGGCGACTCGAATCTCTGGGTTTTTGGTCCAGCCCGAAGGCTCGAAACGCGTGTGAATGAACTTGTTCACCAAGACCCTCAACGGAACACCGTACTGAAGCGCGAGGGATATGGAGGTGGAGAACGCGTCCATCAGCCCGGATATGGTGCTTCCTTCTTTGGACATGACTACGAAAATCTCGCCGGGGCTACCGTCATTGTAGAGCCCGACTATCAGGTAGCCCTCATTGCCTTGGATGGTGAACTTGTGGGTTATGCCCGCCCTCTCGTCAGGAAGCCTCCTCCGCTGAGGCCGGTAGACCGGCTCTCCCGGCTTCAACTCCCTCTTCTCTTCCCTGATGGTCGTGGTGAGGGGCTGTGTCCTCTTGGACCCGTCGCGGTAAATGGCTATGGCCTTCAAACCCATCTTCCACGCCGCAACGTATGTCTCCACTATCTCGGCCGCGGAAACATCATGAGGCATGTTCACAGTCTTGGATATCGCACCTGAGATGAACGGCTGAACGGCCGCCATCATCTTGACATGGCCCATGTAATGGATACTCCTTGTCCCCTTAGCAGGCTTGAACGCGCAGTCGAACACTTGCAAGTGTTCCTGCTTGAGGTGCGGTGCACCCTCTATCGTGTCATGGTCCTGGAGGTACTGTAGAATCTCTTGGGCCTGGGTCTTGGAGTACCCGAGCCTTTTCAGTGCTTCCGGGACGGTATTGTTCACGATTTTGATTACGCCTCCGCCAACAAGCCACTTGTACTTGACAAGGGCTATGTCCGGCTCTACGCCTGTAGTGTCGCAGTCCATCATGAAGGCAATAGTGCCTGTGGGCGCGACGACTGATATCTGCGCGTTTCTGAACCCAAACCGTTCCCCAAACGACAAAGCCACATCCCACGACCTTATGGCCGCGTCCAATAGTTCCCCGGGAACGCCTGACTCAGCAATCTTGTAGGCGTGGGCCCTGTGCATGTCGATGACGTTTAGGAAGGGTTTCTCGTTGATGCGGTATCCTCTGAAGGGTCCAATTCTCTTCGCAATGAGGGCCGAGGTCGAGTAGGCTCTGCCGGACATGAGGGCTGAGATCGTGGCCGCGTAGTTCATGCCTTCTTCGCTATCGTAGGGGAGTCCGCGAGCCATCAACAGCGCCCCGAGGTTCGCGTACCCCAGCCCTAGAGGCCGGTACTCATGGCTGTTCTTCTCTATCGCGGGCGTAGGATAGCTCGCGTTGTCCACGAGTATCTCCTGCGCGGTGATGACTATGTCGACAGCATGTTCGAAGGAATCAACGTCAAACTCTCCGTCTGGCGTCCGGAACCGCATCAGGTTGAGGCTTGCGAGGTTGCATGCGGAATCGTCTAGAAACATGTACTCGGAGCAGGGGTTGGACGCGTTAATCCTTCCAGTGTTCGGGCACGGGTGCCACTTGTTGACCGTGGTGTCGAACTGTATTCCCGGGTCCCCGCATACGTGAGCAGCCTCAGCCATCTGGCGCATCAGGTCGCGGGCCTTGTACGTGCCAGCAACCTTTCCCGTGGTTATGTACCGGGTCTTCCACTCCTTGTCCTCGGCCACGGCGTGCATGAACTCGTCTGTCACCCTTACGCTGTGGTTGGCGTTCTGGAAGAAGACTGACCCATAGGCTTCTCCGTCCACGGACCCGTCGTAGCCTGCGTCGATCAGGGTCCACGCCTTCTTCTCCTCCTTCGCCTTAGACCAGATGAACTCCACAACATCAGGGTGGTCTATGTTGAGAATGACCATCTTCGCGGCCCGACGGGTCCGGCCGCCCGACTTGATGACTCCCGCAAAAGCATCGAAGCCCTTCATGAAGGAAACCGGGCCCGAAGCTCTACCTCCACTGGAGAGAAGTTCGCTGGAGGATCTAAGAGTAGATAGGTTGCTGCCGGTGCCACTCCCGAACTTGAACAGCATGCCCTCATTCACGGCCAGTTGCAGAATGGACTTCATGTCATCCCTGACGGACTGGATGAAGCAGGCCGAGACCTGAGGGTGCTCTTCCGCCCCCAAGTTGAACCAGACGGGGCTGTTGAACGCTGCCATCTGGTAGAGTAGGATGTGTGCTAGTTCGGCCTCGAAGGCCGCTGCCTCATCCTCGTCCAGGAAGTATTTTCCCTCGCGTCCCCATCTGGCGATTGTTCCCGCTACTCTTCCTATCAGCTGTCGGACGCTGGACTCTCTTTCCGGTGTTCCCATTTTGCCGCGGAAGTATTTTGAGGCTACGATGTTTGTGGCTGTCTGGGACCAGGAAGCCGGCACCTCAACGCGTTTCTGTTCAAAGATGACTTTGCCGATGTGGTCGACGATTACCGCATCTCTTAGCTCCCATTTGACAGTGTCATACGGGCTGATTCCTTGTTTTGTTAAGCGTCTTTCATAGCGGAACTCGCTCGGGGGTACCTTCGGTATTTGTCGGGTTTCCATTCTATCTCATCGAACTCCTCCCTTCATCTCATTCTCGGGGATGAGAACCGGGAAGTGCTCCAAGACACGCTATTACACATTAAAGAAGTTTGTACTGATTCGTCTAAACTTGTGTAGTTGGTTCTCCCGCGACTCTCGGGAACGATGTATTGAAGATTGCAATGGTTTCGAAGAAATCCTCAGCGATGTATGCCGTCGACCCAGGGATTGCGCTAGCATCCACGGGATTCCCAGAACGTTAGCGGCCATGCCTCTGATTACCAAGGCCTCTCTGAACGCCACACTTGGGTTATGTATCCTTCACCATGACTACCGCTTCGGAAAAGCACGTGTCCTCACCAGACCTTTCTCTTGCCCTGCTCTTACACGTTCTGGAACAGATAGGGATTCAGGAGGCAAAGAGGTTCTCTGAAACAGTTGGCCGTTGGTTTGGGGGAGCGATGACCCTTGGCCTCTCTGCCCGGCAGACCATTTTTGGTTAGTGTTGTGAGTGTAACCCGTCCGTTTTTTACCAAGTAACACTAGGAATAGTAAGATTCCAAGGAACTAATCGAGCTTGGTGCCTGTTTCTTGGGCGGCGGAGCAAAACCAATGCTGCTATGGTACGTCTGGATACGACTCGTAGACGGCGCGTGGCATAAGCTAGATGACATTGCCAAACAGCTGCGCATGCCCGGCAACGCGGTGTCCTGGGCGGCGAAATTCCTCAGCGACCACGGCCTAGCAGAAATCGGCCGAGAAGGCCAGATCAGGCTACACCACACCTCGCCCCGGTTCGAAGAGGTCGTAAAGACCCTCCCTCAACCCGCAGAGCCTGGAACCCAGGCATTTTCGTGACATGTACTACTGTCGTTCTTAGCGGTAGCGGTTTTATCCGACAGCCCTGACCCCTACCATTAGCAGACCTGCTTGGAGGTCAAGTCTCTGGAATTTCGGAAGCTCGGAAAGACACGAGACTCGATTCCAGTAGTCGGAATGGGAACCTATGGAATGGGGTCGGATGACGACAGAGCGGTCAACGCTCTCAGGCACGGGCTAGACCGGGGCATGTTATTGATCGATACTGCTGAGATGTATGGCTCAGGCCACAGCGAAGAAGTAGTTTCTCGCGCGGTGGAGGGCCGCCGGGATTCCGTCTTCGTCGCGTCCAAGGTTTCTCCGAGCCACTTCGCCTATGATGACGTGTTGCGTTCAGCCCAGAAGAGTCTAAAACGTCTCCGCCTCAAACAGATGGATCTCTACCAACTACACTGGCCGAACCCGAGCATTCCAATTTCCGAGACAATGAGGGCGATGGAAAAACTTGCTAATGACGGGTTGACTCGCTATGTCGGCGTCAGCAACTTCTCAATTGCCCAGATGCAGGAAGCCCAGAAAGCCCTCTCGAAAAACCGGATTGTTTCAAACCAGGTAGAGTACAGCCTTCTGGAGAGAAGCATTGAGAAAGACCTGCTTCTGTACTGCCAGAAAGAGGGAGTGACCGTTATCGCTTACAGTCCCCTGGGGCAGGGAAAGATGCCGAAGGGCAGAGGAGCCGCCTTTGATATACTGGACAAGGTGGCGGAGAAACTGGGAAAGTCGAGGAACCAAGTCGCTCTGAACTGGCTTCTCCACCAGGAGTCTGTAGTGGTCATCCCGAAGGCTGTTCGGAAAGAGCATCTGGCCGAGAACGCGGAATCGTGCGGGTGGAGGCTCGACAATAGCGACTATGAACTAGTCGGAAACGCATTTCCCCGAGTCTTCTGACTTTCACAAGTATCTAGACTACAAGCTTACTCGGCCGGTGCCGGTATCTCCCTGAGCCTTCTCACCGGCGAGAGCAATACCCAGAGAAAGGCCACGGACCCTCCCAGTGCTCCGATTCCTATCGTGTTGTGGATTCCGATAGCGGCTCCGAGAAATCCGCCCAGTAGACCTCCTAGGGGAAGCGTTCCCCAGACGAGGAACCTCATTGTGGCGTTGAGCCGTCCCTGCAGCCTCAGCGGGACTATTGACTGTCGAAGGCTGACTTGGTTTACGTTGTATACGACTACGCTCCAAGAAGTGATTAGTTGAGCGATGATGAGGACTGGTATGCTTCCCGAGACAGTTACGCCTCCGACTGGTAATCGGGCCGAGAAGAATAGGGCTGCGAGGTATGTGCCGATGAGCCCTGGTCCGCTGACTGCCATGGACAGAACTATTGCGGGGCCAACCCCGATACGTTTCGCCACCCGTGCGGCTGTCGCTACTCCTACCAGTGCTCCAACGCTTCCAATGCTGAATACCAAACCTATGCTGAGGGGTGTAAGGCCAAGACTGGCTGTCGCGTAGAGAACGAACAAAGCAAAAATTGCGGATGAGAAGAAGTTGGATGTCCCTGTGGAACCAGCGATGGACCACAGTCGTCTATCCCCTAGAACAACAGCTAGCCCTTCGCGAATATCAGATTTGACCGAGGTGTGCTCCTGCCTTGGCGCGACTGCATCCTCGTGCCTTATCCTGCTTAGAGAGAGGGCTGACCCGAGGAATGAGAGCGCATCCAACAGGATCGCTATTGGTGCGGTCATGATCTCGATCACTGCACCAGCAATGCTTGGGCCTGTGACCTGTGCCGTAGACCGGCTTGCTTCCAGCTTGCCGTTGGCATCGACCAGTTGTTCTCGGTGAACTAGTGAGGGAAGATAGGCCTGGTAGGCCACGTCGAAGAACACTGTGAGAATCCCTATCAGAAAGGACACTCCATAAAGCAGCGGAAAGCCTACCAAGTCGAGCATTCCGGCCAGGAAGAAGACAGGTATTGAAGCCAGCAGAGCGGCCCGTCCCAAGTTGCTGAGGACCAAGACAGGTCGGCGGCGATGTCTGTCGACCCATACGCCCACTAAGAGTCCAATAAGGAGGAACGGGAGGGTTCCAGTGGCTGCAAGAATTCCGAATTCATACGAACAAGCATCAGGCCCAAGGTTGACGACGCAATTGTCTTGGAGGTAGTATATTGCGGTCAGTGGTATGGCTAGCCCGCTGAACTGGCTTCCAAACGCGGATATTGTCTCCGAGGTCCAGAGTTTGAGAAAATCAGCGTGGTGCCAGAGGCTAGCTCTCTGAGTCGTAACTTCCATGCGCGGTCAAATAGAAGGGGCTTTCTTAAGGTCGCTCACATGTGGAAATCACACGGAGTGACTCTAATCAGCAACTGAACAGTGAAACGCTAAGCGAGAACGCTGATTCTCATAGAACAAAGTTTCAGCGGGCATTGTACACTAGAATAACAGGCTTCCCCTCGAACTTGTACACTGGGTCAATCCACGCCTTATGGCGGCCGTACCGTTTCAGAGTCGAAGCGGTATGCGTCTTGTCACCATCCAGCCTATATCCGGTCCAAGTCCCATCCTGGCTCGAAAACTCCGGGGGCAGATCAGCACACCAGTAGGTGTATCCTTTGTCTTTGTATTTTTCGTAGATTTCTTTGAAGCTTCCGTAGTCGTGTGTTGAGATCCATCGGTAGTAGTGGTACTTGTAGCGGACCCGGATTCTGAACCTGCTAGTCTGTGCTTTCCTTGAACGCTTTTTTCTTTTCTTTCTTGAAACCCACTGGACCTGTTGACTCACCATTGCTCACCAGTTGTTTTTCCCACTCGTGGGCGAGGCGGATGAACACGTCCTTTCCGGGACACTTCAGCCTCTTGCTGTGGTATTGCACGAAGCGAAGGAAGCTGTCAATATCCGCATCTTCTTCAAAATCAACGGTCAGTATGTATCTCAAGCTAGACCCTTTTACTGCTGGTCCGTCTCGCCGAGAGTCCACAGGCTTTTTCATGGGTTAAGGAAATCGAAACCTTAGAAACCCGAGGCAAGTACTATCGAACCGGACAGCTCTTCCACGAATCTTCCGAGCAGTCTTCTGTCCCCAGCTTCTTTCAGCATTAGACGCCAAGTGGATGAATGTCCAATCTGAAGCCCACAAACCTCATATTCGTTGTTCTCTTGTGCCGGTCGCTGTGAGTTTGTAGGACATTTGCACGGGCGGTTTGGGACGGGTGTTAGAGGAGGCCGGACCTGTTAATGGGCTACGAACGGTTTCACATCGAGGCCAAGCCTGCTCCACATCTGTACCCTGTCCCAAGCAGGTTCGATGTTAGTGCGAGGAAACTGCGGCTGGCTGCGATGCTGGTCCATGAGGCTTTCGAATACCGGTTCAAACGCGACGTCGTCCTGAGCAGGCCATGCATCTACGGAGTCTTCAGCGGACGCTTGGGAGGGTTCAAGCCCATCAAGGAGAAATGCGTTGGCTGCATGAGATGCGTCCAAGAGTACCCGCACATCATGACAGTGCGTCCTTCAGACGAGTACAAGAGTCTCGGCGACTCACACTGGACCCCAGATGCAGTATTCACCGTTCTCTACGAATCGTCCACAGGCAAGATTCCGGTCAAGGGAATGGGGTACAAGGGGGCATTCGCGGGAGAAGGATTCGACGGAATCTGGACCGACATGTCCGAGATTGTGCGCCCCACACGAGACGGGGTCTACGGAAGAGAATACATTTCCACGACAGTCGACATCGGGCGTAAACCGTTCTTTCTCAGTCTCGACCATCCATGCGCGGAACAGGTAGTCAAGACCGTGGAAGCTTCTGTTCCAGTAATCTTCGACCAGCTACCAGAACCAACAGTCACCGATGAAGTATCAGACGCACTAGACAAAGCAGCCTCAAAACTGAACACTTTCCACATTTCCCGGCCCAGCAAGACACGTCGCCATGGCAAGGGTTGGATTCCTCTCGTCGAAGAGAGCGACCTCCCCGGGTCTTCGTCCATCCTTCAAGAGTCGAGGATTATCGAGTACGACCATGACAGGTCTGACATGTACAACGAGCTGCGAACGGCCTACCCTTCGGCAGTAATCTCGGCGAGGATAGCCCTGAAGGAGGGATGTGAAGAAGCCGTTTCCAAGCTTGTTCGAGACGGGGTCGACGTGCTTCATTTCTACGCCGACCTACATGGAAAGGACTACTCGACCAGGCCCAGACACGTCTCTGACGCGGTCAAACAGGTACACGGTTTCCTTGTCAAGGAAGGTCTACGCGACCAAGTAACAATCATCGCAAGTGGTGGCATAACGCTTGCTGAGCACGTTCCGAAGGCGATAATCTGTGGCGCTGACCTTGTGGGCATAGACACAACCCTCCTCGTGGCGTTACAGGCGGAGTTCCAGGGCGAAACCCGGGACCGCGAGAACTGCGCACTCAGGGTCCGCAGCATGGACCCGGCCTGGGGAACCCAGCGGGTTGTTAACCTGGTGGCCTCCTGGCACGACCAGCTCATCGAGATACTCAGCGCCATGGGCATGCGCGACGTTCGACGACTTCGTGGAGAGATCGGCCGTTCGATGACAGACGCAGAACTCAGGGAACAAGCCTTTGGGGAAATAGCTTGGGCAACCTAGAACTAACCGTCGAGAAGCACTCGCAACTTCTGCACCACGGGCTAGAGACACTGCCATCTCTTCGCTACGGAATACCGGCTGCCCTCGGGAACAAGAGATGGACCGGGGAACTAATACTCGCCACGTACGAGCAAGCTTTGTCCGGAGAACCGCCCAGGAACGACCTAGAGTATCGCGTCGGAGACTCCGGTGGAGGCTTCGACACTCTCGGATGGAGTAATCCTAACGGAGGAAAGAAAATTGACGAGGACAGAATTGACCTCTCGATTCCACTCAACAAGAGACCTGAGGGGAAGAGGGTTGAGATCCCATTCCCCATTTATGGCGGAGGAATGTCCTTCGGCTCTATCAGCCTCAATTTCATGATCGCCAGGGCCCGTGCCGCCAAACGGCTTGGCACGTTCACATGCACCGGCGAAGGCGGTTACCCGCAGCAGCTCCTTCCGTTCAAAGACCACATAATCACACAGGTCGCCACCGGCATGTTTGGGGTGCGCGAGGAGACAATCCAGTGCGCGCCGATTGTCGAGTTCAAGTACGCGCAGGGCGCGAAGCCCGGCCTCGGTGGCCACTTGCTCGCCGACAAAGTCACTTCTGAAGTGGCTAAGATGAGGGAGTCCTCAGTCTTCACCAGCCTCTACTCTCCCTTCCCATTCCACAGCGTCTACTCGGTTGAGGACCACAAGAAACACGTTGACTGGATCAAAACAGTCAACCCCAAAGCACTGGTCTCTGTCAAGGTATCCACACCCACAGATGTGGACATGGTCGCGATTGGAAGCTACTATGCCGGAGCGAACATCATACACTTAGACGGCGGGTACGGCGGAACAGGAGCCGCGCCAGAGATTGCGAAGAAGAACATCGCGATGCCCATAGAGTACGCCGTTCCAAAAGTCCACAAGTACCTCGTCTCCGAAGGCGTCCGCGACGAAATCGTTCTGATCGCGAGCGGTGGAATACGAACCGCCGACGACGTAGGAAAGGCAATCGCTCTGGGCGCAGACGGCTGCGTAGTGGCAACAGCAGAGGCTGTGGCTGTGGGATGTACCCATTGCGGAAACTGCGAAAGAGGACGCGGCTGCCAGGTTGGCATAACCACCACAGACCCTGAACTGTCCCTACTGATAGACCCCGAGTGGGGCGAGCTGCGAATCGTAAACCTGTTCAACGCATGGACGAAGCGGCTGAGACAGATCTTGGCGAAATTCGGTCTCGAGAGCATCAGGGAACTCAGAGGAAGGACAGACCTTCTCGTACGGCACAAGTAGGAACACAAATGAGCCACATTAGGAAAATCGTGGATTCTAGGGCGAGCCTACCGTTGCCGGCCCTCCCCGCGGCAACGCTCGAAGCCGAAGGGGGATGCGGCGTCATCGGCGTAGCTTCCACGGTCCCAGTCGAGGGAAAATACTTACTGCAGTCGCTCCTGCAAATGAAAAACCGAGGGAACGGAAAAGGGGGAGGGATTGCGGCAGTCGGACTCGTGCCGGAACAACTTGGCGTTTCCAGAGAGGTCCTAGACCAAGACTATCTCATCGAGATCGCCTATCTGGACTCTTCTGTGAGGAACGAGGTTGAGGCCGAGTTTATCGAGTCCGCCTTCCTGGTCGATCACTCGTCCAGGCTTCCCACTGTCAGAGATCACCGTTCTGCAGGCCTTGAGGTGAAACCTCCCGAGGTCTACGCCTACTTTTGCCGTGTTAGGCCTGAGGTGCTGGAGGAATTTTCGAAAAATAACCATCTCCGAGCCGCTGACAGGTCAACTGTCGAGGATGAGTTTGTCTACCAGAACACCTACCGCTTGAACGTTCGCTTCTACTCATCACTAGGAGAGAAGAAGGCTTTCGTTCTCTCGCACGGGAAGAACATGATGGTTCTCAAACTTGTGGGCTACGGAGACCAAGTGGTCCGATACTACAAGCTTGAGGATTTCAAGGCGAACATCTGGATTGGTCATCACCGGTATCCTACGAAGGGACGAGTCTGGCACCCTGGAGGGGCCCACCCATTTGTGGGATTGCACGAGGCCCTAGTTCACAATGGTGACTTTGCAAACTACCATTCCATGATGGAATACTTGGCTCAGAGGAACATACGCCCGCTCTTTCTCACCGACACAGAAGTCTCCGTTCTCCTTTTCGACCTGTTGAGCAGGGTGTACAGGTATCCGCTCGAATATCTCATCGAGGCCATGGCCCCTACGACCGAGAGAGACTTCCAAATGCTTCCCGATGAGAAGAAGAAAATCTACCGCGCAATCCAGACCGCCCACATACACGGGTCTCCCGACGGACCCTGGTTTTTCATAGTTGCAAGAAATGATCCGTCGAAGGGCCTCCAGCTTCTCGGAATCACGGACACTTCAATGCTACGCCCGCAGGTCTTCGCATTGCAAGAAGGCCGAGTCAGAATCGGCGTAATCGCGTCGGAAAGACAGGCAATCAACGCTATGCTGCGAGGCCTACAGGCGGACGGAAAGCTTCCGTCCAGTTACGCGGACATCTACTGGAATGCAAGGGGAGGAAGCCACACGGACGGCGGGGCCTTCGGCTTCACGGTGCAGGACTCCGGCCTTGGAAAGCAGCTGACCTGCAGGGACAAGTTCGGGCAGGAACTCTCGA
>Ga0209619_10001942_pt1 | contig 14999 bp, 12 predicted proteins | sample Rifsed16ft3_FD_184011 | JGI IMG/M metagenome (GOLD analysis project Ga0209619, IMG submission 184011) | Soil microbial communities from Rifle, Colorado, USA - sediment 16ft 3 (version 2) | ecosystem: Environmental > Terrestrial > Deep subsurface > Rock core/Sediment | place: Rifle, Colorado... | reverse complement strand
CACGTCGCGACCCGCACGTTTCAGGCCCTGCGCATGGCCGTGAATGAGGAGGTCGAGGCCCTGACCGAAGCGCTGCCGCGCGCGGCGGGGCTGCTGGCCCCCGGGGGGCGGCTCGGCGTCATCAGCTTCCACTCGGGAGAGGATCGGATCGTGAAGCGGGCGTTTCTCTCGCTGGCCCAGGGGCCCTACGCCATGCTGGAACCTGCTCCCCTGACCCCCTGCCACGAGGAGCGCAGGATGAACCCGCGCTGCCGGAGCGCCAAGCTCCGGGTGCTGGAGCGCGCCGGAGGCCCCCATGGCACCCGGTGACCAGTCGACGCGGGTGATCCGCGAGCGCGACCGGGGCCTGCTCCGGGCCATGGGCGCCACGCTCCTGATCTCCGCCTGCCTGGTCGGCGGGGTGCTCGGGATCGTCGGGCTCAGGGTCAACCAGGTGAAGCTCTCGTACCGGCTCGAGCAGCTCCGGCAGACGCGGGGGCAGCTCGAAGAGGTGAACCGCCAGTTGGGGGTGGAGCTCGCCACCCTCCGCGCCCTGGCCCGGATCGAATCCAAGGCGCGGGGCGAGCTGGGGATGCTCTCCCCGTCGCGCAGTCAGGTGAGGATGGCGCGGGAGTACGTGCCGGGCCGGGCCCCCGTCGCCGCGTCGCTTCGAACCGCATGGGAGGAACCGCCGGCCCCGCCTGGGCCGCGAGCCAGGTGACCGTGGCCACCCTTTGGGCGAGCTCAGCGCGTATGAGGTACCGTAAAGCAGCCCCTCGAGCGCCGGCTTTGCCGGCGCAATCTATTCTGGGGGGAGGTATCGGAAGGGGGGCGAAGCCCCCCTCCGAGCTATGAGTGGCCTGAGATCCCGTGCGCTCATCCTTTTCGTCTTCTTCGCCTGCGCCCTCCTCGCCCTGATCGGTCGCCTGGCGTACGTTCAGGTCGTCAAGCACGAGGAGCTCTCCCGCCTCGCCGAGCGCCAGCGGTCGAAGACGATCACCCTCCGCCCGAAGCGGGGCCCGATCCTGGATCGTCACGGCGAGCCCCTCGCGGTGTCGAGCCACGCCGAGTCGGTCTTCGCGCTGCCGGGGCGCATCGACGGTCCGGAGGACCTGGCCCGGCGCCTGGCCCGGCTCCTCTCGGAGCGGCCCGAGGAGATCCTGAAGCGACTCCAGGCCGACCGCGCCTTCGTCTGGGTCAAGCGCAAGCTGCCGCCGTCCGTGGCTCAGGCGGTCAGGGCCCTCGGCGAGCCCGGGCTCGGGTTCGTCCAGGAGAGCCTGCGCCTGTACCCGAACCGCGAGCTGGCGGCCCACGTCCTCGGGTTCGAGGGGCTCGACGGGCGGGGGCTCGAGGGCATCGAGCGGACCTGGGACGGCCACCTGGCCGGCGAGCCCGGACTGGCTCTGGTGGAGCGGGACGCCCTCGGCCGCGAGGTGACCGGACTTGCCGCCGTCCTGAAACCCTCGACGCCGGGGCAGGGCGTCGCCCTCACCCTGGACACGACGATCCAGTACCTGGCCGAGAAGGAGGTGGAGACCGCCTGGCGGCGGACCCACTCGAAGAGCGCCATGGCCATCGTCCTGGATCCGCGCACGGGAGAGCTGCTCGCCCTCGCCGTCCGCCCGACCTTCAATCCGAACAACTTCGCGACGGCCACGTCTAACGAATGGCGCAACCGCGCGGTCACCGATCCCTTCGAGCCCGGCTCCACCTTCAAGGTGATCCTGGCCGCCGCCGCCCTGGAGGAACGGGTGGTGCGTCCCGGCGACCGCTTCTACGGCGAGCAGGGGACCATCACCGTGGCGAGCACCGTGATCCACGACTGGAAGCGGTACGGGTGGCTCACGTTCTCCGAGGTCCTCCAGAATTCGTCCAACGTCGGCGCCGTCAAGGTCGGGCTGGCCCTGGGGCGGGAGCGCTACTACCGCTACATCGCGGGCTTCGGCTTCGGCAGCCTCACCGGCGTCGGGCTGCCCGGGGAGAGCCGCGGGCAGGTGCGGACGCCCGAGCGCTGGTCGGGCCTCTCGCTGGCGACCCTGTCCATCGGCCAGGAAGTCTCCGTGACGGCGCTCCAGATGGTCGCCGCCTTCGGCGCCGTGGCCAACGGCGGCCGGCTCATGCAGCCTCAGGTCGTGCGGGCCGTGCTGGACTCGAGTGGCCGAGAGGCGCGCGGCTTCGAACCCCGCGCCATCCGTCAGGTGATCTCGCCGGAGACGGCGCGGACCCTGACCCAGATCATGACCAGGGTCGTGACGGACGGCACCGGTCACAACGCCGCCATCCCCGGCTACGACGTGGCGGGGAAGACCGGGACCGCCCAGAAGGTCGATCAGGCCACGAAGCGGTACTCCCGGGCCCCGGGGATCCTTTCCTTCGTGGGCTTCGCACCCGCCGACGACCCGCGCATCGTGATGCTGGTGCTCTTGGACGAGCCCAGGAACGAGAAATGGGGGAGCGAGGCGGCCGCGCCCATCTTTGCGGCGCTGGGGCGCGAGGTCCTGCGGCACCTGAACGTGTCGCCGCGCGACACGCCGCCCGTGCAGATCGTCCGCGGGCTCGAGCCGGGGATGGTGGTGCCCGTCTCCTCTGGGCTTCCCGCGGGGAACGGGCGGCCGGCCCTCGATCAGGACGCGCTGGACCCGCGCATGCCCGAGGTCGTCGGCAAGAGTCTTCGCAGCGCCCTGACGATCCTCGAGGCGCTGGAGATCCAGGTGGAGGTGGTCGGGCGCGGGGTGGTGGTGGCCCAGCGGCCGGCGGCCGGCGAGGCGCTCGCGCCGGGCTCGGTCGCCCGGCTGGAGCTGGCGCCGCCGACCGCTCGGCGATGACCCGGCGGCGTGTGGCCATGGAGACTCTGCTCGAGGCGCTTGGGATGAAGACGGTGCTGGGACGGCTGCCCGAGGCCGTCACGGGTCTCGCCTACGATTCGCGGGCCGTGACGAAGGGAGACCTGTTCGTCGCGGTCCCCGGGCTCAAGCGCGACGGGCGTCTCTACATCCCGGAGGCGCTGGACCGGGGGGCAGCGGCGGTGGTGACCGAGGGCGAGGATCCCCTCGCCGGGTCGAGCCACGGCCGCATCCTCGTGCCGTCGGCACGGGAAGCCATGGCGCGGCTGGCCGATCGATTCTTCGACCACCCGTCGGGGGCGCTGACGGTCGTGGGGATCACGGGGACGAACGGGAAGACGACGACCTCCTATCTGGTGGAGGCACTGCTGCGGGGCCGGGGGGTGAGGACCGGCATCGTCGGAACGATCCAGTATCGGGTCGGCGACGAGCCGGTGCCGGCCGGCCAGACGACGCCCGAGGCGCTGGAGCTTCAGGGGCTCCTGGCCCGGATGGTGGAAGCCGGGGTGAAGGGCGTGGCGATGGAGGTCTCCTCCCACGCGCTGGCGCTCCACCGGGCGGACGGCATCGACTTCGACGTGGCGGTGTTCACCAACCTCACCCAGGATCACCTGGACTTCCACGGCACGCTCGAGGCGTACCGCCGGGCCAAGCGGCGGCTCTTCGAGCTGCTCGCCGTCTCGCCGAAGCATGATCGCTGGGCGGTCATCAACCTGGACGACCCCGTGGGCCCCGGCATGGTGGAAGGGCTCCCGCTGCGGACTCTCGGCTACGGTCTCCGGCCCTCGGCCCGGGTCCGTCCCTTGGAGCACGCCTCGACCCTGGACGGGATCAGGATGGCAGTCGAGACTCCCTCCGGCCGCCTCGACGTGGCCTCGCCGCTCATCGGCGAGCACAACGTCATGAACCTTCTCGCCGCGTGCGCGGTGGGCGTGGCCCTCCGGATGGAGCCGGCCGCCATCGGCAGCGCCCTCGCGACGGTGGCCGCCGTCCCGGGACGCTTCGAGCGGGTGGAGGCGGGGCAGCCGTTTCTCGTCGTGGTGGACTACGCCCATACTCCCGACGCCCTGGAGCGCGTGCTCACGACCGCGCGAAAGCTCACCCGCGGCCGCCTGGGTGTCGTCTTCGGCTGCGGCGGCGACCGGGATCGGGGGAAGCGCCCCATCATGGGTGGGATCGCCGCGCGGCTCGCCGACCGGGTGTGGGTGACCTCGGACAACCCGCGGAGCGAGGATCCGCTGGCCATCATCAAGGAGGTCGTCGCCGGCGTCGGCGCCGTGTGGCCCGACTTGGAGCGCTGTGCTATGATCCCGGACAGGCACGCCGCCATCAGAGCCGCACTCGATTGGGCCCGCTCGGGCGACCTTCTCGTCATCGCCGGCAAGGGCCACGAGACCTACCAGATCATCGGCCGAGAAGCGTTTCCCTTCGACGACCGGGCGGTGGTTCGTCAAATCCTCGTTGAGCGCGTGCCATAAGGAGAGCTATGTCGCTGCTCACCGTGCGGGAACTGGTTCGAGCCACCCGCGGAGCCCTGATCGGGGGCGACCTGGGGGTGCCCGTGACCGGTGTCAGCATCGACAGCCGGAGCCTCGCGGTCGGCGAGGCGTTCTTCGCCATCCGCGGCTATCGCCTGGACGGTCATGCCTATGTCAGGGACGCCGCCGCGCGGGGCGCCTCCTGCCTGGTGGTCCACGCGCTGCCGGACGAGATCCCGCTCGACGTCCCGGTGATCCTGGTCGACGATACGACGCGGGCTCTGGGGCGCCTCGCCCTCTTCCATCGGAGCCGGTTCGCGGTGCCCGTGGTCGCTGTCACGGGCTCGAACGGGAAGACGACGACCAAGGAGATGATCGCCGCGATCCTGGCCGGCCTCGGCCCCGTGCTGAAGCCGGAGGGGAGCTTCAACAACCAGTGGGGGCTTCCCCTGACCCTCCTGCGCCTGACGCCCGAGCATCGGGCGGTGGCGCTGGAGCTGGGAGCGAGCCGGCGGGGAGACATCGGGGCCCTGGCCGAGATCAGCCGGCCCACCGTGGGCGTGGTGACGACCGTGTCGAGCGCTCACACGGAATTCCTGGACTCCCTCGAAGGGGTGCAGCGGGAGAAGGCGACGCTCGTCGAAGCCATCCCTCCCGACGGGCGGGTCGTCCTCAACGCGGACGACGGGCGGGTGATCGCCATGGCCGCTCTGAGCCGGGCGCCCGTGTTGACCTTCAGCGCGCGCGGGGCGGCCGACGTCAGGGCCGTCGGGGCGCCCGACGAGACCACCGGCGGGCTGGCCTTCACCCTGGACATCGGAGGCGCTCGCCGCTCGGTCAGTCTCTCATTCGCCGGCAGACACAACGTGGCCAACGCCCTGGCCGCCGCGGCGGCAGGCTGGGCGGTGGGGCTCTCGCCGGCCCAGATCGTGAGGGGGCTCGAGGCGGCGCGGCCCCCCAAGGGGCGCTGCGTCTGGCGCCGGGCCGGCGCGCTCCGGATCCTGGATGACACGTACAACGCCAATCCCGCCTCCGTCCTGGCCGCCCTCGGCACGCTCCAGGCGGCGCGCGACGCCCGGCGGCTCGTTGTGGTCCTGGGCGACATGCTGGAACTCGGGGCGATCGGCGAGGAGGCCCACCGCAGGATCGGCCGCGCCGTGGCCGCGACGGGGGCGGCCGAGCTCATCGCCACCGGGCCCCTCATGCGGCTGGCGGTCGGGGCTGCCCGCGAGGCGGGCCTCGCCGAGAGCCATCACGCCCCCACCTTCGAGGACACGGTGGCGCTGCTCCTCAAGCGCCTCGCGCCGGGGGACGCCGTGCTCGTGAAGGGCTCGCGCGGGATGGGGATGGAGCGGGTGGTGGACGCGCTCGTGGCGCGGCTGGGGGGAGGCGAATGAGGGATGTTTTACCATCTCCTCGTGCCGTTCGCCAAGGAGCACATCTTCTTCAACGTCTTCCGGTACATCACCTTCCGGGCGGCCATGGCGACGGTCACGGCCTTGGTCCTGTCTTTCGTCCTGGGACCCTGGGTGGTGAGAACGCTCCGCGCGCGTCAGGCGGGTGGCGAAACGATTCGAGCGGACACGCCGGAGCGTCATCGCGCGAAGGCCGGCACCCCGACCATGGGGGGGATCTTGATCCTCGTCGCGGTCCTCGCCTCCACCCTGCTGTGGGCGAACCTCAAGAATCGCTACGTCTGGATGATCGTCCTGATCACCGCCGGGCTGGGGCTCATCGGGCTGCTCGACGACATCCGGAAGCTCCGGACCAAGAGGGGGCTCTCGACCAAGCAGAAGTTCGGCGCCCAGGTCCTGCTGGTGGCCGCGCTGCTCCTGTCCCTCTACCTGTTCCCGGTGGACGGCTTCTCGACCCGGCTGGCCATTCCGTTCTTCAAGGGCTGGCTCGTGAACCTCGGCTGGCTCTGGATTCCCTTCGCGCTGCTCGTCATCGTCGGCGCCTCCAACGCCGTGAACCTGACGGATGGGCTCGACGGGCTGGCCATCGGGCCCGTCATCATGGCCGGCGGCGCGTTCGCCATCCTCGCCTACCTGACCGGCAACTTCATCGCCGCCGAGTACTTGAAGATCCCGAACGTCAAGGGCGCGGGGGAGCTGACGATCTTCTGCGGGGCGCTGGTGGGCGCGAGCCTGGGGTTTCTCTGGTTCAACAGCTATCCGGCGCAGGTCTTCATGGGCGACGTGGGGTCGCTGGCGCTGGGGGGCGCGATCGGCGGCCTCGCCGTCCTGACCAAGGCGGAGCTCCTGCTGCCCCTGATCGGCGGGCTCTACGTGGTCGAGGCCGGGTCGGTGATCATCCAGGTGGTCTCCTTCAAGCTCACCGGCCGGCGGGTCTTCCGCATGGCCCCGCTGCATCACCACTACGAGCTGGCGGGATGGGCGGAGCCCAAGATCATCGTGCGCTTCTGGATCGTCTCCTTCGTCCTCGCGCTGCTGGCGCTTACCACCCTCAAGCTGCGGTGACGGCGTGAACGCCCAACTGTTGGAGGAAACGGAGTTGTTGAGGGGACCGGCGTACCGCGAATCGCTCCTGGGGCGGACGGTCTCGGTGGTCGGCCTTGCCCGGAGCGGCGTGGCCGCCTGCCGACTGCTCCGCCAGCTGGGAGCCGCCGTCCTCGCGTCCGACGCCAAGCCGCTCTCCGCGCTGGGCCGGGACGCGCTGGCGCTGGAGGCCGAAGGCGTCCGACTCTCGGCCGGCGGGCACCCGGCAGAAGCCTTCCGGGGCGCCCAGCTGGTCGTCGTCAGCCCCGGCGTGCCCACCGACCTCCCGGCCCTCCAGGAGCTGCGGCGCGCGGGCGTTCCCGTGATCGGCGAGCTCGAGCTGGCCTGGCGGGTGATGGAGGCCCAGGTCATCGCCATCACCGGGACCAACGGCAAGACGACGACCACGGCCCTGACCGGGGCGCTCCTGCGCGAGCAGATCCGCCCCGTCCTCGTGGCGGGCAACATCGGCACTCCGCTCTCGGCCCACGCCCTCACGTTCCCGCGGGACGGGATCGTGGTGGCGGAGGTGTCGAGCTTCCAGCTCGAGACCATGGAAATCTTCCACCCGCGGGTGGCCGCGATCCTGAACCTCACGCCGGACCACCTGGACCGGCACGGCACCTTCGAGCGGTACGTGGAGGCGAAGGCGCGGGTCTTCGCCAACCAGACCGACGCCGACTGCACGGTGCTGAACGCCGACGATCTGGCGACCGCGGCCCTCGCGCGGCGAACGCCCGGCCGCGTGGTCTGGTTCAGCCGCACGAAGCCGCTGGATCCCGGCGTCTTCTGCTCGGACGGATGGATCGTCGCCAAGCTCAACGGCCACGTGGAGCAGATCTGCCCCGTGAGCGAGGTCTTCCTGCGCGGCGCCCACAACCTGGAAAACGTGCTGGCCGCCACGGCCTGCTCGCTCTGGACCGGCATCGCGCCTGAGCCGCTTAGGCGCGCGATTGCCTTGTTCCGCGGTGTTGAGCACCGGATCGAGTGGGTCCGCGACCTCCAGGGCGTCGCGTACTACAACGACTCCAAGGGGACCAACGTCGCCTCGACGATCAAGGCCCTGGAGAGCTTCAGCGAGCCCGTGATCCTGATCGCCGGGGGGCGGGGGAAGGGACAGGATTTCACCTCCCTCGGGGCGGCAGCGCGGGGGCGAGTCCGGCGCGCGGTCCTGATCGGAGAGGATCGCGAAAAAATCATGCGCGGTCTGGGGGACACGGCGCCGTGCGTCTTCGCAACGTCCATGGAGGAGGCTGTGGGGATGGCGCGCGCGGTGGCGCGGCCCGGCGACGTCGTGCTGCTCTCGCCGGCCTGCGCCTCCTTCGACATGTTCGAGAACTTCGAGCACCGGGGCGCCGCGTTCAAGGCGGCGGTCCTGGCCTTCCGAGACGCCTGATGCCGAGGAAGCTGGTCCCGGACATGTGGCTCTTCGCGGCGGTCGTCGCGCTCGTGTCCGTGGGCGTCGTCATGGTCTACTCGGCCAGCGCCATCATCGCCGCCGATCGCTTCCACGATCCCTATTTCTTCTTGAAGAAGCAGCTCTTCTGGGCGGTGCTGGGCTTCGGCTGCCTCTGGGCGGCCATGACGGCGAACTACCGGATCCTCGAGCGGCTCATGCTGCCGCTGCTCGTCGTGTCGCTGGTCCTCCTGGTCCTGGTGCTGGTTCCCCCGTTCAGTCAGGAGATCAACGGCACACGCCGGTGGTTCCGCTGGGGCCCGGTCTCGTTCCAGCCCGCCGAGCTGGCGAAATTTTCCCTGGTGGTGTACCTGGCGCACTTTCTCACCCGCCGCCACGAGGTGGTGGAGAGCTTCTGGCTGGGCCTGCTGCCGCCGCTGCTGGTGGCGGGCAGCATGGCGGGGCTGGTGCTCCTCCAGCCGGACATGGGATCGAGCCTCACGCTGGTCGTGCTGGTCTTCTGCCTCCTCTTCCTTGCCGGCGGCCGCGTCCGGCAGATGACGCTGGTGGCCGCCTCGGCGCTCCCGCTCCTCGCCGTGGCGATCTACATGGCGCCGTACCGGCTGAAGCGGATCATGACGTTTCTGGATCCGTGGGCGGATCCGCGGGGAAGCGGGTTCCAGATCATCCAGTCCTACCTCGCGCTGGGCTCGGGCGGTCTCTTCGGGCGCGGCCTGGGGGAGTCGAAGCAGAAGCTCTTCTACCTGCCGGAGCCCCACACGGACTTCGTCTTCGCCGTCCTCGGCGAGGAGCTCGGCCTGCTCGGGGCGGTCTCCGTGATCGGCCTGTTCGGCCTCCTGATCTGGCGGGGCATTCGCATCGGGCTCGGCGCCCCGGACCCCTTTGGGGCGCTCCTGGCCCTGGGGCTGACCGCCCTGCTCGCCTGCCAGACGCTCGTCAACCTCGGGGTGGTCACCGGTGCGCTGCCGACCAAGGGGCTGCCGCTGCCGTTCATCTCCTTCGGTGGGTCGGCGCTGATCATGGCGATGGTCTCGGTCGGCGTCCTCCTCAATCTTTCCCAACACGCGAGGGACGTCTGATGGGGCACGCTGATGTTTAAGAAGTACCAGCAGATCCACTTCGTGGGGATCGGCGGCGCCGGTATGAGCGGTATCGCCGAGGTGCTCCTGAACATGGGCTATCGGATCACGGGCTCGGACCTGAAGCGGGGCGAGGCCGTGGAGCGGCTCGAGCGCCTGGGGGCCAAGGTTTTCATCGGCCACGAGCCCTCCCACGTCGAGGGCGCCCATGTGGTCGTGTACTCCTCGGCAGTGGCCAGGGACAACGTGGAGGTCCAGGTGGCCCGGCAGCGCCAGATTCCCACGATCCCGCGGGCCGAGATGCTGGCCGAACTCATGCGGCTCAAGTACGGGATCGCGGTGGCGGGTACCCACGGCAAGACCACGACGACCTCCATGGTCGCGGCGGTGCTGGCGGAGGGCGGGTTCGACCCCACGGTGGTGGTCGGCGGGCGCATTCAAGGGCTCGGCGCCAACGCCCGGCTCGGGCAGGGCGAGTACCTGGTGGCGGAGGCCGACGAATCGGACGGCTCCTTCCTGAAGCTCACCCCGACCATCGCGGTGGTGACCACCATCGACGCCGAGCACCTGGACCACTGGCACGACATCGACGGCATCTCGGACGCCTTCCTGGCCTTCATCAACAAGGTGCCGTTCTACGGGGTCGCGGTGCTCTGCCTGGACCAGCCCCACATCCAGCGCCTGATCCCGCGGATGGAGAAGCGGCTGGCCACCTACGGCCTGGAATCGGGGGCTGATTTCACCGCCCGCCGGCTGGTGCTGTCGGGCCTGACCTCCCGGTTCGAGGTTGTTCATCGGGGGCGCGCACTGGGAGAGTGCGTGCTGCAGGTCCCGGGCCGGCACAACGTCCTCAACGCTCTCGCTGCGATCGCGGTGGGGATGGATCTGGAAATCTCATTTCCGAGCATCCAGCGGGCGCTGGCCGGCTTCTCGGGCGTCCAGCGCCGCTTTCAGGTGAAGGGAGAGGTGGGCGGGGTGCTGATCGTGGACGATTACGGCCACCATCCCGCCGAGATCCGAGCGACACTGGCCGCCGCCAAGGCCGGCTTCGACCGGCGCGTGGTCACCGTCTTCCAGCCGCACCGGTACACGCGCACCCTCCACCTCCGTCAGGACTTCCTGACGGCGTTCTACCAGACCGACGTGCTGGTGGTGATGGACATCTACCCGGCCGGCGAGCCGCCAATTCCGGGGGTCCACGCCCGAGACCTGGCCGAGGGGATCGCGTCCCACGGCCACCGCGAGGTGGTGTACCTCGACAACGATCGCCAACGGATCCTGGACTACCTGTGCGAGATCACCCGCCCGGGCGACCTCGTTCTCACCCTCGGGGCCGGCGACGTCGGCACCCTGGGCGGAGAACTGGTGACCCGGCTCGGCGTCCAGGAGGGGTCAACGAGGAGGAGGTCGACATGCTAGGAGCGATCCGGGGCGAGGTGCGCTTCAAGGAGCCCCTGAGCTTCCATACCTCCTTACGCATCGGGGGGCCGGCGGACATCTTCGTCATCCCGCAGGACGTGGACGATATCCGCCAGGCGCTGTCCTACGCCGAAAAGGAGGGCCTGCCGCTCGAGGTGCTCGGGGGCGGGAACAACCTCTTGGTCAAGGACCGCGGCGTCCGCGGCGTCGTCGTCAAGCTGGAGGGCTGTCTGGGACGAGTCGAGTTCCGCGGCGAGGAGGCCGTCTCGGGCGCGGGCGCCAGCCTCTCGGCGCTGATCCGTGAGGCCGCGGCCCTGTCCCTGGGCGGCATCGAATGCCTCGTGGGGATCCCGGCCACCATCGGCGGCGCCCTGGCGATGAACGCGGGCACGCCCGACGGCTGGATCGGCGACTTCGTCTCGGCCGTGTACTTTCTCCACCCGGACGGCACCCTGGGGGAGTTCAAGCCGGGGACCGGGGCCTTCTCCTACCGGACCTTCCACTGCCCGTCGGGGGCCATTCTGATCGGGGCGCGGCTCCAGCTCCACCGGCGGCCCCAGGCCGAGATCCAGAAGGACATCAAGCAGCGGCTCAAACAGAAAAAGGCCACCCAGCCGCTGGCGCTCGCCTCGGCCGGGTGCGTCTGGAAGAACCCGCAGTCCGATTACGCTGGGCGGCTGATCGAAAAGGTCGGGCTGAAGGGCAAGCGGCTGGACGGCGCGGAGATCTCGTCCAAGCACGCCAACTTCATCGTCAATCGCGGCGCCGCCGCCGCGGCCGACATCCTGGCCCTCATGGACCTGGCCCGAGAGCGGGTGCAGGCTCAGTTCGGGATCACGCTGGAGCCTGAGATCCGGATCATCGGCGAGTGATGCTCACCCGGACGGGGATTCTCTCGCCGCGCCACGCGCCGGGGGAACTCGGCGATATGGCGGAGCGCTCACCGCTCATCACGGGCCAGCGGGTGCGGCACCGCCTCCGCCGGCGCCTGGGGCGGGCGCTCGCCGCGGCGCTCAGGCTCGGGGGAATCATCCTCCTCCTCGCAGGCGCGGCCGCCGTCGTGGCGGCAGCAGTCCAGTGGCTCCTCACGTCTCCCCGCTTCGCGGTCGCCGTCGTCGAGGTGCAGGGGACCAGCCGGCTCAGCCCCGCGGAAGTCCGTGAAGCGGCCGCCATCTCCCCCGGCGAGAACCTGTTCCGCCTCAACTCGGAAGAGGTGGTGGCGCGGCTCAGGCAGCTCGGGCCGGTCAAGCGGGCCGAGGTGATCCGGTCGTTTCCGAACCGCGTCACCCTCGTGGTGGAGGAGCGGGTGCCCTTCACGCTGGCTCAAGCGGGGCGGCTCTACTGGCTGGACGAGGACGGCGTGAGCCTCGGGCCCGAGCCCCGCGCCGTCACCCCGCGACTCCCGGTGATCACCGGCATCCGGCCGGAGGAGACCCGATCCGGGGGCGCCGCCGCCGAGGATGCGCGGGCCGCGGTCTCGCTGATCCGCTCGATGCTCCGGACCGGGAGCCCCCTCACGCGCGAGATCTCGGAGATCCACATGAGCGGCGCCGACGGTCCGGTCCTCTACACGGTGGACGGGATCGAGGTGAGGCTGGGCACCACGGACTGGGAAGACCGGCTGGGGCGGCTCGAAGGGGTGCTCACCCAGATCCGCTCGCTCGGCGAGCCGATGGAGTACGTGGATCTGAGGTTCAGAGGCCAGGTGGTGTTCAAGCCGAGGCTGCGATAGGGCGCGCCGTGGGCAAGCACGCGAGGCATCCGCTGATCACCGGGCTCGACGTGGGGACGACGAAGGTCTGCGCCGTCATCGGGGAGGTGACGCCCGCGGGAGGGCTGGACGTCATCGGGATCGGGACCAGCCCCTCCCGCGGCCTCCGCAAGGGCGTCGTGGTGAACATCGACTCGACGGTGGAGGCCATCAAGAAGGCGGTGGGAGAGGCCGAGCAGATGGCGGGTGTCGAGGTCGGCTCCGTGTACGCGGGCCTGTCCGGCGGTCACATCCGGGGCGTGAACAGCCGGGGCGTGGTGGCCGTGTCGGGCAAGAACAAGGAGGTCGGCCCGGCGGACCTGGAGCGCGCGCTGGAGGCGGCGCGGGCCATCAACCTCCCGCCCGATCGCGAGATCATCCACGTGCTCCCCCAGACCTACGTCGTGGACGATCAGGACGGCGTCAAGGAGCCGCTGGGGATGTCCGGGGTGCGGCTCGAGGTCGAAGTCCACATCGTCACAGCCGCCGTGACCTCGGTCCAGAACGTGATCCGGAGCGTGAACCGGGCGGGGCTCACCGTCCAGGACATCGTCCTGGAGCCCCTGGCCGCCTCCGAGGCGATCCTCTCCCCCGACGAGAAGGAGCTCGGGGTCCTCCTGATCGACATCGGCGGCGGGACGACGGACGTGGCGCTGTTCAGGGACGGCGCCATCTGGCACACGGGCGTGCTGGCCCTGGGCGGCGATCACATCTCCAACGACATCGCTGTGGGGCTCCGGACCCCGACGGCGGAGGCCGAGGAGCTCAAGAAGCGTCACGGCTGCGCCCTCACCGCGCTGGTGCGGGAGGAGGAGACGGTGGACGTCCCATCCGTCGGCGGCCGGAAGCCCCGCCAGCTCTCTCGCCAGATCCTGTCGGAGATCATCCAGCCGCGGGTGGAAGAGATCTTCACCCTGGTGGCCCGGGATCTCGCGCGGGCCGGCCTCGAGGACGCTCCGGCGGCGGGAGTGGTCGTGACGGGCGGCACCGCCATCATGGACGGCTTGCCCGAGCTGGCCGGGCAGGTCTTCGACCTGCCCGTGCGGCGCGGAACTCCCGAGGGGGTGGGGGGGCTGGATGACGTGGTTCAAAGCCCGATTTTCGCCACGGCAGTCGGGCTGGCGCTCTACGGGATCCGGACGGGCGGCGGCGGCTTCGACGCCGGAGACGGGCGAGGCGTCGCCCGGGTGTGGGAATGGGTGAAGGAGCTCTTTTGAAACAGTCGGAGCTGTTTCTGCATCTCCCGGCAGGCCGCAAAAAAACCTCAAGGAGGGGGGCATCGATGGAGGAGTCGCGCACGAAGCGACCGATCTTCGAGCTGGAAGAGGAAGGAGCCGGAGAGGATGCGCGCCAGGTGGCGCGGATCAAGGTCATCGGCCTCGGCGGCGGCGGCGGCAACGCCGTGAGCCGGATGATGGCCTCCCGGTTCACGGGGGTCGAGTTCATCGTCGCCAATACCGACATCCAGGCTCTTCGCACCTCGCCGGCCCCCGTGAAGCTCCAGCTCGGCGCCCGTCTGACCAACGGCCTCGGCGCCGGCTCGGACCCCGAGGTAGGGCGGCGGGCGGCGGAGGAAGATCGCGAGCAGATCGCCCGCATCCTCGAGGGCGCCGACATGGTCTTCGTCACGGCCGGGCTGGGCGGCGGCACCGGGACCGGCGCCGCGCCCATCGTTGCCGCGGTGGCCAAGGAGCTGGGGATCCTCACGGTCGCCGTGGTCACGAAGCCGTTTACCTTCGAGGGGAGGAAGCGCGCCCAGCAAGCGGAGCAGGGAATAGCCGAGCTCCGCGGCGTGGTGGACACGCTCATCACGATCCCCAACCAGCGGCTCCTGTCGGTGGTGGAGCGCGGCACGCCGCTCCTGGAGGCCTTCAAGGTGGCGGATTCGGTCCTGCACCAGGCCGTCCAGGGAATCTCCGATCTCATCCTCGTCCCCGGGCTGATCAATCTCGACTTCGCCGATGTCCGCACCATCATGTCCGGCATGGGGATGGCGCTCATGGGGACCGGCGTCGGCAGGGGCGAGCACCGCGCCCTGGACGCGGCTCAGAAGGCCGTGGCGAGCCCGCTCCTGGACGAAACGTCCATCGAGGGCGCGCGGGGGATCCTCATCAACTTCACGGGCGGCCCCGACCTGTCCATCCACGAAGTGGAGGAAGCGGCGCGGGTCGTCCAGGAGGCGGCCCACGAAGAGGCCCACATCATCTTCGGGGCGGTGATCGACAAGGATCTCAAGGACGAGCTGCGGCTCACCGTGATCGCCACCGGCTTCTCCGAGCGCAAGGAGGCCACGGGGCCGAGCGGCAAGGTGGTGGATCTGGCCAAGACCCCGCGGCCGGCGCCCGCCAGTCAGTGGCGCCGCCGGACCGCCGAGATCCGGGCCGAGGGGGACGAGCCCGCGGCCGAGGACCTCGACGTCCCCGCATTTTTGCGGCGCCAAGCCGACTAGCTCCCTCACCTTCATCCTCTCCCCCCTCACCCTGCCTCTCCCCAGTGGGGAGAGGAGAAGAGGTGAGGGGCATTGGGTGGGGCAGGG
>Ga0209619_10001939_pt1 | contig 15004 bp, 11 predicted proteins | sample Rifsed16ft3_FD_184011 | JGI IMG/M metagenome (GOLD analysis project Ga0209619, IMG submission 184011) | Soil microbial communities from Rifle, Colorado, USA - sediment 16ft 3 (version 2) | ecosystem: Environmental > Terrestrial > Deep subsurface > Rock core/Sediment | place: Rifle, Colorado... | reverse complement strand
CATCGAGCTGCGACAGTTCGACAAGGCGCGGGCCGTGCTGCTGCGCCTGGTCGCGATCCAGCCCGGCTCGGCTCAGGCCCAGAACCTGCTCGGACGGGCCGCCATCGAGGGCGAGCAGTGGGACGAGGCGATCACGCGCTTCAAGCGCGCGGTCGAAATCGATCCCGACATGGACGCGGCGTGGATGGCGCTCGGATTCGTGTACGAGAACCGCCAGCAGCCCGAAGAGGCTCTCAAGGTCTACCGGCAGGCGCTGCAGGCCAACCCGGAAAATATCGCCTTCGTCGAGCGGCTGGGCGACGTGCTGGTCCGGCTCGGCCGCTTCAAGGAGGCGCAGGAAGAGGTCGAGGCGCTGGCGGAGTCCGCGCCGCGCGACCCGCGCATCTGGATCAAGCTCGGCGCGATCTACTACGAGCAGAAGCAGTGGGATCGCGCCGTGTCGGCCTTCCGCAACGCCGCCGCGATCGAGCCCACCAACCTCCGGGCGCGCTACTTCCTCGCCACAGCGCTCATGGATTCCGGCAAGGACGCAGAGGCGCAGGTCGAGCTCGAGAAGATCCTGGCCGCCGATCCGCGCTCGGTCGACGCCCGGGTCCAGCTCGCGTTCCTCCACGGCCGCGCCAAGCGCCACGACGAAGCCGTCCGGCTCCTGCAGGAAGCCGTCAACATCGAGCCCAAGCGGGCCGAGCTCTTCCTCTACCTGGGCACCGCGTACTTCCGGGCCCAGCAGTACGACCGCTCGCTGGCGGCGCTCCAGGAAGGGCTCGGCCTCGACGCCAACAACAAGGACCTGGTCTTCCAGACGGGCGTCGTGTACGAGAAGCAGGGGCGCTTCGACGACGCCGTGACGGCCTTCCGCCGCGTGCTCGAGCTCGACCCCAAGCACGCCGAGTCCTACAACTACATCGGCTACATGTACGCCGAGCGCGGCCAGAACCTGACCGAGGCCGTGCAGCTCATCAAGCGCGCGCTCGACCTCGACCCCGAGAACGGCTACTTCATCGACAGCCTGGGCTGGGCCTACTACCAGCAGGGCCGCTACGCCGACGCGCTCACGGAGCTGCAGCGCGCCGTCTCCTTCGCCAAGGAAGACCCGGTCGTCCTCGACCACCTGGCCGACGCGTACATCAAGACCGGCCGCACCGACGACGCCATCACCACCTGGGAGCGCGCCCTCAAGGCGGACGCCGACCCGAGCGTCGCCGCGGCGATCAAGAAGAAGCTCGACGAGGCGCGCGACAAGGCCCGCCGGTCCAAGGGCGGTGACCGTCCCAAGGCCGAGCAGAAGTAAGCTCGCCGGCCTGCTGCTGGGCGCGCTCGCCCTGTCCGGCGGCTGCGCTGGGATTCCGGCGCGCCAGCTGCTCCCGCCCGATGTCGCGGCCGCGCGCGCCACGCTCGAGGCGCGCTGGCGCGACTTCCACGACCTGCGCTCCCTGGCCGAGATCAGGATTCGCCGGGGCACACGCATCGCCCGCCTCTCGGGCGTGCTTCTCCTGCGCGCGCCTGCCTCGCTCCGCTTCGAAGCCCTGGCGCCCTTCGGACCGCCCCTACTCGTCGTCGCCTCCGATGCCGACGCCGTCACGCTCTGGGAGGTGCCCAGCGAGCGCGCTTTCATCGGGCCCTCCTCCCCGGATGCCAACCGCCGCTGGCTTGGGCTGGCGCTGGGCGCCGAGGAGCTGGTCAGCCTCTTGGCCGGCTATGCCCTGCCCCCGCGCGACCCGCTCTCGGGCCAGATGCTGCCGCCGGATGACCTCGGTCCATCGCTGTCTTTCGAGACCACCGACGGCCGCCAACGAATCTGGCTCGACCCAGCCTCGGGCGACGCCCGCCAGATCGAGTGGACGGGCGGTTCCCAACCGGCCCGCGCCGTCTTCGTCCCTGACGGTCTGCGACTCGCGACGCTCGACGGCAAGCTCGAGGTGACGGTACGCTACCGCGACCCTCGGCGGGACTCCGGTTTCGACCCCGAGCTGCTCAAGCTGACTGTCCCGCAAGGTGTGAGAATCCAAGACTTCCGTTGACCGTCCGCAAGGGGGCGTGGTAGGCTTTACCGCCTTGTTGAAGCGGCCGGGAAGCGCCCGACACTTGGTGCTGCGAACCTCGGCCAAGGTCAATCTGGCCCTCGAGGTTCTGGGCAAACGTTCCGACGGATACCATGAGTTGTCCACCGTGATGCAGGCGGTGGATCTCTTTGACCGCTTGACAGTGGAGAGGGCCGAGACGATCACGCTCGAGTCGAGCGACGCCGCCCTCCCCACCGACGACCGCAACCTGGTCGTCCGCGCGGCGCGGCTCCTCCGGGAGGCGGCGGGCGTCCAAGCCGGGGCGCGGATCGTGCTCGACAAGCGCATCCCGGTGGCGGCAGGGCTGGGGGGCGGCTCGAGCGACGCGGCGGCTACGCTCTGGGGGCTCAACCGCCTCTGGGGGCTGCGCTGGCGCCGGGAGCGGTTGATGGCACTCGCGGTCGGGCTCGGGATGGACGTGCCGTTCTTCCTCGGTCCGGGACGGGCGGTGGGGACGGGGCGCGGCGAAGTGCTCAAGCCGCTGCCGACCCTGGGCGGCTACGCGATGGTGCTCGTCAATCCCGGCGTGGCGCTGTCCACGCAGGAGGTGTACGGGCGGGTGCCCGAGGGATGGCGCGCGAAGCCCGAGGGCACCAAGCGGATGCTGGAGGCGCTCAGGACGCGGAACGCGGCCAAGGTCGCCGCGGCGCTGACGAACCACCTCGAGCGCTGGGTCGAGCCGTCCATGCCGGTGATCGGGCGGATGAAAGCGGCGCTGCTGGCCGCGGGCGCGCTCGGCGCGGTGATGTCGGGCAGCGGGCCGACGGTGTTCGGCGTGGCGCGCTCGCTGGACCAGGCGCGCCAGATCCAGCGGCGGGTGAGCCGCGCGGGCTGGTCGGCCTGGGCCGTGAGGACGAACAGCGGCGCCGCTATCCGCGCCGTCTAGATTCACTGGGGCGTCGTCTAGAGGTAGGACTCGGGGCTTTGGACCCCGCAACGGAGGTTCGAGCCCTCCCGCCCCAGCCATATTTGAAGACCGCGGTTCGAGCCGAAGGGCGAAGCCGTGAGGCGAGGGCTGAATGAGGACACGACATGGGCTATGAGCTGAAGCTGTTCTCGGGAAACGCGAACCGGCCCCTGGCCGAGGAGATCGCCCAGCACCTGCACATGCGCCTGGGCGACGCCGACGTCTCGCGCTTCTCTGACGGCGAGGTCTACGTCCAGATCAACGAGAACGTCCGCGGCCAGGACGTCTTCGTGATCCAGCCCACCTGCCCGCCCGTGAACGACCACCTGATGGAGCTGCTGGTGATGATGGACGCGCTCAAGCGCGCCTCTGCCAGACGCATCACCGCGGTCCTGCCGTACTACGGCTACGGCCGCCAGGACCGGAAGGTGATGCCGCGCGTGCCGATCACGGCCAAGCTCGTCGCCGATCTCATCACGACGGCGGGCTGCCAACGCGTGCTCGCGGTGGACCTCCACGCCGGGCAGATCCAGGGATTCTTCGATATCCCGGTGGACCACCTCTTCGCCGCCCCCCCGGTGATCGTGGACTACCTGGTGAAGAAGGACCTCAAGGATCCGGTCCTGGTGTCTCCCGACGCGGGCGGCGTCGAGCGGGCCCGCGCCATCGCCAAGCGCCTGAACGCGGGGCTGGCCATCATCGACAAGCGCCGCGACGGCCCCAACGTCGCCGTCTTCATGTACCTGATCGGCGACGTCAAGGGAAAGGACGTCGTGGTCATCGACGATATGATCGACACCGCCGGCACCCTCATCCAGGCGGTCGAGGCCGTCAAGCGCGAGGGCGCGCGCCGGGTGCTGGCCTGTGCCGTCCACGGCGTGCTCTCCGGCCCGGCCATCAAGCGCATCCAGGACTCGGCGCTGGAAGAGGTCGTCATCACCAACTCGGTGCCGCTGGCACCCGAGAAGGCAAACCCCAAGATCCACGTGCTGTCGGTGGCGCCGCTGCTCGCGGAGGCCATCCGCCGCATCCACGACGAGGAGTCGGTGTCGACCCTCTTCGTGTAACTCAAGCAATGAAGGAGCGATCGCGTCATGGAAATTCGTGAGCTGACCGTCACGCCCCGCGAGGGCGTGGGCAAGTCCGTGGCCAGGCGGCTGCGGCGTTCCGGCAAGACGCCGGGCATTCTCTACGGGGGCTCGACCCCCGTCAACATCGCCGTGGACCCGCGGGAGGTCTTCCGCATCATCCACGGCCACGAGGGCAGCACGCAGCTGCTCCGCGTGACGTTCGCCGGGTCCAAGGACTCGCGCATGGTCATCCTTCGCGACCTGCAGCTCGACCCGGTCTCCGAGGACCTGGTCCACGTCGACCTCCAGGAGGTCAACATGGACAAGCCGATCCAGGTGACGGTGGCGCTCCGCCACGTGGGCGAGCCGATCGGCGTGCGCGACACGCAGGGCATCCTCGAGATGGTGCTGCGCGAGATCCAGGTCTCGTGCCTGCCGGCCAGTATCCCCGAGGACATCAAGGCCGACGTCTCCAACCTCGCCATCGGCGACGTGCTGACCGTGGCCGAGCTGGCCGTGCCCGAGGGCGTGCGGGTACTGACCCCGGGCGCCCAGGCCGTCGCCACGGTCGCTCCGCCGGCCGCCGAGGAAGTCGCCGCGCCTGTGGCCGCCGTGGTCGAGGCGGTGGCGGCTGCGCCGGCCGAGCCCGAAGTGCTCACCGAGCGCAAGCCCAAGGAAGAGCCCGAGGCCGAGGAGAAGGACAAGAAGGGAAAGAAGAAAGAGTAAGTGGCCCAGGGAATCGTCGGGCTCGGCAACCCCGGGCCCGAGTACCGCGACACTCGGCACAACATGGGCGCCCGCGCGCTCGACGCCCTGGCCAAGAAGCTCAAGGTGCGCTTCCAGCGCGTGGGCGGCCACCTGGTTGCCCACGTCAAGTGGCGGGGCGACGTCGTCTACCTCATCAAGCCGCAGTGCTTCATGAACGCCATGGGACCGCCGGTGGCGCGCGTCACGCGCAAGCTCCAGCTGGTCGCGGGCGACCTCATCTTCGTGTACGACGACCTCGATCTGCCGCTGGGCAGGGTGCGGGTGCGCTCGAAGGGCAGCGCGGGAGGCCACAACGGTATGCGGTCGCTGATCGGCACCCTCGGCACGGACCAGCTGCGGCGGGTCAAGGTCGGCATCGGCCGGCCGGCCTCGCCCGGTCGGGACCGCGAGGAGATCGTGGACCACGTGCTCTCGGCCTTCCTCCCCGACGAGCTCCCAACGGTCGAGGCGGCCTGCCTCGAGGCGGGTGCCCAGGCCCTCAGGCTGGTCGAAGCTCAGAACGTCCGCCGCTTTTAAGGAGGCGCGCCAATGTCCCTTCCCGTTCTCGCTCCGGTCCTGGGCACCCTCGGGCTCCTGATGGCCTTCGTGCTGTACCGGTACGTCGTGGCCCAGCCGGCGGGCAGCGGCCTCATGACCGAGATTGCGGACGCGATCGAGACGGGGGCGATGGCATTTCTTCGCAAGGAATACTCGATCCTCGTCTGGTTCATCGTGGTGGTGGCCGTCCTGCTCTCCCTCGGCATCGGCACCCGCACCGCGCTCGCTTTCATCTCGGGCGCCGTCTGCTCCATGCTGGCCGGCTTCATCGGCATGAAGGCCGCCACCAAGGCCAACGTGCGGACCGCGCAGGCGGCGCGGACCGTCGGGCGCGACAAGGCGCTCGCGGTGGCCTTCTTCGGCGGCTCGGTGATGGGCCTGACCATCGCCGCGCTCGGCATCCTGGGCCTGGGCATCTTCTTCCTCCGCTGGCAGGACCCGGTCATCATCAGCGGCTTCGCCATGGGCGCCTCGTCCATCGCGCTCTTCGCCCGCGTCGGCGGCGGCATCTACACCAAGTCTGCCGACGTCGGCGCCGACCTCGTCGGCAAGATCGAGGCGGGCATCCCCGAGGACGACCCGCGGAACCCCGCCGTCATCGCCGACAACGTGGGCGACAACGTGGGCGACGTCGCCGGCATGGGCGCCGACCTCTTCGAGTCCTACGTCGGCTCCATCGTGGCCGCCATCGCCATCGGCTCCGCCCTGCCCAATCCCATGGCGATGATGCTGCTGCCCATCGTCATCGTGATGGCGGGGCTCCTCTCGTCGGCCGCCGGCGTGCTCTCGATGGGCTTTCTCCAGCGCATGGACCCGCAGGCGGCGCTGCGCAACGCGACGCTCATCGCGGCCGGCATCCTGATCGTGCTCAGCTGGGTGGTGGTGCGCATCATGGACGTCGGGCTGGCGCCGTTCTGGGCGGTGCTCTCCGGGCTCCTGGCGGGCTCGACCATCGGGTATCTCACCGAGCTGTACACCTCGGGCAAGCGGGTCCAGGAGATCGCCGAGAGCTGCAAGACGGGCTCGGCGACCAACATCATCACCGGCATCGCCGTCGGCTTCGAGTCCACGGCCCTGCCGGTCGCGGCGATCTGCGGGGCGATCTTCGTCTCGCACTACGTCCATGGTCTCTACGGCATCGCACTGGCGGGCGTCGGCATGCTCGCGACGATCGGCATCACCATGAGCGTGGACGCCTACGGCCCCATCGCCGACAACGCGGGCGGCATCGCCCAGATGGCGAACCTCGGGCCCGAGACGCGCGCCATCACGGACAAGCTCGACGCCCTCGGCAACACGACGGCGGCCATCGGCAAGGGCTTCGCCATCGGCTCCGCGGCGCTGACGGCGCTCGCCCTCTACGCGGCCTACACGGAGTCCGTCGGGCTCAAGACGATCGACCTGCTCAACGCCAAGGTGGTGATCGGCCTCTTCTTGGGCGGCATCATGCCGATGATGATCGCGGCGCTGACGATGCGCGCCGTCGGTCGCGCCGCCTTCGGCATGGTCCAGGAGGTGCGGCGCCAGTTCCGCGAGATCGCCGGCCTCATGGAGGGCACGGCCAAGGCCGACACCGCCCGCTGCGTCGAGATCGCCACGGGCGCGGCGCTCAAGGAGATGATCGTGCCCGGGCTGTCGGCGGTTGCGCTGCCCCCCATCATCGGGTTCGTCATGGGCAAGGAAGCGCTGGGCGGCTTCCTCGCGGGCGCGACGCTCATGGGCGTCTTCCTCGCGCTCTTCATGGCCAACGCCGGGGGCGCCTGGGACAACGCCAAGAAATACATCGAGGAAGGCAACCTCGGGGGCAAGGGCTCGGACGCGCACAAGGCCGCCGTCGTGGGCGACACGGTGGGCGATCCGTTCAAGGACACGGCGGGGCCCAGCATGAACATCCTGATCAAGCTCATGTCCGTCGTCGCCCTGGTCCTCGCCCCCCTCTTCCGCTAGCAGGCGGCCGATAAGGGCCCATCTGCTTCGTTGGCGCCCTCGGCCGCAGGTTCAACGTAGAAGGACTACGCCTCACCTGCGACCTTCGGGCGCCGCCTCGCATCTGGACCCTTCTCGACCGCCTGCGACATGTGCGGGAGCGTGACAGGTTGCGACTCGCTATGTCGCGTGGTATACAGGCTGTGCTTCAGGTATCGCCGAGAGGGGTGAATCCCGGGTGACCAAGGTAATCGTCGAGCCCGACGAGAGCTTCGAGAACGCGCTCAAGCGCTTCAAGAAGTCGTGCGAGAAGGCCGGGCTCATGTCGGAGCTGCGGAAGCGGCAGCACTACGAGAAGCCCAGCGTCAAGCGCAAGCGCAAGACCCTGGCTGCGCGCAAGAAGGCCAAGAAACGGGAGCGGTTCTTCGATTAGTCGCGGCAGGCTGGGGGGCTGAGTGGAGCCGGGTCAGGGACCTCCTGGCCCGGCACACTCACTCGCCGATGGGGCGCGAACGGGCCCTCGGCCTCGAGCCGCAGTCGGACCTGGACGCCGTCCGGTCCGCCCTCATGCAGACGCGCGAGGGCCGGCACGCGCTGGCGGCCGCTGGCACGCCCCCCTGGGAGTCCATCCCCGACGTCCGCGATCTCCTCGAGCGCGCCCGCGTTCCCGGATCGGTCGCCGAGGGCGGCGAGCTCGTGACCCTCCTCCCCCTGCTCGACGCCGCCGGAAGGCTCTGCGGATACGGCCGCGCCATCGCCGCCGAGGCGCCCGGCCTCTCGAAGACCCTGGCAGGCCTGCCGCGCGTCACGCCGTTGGCCGATCTCCTCCGGCGCTCGCTGGACCCTGAAGGCGCCATGTTAGACGACGCGAGCCCCGCGCTGAGAAAACTGCGCCAGAAAGGCCGCGAGCTCAGACGCGACCTCGTCAAGCGGCTCGAGCAGTACTTCCAGGGGGCGGCGGCCGAGCACATCTTCCAGGAGCGCTACGTCACGGTCCGGCACGGCCGCTACGTGCTGCCCATCCGGGCGGAGGCCAAGTCGCGATTCAAGGGCATCGTCCACGACCGCTCGCAGAGCGGGGCCACGCTCTTCGTCGAGCCCGAGGGTGTCGTCGAGGACAACAACGACCTGATGCAGGCCGCGCGCGAGGAGGAAGCGGAGGTGCTGCGCGTGCTCGCCGCTCTCACGAGGGCCGTCGGAGAGGCCCTGCCCGAGCTCGAGGCGCTCGTCGACGACGTGGGCAGGCTCGACCTCGTCTTCGCGCGCGCCGAGTTCGCGGAGGCCATGGAGGCGACCGAGCCCGCGGTCGGCGAGGAACGCGTGGCGGACGTCATGGGGGCGCGCAACCCGCTCCTGCTGGCGCAGGCGTGGCAGGCGCCAGAGCGCCCAGTCGTCCCCATGGACCTGCGCGTCGGCGGGGACCGGCCGCTGCTCGTGATCACGGGGCCCAACGCGGGCGGCAAGACCGTGGCCCTCAAGACGCTCGGACTCTTCTGTCTCATGGCGCAGTCGGGGCTCCACCTGCCGGCGCGCGAAGGCGCCCGGCTGCCGGCGCTCTCGACGATCTTCGCCATCATCGGCGACGACCAGAGCGTCGCCGAGAACCTCTCGACCTTCTCGGCCTTCGTCAAGCAGCTTTGCCTGGTGCTCGAGCAGGCGGACTCCCGGTCGCTGGTGCTGCTCGACGAGCTTGGAGCCGGCACCGACCCGGACGACGGCGCGGCGCTGGCCCAGGCCGTCCTCGAGGAGCTGGCCGGGCGCGGCGCCCTCTGCGTGGCGTCGACCCATCTCGAGCCCCTCAAGGGCTTCGCGTCGAGCTTTCCCCAGGCGCGCAACGCCTCGGTCGAGTTCGACGGCGAGCGCCTGCAGCCGACCTTCCGGCTGGTTTACGACCGGCCGGGGCAGAGCTACGCGCTCGCCATCGGGGCGAGGCTCGGTCTGCCCGCGCGCCTCATCGAGCGCGCCGAGACGCATCGCTCGGCCCAGCGGCGCCAGCTCGAGGCGCTGCTGCAGCGCCTGGAAGAGCGCGACAGGATCCATGCCGAGCACGCGGAGGCGATCGAGCGGCGCGAGGTGGAGAGCGCGTCGCTCCTCTCTCGGGCCGAGGCCCAGCTCGAATCCGCGCGGAAGCAGGCGGCCGAGATGATGGCGCGCGCCAAGACCGAATCCTTGCTGCTGCTCACCGAGATCCGCCGCGCGGTCAACGCCGAGTGGGACAGGCTCAAGGCCCAGGACAAGACGCGCGACTCGCTCGCGGAGAGCCGGAAGCGGCTGATCCTGGCGGCACGCGGCGTGGACAGCGCTCCCGAGCCCGCGGACTTCGGCCAGCGTCCGGCCGCGGCAGGCGATAGAGTCGAGGTGCCCCACCTGGGGCTCAAGGGAGATGTGCTGACTGTGGACGGCGGGACGGCAACGGTGCAGGCGGGCGCGGTGACGGTCAAGGTCCCCGCCCAAGCCCTTCGCGTGGTGGGGCGCGCTGAAACCGGACCCACCACCCCTCACCCTGCCCTCTCCCCTGAGGGGAGAGGGAAATGGAGTGACAAGAACCCTCTCCCCCATCGGGGGAGAGGGAAGGGTGAGGGGGCTAGAGGTGAGGGGGCTAGAGGTGAGGGGGCAAAGGTCTCCCCGGAGGTCCACCTGATCGGACGCACCACGGATGAAGCCCGGGACATCCTCGAGAAGTACCTCGACGACGCCTTCCTCGCAGGCCTGGGAACCGTGCGAATCATCCACGGCAAGGGCACGGGGGCGCTCCGCCGCGCCGTCGAGGAGCTGCTGGGGGCCCACCCGCTGGTCACGAGTCACCGTGCGGGGGACCTGCACGAAGGCGGAGCCGGCGCCACCGTAGCTGTGTTAGGACAGTCCTGATGGCCGGCGGCTTCTCTTCCCAGATCCTCGACGAGATCCGGTCCCGGGTGGACATGGTCGAGCTCGTCGGCCAGTCCGTGAACCTCAAGCGCGCCGGTGAGAACTGGAAGGGCCTCTGCCCCTTCCACACCGAGAAGACCCCCTCCTTCACCGTCAATCCGAAGCGCGGCATCTTCCACTGCTTCGGCTGCGGCGTGGGCGGCGACGCCTTCGGCTTCCTCATGCGCCAGGACCGTCTGGCCTTCCCCGAGGCGGTGAGGGCCCTGGCCCAGCGAGCGGGCGTGGAGCTTCCCACCCAGCGTTCCCCCGAAATCGACGGCAAGCTCGAGGGCCTCCGCCGCGTCATGGCGCTGGCGGCCCAGTTCTACACGGACGCGCTCTGGGCCCAGGACGGCGCCAAGGCGCGGGCCTATGTCGAAAGCCGCTGCGTCAGCCTCGAGGTCGCGCGCCGCTTTGGTCTCGGCTATGCCCCCGAGGGCTGGAACGCGCTCTTGAGCCACATGGCCAAGGAGGGCGTCAGCGACGCCGAGCTCGTCTCGGCCGGCCTGGCGCTACCGCGCCAGAACGCCCCCGGCTTCTACGACCGCTTCCGCGGGCGCCTCCTCTTCCCCATCCGGGATCTGCAGGCGCGCGTCGTCGCCTTCGGCGGCCGAGCCATGGGCGCCGAGGAGCCCAAGTACCTCAACTCCCCCGAGACCCCGCTGTACGTCAAGGGCCAGATGCTCTACGCCCTCGACGTGGCGCGCGAGGGCATGCGCCAGAAGAACCGCGCCGTCGTCGTCGAGGGCTATCTCGACTGCCTGATGGCCCACCAGCACGGCTTCACCGAGACCGTGGCGGCTCTCGGCACGGCGTTTACGGCTGCCCAGCTCGCCCTGCTTCGCCGCTACGCCGACGAGGTGGTGAGCGTCTTCGACGCCGACGCGGCGGGGCAGAAGGCCACGAGCCGGCTCGAGGAGATGCTGACCGACGTGATGGACCTCCGGAATCTCGGCTGGTCCGTCTCGCGCACGGGATCCTTCGAGAAGGCGGGCTACTTCCCCATCAAGGTCGCCGTCCTGCCCGAGGGCCACGACCCCGACAGCCTCCTTCGCGCGGAGGGCGCGCAAGCGCTCCAGGCGCGTCTCGACGCCGCCCGGAGCATCCTCGACTTCGTCCTCGAGCGGGCGCTCGGTGAGGAGGACCTGACGACGCCGCGCGGCCGCTCCACCGCCCACGCCCGCGTCTCCCTCATCCTCTCCCGCGTTCCCAACGCCGAAGAGGCGACAGCGCTGGCCCGGGAAGCGGCCCGCAAGCTCGGCGTCGACGCCACCCAGCTCTGGATCGAAGCCCAGCAGCTTCAGGGCGCCCGAGTCCGAAAAGGCGGTCAGGATCGCACGGCTGGCACGACGGCCGCCCCGGATGGGCCGACCGGTTCGGCCCAGGCCTGGCCCGCCCCGAGCCTGACCGAGCGCGACCTCATTCTGTTGCTCCTTCACTCGGAGGAGGCAAGGACCGGTCTCCTACCGAATGTTGAAGAGAAGTACATCGCCCACCCAGGGCTGCGTGCGATCGTGGGAGCGTTGAGACGGGCCCCCGGAGGGATGGCCCCGGAAGCCCTTCTTGGTGAGCTCGAGGGCGAGGCGGAGCGGAGCCTTTTGGCCGCGCTCCTCATCAAGCCGTGGGACTCGAGCGACATACAAATTCAGGTGAATAGCTTCGGGAAGCGGTACGATATCCGGCGACAGATGGAGCGGATCCGGGAGTTGAACGTGGCGATCACGCAGGCCCAAACCACAGGTGACCCGGCAGTGGCCGGGCTCAAAGTCGAGCTCCGAAAGCTTCAGGACCAAGGCGAAGCCACCTGGAACACAAACTCGGGCCGATGAACCACCACCCCCCATCAGGAGAGCCGACGAGCATGGCGGACGAACCCAAGCTGCAGGAGCTGGACAAGCTCATCGCCAAGGGGAAGGAAAAGGGCTACCTGACCTATGACGAGGTCAACGACGCCCTGCCCTCGGACATCGTCTCGCTGGATCAGCTCGACGACATCATGATGCTCTTCGGCTCGATGGACATCGAGGTGGTGGACTCGGCCAAGGCCGGCCGCCTGCCCAGCGAGGCGGCGAGCCAGGCCGCCGACCCCGAGCCCGACGACGAGGAACCCGTGGAGCCGCGGCGGATCGATCTCACGCCCGGCCCCGTCGGGCGCACCGAGGACCCCGTCCGCCTCTACCTGCGCGAGATGGGCCGCGTGTCGCTCCTCACCCGCGAGGGCGAGATCACGCTCGCCAAGCGCATCGAGGAGGGCAAGGACGAGTCCACGCGCGCCATCCTGTCCACCACGCTGGCGCTCGACAAGATCCGAGCGGTGAGGGACGACCTACGCAAAGATCTCGTTCCGATCAAGGACCTGGTCGACTACCCCGAGGAAGAGTTCACCGAGGACAAGGAGGCCGACCTCAGGCGCTCGGTCATGCGCGAGCTCGGCACCGTCGACCGGTTGCTGCGCGAGCGCGAGAAGGTCCTCGTCCTTGCGCGGAAGCTGCGCGCCAAGACAGGCTCGCGCAAGAGGCGAAAGGGCGAGCCGCCGTGGAAGAAGCACGAGGCGGCCGCCCAGGCCAAGCAGGTCAAGGCACTGCACACCCTCCGCACGTTGAGCCTCCAGCCGTCCCTCCTCGATCAGTGGGGCCAGGACCTCAAGAAGCTCGTCGAGAAGATCCGGGTCGCCGAGCGCGAGATCGCGCTCTGGTCCGACGGCAAGCGCCCCGCGCCGGCCGAGGTGGACGCCTTCCTCGATTCGCTCTCCGAGGACCGGGAAGACGGCGACCGCGATCTGTACCAGAAGGCCGCCGCCCGCCACCCCTCGATCAAGGAGCGCCTCGTCTGGGTCGCCCAGCAGAAGATCAAGCGCGCCGAGGAAACCGCCCAGACCAAGGCCGAGGATCTCAAGCGCATCGTCAAGGACATCCGCTCGGGCGAGGTCAAGGCGGCCCGCGCCAAGAAGGAGATGGTCGAGGCCAACCTCCGCCTCGTCATCTCGATCGCGAAGAAGTACACGAACCGCGGGCTCCAGTTCCTCGACCTGATCCAGGAGGGCAACATCGGCCTGATGAAGGCCGTGGACAAGTTCGAGTACCGCCGCGGCTACAAGTTCTCGACGTACGCGACGTGGTGGATCCGCCAGGCCATCACGCGCGCCATCGCGGACCAGGCCCGCACCATCCGCATCCCCGTGCACATGATCGAAACCATCAACAAGCTGATCCGGACCTCCCGCCAGCTGGTCCAGGAATTGGGCCGCGAGCCCTCGCCGGAGGAGATCGCGGTCAAGATGGAAGTGCCCGTGGACAAGGTGCGCAAGGTCCTCAAGATCGCCCAGGAGCCGATCTCCCTCGAGACGCCCATCGGCGAGGAAGAGGACAGCCACCTGGGCGACTTCATCGAGGACAAGCAGGTGGGCTCGCCCGTCGAGAGCATGATCGGGCTGTCGCTCCGCGAGCAGACCAACAAGGTGCTCAACTCGCTGACGCCCCGCGAGGAGAAGGTGCTGCGGCTGCGCTTCGGGCTCTCCGACGGCTGCGAGCACACCCTCGAGGAAGTCGGGCAGGACTTCGCCGTGACCCGCGAGCGCATCCGTCAGATCGAGGCCAAGGCCCTCCGCAAGCTCCGCCATCCCTCCCGCTCCAAGAAGCTCAGGAGCTTCCTCGAATCGTGATCGGTGCTATGATCGCCAACCGCGGGCCCATAGCTCAATTGGCAGAGCCCCCGGCTCATAACCGGTTCGGTCTTGGTTCGAGTCCAAGTGGGCCCACCAAACGTGTTCCCTCTCCCCTCAGGGGAGAGGGTCAGGGTGAGGGGTGGTGCTCCGTGAGGCGCGGTTAGGTGGACGGGCAGCTCAAGACGCTCATAGATCTGCAGGGCGTGGACACCCGCATCGCCGCGCTCGAGGCCGAGGCGGCCCGCCTGCCGAGAGAGATCGCCGCCATCCACGCCGCCGTCCAGGCCCTGAAGCAGGAAGTCGACGCGGGCAAGACGCGCTTCGACGCCGCCAAGAAGGACCAGCGCGTGCGGGAGAAGGACCTCGAGTCCGTCCAGGCCAAGCGCTCGAAGACCGAGGCGCGCCTGTACGAGGTCAAGACCAACAAGGAGTACTCCGCGGTCCTGGCCGAGATCGAGGACATCAAGCAGGAGAAGGGCCGGGTCGAGGAGGAGATCCTCGTCCTGATGGAGAGCCAGGAGCGGGTGGCCGCCGACATCAAGGACGCCGAGTCCCGCTTCAAGACTCGCGAGGCGCAGGGCAAGCAGGAGGAGGCCGCGTTCCAGGAGAAGCTCCGCGCCGTCGAGGCCGATCTGGCCCTGGTCCGCACCGAGCGCGCTGAGCTGGCCCGCCAGCTGCCCCCGGCCGTGCTGGCCGACTACGACAAGCTGCTCAAGGCGCGCGGCGGCCTGGCCCTCGCGCAGGTGATCAAGCCGAACCTCTGCGGCGGGTGCCGCATGACCGTCACCCCCCAGCGGCTCCAGGAACTGCGCGCCCAGACCGCGCCCTTTCCCTGCGAGTCCTGCGGCCGCTACCTCTACTGGCTCGCCTGACCGATTCCCCTCTCCCCTCAGGAGAGGTCGTCAGCATCTACACCGACGGAGCCTGCAGCGGCAACCCGGGCCCCGGCGGTTGGGGCGCCATCGTGATCGACGAGGGCCGCGAGATCGAGCTCTCGGGCGGCGAGTCTCCCACGACCAACCAACGCATGGAGCTCACGGGCCCGATCGAAGGCCTGCGCGCGTTTGCGGGCCGGCGCGCCGTCGCGATCTACAGCGACAGCGCCTACGTGGTCAACTGCTTCCGCGACAAGTGGTATGTCCGCTGGCGGCAGAACGGCTGG
>Ga0209619_10001936_pt1 | contig 15013 bp, 14 predicted proteins | sample Rifsed16ft3_FD_184011 | JGI IMG/M metagenome (GOLD analysis project Ga0209619, IMG submission 184011) | Soil microbial communities from Rifle, Colorado, USA - sediment 16ft 3 (version 2) | ecosystem: Environmental > Terrestrial > Deep subsurface > Rock core/Sediment | place: Rifle, Colorado... | reverse complement strand
CAGGCAGGAGGCACAAAATCCCGTAGTCAAATCAAGCGGCGTTGACTTGATTCTTGCCGTTATCCTTCGATACCTTCGCGGCTTTTTCCACTGCGCTCAACAGCTCATCGTGCGTTTGTCCGTTCAAGGGACATGTTGAAATGCCTATCGATACTGTCACCGGGATCTCCCATGATTTCGATTCCCGTTCCACCGCAGCCCTGAGCCGCTCGGCAACCGCAAACGCCTTTTCGGCGCCGGTCTCCGGTAATACCACGAGGAATTCATCCCCCACCCGCCAGCGTGCCAGAAAGTCGCCGGGGCGCAGGTGTTGCGCGAGCAGATCCGATAACCTTCGGAGCATCTGATCACCTGCGGAATAACTGATCTCATTGTAGAAGCGCAGGTCATCTCCATCTATGAACAAAATCGAAAACTGGCTCCCTGGCCGGCGCGAATGCTCGATGGCACGTTTCATCTCTATTTCAGCGGCAAGGCTGTTCGGGAGCTGTGTGATCGGATCCAGATAGGCGATCTGGTGCGTGGCATCCAGACGACTTGCAAAGGAGAGCAATCGTTCGGTCAGCATATTGATCACATGCAGCTGGTAATTATTGAGTGCGGAAGTGTGGGTATAGATATTCACCAGGAATCCGCGTTCGCCATAGATCTTTACGTCGAACAGGGCGTCACTGATTGCGATCCACAGATCCGCAATCCCGAGTTTTTCGTTTTGAAAGTGGATCAAAATAACAGAAGCGGGGTTTGCCCAGCCAAACTGTGCGCTTTCCTGGTTCAGGCGATCAAATACAGCCCGCGCAATCTGTTCGCGCTCTTCAAGCTTACCTTCGTCAAATCCAACCAGGAATTCATCTCCGCCAATCCGATACACAGGCAAACCGGTATCCCGCAGCACGATGCTGATCCAATGCAAAACCGCATCGCCTTGTTCGCGACCTTGTGCAGCATTGAAAGCCATGAAGTCGTTCAAGTCAATTACCAGAAGCGAAAACGAAGATTCAGGTGGGGAACTCAGCCGCGTTGAAAAGGTTTCCAGAAAGGCCAGCAGATTTGCGCACCCTGTCAGGGCATCGATACGTTCAACATGCTTGCCATTGGTCATTGCTATTCCCTCACCGTGGTGTTGTCGAAACCCAAAATGAGAGGTTCCCGCTCCATTTTTATAATAAACGGCACAAGCTTATCCCTGTGTATCCCGCCAGAGGCTATGGTTATTCTTGATTTGTTCGATATGCCCTGGAATATGCGCTGAATATATATCGAGCCATTGCTCGAATGTGTAAGGTTCCTCATATTCGGGATGTTTTACCGAATGTTCGAATACATCATCGGGTTGCCTCCTGAGTAATTCATATGTCGTCCTGCGAACGAGTCTTACAATATCCAGCGCATCTTGAAGATCCTGCTCGTGATAGTTCAACGTGACTGCCCATTGACCCTGATCGTATCCCATCAACATGCCATCCGGCTCGACGATTAACTTGCGCGCTCGTAACGCCGCGTTTGCTTCGGAGTCTGCGAGGTGGATGATGACTTCGTGGACGCTCCACTCTTTTGGTTCCGGTTTGAACAGCCACGCCTCACGCGGGATTTCAGCCAGCGCGGCGGTCAGCAAGTCGTAGCCGCGCCCGTAGAGCTCAATTTTTGAGTCACGTTCCTGTTTATTCATGGTTCCTCTGGAAATGTAAACAAGTAAACACGTACACAAGTACACACATGTTTACTGGTCTACCTGTATACGTGCCTACTCAATCTCAACCGCCATCGCCACAGCTTCACCGCCTCCCAAACAAAGCGACACAATGCCGCGCGTCAAACCGCGGTCTTTCAACGCGTAAATTAACGTGGTCAACGCGCGTGCGCCGCTCGCGCCCAGCGGATGTCCCAACGCGATCGCGCCGCCGTTGACGTTGACCTTGCTCCAATCCCAACCCTGGTCGGCAAGGGCGTAACCGTCTGCAAGTACTTGTGCCGCGAAGGCTTCGTTGAGTTCGATCAAGTCCACATCTTTCAATGTCCAGCCGATCTTTTCGAGCAGTTTTGGAATGGCTTTTGCGGGCGCGGCGAATAAATACTTTGGTTCCACAGCGGCTTGTGTGTAGCCGACAACCTTTGCGAGGGGTTTGAGATTATTTTTTTCTGCATAGGCGCGTGAGGCGACCGCAACTGCGGCCCCGCCATCGTTCATTGGGGAGGAATTTCCCGGCGTCACTTTTCCATCCGCTTTGAATGAGGGCTTGAGTTTTGCCAGTGCCTCCAGCGATGTATCCCTGCGCGGGCCTTCATCTGTGTCAACGGTGTGCACTTCACCTTTTCGTCCGGGCACTTGAACCGGAACGATCTCAGCTTTGAACTTTCCCGCTTCTTGAGCCGCGACAGCTTTCTGATGAGACTGCAGCGCAAACTGGTCCATTGCCGCGCGCGTTACTTCGTACTCGTCTGCGATAAATTCGGCCGCGTTTCCCATGCCCCAGTTCTCAAACGGATCCCACAGACCATCCTTGAGCAGGGCGTCGGTGAGGGGTTGATCCCCGAACTTCAACTCTCCCGAACGACCTGTGATCAGATAGGGCGCGCGGCTCATGGACTCAAACCCACCGGCGACGAAGAGGTCCGCGTCCCCCGCACGAATAGCCTGCGAAGCGAACATGACGGCTTTCAATCCCGAGCCGCAGACCTTGTTGATCGTGCTTGCGCCGACTGTTGGCGGGATGCCGGCCAGGATTCCCGATTGACGCGCCGGAGCCTGGCCCTGGCCTGCCTGCACGACATTGCCCATGATCACTTCTTCGATCTCGTCGGGGTTGACCTGTGCGCGTTCCACTGCGGCTTTGACAGCAACTGCCCCGAGGTGGGTTGCCGGTACACCGCCTAACGAACCCTGAAACTTTCCGATTGGCGTGCGCGCCGCGGATAGAATGACGGCTTCGGTTTCTTTAGCCATTGCTCCTCCTGTGCGAATGTATACGAATCAATTATAAAGCCAATGGGTTTTGCCATTGTTATCTTCTTGGGCCATGCTCTTCTTGCTTTGAGTATTGCTCAAATGCAATCTCAGACCGCGATATTTCCAGGTCAAGCGCAGGGTCGCAGACCCTGCTGGAGCACAACTTACTCCTCAATGTGTTTCATTGCCTCACGCCTGCTCAATGGATGGAGCCGCGTGGCTTTCACGAATTTCCTTACCGCATTCGGGTTGGTCCAGGCATATTGCCTCAGCGCCCAGCCAATGGCTTTATTGATGAAGAACTCTTTCGAGTCCAGGTTCTCGCGGATGATGTCACACAACAGTTCAAAGTCGGTTTCGTTTTTGTAGCCCAGTTGAAACAAGATCGTTGTCCGTCTCAGCCAAAAGTTATCAGATGCGCGCCATTTGGTGAGATACTTTTCGCGCATATCCGGGAAGCGGCGAAAGTGTGTTCCCAGTGTGCCGCCTGCGATACTGTCCACCGTATCCCACCAGGATTTATGGGTGAGCGCATATTCGATGATCCTTGTTGATTTTGGCAGCAATTGATTATCCAGCCTGCTCATGAGACTGACACCAAGGTATTGGAATTCGCGCTGGGGCAACGGCCACAATTCGCGAACGATCCGATCCAGGTCAGTTACAGGCGGCAATCCATGTTCGGAAAGGAATTGTCTGAATAACACTTTGAACTGCGGCGACTTGATGCCCAGGTAGTCGAACTGATCGCGCATGTATTTCTTCATCGGCGCGGCCTGAGTTGGATCAGCATGCTTTTCGAACAAAGCTTTCAAGGGGATGACGTAGGGGTGCATGAGAAACCTTCCTTTGCAGGTAATTGCGTCTCCTGTAACTTTACTCCTTTTCCAAATTCAACAATACTGATGTTTGTCACCAATTGCTGCAAAAGATTCCTGCTCTCACGGTACAGGCGTATCAATTGGATCATACGGCTGGACGAATTGAATCAGCCATTGATTATTTCCTTGATCGGTAACAGAAGAATATGGCGTGACAATGTGAATCCAGGTACGCCCCGGATGTAAAGGGATAAGATTATGGCGCGCGTCCACAAAGTGCATCGGGCGCAGGAGGCCGGTTCTCCTTTCCCATGCGCGGTTTTCTGTAGACCAAAAGATCTTGAAAGCCTGCCCATCGCGGAACAGGTAGGCGGGGCGTTTTTGTCCCAGGCTGAAATCAACTTCAAGTTGATTGTGGCGAAAGCGGATGTGCTCGGCAAGGACAACGACCACATTTTCAAACGCCAGTTGTCTTTCAGTCAACCGATCCATGGCAGGGAATAACTCTCCCGTCCCATCGGCGCGGTCTGTGTAACGCAGATATGTCTGTGAGATGGGATCATATTGCCAGCCAGATTGACTGTACGAATGATAGTAAACGTTGATTGTGTTTGCAGCCTGCCCGGCCGCGGGGACAGTATCTGAGAACAGATTGCCTGAATAGTTAACCGCCTGTCTCGGGTTCAGGCTTTCTTCAGCCAGTTCACGTAAACGCGCTACCGTCAATAACGCGCTGTTTGGAGTCGTCTTGTCCACGCCATAAACAATCTCGCACGCGTCAAGTCTCTCGCCGATATCCCACGCCGCGCTGGCATAAACGAGACAACTATTCGGGAACATATGTGCAATTTGATTATAGGTCAATCGCCCGGAACGGATCGGACCGACGTACGGCTCAGATGGAATATACCAGTTTGGCGGCGTACCTGTCACGATGGGACTTGGCAGGGGGATGGGCTCTTCGGACACGGCTTCGCCAGTCAAGCCCGCGTCCCAGAATGAGGCGGTGGCGCCTGCTTGAAAAATCGGAGTTTCTCCAGTCGACACATGCGCGTCGCTATCGCGGTCATCATTACCCACATTCGATTTGGTGAATTGATAGGATTCAGGCTTGATAAAGTGGATGATCGACTGGACATCCGGACGCTCGAATGCATAATAGCCGTTGGAATCGGTTGTCGTTTCACTCAGGACCTCGCGGCTGATCCCGTTTAACAGACGGATGCACACACCTCCAACGCCGGCCTCCCAGGCATCCTGCTGGCCGTTTTCGTTTTCATCCAGCCAGACGCGGTTGCCAACCCAATCTCCCTTTGGATGAATAATCTCTTCGCGCACTTCGCACCCGCCATTGACGTTTGGGACTGCACGCGGGTAATCACCATAAAAGACGCCCATAAAACGAGTCGTGCCTTCGCCGATAAAGAGTTCGAAGACCCACGGCGCGAAGCCGGGCCCTGCCTGTGGGCGCGCAGTGACTGGCATGTTGCTGATGGAAACCAGCACCGCGGGGTAAACGAGTAAGGATGGATCAGCCACTTCGCGCCCCGTGAGTGGATTCACACCTGAGGGAAAACCCTCAAGCTCAGGCCCGTATGTGACAGGGGAAAGGCGTGGTTGAGGAGTGTATGTTGCGGTAGGAATTGCAGTTGATGTAGATGTAGTGGTAAGGACCGGCGGTTGTGTTTCGATTGGAGGCGGTTGAACATTTTTCGCGCTCGCGCAGGCCGAGAGAAAAAAGATGAGACATGCGAAGATGATTTTGCGCGCAATAGCAGGGAGCATCCTTCTGCAAATCTCCAATCTCTAGTCTCCAGTCACTATTTACTTCGCGCCTGCCGGCTGGTGGAATTGTAACAGCCATTCACCTGTTGACATTTCAGTGACAGGCGTTTCAGGCGTGACAATCAGCACCCATGTATGTCCCGGCTTGAGTGGGAGAGGTGTGCTGTCATCGAGACTGAGGAATTGAATAGGTTTGCGGCGACCCGCTTGCAGTTCTTCGTCGCTTGCAACCGTGCTCCACCTGATCTCATACATCTTCCCGTCGCGGAATAACAGCGCATCGCCGACCCAGTCCTGTTCAAGATGAATATCCAGGTTGGTTGGCGAGATTACATCATGCTGGGCAAACAGAACGATTACATTCTCAAAATGTAACTGACGCCCTGTCAGGCGGTCAATTTCCGGGTGTAACATGCCCGCCGTTTGCGAATCTGCATCGTCCACATAGCGCCACCAGCTTTGATAGAGCGGATCGTACACCCATGCCGATTGATTGAGCCACGCAATGTAAACATGCAGTTGCGAGGCGGGTACTCCTCCTTGAGGCGGCTGTGCGCCATAGACATTGCTGGCGTAATTGATTTCCTGGTCTGCTTGCTTGCTGTCCCTCGCCAGTTGGGCCATTTCATTGATATCCAGCATATAACCGCCGCCCTGAACATCATGTGTTACAAGAGCGCATACCGGCAGGTGCACCAGCACCTCAGCGGATGCGAATGCGTAGATGAGACAAGAATCGGGGAAGAAAGCCGCGATATCCGCGTAAACCAAACGACCCGATCGGACGGGTCCAACTTTCGCTTCAGGAAATTCCGTTGGAGCCGGGATGGGCACCGCCAGCGGGATCAGGCCCGCGTCCAGGTGAAGAAGCGAGGAGGAGATATCCAGCGCAGCGCTGCGGCCTGTAGTCTGATCCGCATCACTATCCTTATCTTCATCCGAGACATCTTTCCGGGCAAATTCCATCCCCGCAGGCTTAATGAACTCAACGAAGTATGTTCCCACTTCAAGATTGAACCCATAATAGCCGTTGCTGTCTGTTGTGGTCTGTTGAAGCCAGGCGCCATTTGCATCATACAAATTGACGCAAACTCCACCGATGCCACGTTCCCAGGCTTCCTGACGACCGTTTCCATTTGAATCCAGCCAGACCCGGTTGCCCAGAATCAGCCCGGTTTGAGTAAAGATCTCCCTTCTAATCTCGCAATTGCCGGTGACTGGAACTTCAGGCGCAGGGAATTCACCGTAGAAAGCCGTCAGGAAACGCGTTGCCCCTTCAGTAATGTAAATCTCGAACACATACGGCGCGAACGATAACCCCGCTTGCGGACGCGCCGTAACAGGGAAGTGTGAGATCGAAACAAGCGCGGCCGGGAATTCGAGCATGGATGGGTCTGCAACGGGCAATCCTGTCAACGGATTGTCGACTTCGATCATAGGAGTTGGCTCAGCGACAGTTTGGGTGGCTGGTGTGGATTGCAGGGGGACAGATGATTCAGCTAACTCAGTTGTTTGAAGCTCAGGTGGATTCGTGACTATCCCAATGTTTGGGCGGCAGCTGCCCAGAAGTAAAGCTATTGCGATGATCCAGGTTGCGTAAGTCGGATTGGCAATCCAACCTACATCATGGTTTTTGAAATCCATTCTTGATGCGTTGATAGGTATCTTCCAGCAACTCGGGTAATACGCGCGAGGTTCCCAGCGTGGACATGAAATTTGTGTCACCTCTCCAGCGCGGCACAATATGAAGATGAACATGTCCCTTCACACCCGCGCCCGCTACTTCACCGATATTCGCCCCCATGTTGAAGGCTTGGGGATTGTAAACCTTGCGCAATACGGTCATACAGCGCGTTGTCAACTCCATCATTTCAGCACGGGTCACCGGATCGAGTTCTTCTAGGCCGGCTTTGTGCTCGAACGGGACGACCATCAAGTGCCCGCTCGTGTAGGGATAGCGGTTCAGGATCACATAGGCGCGTTCACCACGATGCGCGATGAGATTCTCTGCGCTGTCCTGGTTGGCTTGCGCAATACAAAATATACACCTGTCTTCTTTGTTAGTACTTTCGATGTATTCCATACGCCACGGTGACCAGAGGTGATTCATGGGATGGTTGAATTTTAGCAGAGAAATAGGCTGGGCGGACTGCCAATTTGTACCAGCTCTGTTGACATTCTTCCATAAATTCGAGTATCCTCCTGTCAATGCAACCCACCCTATTCTCCACGCAGCAATGGACAGTCTCGCGGCTGACGTTCTACATCCGCAAACTCCTTGAAGAGAATGAATCGCTTCAGGATGTCTGGGTGCAGGGGGAAATCTCGAATCTGTCGCGCCCTGCTTCGGGTCATGTTTATTTCACCCTGAAGGATTCAGCTGCAGCCCTCAAGTGCGTGATATGGAAGACGAGTGCAGCTCGTTTAGGAGTCGCACTTCAGGATGGCATGGAGGTGGAGGTGCACGGCAGGATCGGCATCTACGAAGTCAGCGGGCAATATCAACTCTATGCCGATCAAGTCAGGCCTCTGGGAGAAGGCGCGTTATATCAGGAGTTTCTGCGCCTTAAGTCCATGCTCGAGGCCGAGGGTCTGTTTGCTCCCGAACGCAAGCGTCCTATTCCGGTGTTTCCGCAAAGGATCGGCATCGTCACTTCTGCGACTGGCGCGGCGCTGCACGACATGCTCAATACATTGCGACGTCGTCTGCCGCTGGTTGAGATCATTCTTGCGCCATCCCCAGTGCAGGGAATTGAAGCTCCTCCTGCTCTTGTGAACGCGATTCAATCCCTCGTTCTCCAATCTCCAGATGTAATCCTCCTCGCGCGCGGCGGTGGTTCAATGGAAGACCTTTGGGCATTCAACGATGAACGCGTTGTGCGCGCGGTTGCCATGTCTGAGGTGCCTGTCATCTGCGGAGTCGGTCACGAAACGGATTTCACCCTGTGTGATTTCGCCGCCGACTTGCGCGCACCCACTCCCACGGCCGCGGCGGAACTTGCCACACAGATCACCCTGTTGGATTTGAGTGCTGAATTACAAAGTTATCGAAACCGCCTCACCTCCTCAACCCTCAGCCTGCTCACCGAACACAAGACTGTTCTCTCCTCCCTGATTTCCGAGCTTCGATATGCCTCCCCTCAACGCGGAATACAGTCCGAGCGTCAACGCGTGGACGAGCTGGCGCGCCGCGCGCATTCTTCGCTCGCCTACCGCGTTCAATTACAATCCACGCATGTAAATGGACTGCAGAAAAGACTCGCGGCGTTGAGTCCACTGGCTGTCCTTGCGCGCGGCTATGCCGTGGTGACGCGAAAAGACGATGGCAGTGTTGTATCACGTGTTGCACAGGCGAGCGGAACGATGAACGTCCGTGTGAGCGATGGAGAGTTTAAAGTTAAAAAATCATAACCATGCAACATGTCATTCTGAGCGAAGAATCTCTTTCATTATGTAGGAGCCTTTATGCCAAAACCATCTTCCAATAAAACAGAAAAGCCTATTGACGAATTAACCTACGAAGAAGCCCTTTCGGAATTGGAAGGCATTGTCTCTGCGTTGGAGGGGGAGGCTTCGCGGAACAAACTGGAAGATTCGATCAAATTGTTTGAACGCGGGCAGGCTCTGGCTGAGCGTTGCAGCGCATTGCTCGAAGCCGCGGAGCTCAAAGTGAAGCAGGTCGCCGGTGATGTCCTGATTCCCTTTGAGGAAGAGTCCGAATGAATCTTTTTGCGTTGTTTGAGAACAAGGCGCTGATTGCGGGTCTGACGGCGTGGGGACTGGCCCAGGTTGTCAAGATACCGCTCGATTATCTGCGAACGCGCCGCTGGAACTGGGCATTGCTCTTTACAACAGGCGGCATGCCCAGCTCACATTCATCGTTGATGACCGCCACTACTCTTGCAATTGGACTGTATTATGGGTTGGATAATCCGCTCTTTGCGCTGGGCGTCGCGATCACAATGATCGTTGTGTACGATGCCGCGGGTGTCCGCATGCAGGCCGGCATCCATGCCCGGCGCATCAATGTGCTTTTCGATGAACTCTTGCACGGCCATCCGATCAATCAAAAGGATTTACGGGAAGTGATTGGCCACACGCCGTTGGAAGTGGTGGGAGGCATCTTATTTGGTCTGGTCATTGCAACCATGCAATGGATGTTCTGGAAATAGATGAAAATAAAAATGTACTCTTTTCTGGTAACGATTGCTTTATTATTATCTGCTTGCGGATCATCTGACCCACAATCGTCAACTGAAAATTTATCTACCCCGACCTCGCAAGAGGTTCTGAAAACCGAGACAGCAGACGCGCTGCTTATTTGGGAAAGCGCTGATTCGCCTTGTGAAACGGCGGCAATTACGCTTGAGAGTCTTTCCTATGGGAAATGTGGAGACCCATTAACCGATGTGCCCGCGCAAACCACAAACCATTCAGCGCGTCTCTCGGAACTGTCGGGCCGCTATGCTTCATTCTCAGCTGAAACGCCTGCCGGGAATCTGATTTTCAAAGGCGCCGGGAATCTCGTTCCCACGGATGCCGAAAAACGCGCCATTGCAGAGTGGGCGAAACTGATGTTCCAAGTCGCTCAGGCAGGACGAACAGGTGCCTCGTGGGGAATGGCATTTGCGTGGCATCGCGAGGGAGGCGTGGGTGGTTTCTGTGATGATGTGGTGGTTTATCTGACAGGCTGGGTGAGGGCATCCGATTGCAAGAGCTATGACGTGCAAGGCTATCTTACGGCATCGCAACTTGATCAACTTTATGCCTGGGGGGATGGCTGGACCACCATTGACTACACTCAAACCTATCCTGCTTCCACGGATGGACTGAAAATGACACTGGCGCTTGCCGGAAACGGTCAGAATCAGGCTGAGGATGAGATGATCGGGGATATATTCGAATTCGCCGCCACGTTATACACCGAACTGGGTTATGCCTCGGAGGCTGGAGCCGATGTCGACGAAGCGCAACAGGTTTTGCAGGATTACCTAATGGCCCTGAATTCAGGCGATTACATTCTGGCTGCGAAACTTTACGGTGGCGACATCAGTTTATTGCAATCCTGGAATCCTGATATGGGGGATGATCTCCCCGCCCTGCTTGAACGTGCCTGTACACAAAATGGTCTGCGATGCCTTGTCCCCCGTTTGATCACCTATCGCGCCCCGGATTCCGATGGTGGTTATCATTTCTATGTCGAGTTCAACAATGATGACCACACGTTATTCCAACAGGGACCGTGCTGCGGCGAGACCAGCGGTGCTCCTGTGAGTATGTTTCCATTTCTTGTTGAAAAAAGCGCGAGCGGTCTGGTGGTCACGGATTTGCCGCCCTATGTACCGTAATCATGGTTTGACTCTCCTGGCGACAAAGCGGATTGCACTTTGAATTTCGGGGACTCTCAGAACAGTGATCGCGAAGCCATAGATGACTGCGCCTAACGCAACTCCGCCCGGCACGACGACCCAGCGTGACAGGCTCCCAGTAGACTGGATCCAAAACCATAAGCCGGTTCCCATTCCCAGAGCTGCGAACCCGCTGGCGATGAAGCCGCGCGCAATATAGCTTCCTTCAATCCCATTCAATCTTCGCCGCATGAAGATGAACAAGGCAGTCGCTTCGAGGGCGGTTGCCAGTGAGTTCGCCAAAGCAAGTCCGCCGTGGGGCATCCAGCCGATCTGACTGAATAATCTCGCGAACATGAAACTGAAGACCACGTTCAATCCCATCGCAATGCTGCCGATCATGACAGGAGTCTTTGTATCGTGCTGTGCGTAGAACGCGCGCGTCAATACTTCCATGACCGAGTGGCCGACCAATCCCGCCGCGTACCATAGCAACGCCCACGCGACAAGTTGTACAGCATGTCCATCGAATTCACCGCGCTGGTAAAGCAGAGAAATCAGGGGTTCGCGCAACAATATCAATCCAACACTGGCAGGTAATGCCAAAAGAATCACCCCTCGCAGACTCGCCGCGAGCGAGGCGCGCATTTCATCGATTTTGCCGAGCGCATGCTGCGCGGAAAAAGTCGGCATGGCCGCGATCGCCACGGATTGCGCGATGGCAGCTTGCGCCATGAGCATGAGCGAGAAACCATAGGTGATACTTGCAACACTTCCCTCCCGCATTTGGGAAGCCAGGCTGGTGTTGACCCAGAAGTTAAGTTGCACAACAGCCACGCCCAGCAGGCGCGGCCCCATGAGGAGGATCACTTTTTTGACATCCGGATTTTCAAATCCAAATGTAAGACTATATGTTCCTTTTTGTCTGATGAGAGTTGGGATTTGAACAAGCAAATATGCAAGCGCTCCGATTACCACACCCCATGCCAAGCCATATATTCCCATACGAGGCGAAAGGAGGACCGCGCCAAAGATGATGCCAAGCTGATACAGGGCAGGCGTCAACGCGGGGATGAGAAAGACCTGATGCGCGTTGAGAACGCCCGCGATCAATCCGCCGAGACCAAACAGCACAGCAGAGATCAGTTGAATGCGAAGCAACGAAACGGTCAGTGCGAAGATTTCGGGCTTTTCAGAAAAGCCTGGGGCCAGCGCGTAGCGAACAACCTGTGGTGCGAAAACCGCCAGTAAAACGGCGAGCAGGCTCAGGGTCAGTGTGACCTCGTTCGCGAGCGCAGAGGCGAGCCTCCAGGCGGAATCCTTCTCAGCACGGGCCAGTAATCCCGTGAATGTCGGTATAAAGGCGGATCCGAGCGCGCCTCCCGCGATCAGCAGAAAGAGGGTCTCAGAGACACGGTTGGCCGCCGTGAATGCATCGAGTTCGGGCGAGGCACCGAATGTGCCTGCAACAAGGATGCTGCGCGCCAGACCGGCGAGTTGCCCGAAAAGCAGGGCGAACATTACAGTCCCGGCGGCGCGTGCAATTTGACGGTTCGCGTTGGAAGTTATCACGGTGGAGGATTATAATCGTGAAAACTTTGTGAGGAGAGCGAATGAGCACGGTTGCCCAGCATGGCTATTTATTGATTGCTGATATTTCAGGATATACCTCTTTTGTCGCCGGAACAGAGTTGGAACATTCCCATGAAATTCTCGCGGATCTGCTTGGCACGATTTGTGAAAAGATCGAATCCATTTTGACCCTTCACAAACTGGAAGGCGATGCGGTTTTCGCATATGTCCCGGAGTCAAAAATCACACGCGGCGAGACCATTCTCGAATTGATCGAATCCACCTATGTGGCTTTTCGTGATCGACAGACTTCGATCAAGCGCGCAACGACTTGCACGTGCAATGCCTGCCGTAACATCCCCTCTCTCGACCTTAAATTCATCGCCCATCATGGCGATTACATTATTCAACAGGTTCGTGACATCCGTGAAATGGTCGGTTCGGATGTCAACCTCATCCACCGGCTTCTTAAAAATCACGTGGCCGAAGCCACAGGCTGGCGGGCCTACGTGATGTTCACCGAAAGATCCCTTGACCATCTGAAGCTGAATCTCGATAACACGCATATCCAGATGGAGGAATATGAACATCTTGGAAAAGTAAAAACATACAGTATGGATTTGCACCGGCGATTCAAGGAAATCACAGATGAGCGCCGAATCGTGCTGGAAGAGAAGGATGCAGACATCGTCTTCGACATTGATTTTTCCACGCCTCAGCATGTAACATGGGAATGGATCCAGGATCCCATCAAGCGCAATCTATGGTCAGGTGACGTCCACTGGTATGCAGGCGACCGGCCCAAAGGGCGCGCCGGCAAAGGCGCGAGCAACCACTGCGCACATGGAAAATCCCTTAGCACCGAAGTAACTGTGGACTGGCATCCGTTCGAATATTCGACGGTTGATTCGTTCGAAAATGGGAAGAAGATGTTTACAGAGACGTTTCGCTTTGAGCCATTGCCAAACGGCGGGACGCGTCTGCGTGACATTATGCAAATGCACGTACCTCTGCCGCGTTTCATCCGGCGCACCATGGCGCGGATGATTATGGTGCATCAATATAAGTATGACCAGTTGCTGCAAAAAGCTGCTCAACTTGCGGCGGAAGAATATAACCGCAATAAGACTTAACCGATCTGAGGGATTTCATGAAGCCACGTCAGGATTCTTACATGGTGTCACTCGCAGTTGTTCTGCTGGCTGCCTGTGGGAATGTCCCACAAACACCAACAGTTGAAATCACACAAAGGGCAACCCCCGGAACTCATTTCACGCCCATTGAACTGCAATCGGGTTATGGCGTGCGCGGGGCATGGTACGGGTTGTATTTTACGGATCCGGCCAGCCCGCTTTCTCCTCAAGCCACGGGCGGCCTGGATGGTCTGCTTGTGGAGGCAATCGACGCGGCGCGTTTGAGCATTGACGTTGCTGCCTATAGCCTGAGTTTGAACAGTGTTCGGAATGCCCTTTTGCGCGCGCACGAACGCGGGGCGACCGTCCGCGTTGTGATGGAAACAGGCAATATGGATCGCTCAGACCCCCAAATCTTGATCGAAGCTGGCATTCCCATAGTAGGAGACAATCGCGACGGATTAATGCATAACAAGTTCATGGTGATCGATAGATCTGAAGTATGGCTTGGTTCCATGAACTTCACCGATTCAGGAACTTATGAAGATAACAACAATCTGATGCGCATTTCTTCTGTCGAAATGGCTGAAAATTTCACCACGGAGTTTGAGGAGATGTTCATTGAGCATGCCTTCGGCGAAACTGTGATCCCGGAGACGCCGAATCCCATTGTGACGATGGGTGAGACTCGCATCCTTGTCTTCTTTTCACCGGATGATGGCGTGCTCAACGCGCTTGTCCCTTTGTTGAACAGCGCGGAGCAAAGTATTCACTTCCTGGCCTTTTCGTTTACCGCAAACGAGTTGGGCGACATCGTCCGCGCAAAGGCTGAGGCGGGGTTGACCGTTGCAGGCGTGATGGACGAAGGACAGATTTCATCGAATCAGGGCACAGAGTTCGATCCGTTCCAGCAGGCGGAGTTGGATGTGCTGATCGACGGCATCGACGGGCAGATGCATCACAAGGTTTTTGTGATTGATGAAAAGATCGTCGCGCTTGGTTCTTATAATTTTTCCAGGAGCGCTGAGGAAAGAAATGATGAAAACCTCCTGATTATCTATGATGCCGATATTGCAGAACAGTTCATGGAAGAATTCCAACGTGTCTGGGGGCAGGCACACGAATAGAGAGTCGGCCATTTGACGAGTACCTTGAAACTACTTGTAGTCTTTGCTCATCCCGATGATGAATCGCTGGGGATGGGTGGCACCCTCGCGAAATACTCCGCAGAAGGGATTGAGACATACTGCGTCTGCGCTTCACGCGGGGAGAGAGGTTGGTTCGGTTCAGAGGAGCAGAATCCCGGCCTGGAGCGACTCGGCCAGCTCCGCACCAGGGAGCTGGAGAATGCCGTAACAGAACTTGGCATGAAGGGACTCTACTTCCTCGATTATCTGGATGGCGACG
>Ga0209619_10001928_pt1 | contig 15051 bp, 15 predicted proteins | sample Rifsed16ft3_FD_184011 | JGI IMG/M metagenome (GOLD analysis project Ga0209619, IMG submission 184011) | Soil microbial communities from Rifle, Colorado, USA - sediment 16ft 3 (version 2) | ecosystem: Environmental > Terrestrial > Deep subsurface > Rock core/Sediment | place: Rifle, Colorado... | reverse complement strand
CTCGAGGCCGGCGCCAGCTCCAGCGGGAAGCTCGAGAGGATCTCGGGACCGTGGCGCCGAAGGACGAGGCCGACCTCCCAGCGGATGCCGCCCCAGTCCGCGCCGTAGGCGCCCGGTTCCAGGCAGATGACCATGCCCTCCTGGAGCGGCCGCTCCTCGTACGGCACGATGCGCGGCTCGTCGTGGAACGTCGTGCCGACCCCGTGGCCCGAGTGGTGCGGATATTCGTGGGCCGAGCGGCGCATCTCCACCCGAAGGAACCGGTCGAGGTCCGCGGCCGGCACTCCGGGACGGACCTGCTCGATGCCGCGCTCGAGCGCGGCGCGGACGAGCGCGCTCACGCGGAGCTGCTCGCTCGTCGGGGCTCCGACGCACGTGGCGCTGCATGTGTCGGCCCAGTAGCCCGCGACCCGCGGGGCCAGGTCGGCCATCACGAGGTCGCCCGCCTGGACCATGCGGGTTCCCGGACTCCCGCCCGTCTCGGCGGCGCGTGGCCCGGCCAGCAGGTCCGCGTGCAGGGCCATGCGTTCGCCTGCCTCCCGCTCCCCGCGTGCCTTGACGGCCGAGTACAGCTCGACTTCGGTGATGCCGGCGCGGGCCAGGCGCCGGACCTCGTCGTGCATCGCGTCCGCGACGGCGAAGGCGCGGCGCAGGCGCTCGATCTCGGCCTCGTCCTTGACAGCGCGCGCCCAGGCCAGGTCCGTGGTGACGTCGACCCGCCGCAGCGACGGGAAGCGCGTGGCTACGTCTTCGGCCAGGGCGATCGGCAGGCTGTCCGGCTCGACCCCGAGGTTCCCGCCGGCGCGGGGCAGGTGGGCGCCGAGCTCCTCCAGGACGACCGCGCCAAGCCTGCGCCGGTGCTCGAACGGGGTCTCGTAGGTGTAGCCGCCGTAGGTCCGCAGGCCCGGCAGGAGGTTCGCGACCCGCGCGCTGTCGTGCTCCTGGGCCGGCACGATCAGCACCGCGTCGTCCGGCCAGAGGAGGGCCACCGCGTCGAGCCAGGCGAAGGGACTCTGGCCGCGCTCGATCAGCGGGGCGTACCCGGACACGGCCGTGACGTCGCCGGCGTGCGTCAGCAGGAGACCATCGAGGGGCTCGTGCCCTGCGTCTCGCGCTACGGCGTCGAAGATCCGGCGCCAGCGCTCCCGGTCGTGGGCGGAGGCTGCGGGAGGCCCGCTCATGCGGGATAGTCTAGGAGCCGGGCAGGCGGGACGACCGAGCCAGCGGGACAGGAGGGCAGGAGGATGGGGCGGCGCTCGAAGGCCGGCGACGTCCCGTTCGCCCGTTCGGCGGCGCTGTACGAACGGGCCCGCGGTGTCATCGCGGGCGGGGTCACCTCCGCCGTGCGGGCCGGCGCGCGTCCGCATCCGCTCTACTTCGAGCGCGGGCGCGGGCCGTACCTGTGGGACGTCGATGGCAACCGGTACGTCGACTTCGTGCTCGGCTACGGGCCGCTCATCCTGGGGCACGCCCCGCCGGTGCTGCGTCGAGCGCTCTCCCGACAGGCGGGGCGAGGGCTCACGTTCGGGTCGCAGCACCGCCTCGAGGTCGAGGTCGCGGCGATCCTCGCCTCCGTGGTGCCGGGCGCAGAGCGGACCATCCTCTCGACCACGGGCACGGAGGCGGCGATGGTCGCCGTGCGCGTCGCTCGCGCGCTCACCGGGCGGCGGCTCATCCTCAAGTTCGAGGGCCACTACCACGGCTGGTCCGACGCCCTTTTCGTGGCCACGGCATTCGACCCGGCGCGCTCGGGACCGGCCGACCGCCCGGCGGCAGTGCCGGGGACCGAGGGCCTCGCTCGCGGGGCGATCGACGACGTGATCGTCGCGACGTGGAACGACCTGCCGAGAGTGCGCGCGCTCTTCGCCGAGCGCGGGCCGGAGATCGCGGCGGTCATCGCCGAGCCCCTCCTCGTCAACGGGGGCGTCATCCCCCCGGAACCCGGGTTCCTCGAGGCGCTCCGCCAGCTGACCCGGGCGCGCGGCGCCGTGCTCATCTTCGACGAGGTGATCACGGGGTTCCGGCTTGCCCTCGGCGGTGCACAGCAGTACTACGGCGTGACGGCCGACCTGGCAGTGTTCGCCAAGGCGATGGCCGGCGGGGTGTCGATGAGCGCGGTGACCGGCTCGCGCGAGGTGCTCGACCCGGTGGCCGCGGGACGGCCGGCCCATCTCGGGACGTTCAACGGGAACCCGCTCGCCGCCGCCGCGGCCGTGGCGACGTTGCGCCACCTGGCCGAAGGGGCGGAGCAGATCTACCCCCGCCTGCACGCCCTCGGCGAGCGCCTGGCTGACGGCCTCCGCTCGGCCGCTCCGGCGCTCACGGTCCGCCAGGTCGGCCCGATCGTCAACACGGCCATCGGGGAGCCGGCCATCGTCCGGAACGTGCGCGATCGTGCGTCGGCCGATGTCGCCGCCCATGCGCGATTCGTCGAGGCGCTCCTCCGCCACGGCGTGCACACCACGCCGCGGGGCCTGTGGTACCTCTCCACGGCTCACGGCGAGGAGGAGGTCGATCTGGCCGTCGCCGCGGCGCGGGCAGCCATCGCAGAGGGCACCTGATCACGCGGCCAGCGAAGGGGGACCTGATCGCGGCCGGCCAGCGAAGAGGGACCTGATCGCGGCCGCGGTGCGGCGCTAGCATGGCGCCGATGGAGGCTCCCGGAGGCGCCACGGTCAGCGACGACTGGTCGTACCGTGGCTTCCCGGCGCTCGTCCTTGAGAACTCCCGCCTGCGCGTGACCGTCCTCCCGGGCCACGGCGCCAAGGTCCTCGAGTTCAGCTCCAAGCGGGCGGGTCGGGACCTCCTCTACCACCACCCGCGCTTCGACGTCCGGCCGCCTGTCTTCGGCGCCAACGCGGACGACTGGTGGATCGGTGGCATCGACGAGATCGCCCCGACCGGCCATCCCTGCGTGATCGACGGGGAGCAACTGCCCTTCCTTGGGGAGTTCTGGTCGCAGCCCTGGCGCCACACCATCGACGATCGCGGGCCGGACCGGGCAGTCGTGCACCTGTGGGCGCAGGGCGTCATCACCCCGCTGCGCATCGACCGCTGGCTGGAGCTGTCGCCCGACTCGCCGGTGCTGACCGCGCGCCACCGGCTGAGCAACGTCGGGACGGAGCCGTTCGACTTCATGTGGGGCATCCACCCCGGGATCGCCGTCTGGCCGGGGAGCCGCATCGACGTCCCGGCCCGGCGGGGCGTCTACGCCGAGGGGCACGCCAGCCTCGGCGTCGACGCGGGCACGACGTTCGACTGGCCACAGCTGCCCGCTCAGGGCGGCCCCATCGACCTCGGCGTCGCCCGTTCTCCGGTGCCGCCGACCTGGGAGCTCGTCTACGCGACCGAGCTGGATGAGGGCTGGCTGGCGGTCACCGATCCGGACGGCGGCAGCGGGATCGCCATCGCGTTCGACCCGGCCATCCTCCCGGTCGTCTGGCAGTGGGGCGTGTGGGGCGGCTGGCGGGGCCTCTACACATTGGCCGTGGAGCCGTGGACGGCCTGGCCGGCCCGGCTCGATCAGGTCATCGAGGCCGGTCGTCAGCGGACGATCGAGCCCGGCGCCACGCTCGAGACCGAGCTGCGCTACGTGGCCTACGAGGGCCTGACATCCGTGACGTCGGTGGACCGGTCCGGCCGCGTGTCCGGCCGAGCGAAGGAGTGACCATGGGCAGGCTGGACGACAAGGTCGCGATCGTGACCGGGGCGGCGCGCGGCATCGGCAAGGCGATCGCGGCTCGCTTCGCGGCCGAGGGCGCGGTCGTGGTCGGCGTCGACGTGCTGGCCGAGCGCGGGCACGAGACGTTCACCGGGCTGGCGCGCGGCGGCGCGCGCGTCGATTTCCTGGTCGGCGACGTGACCGACGAGGCGCGGGTGGCGGAGATCGTGGCCGAGGTCGAGCGCGACCGCGGGCGCATCGACGTGCTCGTCAACAACGCGGCTATCCAGGTCGAAGGCCGGCTGCACGAGCAGACCGTGGAGGCGTTCCACCGGGTCGTCGACGTGAACCTCCTGGGAACGTTCCTCTTCTCGCGAGCCGTGCTGCCGGCGATGCTCCGCCAGCGCTCCGGCGTGATCATCAACCTCTCGTCCGTCCTCGGGCTGGTCGGCGACCCGGTCCTCCCCGTGTACTCCGCCACCAAGGCGGGGATCCTCGGTCTGACCCGTTCCGTGGCCGTGGCCTACGCCCGGGACGGGATCCGCTGCGTGGCCATCTGCCCCGGCGACATCGACACCGAGCTCAACGACCAGTACTTCAACTCCCAGCCGGACCCCGTCGCTTTCCGCGCGAAGGTGGCGCGCGAGTACCCCACGAAACGCATCGGGACGACCGACGAGATCGCCGGCGTGGCCGTCTTCCTGGCGTCGGACGACGCCTCGTTCGTGAACGGCACCCACGTCCTCGCGGACGGCGGCGTGCTCTCGCGCGTGTACGAGCTCGAGACGTGACCGCCGGACTCGAGACATGAAGGTCGTCGACCTGCGCGGCACGCCCGTCACGGTGCCCGCCGAGGCGCCGTGGCGCTGGAGCATGGGCGTCGAGACGGGCACGACGCGGACGATCATCGAGCTCACGACCGACGAGGGGATCGTGGGCATCGGGGAGACGTACGGCGGCGCGGCAACGCTGCTCGCCCTCGAGACCGCCAAACCGTTCGTCCTCGGCCTCGACCCGCTCGAAACCGGCGTCCTCCAGCACCGCCTCGGCGTGTTCTCGATCGGCTACGAGACGAGCGTCCCGCCGGTCGTGCGCGCGGGCATCGAGATGGCCTGCCTGGACGCCGCGGGGAAGGCGCTCGGCCGGCCGGTCGCGTCGCTGCTGGGGGGCGCGCTGCGCGAACGCGTCGAGGTGGCGGCCTACCTCTTCTACCGCTATCCCTCAGGCGACGGCAGGGCGGCCGCGGTCGACTCTGCGGCGCGGATCGTCGAGCGGGCGCAGGAGCTCGTGGAACGGCACGGCCTGCGCGTGCTCAAGCTGAAGGGCGGCGTCTTCCCGCCCGAGGAAGAGCTCGTCGCCCTGCGTTCCCTGCGCGCGGCGTTCCCGGATGCGCCGCTGGTGTGGGATCCCAACGCAGCCTGGTCGGTGGAGACGACCATCCGGATCGGGCGCCGCCTGCTGGCCGAGGGGCTGACCCTCCAGTACCTCGAGGATCCGTGCTCCTGGCTGGAGGGCATGAGCCGGGCCCGCCGGGCCGTAGAGATCCCATTCGCCACGAACATGTGCCTCGTCAATCCGGAGCAGCTCGCCCCGGGGATCCGCCTGCGGGCCGTGGACGTGATCCTGGCCGACCTCCACTTCTGGGGCGGCTTCCGGGCCAACCAGCGATTGGCCGCCGTGTGCGAGGCGTTCCAGCTCGGCCTGGGCATGCACAGCGACCGCGAGCTGGGCGTCTCGACCGCGGCGATGGTCCACCTCGCGGCCGCGCTGCCGAACCTCGGCTACGCCATCGACAGCCACTACCACGACCAGGTCGACGACGTCATCACCGAGGCGTGGCGTTACGAGGACGGGCACTTCCGCGTCCCGCAGGGGCCCGGCCTGGGCGTGGCGCTCGACCCCGACAAGGTCGCCTTCTACCACCGCGCGTTCGAGGCGCAGCCCGAGGTCAACGAGTTCTATGACCCGTGGCGCCCCGGGTGGGTGCCCGCCCTGCCGCTGTTCTAGGGGGCGCCCGAGCGGTCAGCGAGGCCAGGTCGCGACCCGGGATCGGGACCAGCCCAACCTTCCGCTGTATCGCCTGGGCTGCTCAGCGGCGCACGAAGGACATGGCCAAGGTACGCGGGAGCGCGGCTGATCGGCTCCTCGATCGACTGGACTGCTCATTCGTCGCCGCGAACGCCACAAGGACGTCTGGCGGGGGCTCGACGAGGGCTTCGACGAGCGCCTGACGCTCGAGTGAACAGTCCACGCGATCGCGGCACCGGCAGCCGCGTGTCGACGACGCTCCCCGGACGCTCGCGTGCCGCTTTCCGGGAGCTCGCGGGCCGTTTCCCGAAGCTCGCGTGCCGTTTTCCCGAGGGTCGCGGGCCGTTTTCCCGAAGCTCGCGCGCTCGACGCCGCCTAGAGCACCTTTCCCGGGTTGAGGATGCCGAGCGGGTCGAGGGCGTCCTTGATGGCGCGCATGACGCGGACCGCCTCGGCGCCGCGCTGGAGCTCGAGGAAGGCGCGCCGCGACGAGCCGATGCCGTGCTCCGCGGTCACGGTCCCGCCGAGGGCGATGGCGGCGCGGTAGAGATCGGCGCTGGCCGCGGTCACCTTGCCGGCCGCCTCTGGGTCGCCGCGGGCGACCACGAAATTGGGGTGCAGGTTGCCGTCGCCGATGTGGCCGAAGACGCCGCAGGTGAGCTCGTGGCGGGCGGCGATCCGCTCGATCTCGCCGAGCATCTCGGTGACGCGGCTGCGCGGCACGCCGACGTCCTCCATGCGCACTTCCCCGAGCCGCTCGAGAGCGTGGAAGGCCATCCGCCGGGCCTGACGGAGCCAGTCGGCCTCGGTCGGGTCGGCCGAGCGAACCAGGCTCGTGGACCCGGCCGCCTGGCAGACCTGCTCGGCCGCGTCGAGCTCGGCCGCCGCAGCGGCGCCCGGGAGGTCCGACTCGATGAGGAGCATGGCAGCCGCCTCACGGTCGAGCCCGAGGTGCTGCCAGTCGTCGACCGCGGCGATGGTGAAGCGGTCCATGAGCTCGAGCGTGCACGGCTGGACGCCCCGCGTGACCAGCCCGGAGACCGCGTTCCCGGCCGCCGCGACCGAGCCGAAGAAGGCCAGAAGGGTCGACTTGGGCGGCGGCGCCGGGCGCAGGCGGAGGGTCGCCTCGGTGATGAGGCCGAGCGTCCCCTGCGACCCGACGAAGAGGCGGGTCAGGTCGTAGCCGGCGACGTCCTTGACGGTCTTGCCGCCCGTGCGCATGAGCGAGCCGTCGGCCAGGACGACCTCGAGGCCGAGCACCGAGTCACGGGTCACGCCGTACTTCACGCAGCACAGCCCGCCCGCGTTCGTGCCCAGGTTGCCGCCGATGGTGCAGGTCTCGTAGCTCGCCGGGTCGGGCGGGTAGAAGAGGCCTTCCGCGTCGACGGCGGCCTTGAGCGCGGCGTTGACGATGCCCGGCTGGGTGACCACGGCGAGGTTGTCACGGTCGATCTCGACGATGCGATCCATCCGCGCGAACGAGACGACCAGCCCGCCGTCCACCGCGTTGGCGCCCCCGGAGAGGCCCGTCCCGGCGCCCCGTGGAACGAGCGGGACGCGGTGCTCCGCCGCGAGGCGCACGATCTCCTGGACCTCGGAGGTGGAAGTGGGGACAGCGACGGCGAGCGGCATCCCGGCGGCGAGATAGGGCGTCTCGTCCCGGCGGTGCGATTCGAGGTCGACCGGGTCGTCGAGCACGCGCAGCTCGGGCAGGCGAGAACGCAGCGCGTCGAGGAAGGGCACGGGAGTAGTCTAGGGTGAGGGACCCTGCTCACGAAGGGAGGAGGAGCGGTGGCGACGTTGCCGGCGAGAGTGCGAGCCACCGATCGGAGGGGTGTGGCCGCCGAGCCCGACCGCGGACGCGCTGGCGACGTATGCCAACGGTGCATACCCGCCGCCGCTTGCCTGGGCGATCGGTGGCCCGTGGCTGGGATTCCGTCGCCTTCGACATCTTTTCGAGCGTGAAAGTGGCTCGCACGATGCACCGTTCGAATATCGGGATCTCCGGCACGCCCCCGCATGGCACGCCCCCGAGAGGACAGCCGGCCCAGTCGGCGGCCGCCCACGACCTATCGGGCTCCTCCGAGCTGTACGAGCGGGCACGGCGGGTCATCCCCGGCGGGGTGACCTCGATCTCGCGGGCCGGGGGACTGCCTCACCCGGTGTACTTCGAGCGGGGGGAGGGGCCGTACCTGTGGGACGTCGACGGCAACCGCTACGTCGACTTCGTGCTCGGCTACGGGCCGCTCATCTTCGGCCACGCCCCGGAGCTGATCGCCCAGGCCGTCACCCGCCAGGTCGCCCGGGGCACCATGTTCGGGGCGCAGCACCGCCTGGAGGTCGAGGCCGCCGAACGGATCGCTTCGGTCGTGCCGGGCGCCGAGCAGGTGATCCTCTCGGGCTCGGGCACCGAGGCGGCGATGATCGCCCTCCGGGTGGCGCGGGCGGTCACCGGCCGCCCGCTGATCCTCAAGTTCGAGGGCCACTACCACGGCTGGTCGGACAGCGCCTTCGTGAGCGTCGCCTACCGCGGTGCCTCCGCCGGGACCGCCGAGCGCCCGACCAGCGTCTCAGGGACCGCGGGCCTGCCCGAGGGCGCCACCGCCGGTGTGCTCGTCGCCCCGTGGAACGACGTCGCGACCCTCCGTGCCCTCTTCGCGGAGCACGGGAAGCGTATCGCCGCGGTCATCGCCGAGCCGCTCATGGTGAACGGCGGCGTCATCCCGCCCGTGCCCGGCTTCCTCGAGGAGCTGCGTCGCATCGCCAGCGAGCACGGCAGCCTGCTCATCTTCGATGAGATCATCACCGGCTTCCGCCTCGCCCTCGGCGGTGCGCAGGAGCACTACGGCGTGCGGGCCGACCTGGCCGTCTTCGCCAAGGCGATCGCGGGCGGCGTGGCCATGAGCGCGGTGACCGGGCCACGCGCGATCCTCGAGGCGGTGGGCGAGGGGAGACCCGCGCACCACGGGACGTTCAACGGCAATCCCCTGGCCTGCGCGGCCGCGATCGCCACGATCGGCTACCTGGCCGAGCATCGAGCCACGGTCTACCCGCACCTCCACGGCCTCATGGCCCGCCTGGCCGACGGGCTCCGCCGGGCCGCGCCGGGCCTGACGGTCCGTCATTCGGGGCCCGTGCTCCACACGTCGATCGGCGAGCCGGCCGACGCACGGAACGCACGCGACCGCGCCTCGGGCGACCCGGCCGCCCATGCCCGCTTCGTCCAGGGCCTGCTGGCGGGCGGCGTCCACACCGCCCCGCGCGGGCTGTGGTACGTGTCGACGGCGCACGCCGAGGAGCACGTCGACCTGGCCATCGTTGCCGCCGGCGAGGCGATGGCCGCACTCGGCTGATCGCCTGACGATGACCGACCCGGTCGAACCGGCCGAGGCGCCCCAGAGCACGGCAGAGCCCGCACCCCCCGAGGGCCCGGCAGGTCCGGGAGAGCTCGCCACGGCCTCGGCCGAGCTGGCACCTGCCGCCGAGTCGGCGGCACCCCCCGCCCCGGCATCACCGCCGTCGGTGGCCGCCATCGTCCGTTCGGCGCTCGATGCCCTCGTCGCGGCCGGATCGGAGCTGCGCGTCCTGTCGAGCGCGGTCGTCCTCTTCGGGGCCGCGGTTGTCGGGGTGCCCATCGGGTCGCTGTTCCTCTATGTCGGCCTCCTGGATCGGGGGACCGTGACTGTCGAGGAATTGCCGGCCGAGATCGCGCTGGCCATTCTCGTGGCCGGGGTCGTAGGGGTCGTGGCACTCCTCATCCTGTTGGTGCAGATCCCCCTCCTGATCATCGCCGCGGTCGGCGGGCGGTTGGCCGGTCTGCCGCTCACGTTGCGCCAGTCGCTCCGACGCGCGCGGCAGGTCTTCCTGCGCGGGGTGGGAGCGACCTTCCTGGTCGGTCTCGCCACCGGGATCCCCGCCGTCCTCGCCCAAGAGCTCCTCATGGCCGTTCTCGGTCCGACTCAGCTGGCCCTGGGCCTCACCCTGCTCGCCGGTGGGGCGTTCGGCGCGCCATGGGTCTACGTGCTCCCAGGCATAGTCCTCGGCGGGGTCGATACGGGCGAGGCCATGCGCCGTTCTTGGCGCCTCGCGCGATTCCGCTGGCGCCTCGCGCTGACCATCGCACTGCTCGCGGTAGTGGGCCAGTTCATCGTCCTGGCGGCAGCAGAGGCGATGCTCGGGATCCTGGTCACGCTCGGAGGGTTCGCGGGGCAGGGCCTCGACGTCCCGCCCTCGGCCGGACCTGTCGTGGTCCTCGTGATCCTGGTCGTCGGTGGGATCGTGGGCGCCAGCATCGTCTTCGGCATCCAGCTCGTGCAGTTCGCGCCTCAGGCGAGCGGCTTCTACGCCCTGACTCACTACGCCGCCGGACTGGACGCTGCCCGCGAAGGTTCGCCGGAGCCGCTGTTCCACCGCCCGGCGCTCCTGTTCTACGGCGCGGGCGTCGTGGCCGGCCTCATCCTCCTGGCGAACGCTCTGGGTCAGCTGCCCGGCTAGGACTCGCGCCGGCCTGAGCTACTCCCAGCCGAGCTCGTGGAGGCGGCGGTCGTCGATGCCGAGGTGGTGTGCGAGCTCGTGGACGACCGTCCGAGTGACCTCGTCGGCCAGCTCGTCAGGATCGGGGAAGTCCTCCTCCAGGGGGAGGCGGAAGAGGGTGATCTTGTTGGCCACCGGCGACCAGTCGGCGGCGTACTCGACGAGCGGGACGCCCTCGTAGAGGCCGTACAGCGTGTCGTCCGGGCGGAGGCCGTTCTCGCGCAGCTGCTGGCGGGTCGGCTCGTCGTCGATGACGATGGCGACGCGCTCGAGGAGCGCGGCGAAGGGCTCGGGGATGGCCGCCAGGGCGCGCTCGACCAGGTCCTCGAACGTGGACTGGTCGCTCGCGCCTGGGCCCGGGCGGCTCGGGCGTGGACGGCGGACCCATTCGCGGCGGCGCTTCCTCAAGGCTTCCTCACGGCGCAATCGTAGGCTGGCGGGCAGGCGTGCGAGCATGAAGCCGTGCCTGATCGAGCGACACGTCTGTACCTGGCACCTCTCCGCATCGACGTGACCGTCCGCGAGGGGGTGCCTCGCCTGGTCCCGGTGGCGAGGCTCGGGCGCGCGATCGGCGGGGCGGCGCTCGCGGCGGGCGCCCCGACGCCGGCGACGGTCGGGCTCGTGCTCACTGACGACGCTGAACTGGCCGGGCTGAACCGGCGCCACATGGGCAAGCGCGGCCCGACCGACGTCCTCTCGTTCCCGTTCCTACCGCCCGAGTCGTTCCGCGGGCCGAGCGCGGCGGACCGCCCTCCCGCTCGCGATGCCCGCCGGTCGATCGGCCCGAGAGCGCAGCCTCGTGAGGCCGGCCCGTTCCGCCTGCCGCCAGGCGTGCGGATCTCGCTCGGCGACGTCGCGGTCTCGGTCGAACGGGCCATCGCCCAGGCGGCCGAAGGGCGGGGAGGCCAGGATTCACAGACGGTCTGGGATGCCCGCGACGAGCTGCTCCTGCTCGTCATCCACGGCACACTCCATGTGTGCGGCTGGGACCATGCCGAGCCCGCCGAGGCGGAGGCGATGCGCGCCCTCGAGTGGACCGTCTTCGAAAGCGTCGACGTCACCGAGAACAAGGCCCTGCTCGATTCGCTTCGCCGTTCGCGGCAGGAGGCTCGAGAAAGCCGGAAGGTCCGGTTGCGGGATCACGCGTAAGCCGGGCGCCCGCGGCCGGAGCCTGATCGTCAGAGGGCCTCGAGCTCGATCCCTTCCTCAGTCGCGGCGCGGGCCAGGTCGCGGTCGAGGGTGGCCAGGGTCGCGTCCGTGTCGATGGCCAGCTGGAGGTAGAGCGCGTCGTACACGGTCAGCCCATGCCGCGCGGCAAGATCGACGGAATCGGCTAGACCAGCCAGCCCTCGGTCGGCGACATCGACTCCGAAATCTGCGAGTAGGGAGAGATAGGCCTGCGTCTTCGCGGCGTCGACGTGGTTACCGACGAGGAGCCCGTTGGCGACTTCGGCCCAGAAGTGCCCGGGCACGAGAGTCGTTCGCTGATCCGCCTGCCACCTGTCGAAGATGCCGATGCGTCGGGCTTCGCCCTGGATGAGCGCACCGACAGCAACCGAAGCGTCGACCACCACCGGCGGGCGGTCGACCACGAACGTCACGGCTCGCTATCCCGTTCGTGGGACTCGCGAAGGACTCGCATCAACTTGGTCGTCCGCGCCTCGCGATCCTCTCGGACGATCGTGGCCGCATCCTTCTCGAAAGGTCCGTACTCACGTTGGACTCGACGGGCCAGCCGTCGCATCCGATCGAGCGCGGCGAGCTGGCGACGTTTCCTTGCCTCCGGATCGTGCTCCGCGAGGTCGGCCAGAGGCACAAGCCCGGCGATCGGCTGCCCGGCGCGCTCGATGACGATTCGCTCGCCGGCCGCCGCCTCGTCGAGGATCTGCCCGAAGCGCTTGCGCACCTCGATGGCGGAGTAGGTCTTCATCAAGCCGCCATCATAGCGTTCACATAGCGCTATGGCAACAATGATCCCACGGGGTCCTGAGCAAGTCCGATCCTCATCTCGGGTTCGGCCGGATCCCCGATGAGCTCCCCCGGGCGGGCGACGCTGTCATGGACTACGAGCGATGAGGCGGTCGGGACCGCCGACTGCTCCGCTACCTCGGGAACGACCCTCCGGCGCCGTCGGCCAACACGGTCGAGACCACCGTCCAGGCCGACAGGAGCCCCAGCAGAAGCGAGACACCGAGAACGCGCAGGCGAGACGTGATGAACGGGCGCATCGAGCCCTCCTTCCATGCCGCCCGTCCGGGGATTGCCTGGCAACGTACACTTCTCCCGTGCGTGTGTCAACTATATCTAAACATCGGACCCTCGAGAGGGGATCTCCCGGCCTGGTGCATCTCGGCCGTCGCGTTCGCCGGCTGCGCAACGCGGCAGGCCTGACCCAGGCCGAGGTGGCGGCCCCCTTCAGCCGTGCCTACGTCTCGGCCATCGAGGGCGCCAAGCTGGTCCCGTCGCTGCCGGCGCTCATCCTGATCGCCGCTGCGCTGGAGACCACGGCCAGCGATCTTCTCGACGGGGTCAACTTCCTTGCGCCTGAGCGGTACACTGCGACCGATGCGTGCTCCCCATCGAACGCGGCCCCGACCGCTCGCCGAGCTGGACCGGCCGATCGCGGAGCGGTTCGGCGTGCGGCTCAGGGCGGCCCGTCTGCGCGCCGGCCTGACCCAGGCCAGGCTGGCCGAGGGCCGCTACACGAAGGCCTACATCAGCGCCCTGGAGAAAGGCCTCAGTAAGCCGTCGGTGGCGGCCGTGTACTTCCTGGCCACCCGACTCGCGATCAGCCCCACCGAGTTGCTGGGCGCCTCCGACGATCGCTGGAGGAGCGTCGAGGCCGACCTGCGCCTGGCCGCGGGAGACTGGCAGTCCGCCGCCGACGCCTACGCGCAGCTGCTTGAAACGGAGCAGGTCCTCGCTCGCCGGGCAGGGATGCTGCGCGGCCGCGCGGAGGCCCTCAGTCGCCTGGACCGGCCGGCCGAAGCGGTCGAGTCGGCGGCGCAGGCCGCCGCGATCTTCGATGCCAACGGGTTGACGGCGGACGCGGCCCTCGCTCGCTACTGGCAGGCGTCCGGTCTGTACCGGCTCGAGAACGCCGACGAGGCCCGGTCGCTGCTCCGCCACGTCATCGACGCGATCCGGGATGGTCTGGCGGTGGAGCCGGACCTGGAGGTCCGCGCCCTCATCGCCCTGGCCATGATCGATTCGCGCGAGGGTGAGCCGTCCCGCGCCCTTACGTATCTCAACGAAGCCCGCGCGCGCGCCGACGAGCTCGACGACCGGCGCCGGGCTGCCTTCCTGGAGTCCCTCGCCATCAGCTATCGCGAGAGCGGCGACTACGAGGCGGCGGTGACCACCGCGACGCAGGCCATCGCCTACTTCCGGTCCGCCGAGGACGAGCTGGAGGTCGCCGTCCTCGACAACGAGCTGGCGCTCACCCACCTCGCCCTCGGGACCCTCGAGCGGGCCCGACACCACGCCGCCGCCGCCCACGAGCGCATGAGCCGATTCGGCGACCCCACGCGCCTGGCCAACGTCCTCGAGACCGAAGCGCAGGTCGCACTCGCCCTCGGCGACCTCGACGAGGCCGAGGAGCACGCCCGCGCGGCAATGGAGGCTGCCGGGGCATCGGGGAACGTGAAGGCGGCCGTGAGCGCGGGACTGACCAGGGCCCGCATCGCGCGGAGGCGCGGCGATCCGTCGCGCGCGGCCGAGATCCTCGACGCAGCGTTGGCCGAGGCGCGTGAGCATGGGCGCTCCTCCCAGGTCCGCGAGCTGCTGATCGAGCTGAGCGAGCTCGCAGCCGAAGGTGGCGACACCGGGCGGGCCTACCAGCTGGCTCGCGAGGCGCTCCGCTAGCGCCGACCCGCTGTGCGCCTGGGCCCGCGGAGTCAGGTCGACGGCGTCAACGCGGGCACCCAGGGTGGCTGGGGAGCCCTCCCATCAAGTAAAATGCCGAGGCGCGGTTGTTTTCTCTGGACCGCGGTGGAGTTCTGGAGGCCCTTGAGGCGTGTCCGCGTTCCGCGTGAGCTCGAGCGTGATCATGGAGGTCGGTGACCGGGCCATCGAGGTCACGAGCGGGTTCGTCTTCCGGCAGACCCGCACGATCCTGCTGAGCGACGTGGTCTCCGCCACGGTGTCGGGAAACTCCCACCGGTCGCTAGAGCTTCACCTCGCCGATGGCTCCAGCACCCGGTATCGCTTCGGAAGCGCGCGTGAAGCTGAGAAAGCTCACGCCGCGATCGCGCAGGCCCTCCAGGGGTAGCGTCGACACTGCGACGCGGGCATCTGAGCAGACGCGAGATCGGGCCCTTAGACTCGCTCAATGGCAGAAGAGCTTCGCCCCGAGCCACCGTTCGGCCTGCAGGGCGTGAATGAGAACATCTGGCACATCGCGGCGGCAGAGCGCTGGAGCGACGGTCGGCTCATCGGACACCACACTTTCTGTGGCCGCAACTACGCGGAGCCCGTTCAGCAGCACGATCTGGCCGGACTGAGCGAGGTCTGCTCGGACTGCACGGCACAGGTCGCACGGCGCCACTGACGGAGTCGGCCCCCCGGCCGCGCTGAACGTGGAGGCCGGCCTGTCACGCAGGTGCGGCCGAAGCCAGTCCCCGGCGTCCGCGCCCTGACGCCTCAAAGGAGGACGGAGGGACCGAGTGAGGCGCTGCCAGCGCTGGCCCTCTCGTTCCGCCGCCTTCACAAGGCCGTCACATCGTCGGACGCGGCTACCTAACCGTCGTGGGGGTCGGGCTCTTCAGCCGAGACGCCCAGCGGGGTCTCCACGATAAGCGCCAGCTGGGGACGAGTGGCTTGCCCCTCCG
>Ga0209619_10001918_pt1 | contig 15079 bp, 14 predicted proteins | sample Rifsed16ft3_FD_184011 | JGI IMG/M metagenome (GOLD analysis project Ga0209619, IMG submission 184011) | Soil microbial communities from Rifle, Colorado, USA - sediment 16ft 3 (version 2) | ecosystem: Environmental > Terrestrial > Deep subsurface > Rock core/Sediment | place: Rifle, Colorado... | reverse complement strand
GACCAGCATGGGGCGGCCACTGCGCATCGCCTGCGCCGTCGTGCCGACCCCGCCGGCGTGGACGATGCACCCGGCGCGGGGCATCAGACTGCCATAGGGTACGTACCAGGCGACGAAAAGATCCTTAGTCTGCCGCGATGCGTAGCTGGTCCTTTGCTCGGCGCCGACCTGAATGACGGCACGCCGGCCCACCCTCTTGGCGGCTTGGACAAAGGTCTCGATGAGCCGCCCGGGCTCCATCACCGCGGTGGAGCCGAGAGCGAGCACCAGGGGCGGATCGCCATTCTCAATGAACGCCTCCAGCTCCGGCTCCAGGCCGGACGGCCCATGGTAGAAGACGAAGCCGGTGGCGTAGTTGTTGGGCGGCCGGTCGGGCTGTTTCTGAGCGAACACCGGAGAAAAGAGCGCCAGGTTGATACCATAGGGTGCAAACCCCCGAGGCTTCCGAGAGCTGTTAGAGAGAGATGTTTTTCAAGAGTCTTCACTTCCCAAGGTGTGTCGCCGGGTGCTTTGTCGTCTCATCTTAGGCAGGGAGAGAAAGCGTGGCACTTGCCACTGCATTGCTTTGCACTACAATAAAGCTCATGAGCAGCCCAATGGACTCCCAATTGACGGTGCGGGTACCTGCAAAACTGCGCCGAGCGCTGGACCAAGCGTCGAAGACGATGCGTCGGAAGAACGGTGAGATCGTCCGTATCGCCCTCAGTCAGTTTCTAGGAGTGATGCCCGAAATCACCGAGAAGCCCATAGAGCGGGTGCGGGGCCTCATCGGATCTCTAGAATCCGGAATCCCCGACCTTGCCGAGCAACAGAGGGCCTACATAATCGAGTCCCTCAAAGATGGCCGCTGAGCTTCTGCTGGATACCGGAGCACTCGTATCCCTCTTGGATCGGAGCCAAACACACCATCGGCAATTCGTCGACTTTTTCGAGAATTGGAGCGGACGGCTGGTTAGCACCGAGGCCGTCCTCACCGAGGCGAGCCATTTACTCGGTCGAATCCGTGGCGCCCAGGCGACGTGTCTCGATTTTTTCCTCGCGGGCGGCGCCGTGCGGGTTCCGTCGACTCTGGTTTCGCTGAGGCGCGCCCGAGAATTGATCGCAACCTAACAAGACTTGCCCCTGGACTATGCCGACGCCACTCTAGTCGTCCTCGCCGAGGAGTTAGGGACGAATGTGGTTTTCAGTACGGATCGACGAGACTTCGAGATCTACCGCATCAGGGGCCGGAAACGCTTCCACATCGTGCCCGCCCTGTGAACCGCTAGGGGGCCGCGCCGTTTCCGTCTCGGCGGAGAGGCACTTCGAGGACGGTCCCTTCAGTTCGTGGCGGGCTCGGGCGAAGGCGGAGGCATCACGACGCAGAGGATCTGCGCCACGTGCGGCACCTAGTTTCGATCCCCCAAGCCGTGCTCTTGCCGGCAGACCTTACAGTAGGTCGGCGGCTGGATGTTGTCCACATTGTGGCGCACCGGCTGGAGTGTCTGGAGATAAGCGAAGATCGCCTTCAGATCCTCGTCGGTCATGCCCCTGAAGTATCCCCACAGCATGATCGGATTGAGCTGTCTTCCGCCGGGATTACCGGTCCGCATGACCTGGAGAAAGAGGTCTTCATTGTAATGTGGGATGCCAGAAGGGTCCGGCGTCAGATTCGCGCTGTGCACCCTACCCCAGCGGCCGACCAGAGGCCTGCCGCCGGCGAAATCCATGCCGGGGATGTACTCTCCCTTCTCGTCGATCGGAGTATGGCAGTCGCGACAAACCGCCAAGGCGACCAGATACTCGCCCCGCTGCACCGGGTCCGACAGATCCGGTGCGGGAGGGAGCGGTGCGGTGGTGAGCGGTCGAACCATGTCCTGAAAAGGTGGCGGCGCAGGAGTCGGGGGGACTTCCTTGTGAACGGCGGGAATCGAACGAAGGTAGGCCACCAGAGAGGCGAGATCCGGATCGGTGATCGACCGGTAGAATGGCCATGGCATGCCAAAGAGAACGCGGTCGTCATAGCCGATGCCGTGTCGGATCGCGCGTTCGATCTGCTCGTCGGTCCACGTCCCGGCGCCCGTCTCCTCATCCGGGGTGATGTTGGGGACGTTGATGGGATAAGGAATGACTTCGTCCGGGAACGGCCCGCCCGATCCCTCCGTGCCGGCGACCACCGCCAGGGTCGGCGAATCGTAGTCGATCTCACCGTGACAGGCAAAACAGATCATCACGTTCTTGGCCAGGTACTCGCCTCTCTCCAGACTTATTGGGGCAGCCTCCGCCACCGGCGGCTCTTCTTCGGGCTCCACAGACGGCGCCTCGCCGGGAGCGCAACCCAAAGCCGCGCCGAGAAAGAGCGCCAAGCCCACCAAGGCCAACTTTCTTACCGTCTCGTCCATCCAATGCCTCCTTGACCGCGGAGATATAGCAAAGACCACAGTAGAAGTCCATAGGAGAGACGGAACTAGCGGTAGACGCGTGGTCGCGGCTAGCTAGGAGACCCGCCAGGCTCTGGTCGCAGCCGAATGGAAAGTAGGGCCGCGACGGTGACAATGGCGCTGGCGCCGTAGAAGGGCGCGGCCGGGCCAAAGTGCTGGAAGGCCGCACCTGCCCAGAGAGGCCCCAGGATCCGGGAAACACCTCCGAAGGCCTGCTGCACTCCCATGAGTTGTCCTTGCTGATCTTTCCTGCCGCGCCGGGAGAGCAGGCCGGTGGTGGACGGGAAGAGGAGCGCGGTGCCGATGGGAACGAGAGCCATCACCAGCACCAAGACCGCGAAGCGGTTCGGCCAGGGGTAACTGGCGAGGCCGATCGCCAACAGCACGGCTCCCAGGCGCATGACGCGGACCTCGCCGAGGGCTCGTACCAGGTAACCGAGCACCACCGCTCGCATGACCACCGCCACCGTACCCAAGAACAGAAAGATATAGCCGATGTTGGACTCGCGCAGCTGGAAACGCTCCATGAGGAACAACCCTAGCACCCCGGTGAGAGCGCTGAACGCCATCATGGCCACCGCATAGATCCAGATGAGCTCGGAGGTCTCCTTTCTCGGATAGCGAACGGTTTCCCAAACCATGGCGGCAACCGACTTCCTTGATCCATCGTGAGCCGCCTCAGGGACGGTCGCCTCGCCAAGGATGCCGGCTTCGACCCTTTGCGAGGAAGATCCGTGTTCGCCAGGCCTCGATTCCGGTAGCCACCGCCAGGCGAAAATCAAGTTGATCGCGCACAAGCCAGAGGCCAGGACACCCGGGGCTTCTGGGCCGAGCCCCCAGCTCAGGGAGCCGAGCGCCGGACCGATCATCACCCCGGCGCTGGTGGCGGCGGAGAGCCAACCCAGGGCCTTGGCCCGATCTTCGGGCCGCACGCTGTCGCCCACGTAGGCCTGCATCACGCCGGACGTTCCTCCACTCAGGCCTTGCGCCAGGCGAGAGACGAAGAGAAGCCACAGTGTGGTTGCGAAGCCGAAGATGAGGAAGGCGATGGCCGACCCACCCAGGCCGATGAGCAGTCCCGGCCGGCGGCCCCACCGATCGGAGAAACGACCCCACAGGGGCGCCGACGTCACTTGAGCGATGGAGAAGGCGGCCACCAACCAGCCGACCACCTGCGCTCCGGCACCGAACCGAACCGCATAGAACGGTAGAAGCGGAAACACCATGGCGTAGCCCACCATGTCGACAAAGGCCGCCATCATGAGAACCCAGAGTTTTCGGACCTCACCCGCGCTGCTCATTGCAAAATTCTTCTAGAGGGAGCCTGGGATCGGCGGGGGTTGGAGATCGCCTCCGCTCTAGCCTGCCGACCGCGCGTCGCGCCCCAGGGAAGAAACCGGAGCGAGATCCGCCGCGCAGAGCGCCGCCAGGCGAATGGCGACCGCCAGGCGTTCGGCCCGCGCCAGCTCTCCTCGGCCGAGCTCCAGACCTCCAAAACGAACGTGGTAGTAGAGCCGCGTCAGCTCGGTAAGTCCAGGGAGCTGGCTTTCCAGCGATCGCGCGTACTCGGCGGGAGTCACGCCCGGCGCCTTGCGGAATCCCATCTTCTCTAGACGAGCCAGCAGATCTCCGTAGAAACGCACCGCCGACTGCGGCCCGGGCGGGCGGAACGTCCAGGGCGGGAACGGCCAGCGCAGTCGGAGCTTCGCCCACCAGGATCGGCCGAGCCGCGTGCTAGCCAGGGTGCTGGTGAAAATCAGGGCCGCTCCGACAAGGGCCAAGAGCTTCGCCTGACGTTTCGCCAGCGCCACCGTTTCCCCGGCTAGGGTCAGAGTCCATGCCACCGCGCCACCCGCTCTTCTGAAAACCCCGCGCTGCCGCTCGTAGTCGAAGGTGATCACGTACATGTCCCAGAGCATGCGCAGAGAGTCGATGCCCTTGGCTACGAACTCGAAGCTTCGGGTCTCCGTCTGGGAAGGAGCGGAGGGAGTGGGGTCGAAGGTGAGCCAGCCCAGCCGGCTGTCGAAGACCTCCACCCAGGCGTGAGCGTCCTCCTTTCGAACCACCTCGAAATTGCCCACGTCGTTCACCTCACCGCCCAGGAAACCGGTCACCACCCGAGCCGGAATTTCCCGAGCCCTCAGTAACATGACCATCGCGGTGGCGAAGAACTCGCAGTGTCCTGCCCGCGTCTCGAAAAGGAAATCCTCCAAGGGATCGCGACGAAGACGAGGCGGTGTGTTGAGGGTGTAGTCGTATTCGGCCTCGAGATAGCTCTCTACCGCGGCTGCCGTCTCTCCAGTGGATCGGCCCACCGGAACGACGGTGCCCACCAACTGGTGAAAATCCTCGGACAGCGGTGGGATCTGCAGATAGTACTGTCGTGCCTCCGTGCCCAGCCACACCGCTCCCAGTGACGTGGACTCGGGGGGCGCATCCGGCCGCCATTCCACCTTGTAGCGGCGACCGGCCCGGCCCGATCGTCCCGTCCGTACCGCGAGATAGGAATCCACGAAGACATTGGGCAACAGGGTGGCGAGTCGCAAGGACGCCGGAGGCAGAAATACCAGATCGGTATCGAGAGGCTCGAGGAAGACTTCGCTCGCGGTCCCGCGATCGTTGGACGGACGGTTCAGCAGAAATTCGCCGCTCGACGATTGGGGAAGCTCGGACATTCGATTGAAAGACATGCTCCACCGACCATTGGAGTAGCGGTCGTAGGCCGCTCCGCGCCAGCGAGGAGCGGCAGTCTTCTGGTTCTCGTCGATCACCACCCTCATCACCACGTCCCGGCTTTTCTTGATCTCACCGAAATCGCCCAGGCGGATCTGATCGCTGAGGCCAGTGGAAGTGATTCCCCTCACGCCTCCCAGCCGAAATCCGGCGTAAGTTGACCTCGGAAGAAGGACGAATATCACTCCGGCGAGGAGAAACACGGCAGCGCTCAAGACCGCCGCCGTCCCGGAAGCCCGCCGGAGAAGCGTCCGTCCATCCAGGGCCCCCGAGTGTGCCGTCGCCTGCTCGAGCAGCAGGACCAGGGAGCCGACCAAGACGAACCCCACCAGAGGAAGCAGAAACGCCAGAGTGATGGTCATGGACGCCGCCGCCAGCATCTCGAAAAGGCACAAGACGGAGAGGCGGCGACGATCACGCTCAGTTCGTAGATGCAGAAGTGTATGCACCTTCAAGTAGAACATCAGGTGCACCACCGCAAAGATGAGTCGATCGGACAGTACCAGCCAATCCAGCGGAAAGAAAAACAGATAGAGAATGGCGAGAATGGAAGAAGCATTTCGCGCCGGCCCCAGCCAGGCTTTATCTTCCTTGGCGAGTCCCACCACCGGGATCAAGATCAGGACGAGTAGCGAAAGCCACGCCGGGATATCACCGGTAAGGATGACCGCCGTCGAAGAAACCTCGCACCAGAGGACCGCAGCCAGACGCAGGGGAGAGACCGACCGGCCAAAGGCGCGGATCGAGTAAAGCTCAGACGCCAAGGGTCTCCTCCTGAACGAGGACGGTAGCCGGGTCGATGGCGTGGAGTTGGGGTGAGGACAGATCTGGGAGCCATCCATCCTCTCGGACGCGCAGCAAGAAGATGGTCTCTCCCCGCCGGAGAGCGTGGGCAACCCAACCCGCCAGGTCGACGTTCGGCGAGGACCGCGGCCGAACCTGCACACCGGCAAGGTAGGTCAAGACGCCGCGTAGGTGCTCGCCTGATGCCTCGGGGGGAAACGTGTCGTCGGCGGAAGCGAAGCTGAAAGACAGCCGGTGGGCGGCGAGGTGTGAGGCGAGGGAGGCAGCGGCGCTCACCATCTTCTCGAAACTGTTCCCGTCGGTCTTCCCCTCATCTACCGAGGTGTTGTCGAAGACGATGGTGAACCGCCTTTGTTGCCGGGCGGAGAACTCCCGCGTCATCAATCGACCCAGTTTGGCGGTCGACTTCCAGTGGATATGGTGCAAGTTGTCGCCTGAAACGTATTCCCGGAGGCGCAGGAGCTCCTCGCTTTCTCCGCGACGGTGGCGTTCCGGAACCGAGCCAGAGCGCCCCTGAAAAGCAAAGGAGATGTCAACGGTGGTGACGCGAGGAAACACCGTGAACCGACGCGCCAGGTGAACCTCACGGGTGGCCTGGAACAAGCCGAATGGAAAGCGCGTCCTGAGTCGCATGCGGGCGCTCTGGAAGACCCCGCGACGAGAGTAGACCTTTTCCAGCGAAATCTTGGCGGTCTCCCCCGCCCCCAGGTAAGCCGCCGACGCCCGCGGAGATGGCCCGGGGAAATCGAGCTCCTCCAGCTCGGTGCCGTAACTTGCGAAGAATCGAGAGCGGTTGCGCAGGGTGAAGTGCTCTTTGGCAGCCGTCCCGGCGTGAAGTTCCCCGGGCGCTTGCGCCTCTAGCTCGAGCCACTTCAGCGAGAGCCAGCCCGCCAGCATCGAAACCGAGACCCCCGCCAAACCCACCGAGAACATGAGATAGAGAAGGTTGTTGCGCGTATTGAAGGCGGCGAACGCCATCACCACCAAGAGGAATAACAAACGAACACCCGCCCCGGTGGGAAGCACGACCGGTCGGAAGCCCGTTCTTCTCTTGCGGGATTTGAGTTCCCCGGCCCATGGGTGAGTTTGAAAGGCGGGAGACCTTCCGGCTCGGCGACGCACGACTCCACGGCGTCGCGCCAGACTGCGACGTCGAGACATGGAGACCCTAGAGCGGAACCAGTACGGTTTCTACGATCTGCCCCAGGATCGTTTCGGCCTCGAGACCGCGGCCCGCCCCGGCGGAGGCCCGCGCCCGCGGCACCACGCGGTGCGCCAGCACCGGAATCGCCACCGCTTTGATGTCGTCGGGCACGAGATACGAGCGGCCCGAGATCAAAGCATGGGCCTGAGCGGCCCTTTGCAGCAGTAGCGTGCCACGGGGACTGACCCCGAGGGCCAGGTCGCTGGAGCGTCGGGTAGCTGTCGCCAGACGGACCAGGTAATCGGCAAGGGAGGGCTCGACCTGCACGGCGCGAACCTCTCTCTGGATCTCCGCAACTTCCTGGCAGGACAGCACCGGTTCTACTTCGTCGATGGGATGAGAGAGTCGCTGGGTTCGCAGGATCTCTTTTTCATGATCTTCGTCGGGATAACCCATGCGGATGCGCATCAGAAAGCGATCGAGCTGAGACTCGGGCAAGGGATAGGTGCCGTGATGCTCGATGGGATTCTGCGTCGCGATCACGATGAAAGGTTTGGGGAGAGGATGGGAGGAGTTGTCGACGCTGGCCTGCGATTCGTTCATCGCCTCCAGCAACGCCGATTGAGTCTTGGGAGTGCTGCGGTTGATCTCGTCGGCCAGAACCACGTTTGCGAAGAGCGGCCCCGGCTTGAACTTAAACTGGGAATGGGTCGGGTCGTATATTGACACGCCGATAATGTCCGAGGGGAGCAGATCACTGGTGAACTGGATGCGCCGAAAGGTGCCGGCCAAGGATCGCGCCAGCGCCTGAGCCAGCATGGTCTTCCCCACCCCGGGTACGTCCTCGATGAGCAGGTGACCCTCGGAGAACAGCGCCACCAGAGCATGGGTAACGGTTTCCGACTTACCGCGGATGACGCCCTCCACCGATCGACGGAGCCGTTCTATGCGGGTGACCAGATCCGAATCGACGGAAGATGACTGACGTGGCTTTGGCTCGAAGGCCGCGGTTCGCGCACTCTGTCGCATCTACACGCCTCGCTTGACGAAGAATCTAGCTTCTGTTATACAGCAGCACCAACAAGAAGGGGCGATTAACTCAGCGGGAGAGTGCTACCTTCACACGGTAGAAGTCGCAGGTTCAAATCCTGCATCGCCCACCACTACCGATTGCCCTAGGAAACTTTCTCGCGCCGCGCTGCCCCGACCAGCAGAAGCACTCCCACTCCGATGAGGAGAATGGGCCAGAGCTTCTCGAAAGCCAGCCAGGGGACGAAGTTCTTGAACAAGAAGGCCGCTCCCAGAACGATGAGAGCCAGCCCAACGAAAACAGTGGACCTTCGCTCCGGTCGTTCCTCGCCGTCTTCCAGCGTCGCCTCGAACTTCTCCGCCAGCGTGCTCCCCACCCGCCTCAGCTCACCGACGACCTCTTCCTTCATCTGCTGGTTCTTGGCAAAGGCGGCCGTCGGGCTCTGCTCGGGGTTCTCCGGAACGATGAGCCAGGCTACCAGGTAGACGACCAGGCCAGCTCCACCGAGGAAGATGGCGAGAATGAAGATCAGCCGCACCAGAGAAGGATCGACATCGAAGTAGTCGGCCAGCCCCGCGCAGACCCCCGCAATCAATCCGTCCCGGCGCGAGCGAAAGAGTCTTCTTGCCGCCATCGAAAGGTCTCCGCACACATTAGCACGCGCGGACCATCCGCGTCAAAGTGATGATGGTGCGGATCTTAGGGGAGGCGGCGGTGTGGCGCTCGGCTCAGATGTCCTCGAAATGCGTCAGTTTCTTGAACTCGCGGTAGCGGCGGATCACGTCGTCTCGAGTTATCCCTTCCAGACGACGGGTGCCGAAATCCTCGACACAGAAAGACCCTAGCGTGCTACCGAATATGATGGCCCGCCGCAGGGCATCATCGCTCAGAGTTGGCTGGCTGGCCAGATAGCCCAGGAACCCTCCGGCGAACGTGTCTCCCGCGCCGGTGGGATCGAACACCTGCTCCAGAGGATAGGCGGGGGCGGCAAAGCGATGACTCTCGTTGAAGAGAAGGACTCCATGTTCGCCCCGCTTGATCACCAGAGTCTTGGGACCCAGGGCGTGAATCTTCTCCGCGGCGCGGACCAGGTTGTACTCCTCCGAAAGCTGCCGGGCCTCGGCGTCATTGATCAAGAGGACATCGACCCGCTCCAGCATCTTGCCCAGCTCCTTCGGCGTTCTCTCGATCCAATAGTTCATGGTGTCGGCAGCGATGAGCGTTGGATTCCTCACCTGCTCCACCACGTCCAGCTGGAGCTTGGGATGAATGTTCCCCAGAAAAACGAACTCCGATGTCCGGTAAGCGTCGGGTATGGTGGGTTGGAAATTCTCGAAGACGTTCAGCTCGGTGAAGAGGGTGGTGCGCTCGTTGAGGTCGTAGCTGTACTCCCCTCCCCAGCGAAATGTCTTCCCGGCCGCGGTTTGGAGCCCGGAGAGATCGATCGGCCTTCCCTTGAAAACGTCCCTCTCCTTGTCGGTGAAGTCGTCTCCCACCACCGCCACGATGTTGACCTGAGTGAAAAAAGAGGCGGCGAGCGCAAAATGCGATGCCGCTCCGCCCAGAATCTTCTCGACTTCACCGAACGGTGTCTTTACGGTGTCGAAGGCTACCGAGCCCACGGCGAGAATGGACATCCACTCCGTCTCCTTTTCATTTCTTCCGCTTGAGGTACTTGCCGATCAGCGGTGCCAGCTCCTCACGCTTCTTCTTGGAGATGTGATCGGGCTGGGTGATGATCCCGTACTCGAGCGCGCTGGCGCACTGGCAAGTCCTTTCGAAAGGCAAGCCCTTGATGGTCTCCATGATCATGCGATGCGCCGTCTCGGCGTTCTTCGTCAGGTTCGCGATCACCGCATCCACCGTCACCGCCTCTTCACTTTCATGCCAGCAATCGTAGTCAGTCACCAGGGCCATGGTCGCATAGCAGATCTCCGCCTCCCGAGCCAGCTTGGCCTCCTGGAGATTGGTCATGCCTATCACGTCGGCGCCCCAGGACCGGTAGAGATTCGACTCGGCGAGAGTCGAGAACTGGGGTCCTTCCATACAGACGTAGGTCCCCCCGCGATGGAGCTTGGCTCCGGTTCGCATTCCGGCGTCATAGAGGCGCTGGGAGAGGATGGAACAGAAAGGATGCGCGAAGGAAACGTGCCCCGCCAGCCCCGAGCCGAAAAAAGTCGAGATGCGGCCCCGCGTGCGGTCGATGAACTGATCGGGGATGACGATGTCCAGGGGATGGATGTTCTCCTTCAGAGATCCCACCGCGCTCGCCGACAAGATGTACTCCACCCCCAGCAGCTTGAAGCCGAAGATATTGGCCCGAAAGTTGAGCTCACTGGGCGGGATGCGATGTCCCTTGCCGTGCCGCGCCAGGAAGGCCACCCGCTTTCCCGTGAGCTTACCGAGGACGTATTTTCCGGAGGGCTGGCCGAAGGGCGTTTTGAGCGACACTTCCTTCATTTCCTGGAGCTCGTCCATTTGGTAGAGACCGCTTCCTCCAATGATTCCGACCTGTGCTTTTGCCATCCACTTCCCTCCCCGCGATAGTCCAGGCGAATTAGGCCGTCTTCTATAACATCCTCGATTGAAACTTTACAAGGCGGGCGATCAGTCTTTTTGTTTGAGCTCCACCAGGACGCCGTGGGTTGACTTGGGATGCACGAAGGCCACCCAGTGGCCCCCTGCTCCTTTGCGGGGTTTCCGATCGATGAGTCGGGCGCCCTGCCGCGCGAACTCCTCGAGGCTGGTCTCGATGTCCTCTACCTCGAAGCAAACATGATGCAGTCCCTCGCCCCGGCGGGCCAGGAACTTGCCGACCTGGGAGTCCTCTGCGTGAGGCTGGAGGAGCTCCAGGTGGCTCTCCCCCACCGGCAGGAACAGGGCCGAGACCTTCCACTCGGGCAGATCGTAGCGATCGCCTCGCTCGAGTCCGAGCAGCCCACCGAAACGCGTTGCGGCTTCATCCAGACTGTGCACGGCGATCCCTATGTGATGGATCTTCATGGTCGAGTATTAGATGTTCTATTGCCTCTTCTTACCACCGATGCTGGCCAGTACCAGCTCGGCGGCGGCGAACGGATCGCTAGAGCGTGATACCACGCGATCGACCGCGTCCTTCCAGACTCGTTCCGGCACCTTCTCCCGAACGATCTGACGCAGCACCTCTTCTAGCCAACCTTCCACGAAGCGCTTTCGCCGAACCTCGGAGCTCTTCTCCGGCACCGCGGCCAGCTCGACGGCAACTTGGAAGAGCCGGTCGACTCCCTCGCCGCTGGTGGCAATGGTACTCACGATGGCGGGAGACCGAACGGCATCACGATTCGCCGAAGCCAGCTCATCGGCCAGGCGATCGGCGCCCTCGCGATCGGCCTTGTTGACCACCAGCAGGTCGGCGATCTCGAGGAGCCCCGCCTTATTGGCCTGCAGCTCGTCACCCAGACCGGGGGCGAGGACGACCAGCGTGAGGCCGACCGCAGCCGCCACCTCGACCTCGTCCTGGCCGACCCCCACCGTCTCGACCAGGATCAGATCCTTTCCCGCCGCATCGAGCAAGGTAATCGCTTCGAACGCCGCCGCCGCCAATCCTCCTACGTGTCCGCGGGTGGCCATGCTTCGGATGAAAATCTCGGGGTTCCTGTTGCTCGCCTCCATCCGCACGCGGTCGCCGAGGAAGGCTCCGCCGGTAACGGGGCTGCTGGGATCGATGGCCAGAATGGCGACTTTCCGGCCGCTGCGGAGAGCGCAACTGGCAATCGCATCGGCCAGAGTGCTCTTCCCCACCCCGGGAGGCCCGGTGAGTCCCCAAACCGCGGCGTTCCCGGTACGGGGATAGAGCTCGGCCACCAGCCGGCGCGCCTCCGGCCCACGATTCTCGACCGCGGTCAGCGCCCGGGCCAGGGCACGGCTATCCCCCGCCCGCACTGCCGCTGCCAGATCCTCGTCGCTCACCATCGCTTATCCAAACGCTCGAAGGCAGCATCGTACTAAAGATGTAGGACGTCTGCGAGGCTTCCGGGTGGACCGACCGGTGAAAGGGGCGGCTTATGGCGCGAGAAGCTGGCGGGCGATCACTAAGCGCTGGATCTCGGACGTGCCCTCACCGATGGTGGTCAGCTTGGCGTCGCGGTAGTAGCGCTCGGCGGGGTAGTCCTTGGTGTAACCATAACCCCCCAGGATCTGCACCGACTCGTTGGCGGCTCGCACCGCCACCTCGCTGGCGTAGAGCTTGGCCATGGCGGCCTCCTTGGTGTGGGGCTTGCCCCGGTCCTTGAGCCAGGCCGCCCGGTACATCAACAAGCGGGCGGCATCGATCTCGGTCGCCATGTCGGCCAGCTTCCACTGGATGGCTTGGAAAGAGGAGATGGACTTGCCGAATTGCTTGCGCTGCTGCGAGTACTGCCGGGCGCATTCGTAGGACGCCTGGGCGATGCCCAGCCCCAGCGCGGCGATGCCGATGCGTCCGCCATCCAGTATCTTGAGCGCGGAGACGAAGCCTTCTCCTTCATCTCCGAGGAGAAGTCTCTTGGGAACGCGACAGTTGTCGAACACCATCTCCGAGGTGTCGGAGGCGCGATGGCCCAGCTTGTCTTCCTTCTTGCCGTTCCGAAAGCCAGGCGTACCACGCGGGACGATGAAGGCGGAGATTCCGTGGGAGCCCTTCGATTTGTCGGTCACCGCGATGGCGATGGCGACATCGGCCACGCTTCCGTTGGTGGTAAAGGTCTTGCTCCCATTCAAGACCCACTCGTCTCCGTCGAGAACGGCGGTGGTGCGCGTTCCACCCGCGTCGCTCCCCGCCTCCGGCTCGGTGAGACTCCAGGCCCCGATCCATTTCCCGGAGGCCAGTGGAGTGAGAAACTCCTCCTTCTGCTCCTCCGTCCCCTGCTCGTAGATGTGGTTCGAACAAAGAGAAATGTGCGCGGAAAGGGTGATGGCCACCGAGGCATCGGCTCGCGCCAGCTCTTCGATCACCAGAGCGTAGTCCACGTACGACAGGCCGGCGCCCCCGTACCGGGAAGGGAAAATCACGCCCAGAAAACCGAGCTCCCCCAGTGCCGCGATCGTTTTCCGGGGAAAGATCTTCTTCTCGTCCCACTCCGCGGCATGAGGAAGGATCTCCTTCTCCGCGAAGTCACGCAGAGTACGACGCATCTCTAGCTGTTCTTCGCTGAACTCGAAGTCCATTGAGTTGTGATGTATCCTGTAATACTAGTATAGGAAACAACAAATCCGTCCACAAGACTATTTGACACGCCCACCATCGTTTTCTAGCATTCGTCCTGGAAACAATGACCGATAGCCTTCCTCAGCCGACCCGCCGGAAAGGTTTTATCCGACGGCATCCGCTCCTGGTGACTTTCGCGGCTCTCACCCTCTCTTCCGCCGTCTATCTCACTTACTTAACGGTCAGTCTCCCCTCGGTGGAACCTCTTCGTTCGGAAAATCCGGAGACCACCAGTCTCATGCGGATGCGCGCCGACGAGGCCCGCGCCCAGGGCAAAGAGCCCCAGCGCACGCAATACTGGGTTCCGCTCAGCGCCATCTCCGAGCGAGTCGTCCAGGCCGTTCGCATGGGAGAGGACGCCGCCTTCTTCGGTCATTCCGGATTCGATTTCCACGAGATCCACCAGTCGGTGCGCCGGAATCTCGAGCGCGGCGAATACGCTCGGGGAGCCAGCACCATCACCCAACAGCTCGCCAAGAACGTTTTCCTCTCCACCGAGAAGTCCCTCCACCGGAAGTTGAAAGAGGCGATACTGACCTACCGGCTGGAGAGGGCTTTGACCAAGAATCGCATCCTGGAGATCTATCTGAACGTCATCGAATGGGGCGATGGGATCTACGGCATCGAGGCCGCTTCCCGAACCTATTTCGGAAAACCCGCTGCCTCCCTCGATGCGGCGGAGGCCGCGTTCCTGGCAGCGATGATTCCCAACCCTCGCCGCCTCAACCCCGCCACGCGGTTTCAGTCCCTCAAAGCCGGTCAGGAACGGATCCTCGGCTGGATGTTCCGAGCCGGGTTCCTGAGCGAAGAGGAGCTGGAGCGCGCCAAATCGCAAACCCTCCACCTGAGGGTCGACGGTTCCACCTAGGAAGCCATTTGCCCGTCCCGGCGCAAGGGAGGCAGTAAGGCAAACGCCACTTCCCCTGATGAAGACGACGAACAAGCTCCTCGCCAATCTCCTGCTTCTGGTGGTGTCCTCGACGGTGTGCCTGTTTCTTCTCGAGATGGCTTATCGCTTTTATCTTTTCGGTGCGGACACCTTCTCCATCGAGAAAATGAACAGCGTCCATGACATTGGCCTGTCTGGTTTCTTGCAGCGCTCGTCCCATCCCGAGTTGCTCTTCGAGCTCAAGCCGAATCTCGACACCCATTTCAAGCTGGTGCCTTTCCAGACGAACTCTCGGGGCCTGAGAGACAAGGAGTACACCATCGAAAAACCCGACGGAGTACTGCGGGTTGCCGTGGTGGGAGATTCCTTCACTCTCCCCAGCGGTGTGGCGATCGAAGACGCCTACCACTCTGTCATCGAGGAGCGTCTCAACCGAGGACGTACCAGCGTCGGCTACCAGCTCATCAACTTCGCCGTCGGGGGCTATACGTTGAAACAGTACGCGCTGGTCATCAGAGCCAAGGCGTTGGAATACGCGCCGGACTTGATCCTGATCGGCTTCTGCGCCGGAAACGACGACCAGGTGTTCCAACCGGAGCGGTTCCCTGACCCCTTTGACCCCAAGGAAAGGACGCTCCCCTTCTACGGGTCGTTCGCCCTCGATGCGGCGATCCTCAAGATCCAGTCATGGCGCATGGAACAAGAGATGCGCCCTGACCTCTCGGAGCGCCAACGGAGATACTTGGCCCGAGTCTTCTCTGAGCTAGCCTCTCTCGGCGACGCCGAAGGCATACCGATCGTGATCGTCTACCTCTGGAATCAGCCGGCGAACTAC
>Ga0209619_10001917_pt1 | contig 15079 bp, 14 predicted proteins | sample Rifsed16ft3_FD_184011 | JGI IMG/M metagenome (GOLD analysis project Ga0209619, IMG submission 184011) | Soil microbial communities from Rifle, Colorado, USA - sediment 16ft 3 (version 2) | ecosystem: Environmental > Terrestrial > Deep subsurface > Rock core/Sediment | place: Rifle, Colorado... | reverse complement strand
CGGAGGTGACGACCGGCTCGATCTCCTCGACGATCTCGACCTCCTCGACAGGGGACTCGGAGGCGCCGGAAAGGTCGTGGCCGTCCCCGAACTCCATCGCCATGCTCTCCTCGAGGCTGAGCTTGGGGAGCGACGCGGGAGGCGGTGCGCCTTTCGGGGGCGGGGGTGTTGCGGTACGCCGCGGCGGATCGGAGGGTCGATGGAGCAGCTCCGAGAGCGCCGCCCGGGAGGCGCTGTCGGTCGAGCGCTCCTCGTTCATCGCCGCCAGTTTCTGGTGCACGTCGGTCTGACTGGGATCGAGCTGGAGGATCTTCTTGTTGATCGCGATGGCGCGGATCATGAAGCCCTTTTCCGCGAGCTCGTCGGCGACGACGCGAAACTGCTTCACCGCCTCGCGCTTGCTCCCGGCGAGCACCAGGGTATCGGCGAAGCGGAGACGGATCTGCGTGTTCTTGGGATCTTTCTGGAGAAGGGTGTTGAACCAGTCGAGGGCGGACTTGTAGTCGCGCCTCTGGAGGCACGCCTGGATTTCTTGAAACGGATCCTGCTTTTTCTTGCGAAAGGCCATCGTTCGCCGGAGCGCTCGGTGTCGGCGCTACAAAGAATTCGCTTCGTCTTCGGGGACCGCGATTCCCGATCCTACCATGAATTCGCCAAGCGACTCCGACGGGAGCGAGCATATTGCTGGCTTCGGGAAGGCTCTGTTACACTTTGACCACAGGATTTTATCCCGAATTACACAAATGCGCTTTCCCGGCAGCCAACTGCTCTCCCAGGAGCTCTCCACCCGGACGACTCCGTTCGACAGCATCGTCCGCCACTGCGAGGACGTGAATCTCTCTGGATACGTGGAAATCACGTTCGGTGACGCCGAGGGGTTGATCCTCTTTTACCTGGGCGAGCAGATCAACGTCATTTACCGCCACGGCGTGAACAAATTCTTCCTCGGCGGCGAAGCCACGTTGAAGCTCCGGAATACCGCGGCGCTGAAGGAAGGCCGGATCTCGATCTTCGAGCTCCCTCTCGACATGGCCCACATGCTTCGCGGCCTTTCGAACCGCAAGGAGATCTTCGGCCAGATCTTCGCCTCCGACCCGTTGAAAGACCTGCTGAAGAAGCTCCAGAGCGAAGGCCATACCGGCTCGCTCGAAGTGTTCACCAACCGGGGCACCGGCATGATCCTGAACGTCCGCGGCCGCTTCTCGACGGCGTACTTCGAGACCGAGGCCGGCGTCACCTTCGAGAAGAAGGAAGCCCTGAACAAGATTTACGAGCTCCTGGATCGCGACGACACCTCGGCCCAGGTGTTCCAGTCGGATTTCTCCCCCGACATCTGGAAGTCGCGGCAGCAGGGCGGATCGAAATCCCGCACCAGCCGTCTGCAGGAGATCCTGGAGCAGCGTCGACCGGACCAGGCTCCGCCCGCGGGCAAGGGTGAGGTCGAGGCGAGCGAGCCCGGAGCCGAGGCCAAGGCCGCGGCTCCCGATCGCAACGCCGACCGGCGTCCTTTGCAGGAGCAGATCCTCACGGAGATCCGCGATCAGACCCCGTCGCTCCTCGCCGCTTTCTTCTTCGATCTGCGCACCGAGGAGATCGACACCGAGATCGTGACCGCCCCCGAGGAGACCGCCGATCGGCTGATCATCGACAAGCTTCCGGCGTTCGTGAAGTACCTGGAGAACCTGGCGGCGATGCGAGGGGACGATCACGTCGAGATCCTCTCGATGTCGACGGAGAACTTCTACTTCATCGTGAAGTGTCTCCGCGAGACGGACGAAGGCATCGCCCTCATCACCGACCGGAGCCAGCCGGTGACTCTCGCCTCCTCGCTCCTTCTCAACTGCACCCACCGTTACCTGACGATGCTCGCCGGCGCCGTCGTTTGACCAGCGGGAACTCCGGGCGCTATCGTCCTCTTTGCTTTCCCATTTCCGCCAATCGACGTTGAGCCTTTTCATCACTCTCGAAGGACCCGAAGGAACGGGCAAGTCCACCCAGGCGAGGCTTCTCGCGCGGCGTCTTCGGCGCGAAGGCTACGAAACCGTCCTCACGCGGGAGCCCGGCGGGACCCGGATCGGCCGGCGCATCCGTGAGGTCATCCTCGCCCCGGGCCACCGCGCGATGTGTCCCGAGACCGAGCTCGGTCTGTACTTCTCCGATCGCGCGCAGCACCTTCGGGAGGTGGTCTGGCCGGCGCTGCACTCGGGGAAGATCGTGGTCTCGGATCGCTTCACCGACTCGACGCTCGCGTACCAGGGCTACGGCCGCGGGCTGTCCCTCCCCCTCATCCGCCGGCTCGATCGGATTATGACCGGAGGATTCCGGCCCGACGTGACCCTCCTTCTCGATCTCACCGCGGAGAAGGGCCTTTCGCGGGCGCGGCGCCGCAACCGTGAGAACGAGTCCCTCCGGAGAGAAGGACGATTCGAGTTCGAGACGCTGGGATTCCACGAGCGCGTTCGCCGCGGTTACCTGGAGCTCGCGCGGCGAGAGCCCGGCCGCTTCCTCCTGGTGCTGGTGGAAGGAAGCCCGGCGAAGGTCCATGAAGCGGTATGGGCGCGGCTCTTGCAGGCCGGACGTCTCCCACGCCGCAAGCGGCGGGCTTGAGAGCGAGGACGATGGCTTTTTCGGACCTCACGGGAAACGCCGCGGTGGTGGCGCGGCTGAAGCGCTTGGTGAGCTCGGGGAAACTTCCTCGAAGCCTGATTTTCTTCGGACGCGCCGGCGTCGGGAAGGTCGAAGCCGCGGTGACCCTGGCGCAGGCCCTCAACTGCGTGGTCTCCGAGAACGACGCTTGCGGCCGTTGCCCGAGCTGCGCCCGGATCGCGAAGGACGCGCACGCGGACGTTCGGGTCCTCAGGCCCGAGGGACGCGGCGGTCAGCTTCGGGCCGAGGGGGTGCGGGATGCCATCGCCGAGATTCCTTTTCGGCCGTTCGAGGGACGAAGGCGGGTCATCATCGTCGCCGACGCCGAGCGGATGAACCCGACCACCGCCAACACCCTGCTGAAGACGCTCGAGGAGCCTCCTCCCTGGGCGACCCTCATCCTCGTTACCGCGAACGAAGCCGCTCTCTTGCCGACGATCCTGTCGCGGTGCCAGATATTCCGCTTCTCGCCCCTCGCCCCCGAAGAGCTCGAAGCGCTCCTCGTGGCGCGGCACGCGCTCACCCCCGATCGGGCGGCGCTTCTCGCGGCGGTAGCCGGAGGGGGCATCGCCCGGGCGCTGGAGCTCAGGGACGAGCCCCTTTTCGAGCTGCGCCAGCAGGCGCTTTCGATTTCGGCGCTCGCGCTCGCGAGCACGACGGCCGAGGAGCTGGTCCCCCTGGCGGATGGACTATCGAAGGACTCGCGGCTGATGCTGCTGCTGGATCTCTTGCTTTCGATCCTTCGCGATCTGACGGCGAAGAAAGCGGGCGCCGGAATCCTGCACCGCGATATCGAGAGCGAGATCGAGGCGCTGGCAGGCCGCGCTCCCCTCGAGGTGTGGCTCGAAGCGTTCGCGCTCGTCGAGGAGGTGGTGGTGGATTTGCGGGATCGCTACCTGAACAAGCGCATCAGCTTGTCGAAGCTCCTCCTGTCTTTCCAGGAGCTCGGCCTCAGGCGCTAGAATTTTGGCTTCGTTTGCTTTGCCAACTCGCGTTCTGTTAGACTGAATCAACTATCTGTAGCTCATCAGTGCCATCTCTCCCACTTCGCGCTTAGGGGCGAGCGCCATCGGCCGAGTAGGTCGGTCGCCTCAGCGTGTCGGCGGGAGAGTAGTCGGACTTGACGCACAGGGACCCTCCCCCGGGTCGGAACGGGTACTCTCGAAGAGATCTGGAAAACCGAGGTAAGCCGTGAATCGCAAGCTGATTCGGCCAAATTTGGCGGAATTGAAGGACCAGTTGGGGTCGAGGTCTTCTGCGGCGCCTCGGCCCCGGCGCGTTCCGCCGGAGCAAACGAACGCCGAGAGCTTCTACTACCTCAAGCAGATGAACAGCAAGACGCCGATGGTGGTGGTCTTGCAGGACGGCGAGGAGATTCGCGGAATCATCGAGTGGTACGACAAGAACTGCTTGAAGCTGAACCGCGTCGACCGGCCGAATCTCCTCCTGCTGAAACACAACATCAAGTACCTCTACAAGGAATCGGAAGAAACGAACCCCTCATCCAACTCGGATTCCGACTCCGACGAAGAAGAAAATCCAATGCAAGGGGGATAAGGGTGACGGGAGGAGATAGGGGGATGAAGACAGGCAATCAAGTTTTCTGATTCATCCCCTTATCTCCTACTATCTCCACATCCCCCTTTTTACGCTCTTCCGTTTCTCAACGATCGCGTTCTTTGAGCGCGGCGGCGACGTCCCGCTTCACGTCCTTCTCCCGCTCGGCCGCCCGTCGGTCGTGCTGGCGCTTTCCCCGGGCGAGCGCGATCTCCACTTTCAGGCGCCCGTTCTTGAAGTACATCCGGGTGGGAATAAGCGTCAGACCCCTCTCGGTCACCTTGCCGATCAGCTTCCGAAGCTCTCGCTTGTGCAGAAGGAGCTTCCGTGGCCGCAGCGCCTCGTGGTTCTCGTGGGTGCCGTGGGAGTAGGGGTTGATATGGCTCTGGAAGAGATAAAGCTCTCCCCCCCGCGGCGCGGCGTAGCTGTCCTTGAGGTTGACCTTGCCCTCCCGCGCCGACTTGACTTCGGTCCCGAGGAGCGCGAGTCCCGCCTCGAAACGCTCGACGAGCTCATACTCGTGGCTCGCCTTGCGGTTTACGGCCACGACCTTTACCGATTCCTCGGCGATCTTCTCTTTAACGCGCATCTCGGACTCAGGGAAGGAAACACACTCCCGAGAGGTATGACAGGTTGAGCCCCCACGGTGTATGCTGGAGCCTTAGATCTCCCAAGGCAATAGGCCCCGTGTGGTATAGTACACTTTAGCTTTTGCCCCGTAAACCCACGACGGATCGAGATTAATGGCCGGGCTCGGCCAGCGAAATCTTTCCATGCGGGGCCTGATGATGAGGTCAAGCGACATGGGTCAATTCCTCGCGAAAGTGGGGACCGCGACAGGAGACATCGAAGAGCTCGCGCTGACCGCGGCGAGCGAGAAGCTATTGCGGGACGACCTCCGCGAGCGGGGGTATCACGTTTTCTGGGTGCGGAAGAGCCTCGGGCTTCCGTCCCTCAAGTCCATTTCTCGGGGTCGTCAACGCATCTCCCAGACCGAGTTCACGCTCTTCAACCAGGAGCTCGCGGCTCTGCTCCGGGCAGGACTCCCGCTTCTCCAGTCGCTCGACATCATGCTCGAACGGATGCATAACCCCTTGTTTCAGAGCGTCCTCAAGGACATCCGCGACAAGGTCAAGTCGGGCACGGCCCTCTCCGACGCCTTCCGCTCCCACGGAGATCTCTTTCCCCGGATCTATTCGGCCTCCCTCGTGGCGGGCGAGAAGAGCGGCGGGCTCGAGACCGTCATCCAGCGATACGTCCAGTACCTGAAGCTCACCGAGGGAACGAAGAAGAAGGTCGTGGCCGCCATGGTCTACCCTATCTTTCTCTTCATCTCGCTCATCGTCGCCGCCGCGTTCCTGCTCCTCTGGGTCGTGCCCCGATTCGCCGGCTTCTTCGAGGGCTTCGATGCCGAGCTCCCGTTCCTGACGATGGTCCTCCTCACCATCGCCAAAACCCTGCAAAGCAATATCTGGATCATCCTCGCCGTCATTGCCGCTCTGTCCTACTTCTTCTATAGCTGGTCCCGGCGGCAGGGCTCGAAAGCCATCTTCGACCGCTTGCTTCTCAAGCTCCCTTTCCTCGGATCGATATTCCACCTGTTCGCGACCTCGCAGCTCACCCGCTCCCTGGGGACACTTCTTTCAGGAGGGATCCCCCTGGTCCAGGCGATCGACATCGCCGCGGGCTCCATCGGCAACCGCCACGTGGGCCAGGCGGTGGTCCCGGTGGCTGAGCGGGTTCGCGAGGGGAAGTCGTTCTCCGCGAGCCTCGAGGAGACGGGCGAGTTCTCGAACCTCACCATCGAGATGGTAAAGGTGGGGGAGAACACCGGCGGTCTCGCGGAAATGCTTCAGAACGTCGCGGACTTCGCCGACGAGGAGATCGACAACCGATTGAACCTCATGCTCTCGATGCTCACCCCCGTCGTGCTGTTGTTCATGGGGGGTATGGTCGCGGTGATCCTCCTCTCGATCTACCTCCCGATGTTCGACCTCATCAACGCCACGCGACACGGGATGTAAGTCATGGCGACCGGAAGACTCGGAGAGGGAAAGATGAGTTCTGGCCTCGAACCGGACGCCGGCGCTCTCAGTCCCGAGGAAGCGAAAGCGAAAGAGGAAGTGGACGCGAGGCGGCTGGCCGAGCGCTGCCGGCTGCAGTTCATCGACCTCACCGCCTTCCAGCCGGACCAGGAACTGTTCCGCAACGTTCCCGTGGACCTGATGTTTCGCTACAGCTTCCTCCCGTACAAGCGGGAGGACGGCAAGCTCGTGGTGGTGACCGCCGACCCGACCAACGTGCCGGTGATGGACGAGCTCTCGACGCTTCTCAAGATGCCGATCCGGGCGGCGGTGGGGACCGACTCCGCCATCCAGGAGCTCCTCAAGAAGAGCCAGAGCGCCCAGCGGGTGCTGGAGGAAGCCTCCGAGAGCTTCCACATGGAGATCGTTCGCGAGGTCGACGAGGGCGAGGAGACGCTCTCCATCGATCGACTCACCGACAGCGCGAGCCCCATCATTCGCCTCGTGGACTCCGCGATCTACAACGCCCTCAACCGCCGCGCCTCCGACATCCACATCGAGACCCGCGACGAGGAAGTGGTCATCAAGTACCGCATCGACGGCGCCCTCACCCGGGCGATGAAGCCCATCCCCAAGGCCCACCACACGGAAATCATCAGCCGCATCAAGGTCATGGCGGAGCTCGACATCGCCGAGAAACGAATCCCCCAGGACGGCCGCTTCCGCCTGAAGATCAAAGGCCGCCGCATCGACTTCCGGGTCTCGGTGATGCCCAGCATCCACGGCGAGGACGCGGTCATCCGCATCCTGGACAAGGAGTCGATCAGCGAGCGGTTCAGCGAGCTCCGGCTCGACATCCTGGGTATGGCCGACGAAGAGGTCCGCCGCATCCGCCGCTTCATCCACGAGCCCTACGGGATGTTCCTGGTCACCGGGCCCACGGGAAGCGGAAAGACCACGACCCTCTACGCCGCGCTCTCCGAGATCTACAACGAGGAAGACAAGATCGTCACCATCGAAGATCCGGTCGAGTACCAGCTCAAGGGAATCACCCAGATCCCGGTCAACGAGAAGAAAGGCCTCACCTTCGCCCGGGGCCTCCGATCGATCCTTCGCCACGACCCCGACAAGATCATGGTGGGAGAGATCCGCGACGCCGAGACCGCCCAGATCGCGATCAACTCCGCGCTCACCGGCCACCTGGTGTTCACCACGGTTCACGCCAATAACGTCATCGATGTCATCGGCCGCTTCCTGAACATGGGAGTCGAGCCCTACAACTTCGTGTCCTCGCTCAACTGCATCCTCGCCCAGAGGCTGGTCAGGACCATCTGCCCGTTCTGCAAGCGCCCCCATAAGCCGGACGCGGCGCTCCTGGAGGAGTCGGGTCTCGAGCCCGCGCGTTACGGCGGCCACACGTTCTTTCGCGGCGAGGGATGCATCCAATGCGCCGGCACCGGATACAAGGGCAGGAGCGCCATCAGCGAGCTCCTCGACTTGAGCGACGAGATCCGGGAGATGCTCATCGAAAGGCGACCCTCCGCCGATATCAAGAAAGCGGCGAAGAAATCGGGCATGAGCTTCCTCCGAGAGTCCGCGGTCGCGCGAACGCTCAGCGGACAGACCACGCTCGAGGAGATCAACCGAGTGACGTTCGTGGAGACGTCGTAAGCGGCATGAACAGGAATCGCCTCCTTCGCTGGCTCGTCGATCCCGAGCCTCCTGGTCTCGGAATCGATCTCCGTTCGGACGAGATGTCTCTGGTGCGGCTTTCCGACAAGCGCAAGCCCCTCGAGATCGACCTCTCGTTCGTGGCGCCGCTCGCGCCCGGGCTCCTGCATTTCCAAATGCTCGAGCCCAATATCCTCGACGAGGAGGGATTTTCGAAGGCGGTCGAGAGCGCCCTCCTGCGCGCGGGACTCGGGGGAAGAAAGCGCATCGCGCTCTCGATCCCCGACCACCTGGCGCGGATCGCGGTGATGGAGCTCCCGGACCCGCCCCGCTCCTCGGCCGAGCTCGTGGAGTTCCTGAAGTTCCGGATGAAGAAGTCGCTCCCCTTCGACGTCGAGCGGGCGAGGGTCGCTTTCGAAAGGCTCCCGGGCGAGGCGCCGACGTTTCTGACCGGGGTGATGCACGAAGCGGTGGTCTCCCAGTACGAGGACGTCTTCACCCGGCTCGGGTTCCACGTCGGCCTGGTGCTTCCGGCGAGCGTGAGCCTCCTTCAGCTCCTCCGTCCGCTCGCGCGACGAGAGCTCGCCCCGGGGGCCGACTACTTCTTCGTCAACGCCGAGCGCGACTACTTCTCCGTCAGCCTGGTCCGGGATCGGGACCTCCCGGCGCTCACCCGGACCCTGGGGCTGCGCGCGCAGGACGGGGTGGAGAGGATCTACGGCGAAGAGGATCTCCTTCAAGAGATCATCCCCACCGCGATCTACTACCGCGAGAAGCTCTCCGGGCAGTCGCTCGCGCGCGTCTACTATCGGTCCCTGCGGCCCGACCTCGTCCATCTCCGCGAGATCCTGGAGGAGCAGTTCGAGGCGCCCTCGGAGCCCTTCAACCTGGCGAAGGCGATACCCGTCGCCCGCGACGTCGGCCTCGATGCGGAAGCGGCGGACGCCGCGGCCGCCGCCGCCGGCGCCGCGCGGGGAAAGGCAGCTTAGTACAGGATTTCATTAATACGGTCACGTATCGCTCCAAAGCTACGGGCACATGGGAAATGAACAAGTGTAAGAAAGGGGGATGGGGAGATGAATCAGGACCTATTGGCCAATTTCTCTCCCTATCTCCTCCTGTCCCCCTATCCCCTTGCATTTGGATTTCTTCTTTGCGCCTTTGCGCCTTTGCGCCTTTGCGTTTATTCCCATTCGTTAGCGTAATCAAGGAGCGAAGTACTTAGGGAGCCGATTCACCATGGCGAACGAGTTCAACTTCTCGCGCGCGCCGTTCGTGAACGAGCGCCTGCCGCGAACGTTGTTCGCTCTCGCGCTCACCGCCGTCGCCGCCGCGACCGTGCTGCACGGTGTCCTCCTCACCCGCTACCTCATGCGGGAGCAGGAATCGCTCGATGTCCGTGTGGACGAGCTGCGGCAGGAGCTCTCCGAGACCAACACCCGAATGTCCCAGGCCGAGAGCTCTCTCGCCCGGAATCGGACCGAGCTCGGAAGCGTGCAGACCCAGTTCCTGACCACCCTCTTTCGTCGCAAGAGCTTCTCCTGGACCGGGCTTTTCAACGAGCTCGAGAAGATATCTCCGCCCTCGGTCCGCATCACCTCGATCGCGCCCACCGAGGAGGAAGGGGAGATTTCGGTCACGTTGACCGTGGTGGGACGAACGCTCCAGGACGTCCTCGAGATGGTGCGGGCCCTGGAATCGAGCTCGTTCTTCGCCACCGTCTTCCCCCTGGACGAGACCAACCTCGACGAGGCCGAGAGGGGAGAGACGGGGATCGCCGCGACCCTCGAGCTCGCCTACGTCGAGGACGTCCGGAACGAGAGCGAGCCTTCCTCCCCGTCGCCTCAGGAGTCGGACGAGCCCTCGGAGACCGTCGAGGAAGCGGAGGAGGAGTCCCGGTGAGCGAGCTGCGCGCGCTGATCGAAGGGCTCCTCAAACGCCGGAAAGGATTCCTCTGGCTACTCGTGGTGCTCCTCCTGAACGGCGCGGTGTTCACGGGAGTCACCCACCGCCTCGCGAACAAGCAGGAGCGTTTAGCCCTCGAGCTCGACCGGCTGCGCGCCGAGCTCGGAAAGAAGCAGGAAGAGCTCCGTACGCTGTCGGGGTCCGAGGCCCTCGCGGCCAGTAACGCCGAAGCCGTCCGGCGGTTCTGGAGCGACGTGGTGCAGGAGCGCGCCCCGGGCCTGACCGAGGCCTGGGACGAGATCGACCGGCTCGCGAGCGAGACCAACGTGGTTCGCGGACGGACCGGATACGAAAGGGACCTTCTCGACGTCGGTCTCGAGCAGATCAAGGCGACGATGCCGGTCGAGGGGGACTACTTCGATCTGGTGCGGTTCATCAATCGCCTCGAGCGGTCGGAGCGCTTCTTCCTGGTGGAGCAGATCACCATCTCGCAGAGGGAGACCGACGCGGCCCGGATCCAGCTCGACTGCAGCATCGCGTTCTTCCTGAAGGCCGGCACCCGGGTCGAGGGAGCCGGACCATGAGTCAGGACGGCTTCACCTACCTCGAGCTCATCATCGCCACGATCATCCTGGCGGTCCTCGCCGCCGCCATCGTGCCGGTGTCCGAGGTGGCGTCGAAAAGGGCCAAGGAGGCGGAGCTCCGTGCGGCGCTGCGCACCATGCGGACGGCGATCGACGAGTACAAGCGGGCGGTGGACATGGGGCTCATCGGCGGGACCGACGTCGAGCTCGGAAGCGAGGGCTATCCCGAGGAGCTGGAGGTTCTGGTTGAGGGCGTGAGCCAGGTGGGAACGCCGGGGAAGAAGCTGAAGTTCCTGCGCCGGATTCCCATCGACCCGATGACCAACTCCGCCGACTGGGGAATGCGCTCCTATCAGGACGAGCCCGACGCCCGCATCTGGGGAGGCCAGAACGTCTACGACGTGTTCACCAAGTCGAGTGCGGTGGCTCTCGATGGAACGAAATACAATGACTGGTAAGGCTCGGTCCACTTCGGGGTTCACCTTCATCGAGATGGTGATGGTGATCGTGGTGATGGGGATCCTTCTGGGCATCGCCATCCCCGTCTATCGGGCTCAGATGCTCACCAGCAAGGAGGCGGTGCTCAAGCACAACCTGGCAATCGTCCGAGAGCGGCTCGATCAGTTCAAGGCCGATCGAAACAAGTATCCCTCGAGCCTCCAGGAGCTCGTGGAGAGCGGCTACCTCAAAAAGATCCCCGAGGACCCGATGACGGGGGCTGAGGAGTGGGAGGAGATCTTCACCGACTACGACCCCAACGAGCCCGACGCCGATCCGGGAATCCAGGACATCCGCAGCCAGTCGGAGGAGAGCGGCACCGATGGAAGGCCGTACGCGGAATGGTGACGATGCGGCCGGCCTCCGCCCCCAGGGCTTCGGCCAGGCTCGCCGTAGCTCCGCGAAGGCGGCTCGGTCTCGGTATCTCGCTCTTTTTGGCGTCGACGCTCGCCTCGGCCTGTTCCGAGCCCGACGAGACCGCCGCGGGAGAGGCGTCCTCCCCGGTCTCGAGCCCCGCGAGAAGCGGTCCCAGGGGCGGCGCGGTGCCCGCGGCCGATCTCGACCTCGAAGCGATGCTCTCCCCCGTCCCGGAGTACGAGGGAGTGGGCCGCAACCTCTTCGCCTACGGCGCGGCCCGTCGACCGACGGGCACGGTGGCGGATCGGGAGCCCTCGGTCGAGCCCCAGCCTCGCGAGATCGTGACGCTCCCGCCCCGCCAGGCGCCGCGGCCCGGGCCGTCCGCCCGCCTCGACATGAAGTACGCGGGGTTTCTCGAGAAAACGGAGCCCGATGGGGGCAAGTCGAAGTACGCGATATTTCTCAATGGGAACGAGATTCTCGCGGGGACGGAGGGCGAGATGGTCGCGAACCGATTCACCGTGATCGAGATCGGCCTCGAATCGGTCACCGTCTCCCCTTCGGGATCGAGCGCCACCCAGCGCATTCCGCTGCAGTCGAAATGACGCATTCGAGGAGCCGATGAGCCGATTGAGAACGAAAATGGCATCGTCCCGACGACTCGCGCTCGTCGTGATCATTTGGCTCGCCGCGGCGCTCGTCGGCCTTTCGTCTTTCGCCTGCAGCGCCGCCTCCGGCGCGTACCGCAGGGGGACGACGGCCGCCCAGCGAGGAGAATGGGACGCGGCGGTGGTGCACTACACCCGCGCGGTGAACGAGAAGCCGGACAACATCGAGTATCGCATGGCGCTCGAGCGCGCCTTGATCGAGGCCGGCGCCTTCCACGTGCAGCAGGGGCAGAAGCGGCTCGCGGCGGAGGACCTCGAGGGCGCGGTGCAAGAGCTCGAGCTCTCGATGAATCTCCACCCCGCGAACCGGTACGCCCAGACCATTCTCGAGGAGACCCGGGCACGCCTCAAAGAGCGCGAGGCGAGCCGCGAGGAGGCGGAAGGTTTCGAGGAGAGGCGGCGGCGCGCGCAGGAGCTCTTCGGCGGAAGGCCCATCCTCGAGCCCTCGTCGACCGCTCCCATCCAGCTTCGCTTCGCCGAGGACACGAGCCTTCAGAAGATCTTCGAGGTCCTCTCGAAGCTTTCCGGCATCAACATCCTGTTCGACGAGTCGTTCCGCGACAAGCGGGTGACCCTCGACCTCGTCGACGTCTCCTTCGAGGAAGCCCTCGACAAGCTCGCCCTCATCAACCGCCTCTTCTACAAGATCGTGGATTCCTCGACGATCATCATCGTCCCCGACAACGCCCAGAAGCACCGGCAGTACGACGACCTGGTCCTCCGGACGTTCTATCTCGTGAACGCGGAAGTAAACACCGTCGCCAACATGCTCCGGACCATCGCCGGGATCCAGCGGGTGCAGCCGAACCCCGAGCTCAAGTCCATCACCGTCCGCGCGACCCCCGATCAGGTGGCGGTGGCGGAGCGCATCATCGAGCTGAACGACAAGACGAAGTCCGAGATCATGCTGGACATCGAGATCCTGGAGGTCAACCGCATCAAGGCCCTCCGGTTCGGCCTCGAAGCCGCCGAGTACCAGGTGAGCCTCGGCTTCGCCCCCGCGGGTCAGAACGCCGAGACCGGAGCCATCCGCCTCAATCGCCTGGCCTCTCTCGACACCTCCGACTTCACCATGACGTTCCCCAACTCAGCGACGTTTCGCCTCTTCAAGAGCCAGAGCGAGGCGCGGTTGCTGGCGAATCCGAAGCTTCGAGCGAGCGAGGGTCAGCCGGCGGAGCTCCGGCTAGGCCAGGAGATCCCCATCCCCGTGACTTCGTTCGTTTCCCAGTTCGGGACCCCGGGCGGAGTCCCCACGACCCCGGTGACCTCCTTCCAGTACCGCAACGTCGGCGTCAACGTCACCATCACTCCCAAGGTTTTCGTCGACGGGGAGATCGAGCTCCAACTGACCCTCGAGACCAGCAGCCAGCTCGACACCCGGGTTATCGGCGGGATCGAGCTTCCGGTGTTCGGGCTTCGCAACGTGAACAACGTGGTGCGCCTGCGGGACGGAGAAACCAACATCGTCGGCGGGCTCATCTCGGAAGAAGATCGGAAGTCGGTCTCGGGATTTCCCGGGCTCGTCGACATTCCCCTGCTGAACAAGATCTTCGCCAACAACGACAACAACAGTGCCTCGAACGACGTGATCTTCTCCATCACCCCGCACATCATCCGCGCCCCGCGGGTGACGGAGATGGACATGGCGCCCCTTCCCATGGGAACCGAGCAGCAGATCAAGGTCCCCGGCAACCGCCCGCGAATCTTCGACGCCGTGAAAGACGCGGAGGTGATCGAGCCCGAGCCTGAGCCCGAAGCCCCGCCCGAACCAGCACCGGTGGAGCCGGAGCCTCCCGAAGTGCCTCCCGAGCCTGAGCCGGCGCCGCCGGTGTCTCCCATCTCGGTGCTCTTCAGCCCACAGACGGCGACCCTCGCGGTGGGAGAAAGCTTCGACGTCGTCCTCGTCGCCGGAGGGGCGCAGGGCCTTTCCTCGGGAGAGATCCTCGTCAGCTACGACCCCGCCGCTCTCCGGATCTCGAACGTGCAGGCGGGCGCTTTTCTCACCATCGACGGCCGACCGCTGACGTTCACGCCTACGTTCAACCCCGGTCAGGTCGGCGTCTCGTTCTCCCGTCCCGATGACAGCGAAGGATTGATCGGCTCGGGGCACCTGGTTCGCCTGACGCTCGAGGCCGTGGCGCCGGGGCCACCCCTCATCGTGAGCGCGACCGGCGCTTTCCGGGATACGAGGGGAGCGAGCATTCCCGCGATCTTCACGTCTTTGCGGATCGAGGTGCAGTGATGGACCAACGTCAACGAGCGATCGCGCTCACGGGGCTTGCGCTTCTCTTTCTCGCGGGATGCGGCGGTGAAGTCCCTTTGACGGCGACCGAGGGCGCCACGCTCTTCATCACCGCCAATCCAACCGCCATTCCGGTCTTCGAGGGCGTCTCCACCATCACCGTCGTAGGCTTCAAGGCCGTTGCCGACGGGGGCGGTCCGCTCACCGACGGAACCCAGATCTTCTTCACCACCGATGTAGGGACCATCGAGGAGCGCGTGGAGATGCAAAACGGAGTGGCCCGTGGCACTCTCCGGAGCAACGGCCGCGCGGGGCGCGCGACCGTCATCGCCCGCTCCGGCGCCGGCATCTTCGCGCCGCTCGAGGGGGACGCCCGCGTGCTCATCGGCAACGCCGAGGGGATCAATATTCTTCTCACCGCCAACCCGCCCACCCTCACCTCGCCCAACTTCACCACCGAGTTGGTCGCCACGGTCTTCGACAACAGCAACAACCGTATGTCCGACGTACCCATCATCTTCACCACCAGCGCCGGTGCGCTCGCCTCCGCGGGCACGAGTCTCAGGACCAACGCGAATGGACAGGCCACCGACCGCCTGACGCTTCTGAACGAGGATGAGGCGAAAGTGACCGCTATCTCGGGCGCAATTAAGTCGAATGAGGTCACGGTGAGCCGCGCCACGCCTCTACCGAAGCCGATCATTACGTCGATTAGCCCAAGCTCGAGTGCAACCGCGACCGGTTATACCATCCTTCCATCCATTCCACCACAGCCCGTTTGGCTTCGGCCCGGGTCGCCCAGCGGGCCTCGGCCACCAGTTCGGTCTTCAAGCTGCCAAAGAAGCTCTCCACCACGGCGTTGTCCCAGCAGTCCCCTTTGCCGCTCATGCTGCCTTGCAGCCCGAAGCGCCTTAGCAGGGCCTGCAT
>Ga0209619_10001913_pt1 | contig 15095 bp, 15 predicted proteins | sample Rifsed16ft3_FD_184011 | JGI IMG/M metagenome (GOLD analysis project Ga0209619, IMG submission 184011) | Soil microbial communities from Rifle, Colorado, USA - sediment 16ft 3 (version 2) | ecosystem: Environmental > Terrestrial > Deep subsurface > Rock core/Sediment | place: Rifle, Colorado... | reverse complement strand
AGGATTATACCAGCATCAAGCATGTGCGTATGTTTAAATGGAATAACCGCGTCAACAGCCCTGATGATAAGTGGATTAAGGTGCTTAGCAAAAACAGTATTCTCAAGAAAGTCTACAATAACCTGTGCACCCAAAACCCCCACAAAGTAATAAATCCCGGCTAACACGCCTAAAAGCACCGGCAATCCCCAGACAGGATGCATAATAAATTCGCCCGCGCGATCCATGAAATTTATTTTATTAATTGGAACAACTGCAATTACATCAGAGACAAGTTTCTGGATATTTTTCTGCTTGGATCTGTTAATGACATATCCCAGAGGCAGGGAAAAGTTTTTCTGCACTATGCTTCTTATATCGTCTATGCTTTTAATCACATTTTCCGGTAATTTCCTGTGCAACCATTCGCTTAATGTTTCATCTCCGGCAAGGAGCATTAACGCAATTCCGTACCGTCCTTTTAATTCCGGAGGCAGCAATTCGGCAATCTTTCTGGCGCCGGCATCAACCTCGGGTGGGTATTCAATCCGGAAGGATGAAGTTGACCCCTGAATCCCATTGCGCATAATTTCTTCAAAACCGGCCTTTCTTGTTGCAACGGTAGGATAAACCCTTATACCAAGAGCATCTTCCAGCAGTTTTGAATCCACAGAAATGCCAAGATTTTTTGCCTCATCAGTCATGTTAAGGATTAAATAAAATGGCCTTTCAATCTCTGCCAGCTGGGACGATATTAAAAGCGCCCTTTCTAGGTTCTTGGCATCTGCAACCTGGAGTATAACCCCGTCCTGTGTATTCATAATTATATCCCGCGTAACCCTTTCATCCTCTGACATTGGAAGAAGGCTGTTGACGCCGGGAGTATCTATTACAATATGCTTTGTTCCGAGAAGAACCCCGTTGCCTTCCGAAATCTCCACAGTTGTGCCAGGGTAGTTTGAGACGGTAACGTATTTGCCTGTTAAGATACTGAAAATAAGACTTTTCCCCACATTGGGATTTCCAACAAGCAGACATCTGGGGGTGTCAATATTCTTCTCTACAAAAAATTTTCCTGAATGATCATGCATTTTCTCTGTCTCCCTTCCAGCATTTTCTGCAATAACCAAAAATCTGCATTTTGTGGGATACTATATTAAAATTAAACCGCTTGGCAATTTGCTCCTGCAATTGTTCTATTTTCAGCTCTAAAAATTCCTCAATGGAACCGCATTTGAGACAAACAATGTGATCGTGATGTTCTGGCTTACTGCCGCTGTTCTCATATCTTTTTATCCCATCGCCAAAATCTATTTCTTTTGCTATTCCTCCCTCTTTCATGATTTTCAGCGTCCTGTACACAGTTGCGTACCCAATTCCGGGGAACTTTTTTCTTAACTGCAGGAACAAATCTTCAGTATTGATGTGTCTCTTGACCTTTAAGAATGCCGTAACAATTACTTTTCTCTGTCCGGTAAACCTCAGTCCCTTTGAGTGAAAAATGTTTTTTATCAGATCTATTTTTTTATCGTTACTCATATGAACATGATAATCATTTTCAATATAGCGCGGCAGAAAAAAAGTGTCAAGTGTTTTTTTTAATTTTATGGCTGGATCAGATGGATCAGTTGATTGACCTGAAATAAAAGATTTGTTCCATCAACAGGCTTTTCCATACAGGCATTTGCCCCATGTTTTTTCAATTTCTGGCATTTTTCATCATCAAGGTTACCGGAAACCATTATAACAGGAATATCGCTTTTTATTTGCTTTATCCTGCCAAGCACCTCAAATCCATCAAGGGCTGGCATCTGAACATCAAGTATTACCAAATCCGGAAGCTGTCCCCCCATCCATTCAAGAGCTGAATTCCCGTCACCGAAAACAAAAGTATTGAATTTATCCCTGTTAAAATACCTGCTAATTGATTTAGCTACGAGAAAATCATCATCTATAATCATGACTGTTTTCTTTTCAACCATGAAATCCTCACTACTATTTGATAAAAAACCTAACATATCTGAATGAACCTGTCAAGATTTAATAGCATTATGTCATACCTGATTTTCAACCACACTTTATGTTTATAAACTATTTACTTTTGAGCTGATTGATAACCTTTTGAAATTCTGAAACAGGCTGAGCGCCTACCAGTTTCGCTCCGTTTATAAAAAATGTAGGGGTTCCGCTTACACCCCTCGCTTTCCCATCTTCCAGATCTTTCTCAATAATATTCTGCTTTTCTCCTGATTCCAGGCATTTTACAAATTTTTCCCCGTCCAGGCCTATTTTAAAAGCAGCCCCTTTTATTGCTTCAATATCCAGGCGGCTTTGATTTGCGAATAACTCATTATGCATCTCCCAGAACTTACCCTGATCTCTTGCACACTCTGCCGCGATTGCCGCCTGCGTTGCAAAATTATGAAAACGAAGAGGGAAATGCCTGAATCTGATCTCAAGCCGGTCGCCATATTCTTTTTTTAATTCTTTTAAGGTAGGCTGGACTCTTTCACAGAAGGGACACTGAAAATCGCTGAACTCCTCAATCAAAATCGTTGTTTTTTCTTTATCTATTTTCTCTGATTTGCAGTTCACAGTTAAAAACAGCACTGCTGTCAATCCTATTAATATGACTCTCGCTGATCTAATATTCATACGTGACACCCCCTTCTTTCTGAAATTATATTAAGTTATTCAAAGATGTCAAAAGAAAATGGAGGGCGAATTGATTCGGAATTAAATGTAACCCGGAGCGGTAAATTCAGAATTGGGGACTCATATTAAGGTAACCCGGAAGGAGAAGGTTAATTATGAGCCCCCCAATATCCATACCGTCTGTTCAATGAAACCTAAATTATGATTTAACCCTTTGGGGATACCTTTTCAGAGGCGGCATCAGGAGTCTCCTTGAAAAAAATATTATCCACAGCACACTTCCCTGCACCGGAAATAAACAACGCAAGGGTTGCGCCAATTAAAACAAGATTATATTCAATTCCATGCCCCTGTGTCGGTGGATTACAATACCAGTTTAGAAATAATCCGTTATTCCAGTGGACAAGGTATGTGGCAACAACCATATTAAGAAAAAGTCCCAGCGATGCAAGTCTCGTCAGGGCTCCGGCTATAAGCGCTATTCCGCCGAGAAATTCCGTAAGGGCTACAACTACTGTCAGAAAAGCCGGAATGCCAAGATATTGCTGAAAATTTTGAATGGTCATTGCAAGCCCGCCCCCACCCAATACCGGGAATAATTTCTGCGCTCCGTGCGCAATAAAGATTATACCCACAGCGATCCTAAGAGGCAGGAGACCATAACCTGAAACACCCGAAAAGATTTTGTTGAACATAAATTACCTCCCTTTGTTTATTTTTTTTAGTTCATCTAAAAACATTTTAATAACTCTGTTATTCAAGGAAAAATAATTAAATTGCATATGCTTACGCACTTTTAAAAGATCAGAATTAACGAGAACCTTCAGGTGATGGGAGATCGTTGGCTGGGAAAGGTGCATTAGCCTTTTTATCTTCATGCACGATAATTCCTGTTTTTTTATGAGCGCTTTTATAATCTTTAGCCGTGCCGGATTTTCAAGAGCCCCAAAGATTACGATCAGTTTTTGCGCCTTCATTGATATATTTAAATATATCAATGTTTCTATATAATGTCAAGCGTTTTTACGAGCCCGGCTCTTAAAAACAGCGTTCTGGTTGCCCCATTCATAAAATTTAAAATTATGTTGACAGAAGTTTTCTATGGGGTATATTATTCAAATGAAAATGATTGACAATTCAATCAACGCAAATGAACGGAGAACCACCGGTTACTGAAATAAAAAAAATCAAATAACCATAAAAGGAGGTTGTTATGAGAGAAGCAGTAATAGTTGAAGCGGTTAGATCTCCCGTCGGGAGAAAAAAGGGTAAACTGGCAAACTATCATCCTGTGGACCTTGGCGCTCATGCTTTGAAGGCATTGGTCAAAAAGGCAAAAATCGATCCGAAAGAGATTGACGATGTCTATTTTGGCTGTGTATCCCAGGCTGGGGCACAGGCATTGAATATTGGAAGGAACTGCGTCCTGGCGGCAGGCTTTCCTATTGATGTGCCTGCAACTACAATGGACAGGCAATGCGGTTCAAGCCTTACGGCAATTAATTCAGCAGCCATGTCCATTATGGCTGGAGTAAACGAATGTGCTATTGGCGCCGGCGCCGAAAGCATGGACATGGTGCCTATGGGATCCAATTTCATGAACGGACCTGGTATGCCGGGCACTCCTGAACTAATGGAAAAATATCCTGTCACTTCTCAACATAACTCAGCAGAAATGCTCGCCAAGAAATGGGGAATAACCAGGCAGGAGGCGGATGAATTCAGCCTCAGAAGCCATCAGAGAGCAGCAAAAGCAATCAAGGAAGGAAGGTTCAAAAGCCAGATAGCGACAATGGAATTGAAAAAAGAAGACGGTACCACTGAAATTTTTGATACCGACGAGGGGGTAAGGGCGGATACGTCCATGGAAAAATTATCATCCCTTATGCCGGTAACAGGTCCTGAGGGGCTCGTAACTGCTGGCAATGCAAGCCAGATCAGCGATGGTGCCGGCGCGGTGCTTATTATGTCCAGCGAAAAGGCAAAGAAACTCGGACTTAAACCACGGGCTCGAATCGTTGCAATGGATGTAGTCGGAGATGACCCTGTCATGATGCTCTCAGGTCCCATCCCTGCCACCAGGAAGATACTCCAGAAGGCAGGTCTCAGGATTACCGATATTGATGTTACCGAAATCAATGAGGCATTCGCTGTAGTACCCATTGCATGGGGAAAAGAAATAAAACCAAACTGGGAAAAGGTGAATCCAAACGGAGGCGCTGTTGCGCTTGGACACCCGCTCGGAGCAACCGGCGCAATTCTTGTCACCAAAACCCTATACGAGCTTGAGCGCACCGGCGGCAGATACGGGATGATAACCCTATGCACCGGCGGGGGTATGGCTCCGATTACAATAATAGAAAGACTCGACGGTAAGTCATAAGCAATCAGTAACAAAAAGTCAATATTAATACATACTACAAGGCAATCTCTTTATGAGATTGCCTTGTTATTCGTATTATTGCAACAATGATTTCCCAAAATAGTTAGATCGCTGAATTAGTAATAGTTGATAAAAAGTAAAATTAAACTTGATTTAAAGATATATTTTGTGGTATAACTATAACAGTATTATAAAAAATAAAGCGTTTTTTTGATGAACGGATAGCTAACGGTGAAGATCTAACATATGCATAAGTGTTTGGCGTGCAATACTGTTTCCTCATTAATCTCAGGTGAAATAGGCGTCTGTCCGGAATGTATCAGAAAAAATAAGGGAAATGCCATGTCCATTGCAGGTAAAATCCAAAAGTGGAGCCGGGTAACATTCAACCTTCCGGAAACTCCGCCAAAGGCAGCCAGCGGGATTCCGTGCAACTTATGCGTTAATGAATGCATTATACCTAAAAATGAAAGAGGGTATTGCGGTGCAATAAAAAACATCAACGGAAAACTGCCAAAAGCAAAAGAGACCAAAGGTTACCTGTCATGGTATCACGAACCCCTTCCTACGAATTGCGTTGCCGACTGGGTATGCGCCGGGGGAACAGGGACAGGGTACCCCAAATACTCACACTACGCCGGCGCTGAAACCGGGTATAAAAGCCTTGCCGCATTTTTTCATACATGTACATTCAATTGCCTCTTCTGCCAGAACTGGCACTACAAGCGCGAGACACTAAAAGGGAAAGAGCGGACAATCCATGAATTTACCGCTGATGTTGACAAAAAAACCTCATGCATCTGCTTTTTTGGTGGCGATCCAGCGCCGCAGTTGCCCTTTGCAATAAGGGCTTCCAGAGAGGCATTGAAAAAGAAAAATGGCAAAATACTGAGAATATGCTGGGAGACAAACGGTTCAATGGTTACCGAACTCATGGATAAAATGGTTGAACTATCCTTGACTTCGGGTGGATGCTTAAAATTTGATCTGAAAACATGGGATGAAAATCTTCATATAGCGTTAACAGGGGTCACAAATAAAAAAACCAAGGAAAATTTCATAAGGGTTGGAGAGAAAATTAAGGACAGACCTGTTCCACCGCTTCTCGTTGCCAGCACCCTGCTTATTCCTGGTTATATAGACGAAAAAGAGATTAAAAACATTTCAAGATTTATAGCCTCAGTAAATCCTGAGATACCTTACAATCTGCTTGCCTTTTATCCTAATTTCTATATGTCGGATATGCCATTAACCCGCAGGAGATTTGCCGAAAACTGCCTTCAGATTGCAAAGAAAGAAGGCTTAAAAAATGTCATAATCGGCAATACCCATATGCTTGTATAAATTCCACAGGATATTACAATCTACCCATACCCAATATCCTCATAGAGACAGACAATAAAAATATCCCTGCAAGCGAAAACATGATTATAAAATCCGACGGCTTAATCTTTATCTCAAGATAAGACGTCCTTTTGTGGGCGCTTGAAAACCCCCTCGCTTCAAGAGCAATCGTTAGTTGCGTAACATTGCGCATGCCGTACAAAAAAGAAGGAATCAACAAAGGGATATAATTCCTTAGCCTGCGGATGACGGAACCGCCCCTAAGGTCAAGTCCGCGCGACTCCTGCGCATCAACAATGCCAGCCCCTGCGCCAAGAAAAACGGGGAGCAGCCTTACTGCGGCCATAAGTGAAAACGCTATTCTGAAAGGGACTCCGAGGTTTTTTAAGCCATATCCAATTTCTTCAATTCTTGTAGTATAAATCAGCACCATGCCGGCAAGGAGCATCCCTGTAAGCCTCATGACAGCAGAGGCGCTGTACATTAATCCATTTTCAGTTACAGAAATGCCGGCAAATTCTACAACCTTCGCTCCCTCTTTTATAAAAATACTCCACAACAGAAAACTCATGATTGCAAAAGCAAGAATTACCCACCACATCTTCATAATATTCTTTGCGGTCCCGGATATGATAACAAGAACAAACAAAAAAACAAATTCAGGCAAAATAAAAAGCGGAGCGTTAAACACAAGAAATTGCGCAAAAATCAGGATCAGGGATACAATCTTTGCTGTTGGATGGACTCTGTGAATAAATGTATTTTTATCTGCATATAATTCTATGTTTATCACAGCAGCAGCCTCACCATCTCGTCCGTGTTCAGTAAAGGAATGCCAAATTTCATGCCAAGCCGGGTTATTAGCGGCGCCTCAAGCGATAGATTCCCGAGCAGTTCATATTGCGAAAAGAATTTCCTCACTGGCCCATTGTATCTTATTTCTCCGTCCTTCATTGCAACAGCAGTTTTTGCATATTCAGCGACTATATTCATAGCGTGAGTTATTATAATAACAGTCTTTCCGCTTTCATTTAATTTTCTGAGCATCTCCATCGTCCTGATTCTCCCGGAATAATCCAAGCCGGTGGTCGGTTCGTCAAGTATTATTATCTCCGGGGAAGCTGAGAGCGCTGAGGCAACCGCAACCTTTTCCCTCTCGCCTCTTGTGAGCATAAAGGGATCCGCATTTTCCTGTCCCATGAGTCCTACTGTTTCAATGGCAGCGGCAGACTTCTGTCTGACAATCTGCTCAGCCATTCCAAAATTCTTCGGAGCAAATGCAACCTCGTCGTACACGGTCTCACAAAATATCTGGTGGTCTGGATTCTGGAACACATATCCTACTCTAAGTCCTATTTCGCTCCTTTTCAATTTGCGAACATCATCCCCGAAGATTCGCACTATTCCTTCTGCAGGCTCAAGCAACCTGTTGATATGCTTCGCAAGCGTTGTCTTTCCGCTCCCGTTCTGCCCGACAATTGCAACAAAATCACCCTTCGCAATAGAAAGATTTATGTTCTTTACAGCAGCAATGCCATTATTATAAATATGGCTGACATTTTGAAATTCAATCACCGGCTCTCCTAAAATCCTGCTGCTGCCACCGGATACTTTTGCGAAATCAGCCCTGTCAGGCACCAATTTAATCTTCTCAAGAACTTTGTATGCATCCTCAATCTCTAACGGCATCTCTTTAACCCCAAGTCTCTCAAAGAGTTCGGCAACCGGATGCGGCATAATTCCCAGTGCTCTCATATCAGAAGGTTTTTTTAAAACATCCGGGGTGTAATTATAATTGGCAAGCCTTCCTTTAGAAAAGACTGCGCAACTATCTGTCCCTGCTATGTCCTCAACCTCATGCTCTACAATAATTATGGTCTTACCCTTTTTTTTCATCTCCTTAAGCACCTCAAGGATCTTTTTTCTGCCCGCAGGGTCAAGGTCGGTCATGGACTCATCAAGAACGAGAATATCCGGTTCCAGCGCAAGCACAGACGCAATTGCAAGCCTCTGCTTCTGTCCTCCGGAAAGGGTCGCAGGGTTGCGCAATTCCAGCCCAGTAAGACCAGCAATTTCAAGTACTTCGCCAACGCGCTTTTTCATTAAATCCCTGCTGCACCCTGCACTCTCCATACCAAAAGATATCTCCAGATCCACCCTGGTGGAAAAAATCTGCGACTCAAAATCCTGGAAAACCACTCCCACCATCCTTCCCATTTCGGAAACCGATCTTCCGCTTATATCATCGTTATTAATAACCACACTGCCTGAAAATTCCCCCTTCAGGAATTCAGGGATCAGCCTGTTAAGGACAAGGCAGAATGTGGACTTGCCAGCCCTGTTTGGTCCAGCAACCCAAATAAACTCTCCCCTGTTAATTTTTAAATTGATATTTTCCAATGCGCCGGCATGGGAGCCTGCGTAAGCAAAGTTGAGGTCTTCAATGGAAATGGCGACTGGCATGACGTTTAAATTATAACCTTTTATATCCCAGAATTATTGAGTTCAAAATTTTATTCTCTCTCCAATTGCGCCTCATTTTCACTGGAATAATTCCATGGGAAGTATTGGTTAGAAAAACAGCGTCCGAACTAATAAGTTCTTTTTTTTTGAAATACCCCTCAACAATTTTTATTCTCTTTTGCCTTGCTATTTTCATGACAACAGAACGGGTAATCCCCGGAAGGATTCCCAGCGCTGTTGCGGGGGTAAACAGTTTTCGCTCCTTAACGAAAAATATATTGCTTGATGCTCCCTCGGCAACATATCCGTCCCTCGTGACAAAAACCGACTCAAAGGCTCCTTTTTGCCTCGCATAAATTTTAGCAAGGACTGCCGGCTGGTAGCTCATTGATTTCACCGTAAGACTGCGTCTTGTACTGCCAAAGAGATTCTCATCCAAAAATACAATTTTTACCCCCTCTTTTAAAATAACATCTGTATCCGGCACAGACCTGGTCGTAATAAGCAATGTAGGCCTGGATATTAAGGCGCTGTCAACCCAGGGCAGCCTCCCGGCAGTATTTCCACGGGTTACGGATATTCTCAAAACAGCATCTTTTAAATTATTCTTCTTAAGAACAGAAGAAATTGCGCCAGGCAGGACCGCGGTGTCAAATCTTATACCCGCATTATGAAGGCTCTTTTTCAATCTTTTAATATGTCCCAAAAACATAAATGCCTTCCCATTGCAAATCCTAATTGTTTCGTACACACCATCTCCGTAAAGAAATCCGGAATCTAAAATATTTACAAAAGCCTGGTTTTCAGGAATCGTCCGTCCGTTAAGGCAGCAATAATTCATCTTCATTTTTCAATCTCCTTATTGTTTCTTCCAAAACCTTCAGTTTTGTTTCTGTCTCCATGTATTCCTGCACAGGGTCAGAATCATACACAATTGCCCCTCCAACCGGATAATATGCCCTGTTGCCACGTATAATCATTGTTCTGATAGCAATGTTCATATCCATGCTGCCATCTGCAGAAATATACCAGATGGAACCTGTATAAATTCCGCGGTTATATCCCTCCACCTCATCAATAATCTGCATTGCCTTTATTTTGGGCGTACCGGTGACAGATCCCCCTGGAAAACAAGACTTCAGAATATCTATAACATCCAGCCCGTTTTTAACCCTCCCGGATATTCTTGACACCATGTGATGAACAGTCTTAAAAGATCTAACCGCAAACAGATCATCAACTTTTACGCTGCCGTATTCGCAAACCCTGCCAAGATCGTTTCTTAAAAGGTCAACAATCATCAGATGTTCCGCATTGTCCTTAATGCTGGTTCTTAACAACCCCTTTAAACGGCGATCCTCTTTCTTGTTTTCGCTACGGGGCATTGTCCCCTTTATCGGAAATGTCTCAAGCATTCTGCCCCGTTTTCTTAAAAATCTCTCCGGTGAAACAGAAATGACATTGATATCTCCTAAATTTAAAAATACTCCAAACTGCGGCGAAGCAACCTCCCGAAGATTTACATAGAATCTCCATGGATCACCCTTGAAACGATATTCTACCCTGTGCGAAAGGTTTACCTGATAGACCTCGCCCTCGCAAATATACTCCTTAATCTTTGCAATCTTTGCCGAATATTCCCGCAATGGCATCTTAAAAACATTGGTAATTTCAGGCCTACAACAAACATCGCCTATTTTATTAGATTTATAACTTAACACGCTTGTTTTATTGAATATTTTAATTCTTGATTTTTCGGTAGTTTTAAAATTACGAAAGAACATCAGGGCTATATCCGGGACATCGCTTTTAAATTCGTTTTGTCGCAGTGATGGCTCAATGGTTTTTGCTGCATTATACCCTATGTATCCTGCAACGCCCCCGTCCTTTTCTTTGGTTATCTTTCGCAGCTCCCTTAAAAGCCGGCGGATCTCATCCCATGGATCTGCCCTGTAATTGATCCATTTTCCGTCAGAATATATTTCGCACCTGTTATTACGGTAACAGAATACAGCAAAAGGATTATGCCCCCAAAGGATGTATCTGCTCCTGGCCCTGTCTATCAGAAATGAATAATTACTTGAGTCATTAAACCCCAAGTTGACCTTTTATCCTGTTGTATTAACTATTTCTTACGCGTTTTTTCTGACAAAGAAGCCTTTGGTTTGTTTCCTTTTGCCTTCGGCACAGAGGCTTTTCTTCTCAATTTCAGCCGCGTTTCTCTTCTTTTTCGCCTTCTTCTGATTTCTCTTTTCCGTTCTCTCATTTATTCCTCCAGTTTTTATTTCTGAATTTAGTCATATTATATTTTAAGTTCTTTTTTAATTCCATAAAATTAACACGGTACGGAATTTTAATTTTTTGTTCAATATTTCAAATCCCGTTATAAAATGGAAAGTATGGCAAACTTCAAACTTGTCACCGAATACGGCTCCAAAGGCGACCAGCCGCAGGCCATTGAAAAATTAATCAAAAATCTGAAGGAAAAAGTGAAGCACCAGGTTCTACTGGGAGTCACTGGTTCAGGCAAGACATTTACAATGGCAAATGTAATAGCAACAATGAACATTCCAACCCTCGTGGTCGCCCATAATAAAACTCTCGCTGCCCAGCTTTACGGGGAATTCAAACAACTTTTTCCTGAAAATGCGGTTGAATATTTTGTGAGTTATTATGATTACTATCAACCGGAAGCGTATGTTCCTGCAAGGGACCTTTACATAGAAAAGGAAGCAACAATAAATGACGAAATAGACAAGATGCGCCATGCAGCAACATATGCGTTGTTTGAGCGCAATGATGTTATTATAGTTGCATCGGTCTCCTGCATTTACGGATTGGGTTCGCCAGAGGCATATCACGGAATGCTGATAGTGCTTGAGATCGGAATGGAAATAGAAAGGAACAGCCTTCTGCGCAAACTCGTCGAAATCCAATATCAGCGAAACGACTATGACTTTCACAGAGGGACATTCAGGGTTCGCGGAGACACAGTAGAAATCTTTCCTGTCTATGAAGACAGGCTCGCTTTAAGAATTGAATTCTTCGGAGATACGATTGACGGAATTCACGAAATTGACCCATTAACCGGTAAAATCCTGAGGTCTCTTGAAAAGACACCGGTGTATCCCGGCAGCCATTATGTCACTCCTGAGGATAGAATTAAAAAGACAATAAATACAATCAGGGAAGAACTCTATGCCAGGCTGCGGGAATTTAAAAAACAGGGAAAACTCATAGAGGCTCAGCGGCTTGAACAGAGAACAAATTATGATCTGGAAATGCTGGAGACAATGGGATACTGTACCGGCATAGAAAACTATTCCAGACACCTGACAGGCAGGCTACCAGGACAGCCCCCCCCTACTCTGATGGATTATTTTCCGCGAAATTTTCTCTTGTTCGTTGACGAAAGCCACATGACCATCCCGCAACTTAACGGCATGTACCGCGGGGATCGCTCCAGGAAAGAGACCCTGATGGAATACGGCTTCAGATTGCCATCTGCCTTAGACAACAGGCCTTTGATGTTTGAAGAATTTGAGAACATGCTGAACCAGGCAATATATGTCTCAGCCACTCCTTCTGAATATGAAATTAAAAAGAGCAATAATCTTGTTGTAGAGCAGATAATCCGGCCCACAGGCTTGATTGATCCTGATGTTGCTGTAAAACCAGCTACACACCAGGTTGATGATTTAATGGAGGAGATAAGAAAGACGGTTCAACATAAAGAGCGTGTACTTGTTACAACGCTGACAAAGAGGAGCGCTGAAGACCTTAAAGAATACTATGAAGGATTAAACATACGGGTAAAGTATCTGCATTCTGATGTAGAGACCCTTGAGCGAATGGAGATTCTAAAAGAACTCAGGGAGGGAAAATTTGATGTTCTGATCGGAATTAATCTGCTGAGAGAGGGTCTTGATTTACCAGAGGTTTCGCTTGTCGCAATTCTTGATGCAGATAAGGAGGGTTTTCTGCGCTCAGCGCGCGCGCTCATTCAGACATTCGGAAGAGCAGCCAGAAATGTCAATGGAAGGGTTGTTATGTATGCGGATACTGTTACTGAATCAATGAAAAGAGCAATCGATGAAACAAATAGAAGACGTAAAATCCAGGCGGAGTATAACAAAAAACATAAGATAACTCCTGAAACAATCAAAAAATCTATTTTTGATATAAGAAGTTCAATCTACGAAATGGATTACTGCACTGTGCCTGTTGCAGGAGAAACTGAGACGGAATACATACCTGTGGAGAGAATTCCGGAAACAATAAAAAAACTAAAGAAACAGATGCTGGCCGCAGCAAAAAAACTGGAGTTTGAGAAGGCAGCGGAATTGAGGGAGAGAATCAAAAAACTGCAGGAAATGGAACTGACAGCGAGGTGAGGTGTCCCACCTTATGTGATGAAAATGACAGGTTCTTCGTTAGTAGCATAGCCTGTGCGGAATAAAACATAGCGTAGTATGCCCTTGAAATTGAAGACTCGTAATCTTCTTCTTTAAGGAGTAGTTCGGCACTCTTGAGATACTTTTTCGCCAATTATGGCTTGACAAGGCAGATTAACTTTTATATTATTTTTGATTATGGAGGTATACCATGAAGTCAAGTAAAAATCTATTTGCAATAGGCATTTCTTTATTTATTGTTATATCCCTGTGTCCGGCTTTACTTTATGCGGATACTACCGTTGAACGCTTTACCAAGTCCGGAGGATTTGCCGGGATAGGAGCAAGTGAATCAAATTCGGCAACCAAGATCAGCGGGTTGAAGAAACGGGATATCACAAAAACTAAACTCATAGGGTCGCTTGGCAAATTTGTAACCAAAATGGCAGGCGATATGGAAACGGATTCAATCACTGATATCAATAAGGACGCAATCTGGACGCTGAACCATAAAAATAAAACCTATACAGAGAATAAAATCTCCGCGGCTAAGGAAATGATGGAAGGCCATGGAGAAAAAGAAGAAGCAGAAAAAGAACAGGAAAAACCTAAAGTTAAGGTTATAAAAAACGAGTTTTCTGTAAAAGAAACCGGAGAAAAGAAAAAAATCAATGGATATGATTGCACCGAATATATTCTTACATGGCTTGTGGAAACAGAAAATATTGAAACAAAAGAACGCGCAAAGAATATTATGACAAACGAACAATGGAATACACCGGAAACAAAGGAGATCAAAGCGCTTCAAAAAGAGGAAACAGAATTCCAGCAAGCATATATGAAAAAGATGGGAATGGATATGCCGCCTGAAGAAGCGCAGAAATTTGGGCTCGGAATGATGTCGGGCATGCTCGGTGCTGATGAAAAATCCATGCAGGAAAACATGAAGAAACTCCAGAAAGAACTGTCAAAGATAAAAGGCTATTCAATAACAACATCAGTGAAATGGGAGAACGAATCAACTGCGTCAAAACAGGAAGCAAAGAAAGACCCCGAACCTGAAGAGGAAGAAGCAGAAGATGTAGATGTCTCTCAGGGCATCGGCGGCATAATGGGCGGCCTTGCCAAAAAAGCAGCAAAGAAAAAAATGGCAGAAAAGAAAAAAGAAAAGGAAGCACAGAGAGGTAATGCGGTTTTTGAGTTCTATTCTGAGATAAAGAAGATATCAACCTCATCCGTTAATTCAGGTGAATTGGAGATACCCCCGGATTACAAACTGACAAAATAAACATCAAAGATCAGAATATTTTCATCTCTTTCTTCATCTTGACTTGCTAATTTTTTCTGACCATAATCAGATTATGCAGAATAAGCCTCATTATAAATTTTTCATCATGCACGAGGCAAAAATTTTACGGGCGATTGCTTCCGGATTGATTCCTCCTGGCGGGGCATTGAAATCAGGCGCTGATGAAATTGATATTGCCGGGGGGGTTGATAATTATGTTTCAAAATTCAATTTAACCAACAGGGCCGCTATAAGAACTATGCTCTGGCTTTTTGAAATTCTCCCGTTCTTTTTTACATTTCGCCCGCTTACCCTCCTCTCCCAAAGCGCGCTGGAAAAGGTTGTTGAATCTTTTGAAAAAAGCAGGTTTTTTCTTGTTCGCGGGCCGCTTCTGCTTTTGAAATTACTGTGCACAATGATGTTCTATAACGATGAAAAAATTAAAAAAGCAATAGGGTACGATAATGAGTGTTTCAAAGAAAAAGTATGATCTATACAAGAAACGAAATCACTGATGACATTTACGAAAAAGCTGACGCCTGCATAATCGGCAGCGGCGCTGGCGGTGCAGTTATGGCAAAGGAACTTT
>Ga0209619_10001910_pt1 | contig 15139 bp, 15 predicted proteins | sample Rifsed16ft3_FD_184011 | JGI IMG/M metagenome (GOLD analysis project Ga0209619, IMG submission 184011) | Soil microbial communities from Rifle, Colorado, USA - sediment 16ft 3 (version 2) | ecosystem: Environmental > Terrestrial > Deep subsurface > Rock core/Sediment | place: Rifle, Colorado... | reverse complement strand
GTTGACCCACTCGAACTTCCTCTGCAAAGTTTTGGTGTAAAGAACCTTCCAGTCGAGCCCGACGCTGTCAGCCCAAGATTTGTATATTCTAGGGTCGATATAGTTCCTTAAAGAAGTATTGAGATTGTAATCCCTTGTCTGCTTTGCGATTTCTAAATTGAGTTTCAGCTTTTCCATGCTCTCCTTCCTCCTCTCCTCAGCTTTCTCGGTCTTCCCTGTTTGCGATTCAAGAGTTTTCAGGCGTTCCTCCTTCTTCTGTAGAGCTTGCTCCCAGTTCTTCGGAGGCGTTCTTTTATGATTGCACTTTATGGCTGCCTGTAAATTGGCGTGTCTGGCATAGTAGAGCTTCTTTTCACTTGAAGCCTCTGGAGTTATCTTTCCGTTTAGCGATATTAGATAGCCCTTTACTATGTTCGTAGCGTGGAACGTTCTGAAGACCTTTGCAGTAAGTCCTTCATAGCAGCTGCCAAGGAAGCGATTAACGGCATCAGAAGTTATGCCATCAAATATCAAGTCAGAAGGATTTTTCCCTGCACAAAACTCCCTCAAATTCTCAAGCATCCTCTTATCCGAGTCAACTTCAAGCGTCTTTTGCCACCTTACGCTGTCCTTTCCTAGAAAATCGAACTCTATCGCTTTGCCAGTAGTCTTGATGTGCTCGACCCTTAAGGTGGTAGCTCCTACAGTATCGGCTTCGTCTTCGTCCTTTTCGTCCCCAACCCTCATTGCCAATTTGTCAATCAGGTAGCAGACCACCGCTATCTTGCGTTCCTTTGGATCTTTTGATTCCATTCCTTTGGAGATGTGCTTCCTTACCCTCTCTATCGTCTTTTCAAGATCCTTTGCCTTGTCGTACTTGGCCTTGTCCCTGCTCTGCCTGATTGGAGACACATCAGATAGCCAAACGTACTTCTCCTTCTCTGTTAGCTTGTCGATCCACCTTGCAATCCACGTAGAGTTTCTGTCGTGTATAATCTGGCCCCACTTTCTTCCGGGTACAGGGCAAGGAGGTATTGGTGCATTCTCATCTAAATTCAGTGTGACGTTTTCTGGCTTTGCCCCTGCCTTCCACTTCCCTCTGAAAGGATGTTGCCCTCTTCCCATGAATATGCTCGCAGGCTCGACCATGTAATTCGCAACTTCTGTCTTCACGCTATCCATCTCCGCATAGCCGAATTTTTCTTTTTGAGCAAGCCTCTTCTCCTTCCTAGCTGCTGCTAGCTGCTTCTTCACCTCTGGCTGCGTGTTCCTGATCTTCTCCTCTTCCTGATACTTCACTATTTCAGAGTAGTCTATCTCCTCCATCTTGGCATTGGCAAATTCTGGAGGGAGAACCTGCAGAAAGTCCTTGAGGAAGTTATTCACAAATACAGGATCTTGAACGTAAGGCGTGCTGAGCTTCTTTGCCCATGCATAGGCCATTTCCTCCTGTTCTGGATTTAGGGAAAACCTCTTCCCTTTGATAGTTATGGGGAGTCCTCTAGCAACATATTCTGGAAATACAACCCCGTTGTGCCTAAGCGTCTTCCACTTTTCCAAATAAGATCGCTCTGTTCTTTGAATGACTCCAGAGGCATTTCTTTGGCATACAATAAAAATTTTATTGCTGAAACTTGGGCCATTTATTTAGCAAAGACGGCATATATGCAATAATGCTCAACGGCGACGAGTCGAGGCCTGAAAAGATTCTGAAGAGATTTGCTAGTAAGTGGATTGCAGGCGACACGTTAGAGCAGGCAATTGAAAGGGCTAAGAAATCAAACAAGATTGGAGTTCAGGGCATCATAAATTTGCTTGGAGAGCATGCTGAGAGCATTCTGATGACTGAAAGGGCTGTTATCGAATATTTGCAGATTCTTGATGCAATAGCAGAGGACAAAGTACTGGCATCAATATCGGTAAAGCCGAGTCAAGTAGGCATTAGCATAGACAGGAAGCTCTGCGAAGAAAATTTCATCAGACTTCTCGACGCAGCGCAGAAGTTGAAGATTTTCGTGTGGATAGATATGGAAAGCTCCCAATACACGGAGGAAACATTGGATCTATACAAAACATTGAAGAGTAGATATGATAATGTTGGTATTGCACTTCAGGCGTATCTGAAGAGAAGCGAAAAGGATCTGGAAAGTTTGTTGGCAATTGATGGCAAGGTTAGGCTTTGCAAGGGAGCTTACAGAGAAAGTAATGATGTTATGGTTGGGCATCACGAGCAAATAGGGGAGAACTATGAGGAGCTCATGAAATTGTTATTTGAAAAGGGAAACAATTTTGCAATTGCAACGCATGACAGCAGCCTAATAGAAGAGGCTAAGGTGCTCTCAAAACAATACAAAAGGAATTTTGAATTTCAGATGCTGATGGGTGTGAGAGAGAATTTGAAGAGCAGGCTCGTACAGGAAGGTTTTATCGTTGCAAATTATATCCCATATGGTAGAAAATGGTTAGCATATACTGTTAGAAGGCTTATAGAAAGGAAAAGAAACATAATTTTGATTTTTAGGTCTTTATTTGCTAGGTAATTCTCTTACAATTCAGTTGTAGATCATACCCCAACCCGCAATCTATTTTGATATCCTTTCCTTTTAGCCAATAACGTGCAGTCAAGGGTTCTGGTCATTGATTCATCGGTTGCAGGGATAGCCGGTGACATGCTCGTAGCCGCAGCAATAGACCTAGGGGCGAATCAGAAGGCAACTGTTGATGCAATGCTCTCTGCAAAAGAACATTTAAGGGGCTGCAGGAGGCTGGAAATTTCAGTCAAAAATGTTGTCAAACATGGCTTTAAGGCCAAGCACGTTTCCGTTGAAGCTTTAGAAACTGTGCATGAAAGAAGAGCGGATGAAATGATCAGTGCACTCCAAGACACTCTGTCATCATTATCGCTTTCAAAGGAAGCGAAGAATTTTGCCGCAAAATCACTGAAGACACTCGCCGATGCAGAAGGAAGACTTCACGATGAAAAGGCAAGCAAAGTTCACCTCCATGAAGCTGGCTCCATTGACACCCTTGTAGATATTCTCGGTGTAGCTTATGCTCTTGACGATCTAGGCATTTTTGCAAATACGAAGGTGTTTGCAACACCTATTGCCGTAGGCGGAGGTACATTCTCATTTTCGCATGGAAGAGTTCCCAATCCGGGACCTGCAGTTCTTGAGATTGCCAGGCAACACAAACTTGCCATAGTTGGAGGGCCCGTAGAAGCGGAGATTGCAACACCCACAGGTGTAGCCATGTTAGCAAACCTTGCAGATGAAAACGTAAAGTTCTATCCCGCCATGAAGCCTCTTAGCGTTGGTCTGGGAGCAGGAACAAAGGATTTTGATATTCCAAATGTTCTGAGACTCACTCTCGGCGAGCCCTACTCTCACCTTCCGTTAGAAGAAATTGCGATACTCGAAACTAACCTTGACGACATTACTGGTGAGCATCTGGCTTATGCCTCTGAAACATTGATCGATGCAGGGGCAAAAGATGTTTCCATAATACCGACCATAGCGAAGAAGGGACGTCCAGGCTATCTTGTCAGAGTAATTGCCGATGCTGCGAAGGCAGAGGAGATTGCTGAGAAACTCATGATGGAAACTGGTACTCTCGGCGTTAGAATAACAACCTCATCAAGGCATATAGCGAATAGGGAAGTTATCACAGTACCAGTTCAATTAAAGGGCAAAAGGGTCTCCATTTCCGTAAAGGTTTCAAGGAATATGAAAGGCCAGATTATTGCCGTGAAGCCAGAGTACGAGGAACTCAGGAAACTCGCTAAGAAGATGGACATTCCATTTAAGAGGCTCGCAGAGGAAGTAGTTTCAGCTACAAAATCGAAGATCAAGCTGTAGTTTGTGCGAGTTGAGTACTCTATTACATAGTGCTCTACTCCTTTACTATTGTCGCTTCTTATTACAAGCCCTCCCAGTAGCTATACTTCGGGGCCAATGTACCCCCCTATACGAGGGAGTCATGCGTGCGTGGGTCACCTAACACGCCCAAGCACAATAATTTAGGCACCTGTCCAATCTTTCCATTGACGAGCTATTGCTGATGCAACAAATGCACAACTACCACATGAGAGTATGGGCACATGCAGGGTGCTATCCAGCCAAACTTTTAGATATCCAGAATAACAACAGAGATGATGAAACGCAAGGAGATCAGCACAGCAAAGGCTTACAGGCTCTTCTACCCAAATGTCGTCGCACTGCTAAGCGCAAGTTTCAACGATGATGCTGATATAATGCCAGTAATATCGTACTGCTCGCTCTCCTTCGAACCTGCTCTTTTTGGCGTTGCCATAAACCCAAAAAGTTTCACATATACACTGGTAAAGAAGTCAGGCTGTTTCACCCTAAACATTGTAAATAGTGACATGGCAAAAGCAGCTGCTGTTTCTGGAGACATTTCAGCGAAAGACAGAAAGGACAAACTCTCAATTGCAGGGGTATCGCTGGAGAAGGCAAGGAAGATAAAAGGCAAAGCCGTCAAAGGAGCGGTAGCCGTAATAGAATGCACTGTTTTAGAAATTGTAAAGACAGGCGACCACGACTTTTTCGTTGCAAGATGCGAAACAGCTTATGCCATTGACGACTTTGAAGATTATTGGGAGTACAAAAAATACTCGCCTGCACTGTATGCGGGGTCGCATAAGGCCAAGAAGAAGAGCCACAGGTTCGCCAAGATGGCTCGAAGGTTCAGCTACATACCATATACGAGCAGCTAGCTCTTAAGCACCATATTTTAGACATTAATGATATGCCGATAGATCCTATGGAATTCCGCAGGACGCTTGGCCGCTTTGCTACAGGGGTCACCATAGTAACGACTTTAGACGGCAAGACCGATCATGGCATGACGGTCAACGCTTTTACTTCTGTCTCTTTAGATCCTCCTCTAGTACTAGTATGCTGCGACAAGAAGGCAGAATCCTACGAATTGATGAAGAAGAGCAAAGTATTTGCGGTGAACATACTTACCGACAGTCAAAAGCAGGTTTCAGTCAACTTTTCAAGGCCCGAACTGAAGCCCATAAGATTTCAAAATTTTAAGATCAGGAGAGAGGTTACAGGCGCCGCAGTTCTTCAGGATGCCATAGCATTCATGGACTGCAGGGTAGTTGCCATACACAATGCTGGAGATCATGAAATATTTGTTGGGCAGGTAGAGAAACTAGGGTACAAAGAAGGGTCTGATCCGATGCTCTTCTACGCTGGGAAGTACAGGAAGATAGGGCCTGAAATTTAGGGCCTGCTGAACCTGTTCGGGATAGGGTACAAAGCACCGGAGGTCTTGTATTCTGAAGGCCACATAACTTCGTATGATACACTGCCGTCGCTTGCCCTGCGAACTTGCGCTATTATCTGTGCGTTGCTGTACATCAAACCATCTGCACCAACAAAAAACGGCCCAAGAGCCGTCATGGAGCCTTGATACTTCAGTGCTACAGTTCGCATCTCCTTAGCGTTGACACTGCCAGCCTCCTCTACTATTTTCTGAAGAATCTTGGCAGCCGCATATACTTGGGCCGCTTGCGGCGAGTTGCCATAGACGCTTGAAATTTTGATCAGTTCTTCGTTGCTGGGGCCAACATTTACGTTTCTTCTCCTGAATTCTGAGCTGGGTACCCAAGAGGAGTAGCCGACCAAGCCGTCAGCGTCCCTTCCCATAGTACTTACCCTTCCTGGCGACTGCGCAGCAAGATCAGTGAATACTAAAGGTATGGAAGCTAAGCTTTGCCTTAATGTCGAGAGGAACCTTAATTCGATTGAGGGTGGAGCGAGTATTACAACTGCGTCGGGCCTGCTCTGCCTTATGTTCTGTATGGCATTGGTAAAGAACGATGCAGAAAGCGTGTTTGAATCATCGATTATTACAGGTATTCTTTCCAGCTGCAGGGAACGCTTTATTGTTGAGGACACGTTTCCATAGTAGAAGTCGTTCAGCCTGATTATCGCAGCTGACTTGATGTCTAAACTCTTCGCAAACCTGCCGAAATCAGCTCCCACGCTGTTTGACGTGCCTCCTCCTAGCAGCACGGTATAATTGTTTGCTTTGAACATTGCATCGGTTTGGATGTTTGATAGAGCTATATGGAATACCTCGTTTTCATCAAACACCTGTATTGCCTGGCTGGCCGGTGAAGGAGCTCCAATAACTATCGCCATGTCGACTTTGTCCTGCAGCGCTAATGTTTCATAATAGTTCCTGCCAAGATCCTCAAACTCTGAATCTTGGTAAATTACAACTTGTACGGGTATCTTCGTTTGCTGACTGTTGAGAAATATGCCTCCATTCTGGTTTATCTCAGAGGCCCACTGGTTCAGCACGCTTCGAATAGTTCTTGCTATTGGATCAGAGTCAGAGCCGTAAACTACTATGCCGACTTTGATTGACGCTTTTGGAGGTCTATAGGTGCTCCTTAGCTCCTTAAGATCAACGTTTACGGATTTTGCGGGCTGTGAAACTTCTGGGAAGACTGGTGCTGGAATTGGAGTCGTCTGGTTCTGGCTAGGCTTTGGTGCAGTGCTTGTGATTATGTTAATACTCTGTGTAATATCCGATGCGAAGATGCTGGCAGTGATTATCGTCAGCATCAGCAGAGAGGCGATAGCGTACTTTGCCCTGCTAGAACCCATCAACGCTAAATTGCAGGTAGGTGCTTAAGAATTATCCCTTTTGCACTGCTTTAAGTTACTAACCGCATCTGCATGATTCCCCCGTATAGGTGATAGGCCCTGAGTATAGCTACCTAGGAGGGCGGTTACAATATAAAGAAACAATAGTAAAGGAGTAGAGTACTATAGTACTTGAGTATTCAGAGCAAGGTTAAAAGATAATATGCTCCATATTAGGCTGGATTGAAGACTGATCTGGTTACTTTCAAGCCTCCTGACGAGGTGAACGTAATAATAGGGCAGACGCATTTCATCAAGACTGTTGAGGATGTTTATGAAGCGTTGATCACTTCGAGTACGAAAATAAAATTTGGAATTGGTTTCTGTGAGGCAAGCGGAAAGTGCCTTGTCAGGCATGATGGAAACGATCCCAATCTTGAGAAGATGGCTTCTGATTTATCTTTCAAAATAGGTGCTGGCCATACATTCGTAGTTGTTTTGAAGGACGCTTATCCAATAAACGTCTTGAACAGGATTAAAGATGTTGAGGAGGTTGCTTCGATTTACTGTGCCACTGCTAATCCTATTCAGATAATTGTTGCAGAGACGGAGCAGGGAAGAGGGATTATTGGAGTTGTTGACGGTTATAGACCTAAAGGAATTGAGAATGATAATGATAAGAAGGATAGAAAGGAATTTCTGAGGAAGATAGGGTACAAACGATAATCGCAGAAGTTATGATAAATGAGGTACTCGCAGGGCTCGGATCCGTCATAATACTTCAAGATTTAATGGTTTTGATGGGAAATAACGCTGATAGAGGCTAGCGTAATCCAGAACATTCTGTTAGGAAGTTTTGCAGAAAGGGAAAAAACGTTATGGATACCGAATACTATACTAGCAGTAGTGCTCAGAATGGAGGCTCATCGTAAAGAGTCATTAACTTCAAAGATACTGATAGCAGTCCTCGCTACATCTTGGGCAGTATTCATGTTTGGGATTCTACAACTGCTTCTTTAGGCGGTTTGTAAATGGCTTGAGCAGATACCTCAGAATAATGAAGGGTTGCGGATACAACTGAGAGATTACATAATATTATCAGAGAGAGGAATAGGGTACAAAGAGGATGGAAAAAGGATAACACACCTCTTCGAAATGGGCAGATGATTTACTATAATTTCATAAAACCCCATATGACTTGGGAATAAGACACCGGCTCAGGTAGCCCAAATTGATGTAGTTAATGCACAGAATAGATGGAAAGAATTGATGAAAAAAAGCATTAAGAAGCTAAATAGACCAGAACGCCAAATAGACTCGACATCCATATCCATTAAATACCATCTTTCTTTATGAAGAGGTTAAAGATGCTCCTCCACAATCGCAAAGATTCGAAAATTCAAGAAACTTACAGGAAGGGAATCAACGAAGGGTTTCTTCAGGGAAAGGCAGAAAGTCAGGCGAAGATACGAGAACAGGAGGGTAGAATCTTCGAGTTAGAGGAACGAATGAAGGGAGCTGAAGCTCAAATCAACCTCGTGGGAAGGTTGCTTACCGAATTAATCAATGGTTGGTCTGAAATACCTGACGAGATGCGTAGAAAGGTTCTTGACAGCCTTAACGAGCTAGGATCGGAATAGAATTACCACACTTTTATCAACGCACCAAAATAACACACTAAGAATCAACAAAGCACAATTTTGGGAGCAAAGGCTTTTATTCAGACTCTGCAATTATAGAGGGGAAGATTATGTGCGACTGCTGGGATGAAGTAGAACTCGAAGAAATACTGGCAGCAAGGGCAAAGCGGAAGGAATCGCTACCAATAGTTCAAGAATTTGAAGAGCCAATTGTTGTAGAGGTCACAGCATAAACCTCTACACTTTTTTTTCATTTCACGGTTACAGACTTTGCCAGATGCCTCGGATAGTCAGGATCCAAGGCTCTTTCAACAGCAGCATAGTAAGCTAGAATCTGCAGAGGAATTACTTCTATTATCGGGAAGAATACAGGATCAACAGAAGGAATGCTAATTACCTCATCGTAAAGTTCGTTGTCCTTATCACTGACAGCTATTACCCTAGCACCTCTTGCCTTCATCTCTGAAATGTTACTAAGAGTTTCGCTATAAGTTTCATCGCTGGGATTGATTGCTATTACTGGAGTACCTGCATCAACCAGTGCCAGCGTTCCATGCTTAAGCTCTCCAGCTGCAAGTCCCTCTGCATGAGTGTATGACAACTCTTTCATCTTCAAAGCTCCTTCAAGAGCTATGGGGAAGTGCAATCCTCTCCCAATGTAGTAAAAGTCTGTAGCAAGTTTGTGCTTCTCTGCAATCTCCTTGATCATTTCTCCTTGGTTCAGTGCAATCTCAACGTACCTGCTAAGGTCGTTCAATTGTTTCCTTTTGTCATCAAGCCCAGCGAGCCTGAACGCAATGTCGTAAATTATTGCTAGTTGCGAAGTGAAACTCTTTGTCGCAGCAACACCAATTTCCGGGCCGCAGTTCAGAGGTAGAGAAACCTTGCTCTCCCGAGTAAGCGAAGAGCCTATCGTATTGACGAGCGACACTATTTTGGCTCCCTTTGCTGCAGCCTTCTTCACAGCCTCGAGCACGTCAGCAGTCTCGCCGCTCTGCGATATCGCTATGACAAGCGTGTTCCCGTCAATAAGATCAATTTCGTGATCGATCTCGCTTGAAATGAAGACCTGCGCTTGTATCTTTGCAAGCTTCGCCAGCAAGTACCTCATTAGAATTCCAGCGTGGAAGCTCGTCCCCGAAGCCGTAACCCTAACGTTTCCCGCATTCCTTATCGCTTCGCAGAATTCTACTATCTTAACCTCATTTTGATCCAGGGCAGCGTTTATCGTCCTTGCTTGCTCGCTTATTTCCTTCAGAGTATAATGGGCAAACTCCTTCTTTGAAACGTCGCTCGCCTCCCAAGCCACTTGCGTAGAAACTACTGGCATAGGCTCTCCATCAAAGGTGAATATCTGCACCTTGCTAGGAGTAATAGAAGCTATTTCATAGTCCTTGAGGAAGGCAACCTTGTCCGTATAGGAAATGAAAGAAACTATGTCGCTTGCTATGAAATTTTCTCCTTTACCTAAACCAACTACCAGAGGAGCGTCTTTCCTTGCTCCCAATACAAGGTCTGGTTTATCATCAAACAGTGCAAGAGTTGCAAAGGTTCCCTCCAGCTGTTTTACGGCTGACTGCAGAGCCTTCAGAGGATTCTTTTCTATTCTGTAATATTTCTCGACAAGATGTGCGATGACTTCGGTATCTGTTTCAGAAACGAACCTGTGCCCCTCATTTTTCAATTGGGAAGAAAGCTCCTGATAGTTTTCGATTATACCATTATGTACTACTGCTATCTTGGTGTCGCAGGAAACGTGAGGGTGGGCATTGGTTTGAGTTACACCGCCGTGTGTAGCCCATCTTGTATGTGCTATGCCAGTAGTTCCTTTCTTGGTCCTTATGCTGACCCTGCTCGCAATATCATCAATCCTTCCTGCATCTTTTAGAATCTGAATCGACTTATCGTGAATGATTCCAAAACCGGCAGAATCGTAGCCTCTATATTCCATCTTCTTCAAGGATTGGAGGAGAACCGGCGCCGCATCCTTATTGCCAGTGTAGCCTATTATGCCGCACATCTCCTGCAACAACCATCGGGTGCTTTAAAAGAACCACAAAATCTACTTGCAAAAGCACTATGTAAAATTACATAGTGGTCCTTGCATCATTGATGGCAATAAGTTAGAAACCATTATGAATAATCATATAATGGTTGGCCGATAATCAAATCAAAAGGGCCTGTTGACTTGCCAAATTTGACCGTCCACCTATTTTTCTAGGGTAGCAGATTAGACAGTGCAGGCCGGTGGGATTTGCTACAAACTACTTCGAGGCCATGTAATTCTTGATAGAGCTAGGTTCTAATCAAATATGGGTGAAGTCTGATGTTCTTTCGTAAAAGAAACAGGCTAATGCCCCTAGCAAGAATGCTAACATCTACAGAGGTTCTAACGATAGATGGGGACAAGTTCAGGGAGACGAGAGATGAAAGACCACGCACACAAAACTCGTGACCCTCGAAGACGTCTAAGGATAGACATAGGGGCTTTGAATAAAATCGTGAGCGTATAAGTTATGAAATGACAAAAAAAAGGTGGTGAGAAGCCAGAATCGCTTCTTTCTATTTCTTCACGTACCACTTTCCGTGGAACTCGCCCGTTTGTTGGTTGCCTGAGCCCTCGATCCAGCCCTTTGTGGTGTTGAGCCAAGAGAGTTTTGGAGATTGAGTCATGAAAACGACGTCCCCCTCCCACGACTGTGTGGTCGGACCAGTAGATTTTCCTGTCCCTCTACCACTGACTACTATGAAGTCTCCTTCCTTTGTCATCTCTATGCCCTTAGTTTCCCATTCACTGGTGCCATCGGTCTTCTGAAATACAGTGACAGTCTCCATATGATTCGCGTTGTACTTACCTCTTAATTCGCCAGTATCATTTATCTCCATCTTTACGCCCAAGGGTGTGATTTCCTTGATTGTCGTTCCAGCCATCTTGCCACTAAGTTCTCCGATGAGTTCGCCTTTTCTAACTTGAGCTTGCATATTTCCTCAGCACTTTGCCCATAGTCCTCTGCTTTAACCCTTGTGCCAAATTTGAGTAACAAATGATAGTATGTCAGTGGTTGAAAGACCATCATGAAAAATTAGATAATGGTCAAACGATAATTAATTCAATTGGGCTAGGTTGACTTGACCTACCCTTCCCTTATTTTTGATTTGTTCGAATCCGGGGTGATTCAACCCCTGGGCTCGCGCCAGGGTAACGAAGGTTAAAACGAACTTCCGCGCTCGCTATGATTCACTCCCCCAGAAATTATGCGAACATGTTTTTCACTCTGCTCCCTCGTCGCAAGGTATATTAGTGCAATCGCAGTTTCAATGGGACTGGTGCACAGCCCCGCTCTTTGGTCTGCTCCTATCCTAATGACTGCTATTGTAAATCTACATAATTTTATGGAGGCACATACAACAATAAATGAAGTACCTTGTGAAGCGGCTGGAGCCAAATATTAATCTAGGAGAAAATAGATGGTTGGATTTGATTAGAAAATCTTCACTTAACTTATGGAAAATTTAGATTTTCCGGCGGCAGATTACTTTCTCTTTTTTGAAGCTTTTGCTTTCTTGTTGAAATCGAGAGCAATGTTAATCCAATGGCTCAGATCTTTTTTGTTACCCGTCCCTTTGGGGCTGACAAAAACAAAACCCTTGATTGGTTTGCCGGTAAAATTCATTTCGCGGCAACCTTTTTCCTTGAGAGCGGCGTTATAGATCGCGGGATCAAGCCGAACCATCAGATCGTCTTTTGAAATACCAACGCACATTTTCCCATTGACCATGAAGGTAAGTCCGCCCATCATTTTCTTTTCCTCGACTGCTTTTCGATGAACGAGTGCTGTTCGCACCCTGTCAGCTAGTTTTTCGTTATAGGCCATAAAAACCAATTATGCTGGTTTCAGTTCTTTTTGTGGAAGCCAGGGGCCAAATAGAACCAGACAAGCATGACAATATTAATCAAATCTGCGCCGACTCCTGAATTTCCAAGAAGCAACGTCCAAAGTGGTATCCCGTGTAGCCCTTGCTATTTGGTAAAGAGAAGTAGGAATGCAACGGTACGAGAATGGACAGAACAATGTATAATACTCCATACGCCACCATTAATTTCCAACCGAGAGGAAGCCACTTTTTGGTTGTTCCATAGTTTGTGTTGTGTTATTCATAAATTCCAAAGCCCCGTTTTTCTTGTCCCATTCTCCATTGAACCAGTCCCACCACTTCTTCTGATCTTCTTCGCTGGGTTTTGTCATTTGCTTTCTCATTTGCTTATGCGCTTCGTCAGTGTTAGCCATTACATGAGCGTGACTTTTTATTGCTATTTCCATTGCTGTCCCTCCCTCATGAACTTCTTCACAGGGACCGCTCATTTCTTTACATGTAAATTTTTTCATAGTTTTGTTTTGCTTATTCAGTTTTTAATTTTTTCGGCAACGGCCGTCAAAAGCTAAGTGGTGAACCTGTCGGATCTAGGACAGTGCTCGCGGGCACGCTACCGAAGACACAAGGTATCCTATACGAAAAGCTCAAGAAACACGGACTGACCGATCAGCAAATAGCCGATGTTCTCGAGAGGCTCGATCTCAAATAGAAAGGCCAATTCTCAAGACATTGGAGCTAGAAGGACGAAAAGAAAATTAACTATCGGTTGAAAGACCATTATGAAAAATTATATAATGGTTCTATACAACATAGTTTGTGGATAAAAAACGGCTGCTCATCAGGGAGAGCGAAGAGGGACTCCTCGCAAAGGACATTCTTGTGGCGTCAGAACCCTCAAGGCTGAAACCCCTGTTAAATCCAGTTTCGTGGAAGATTGCAAACCTCTTGGCGGAGAAGCCCATGTACCCAGCACAGATAGCAAGGGAGCTAAAAATTCATGAGCAAACGGTTTATTCCTACATTAGAAGATTGGTCAAGGCCGACCTACTCAAGGTAGAGAAGGAGGAAATGGTAAAGGGCGCCGTTGCTCGTTATTACACAATACCATTTGGAGCGTTAGCGGTAGAGTTTCCAAAAGGAGAGAGGAAGCTTACTTTTGCGACTGCACAGTTAAGCGATAAAGTGCGTTCTTTTCTTGAACCGTTCATTCAAGATGGGACTTTCAACGGAAGAATTGTAGTAGGCTCTCCAGATCCTCATGGCCCTGAAAAAACTACGGCGAGGGATGGGCATTATGCTGTGCATTTAGCATTCTTTTTGGGACAGCTCTGCAAGGTTCCGAACGACTTTGTAGTCAAACTTGACGTAGATGTAAAAACGGAGAAGGAAGAGAGGCAGAACCTTATACTTATCGGAGGGCCAGGCACCAACTTGCTTTCTTCAGAAATTAACAAACACATTCCGATTAGGTTCAACGAGAAGAACGTCTGGGCTGGACTGATGGATAACCAGGGAAGAACTTTTAACATAGACAGAGATGCTGTAATTGCCAGAATAAAAAATCCATTTGACCCTTCAAAGGTCGTCATAGTTCTTGCAGGCGTCAGGGCTGTAGGCACAAAATCAGCAATCATTGGATTAGCAAACTTTGCGGACAAAGTACTCAACGAGTACAAAGGAGAAGACGATTGGGCCGTAGCGATAAGAGGTTATGACCTTGATGGAGATGGAAAAGTGGATTCTGTAGAGGTAGTTTCCTAAGCTCTTCTGCCCCTTCTTCCGCCAGCCTTCCTTGTAGTGTCGTGAGGAATAGGGGTAACGTCCTCAATTCTTCCAACCTTGAAGCCAGCCCTTGCAATTGCTCTAATTGCGGCTTGAGCCCCCGGACCGGGAGTTCTCGGACCTGTCCCTCCAACTGCACGAACCTTAATGTGCAGAGCAGTTATGCCCTTCTTCTTTGCAGTTTCAGCACAAGCCTGAGCAGATTTCATTGCGGCATATGGAGACGATTCATATCTGTCAGCTGTTACATGCCTTCCGCCAGAACTAAAAGCGATCGTTTCAGCTCCACTAATATCTGTTATATGAACCAGAGTATTATTATAACTGCTAAATATGTGGGCTACACCCCATTTGTACTGTATTACTTCCTCAACTTCTGACATTAAATAGTAAATCTAAATTTTTTAAAGGGTGTTAAAAACCTATCCTACTTTCTGAGGTTAGACCGCATGCTTATGAGACGATAAATTCTAAAAAATAAAGTCATCCGGCTACGATATTAAGTTTCATTTTAGCACAACTTTAATGAAGCGGCTAATCATGTAGATTATTTATGAAATGGTTCAATCGTGACAAATCTGACGACGAACCCAAGTCCCTATCTTGCAAATATTGTGACATGAAATTTGAAGACAAAGAACGTTTGAAAAGACACACTAGGAAAGCCCACAGCGAAAAAGGCGGCGACATGCCAAAGTTCAATCCTTTTGGTACCTGAAATCAATATTGATAGGATAAAACATGTTTCCACTTCATGATGATAATCAGAGATTACATGGCAGACCATATGTAACCTATTTGCTAATAGCCATAAATGCAATAATTTTTCTAGCAGAAGTAATTATTACGGCCAATTTCTCTGACAGAGCTTCAACAACTGCCTTGTTGGAAAATTATGGTGCTATCCCATACAAAGTACTTGGAGGAGACATATTTTCAGCTATCTCATCTATGTTTCTTCATGGCGGGATAGCACATCTTATCGGCAATATGCTATTTCTCTTTGTATTTGGAGATAATATTGAAGATAAGTTTGGCCGCATAAAATATGTTCTCATATACATTGGATGGGGTCTAGCTGCAGCAATTGCGCATAGTTTCTATGCAATGTCCACAGGTGCGGGAGATATCCCTGCAATTGGTGCTTCAGGAGCGGTTTCCGGAGTTTTGGGTGCATATTTGGTACTGTTTCCTCGAGCCAAGATCTTTACGATAATAGCTGCGTTTTTCATTACA
>Ga0209619_10001907_pt1 | contig 15159 bp, 14 predicted proteins | sample Rifsed16ft3_FD_184011 | JGI IMG/M metagenome (GOLD analysis project Ga0209619, IMG submission 184011) | Soil microbial communities from Rifle, Colorado, USA - sediment 16ft 3 (version 2) | ecosystem: Environmental > Terrestrial > Deep subsurface > Rock core/Sediment | place: Rifle, Colorado... | reverse complement strand
TGAGCAGAACGGATTCTGGCATTACAACAAGACGCTTCTCTTCCGCATCCTCGGAGCCCTGCTCTACTCTCATATTCTGTACCTCGGCCTTACTCTCGCGCTCGCTGCTCTCGATCAACTCTTCACTATGAATATGCCCGGCAAACGGTACGCCGAACTCTGGATCATGACGTTCGGTGTTTTGAATACATGGCTCTTTCTCGCTGGTATTCCGGAAGATCTGAAGGGGCTCGACCGTCTTACTGAGTATCCGAAAAGCCTGAAAATCCTCGTCAACTACGCGCTGGCTCCGCTCGCAATCATCTATGTCGTGATCGTCTATGCATATATCGCAAAGATCGTCTTCTCCTGGGAGTGGTCGGAAGGATGGATCAGCAAGCTCATCCTTGGTTTCTCCGCGACAGGGATTCTCTCGCTTCTCCTTCTGCATCCCGCGCGCGACAGCGAAGACGCGGGCTGGCTGAAGCCGGCCTTCCGGTGGTTTTACGTTCTTATGATTCCCCCCGCCCTCATGTTTCCATTGGCGCTCTGGAGACGGATTTCCGAATACGGAATCACAGAAGCCCGCTATGGCGCCGCAGTCCTTGCCGTATGGCTCATCTTCATCGTTGCGTACTTTCTTCTCAGCAAGGCAAAGAGTATCAAAGTAATTCCGGCTTCGCTGGGTGTTTTTGCTCTGGTGGTAGGTTTTGGTTCGTGGGGGATGTTTCATGTTTCAGAGCAGAGTCAAACCGGGAGATTGCGGGAACTCCTTGTCCGTGAAAAAATCCTCGTCGACGGGAGCGTCCGGAAACCCGCGGCAGCCGTACGCTACGAAGATTCAAAGCAGATCAGCTCGATCCTCGATTACCTGCACGAGGTTCACGGATTTGACGGGATTCAGCCGTGGTTTGGCGAGAACCTGAGGAGCGACTCCGCGTTGGGATGGAAGGATCCGGTAGTTGTTGCAGGGATGCTCGGAGCAGAATACGTGAAGCTGTGGCCCGGGAGCGGCGGCGGTTTTGCCACATTCAGCATGAATCAGAATCTCTCGCTCGACGTTCGTGGCTTTGATCGGATGGTCCGTCTGCAGTACATGGACCGCGGACGCCGAAAGGTCGAATTGCGGGAAGACGGCGTTGTTCTGGAATTGAGCGCAGGACTTGACACGCTGGTGATTATTATGAAGGACGGTGCAAACGGTGTGAGAACCCTGGGAATCAACATTCGCCGATTGGCATCCGAACTCATTGCAGAATATTCTGGTGAGAGTGTCGGGAACGTTCCTGCGGAGAAAATGACGGTGAGCGGTACGGCTGAGGGAATCAGGGCGACATTGTTTCTGCGCAGTATCCAGATCCAACACAGGGGGGAGACAATGGTCATTAATAATCTTTCCGCCGATGTCTTCTACGCAAAGGAGGACGGCCTCGCAGGGCAATCACGAAATCAATAATTCGTCAACCACCAAAACGACAACATCCACTCATTTCACAGGTTCTTGATTACCTTTACCACCTTCCACATGAACGTCACGTCGCGCTTTTTCACTGCCATCGGTTCGTAGTCAGGATTGAGCGGAATGAGATAAACGAGGTTCTCATCGATCTTGACCCGCTTCACTGTGTCTTCCTCACCCACCCGAACAACGCAGATATCGCCGCTCCGTGAGTCGAACTTCGGGCTTACCACAATGATGTCTCCGTCTTCGATGCGCGGAGCCATGCTGTTTCCTTTTACCTCGAGGGCGAATGCGCTTGAGTCATGAATGTCATCGACCGTAATGTGCTTTTCCACGTGCTCCGGGTGAAACATGAGACTCGGGGCTCCGCCGGGCACGGAAGAGAGGAGGGGAAGCGAAATGAGGTCGACCTTTTTGTATCGGTTTGTCTGAAGCGGCAGAATCTTCCCCTGAGGATACTCGGTAACGTACATAGAGCCTTCTCCCGTCAATATCCAGTGTGGTGCGACCCCCGTGGTCTTCGCGAGCCTGATGAGATCGTTGCTGTCTGGCACCTGTTCTCCTTTTTCCCAGCGCTGGAGCGTCCTCGTTGCGATGTCGAGTTTGGAGGCCAATTTTGCCTGATCAAGCCCCCGTTGAGTGCGCGCTTCCCGTATTCTATCTGCCAGAGTCTGTTTCATGTGTTTGGACAATTATGTCAATAAGAAGATTTTATGCACGACATATTTGTCATATTATACCGTGTTTTCTTTCTTGTGTCAAGGGAGATCCCAAAAAAGATCATGAGAAATCGGTGCAATTGACGCAAGTCACCTGGCCGATTAAACGTGCGCGCTAACTTATGTGTCAAACATTGGACTTCGCTAAAACGGCCCAAAGCCGTGGTTTTTCATAATTCTTATGGAGGGTTGTTATGAGGAAGCGATTGATGTTCGGTCTGGCGGGAGTTTTCGCGGCCGCTTTGTTCTTGTGGGGATGCCAGTCAACCACCGAGCCGGTCGAAGACAAATTCACTGTTTTTCAGGAAATGATGGACAGTGACCAGCTCTTCACTAACGATACAACGGTCCTTTCCGGAGCCCAGGACCTCCCGTCCGTCTCGCTGATGAAGACGTCTGCGGCCATCATTCCCATCGTGTGGGGAAGGCAGGTCACGAGCGTTTCGCGAACCGTGAGTTTTGAGGATCTGGCCGATACGGTTGTCATTGCCACAATCATAAAGACTATTTCGGGCAACGTGAAGATTGCGGCACTGGATTCACTACAGGATACAACGGTGGCGATCGTCAGCAAGCCTTTCACCGAAACACTGACGCGCAAGGTGAAATTCTTCAAGATTGCCAACACGAATCGTATTCGCGACAATTGGAGGATGCGCGAAATCTCCGCGCTGAAAGGCGGCACCCTCAATTCCCTGATTACGATCGACCAGCTTCAGGCAATCATCGGAACGGATACGCTCACCGTGACAGATCCGAACGAATACTATCTCAGGTTCGCGGGATTCGGCGGTCGTCAGATGCCCAGTCTTGGGATGACGACTCCCATCACAGTCCGAATAACGGTTACCAGCACGGAATCGGACACCGATTTCGTTATGCTCCACAGGCCTGCGATGATGCGTCCCCTGCATCGGCGTGCAATCCTTGTCTCCGAGACGGGCAGCGGCCCTTACACCCGGGTCTACGAATTCTCGTGGGACAGCCACATCAAGGGACGTCACCATTTCTATGTGTCGGCCGTCACGCGCAATTCGCTGTTCGATGATGCTGCACCCTGGGCAACGCAACTTTGGGGTTTTCCCTATCTGGTTCCCTAGAAGACACACTTGCAGTAAAAACCGCACAGCCCCCGCCCGAAAGGAACGGGGGCTTTCGTTTTTGCGTCAAAATAATGAGCCTGTGATCATTGGTACAGCCTTTGCAGCAGCAACGGTAGTATTCAGGAAAAGGAGGTCGCCATGCAAAGACGCTATTCGCTCCGACGACTGACTGATCGGGAATGGATGGAAATCGAGGAAATCCTTCTCGATGAGCTCGAGATCCAATGCTGGTATGCTGTTACATTCCTGGATTGCATTGAGGAAGAGACCCTGGTGATGACGCAATGAAACGGTTAGCGGACGGTTGTGAGAAAATCGATTATCATGCGGGCATCGGTCATCGGATGTTCGGAAACCGAAGTGAAATCGGGACGTACACGAGACTGCAATCGGTGCGCGGCGTCCTGGATGTGTTTTGGCACGTTCTTTTCTTCGGAGAGATGCGCAAGCAGCTTCACGGCATCCTTTCCCGAATCTTTCCCCATCCGCGCGTAGTAGTCCTCCAGCGCTATCCCCACCGCCCGTCTCGCGCAGACTCTCGCGCGTCCTGAGTTACCCTCCCGTTCAGCTTTATCCCCCCTTTCCAGCTCAAGCTCAATTTCCCTCATCCGGTTCATACAATACTTTCATACAGTGCTTTGTGAAGAATTGCGACGAGTTCGCCCGGCGTTTGAAGTTGAGGAATATGGCCAGATTCGCGAATAGTGTAGATCCGCCGGGCAGGGAGCTTCTCCTCCAGGACTCTCAATGCTTCGGCAGAGATCAGCTTGTCGCCCAACCCCCAGATGACGCTGACGGGCATGGTCATTCGGCCAAGGTCGGCGTTGACGAAATCGGCTTCGCGAACGCTGCTGACAATCTCCGGCACCTTTCGCCTCACCAGGTCTTCAAACACGAAAGGAGTGAAAGGGCGGAAATACCATGGGTACCGAACCCAAATCAGGTCGAGCAATGCTCTCGTGTCGCGCGTTGAATGGAGAATGAAGGCGTCGCGCAGCTTGTCGACTCCCTGGTAATAGATCCCGGCCGTGTTGATAAGGAGCAGATGCTTGACCCTCTCCTTATGGGCAAGTGTGTATTTCATCGTGATCCAGCCGCCCATTGAATGGCCAAGAAGCGCAAATGGGCCCCTCACCGCAGCTTCCGCGAAATCCTCCACGAACTGAACGTACCGATCGATCGTTGGAAGGCGGTCAAGCGGGGGAGAGAGGCCGAATCCGGGCAGATCGGGGGCAAACACGTGATAACGGCCAAGATGAGGAAACACGTTGATCCAAGTCGATGCTGAGGTTCCCAGTCCGTGAATCAGAACCAGAACGCCCAATGGGTTATCCGGTGCGCGCTCATAATAATGAAACGACTGTCCGTTCAGCAGAACTTGTTTGCTTTTGAAGCCATGCCTCAGGATCTGACGCCGAATGACGGAGTGAAGAAACGGGATGAGCATTACCAGTCGGGGAATTTCTTGTCAAACCACGGGCGGGTCATTTCCAGCCAGAAGAAAAGGCCCTGCCATCTTCCGTACTTTCGGTACGCGCGTTCAATGGTGCGATCGCTGACTCTCCTTCCGTTGTATTGGACCTCTGCATACTGCGATCGGACCCACGAGTCGAGAGCAAGATGACTGTAGCGCCCGAGCAATCGAAGGAGATTCCCGGCTGCGTAAGGCCCCATCCCTTTCACTCCCTGGACAAGACGATACAAATCCTCGGTTGAAAGGACAGATGTCCGCCACGATTCAACATCCAGTTCTCCGCTTGCCACACGTTCGGCACACTCGATGAGGTACGGGGAGCGGTAGCCGGCCCGTATCGCCTTGCGCACGAACTTCTCCGAGACCCCTGCGATCGCCTGAGGTGTTGGGAAGCTCATAAACCCGTCCGGATGCTTCTCGCCAAGCTCTCCGACGAGATTATGGACCATGTTCGTTGTCAGCGACCAGCTGCAATTCGTTGTGCACATCATCTTAATCAGGTCTTCGAACACCGTAGGAGCGCGAAGGAGTCTGCCGACCCCGCGTTTAGCGATCCAACGATATTGCGGATATCGTCGTGCCTCGGTGTGAAAGGGAGAAAAATCCTCCTCCAACCTGAGGCAGGCGGAAAGGAGGTCCCGGACTTCGGTTCCTTGATCTTTTGTCAGCGGGGAGGCAGACAGCGCATCAACTCGCAAAGAGCTCGTTGACGCCTTGATCGTGCAGTCGGCCAGTGTACCGTCCTTCAGCCGGAGAAGGCGTGAGAATGTTTCGAGGTTCTTGTTCACTCTGAACGGAAGGAGGGAGCACCAACCGTGGCTGAAAACCGTACGCCAGAAATCAAAACCGGAAGGGAGAAAAATCTTAAGAGCGGTGACCGCAAGTTGCTTTGGCATTCTATCAGGTAGATCGGTTTATCGTTATCAGAAATCCTCCTTTGAGCTTACAGAGTTACGGGATTGTCGGCGTCCATCTCAATCTTGAGTGACGGGTTGGCGTAGATGGGCGAAGACTTCGCCGGCGATATCTGTATCGCCCAGTCTCCCTTGACGTTTTTGACCACCGAGCCCCACAGCTTTCGTGCTTTGTCGCTGGTGAATTTCTCCCAAAAGACCCAGCCGAAATAGGCGATAGGTTCTTCAATGAAGAATGCCGGTACGCGTTCACCGACATTCACCTCGACCTTCCCGACGATTGTTTTCTCGAATCCGTGCCTTTGAAGTGCCTTCAGGAATTGATCGACGACCGGCTTCCCATTCATGACCAATTCATGCTTCGAGCGCGTCACTTCTTTCCCCGTGATGATGTCCGAAAAAGCTTCGTCAAGGTTCTCAGAAGAGATATTCATCGGAGGTAATATACCGATGAATCGAGGGAAATACAATTGGGGAAGCCGTCAGCTCTCAGCGGTCAGCTCTCAGTTAAGCGGCGTAACCTATGAACCTTGAATCCTGATCCCCGCGTACGCGGGGACTGAAACCAAAGAGGTGTACAAAGAAACGGCCGCGGGTGAGCGCGGCCGTTATCGAGGAAAATCTGCGAGGCGGCTAGAAATACCAACCCAGATTGACATAGGGAAGTCCCCCAACCCCCGACTTCAAAGAGAGGTTATATCCTGCGCCGAGGCTGAAGCCCATTCCCGTCTGCCAGTCGAATCCAAACGTGGCGTACAGGTGGCTCCCGCTTCCCGAGAATCCACCGACGTCTCCGATGATGCCGGTCCCTGTCACTGTGACGGACACCGTTGCCCAGCTTATTCCTGCGACCGGAGAGAAATTCCAGTCAGGCACAAAAAACCGCCCGCCAAAACCAAACGTTGTGGCCGAGAGTTCGCCGCCTGTGACAGTGGCCGTAATGCTTCCGTAACCAGCCGTCACTCGCACCCAATCCATCACGTTATAGTTCGCGTTGAAACCGAGCAATGTGGGGAAGGGATCGCCAAGCAATCCGAGATGGACTCCTATTCTTTTCTGCATTCGGTTGCTCTGGGCAGAAGCATCCTGCACCATTATTCCCGTCGAAACGACCAACAGCGCGACCACAAGTAATGAGCGTCGCATAGAACCTCCCTCTGGTTGGTGGATGGGTGTAAACCAAGCTTTCAATACTACTACTTTTCACAGTTCCCGTCAAGGGACATCTTTGTAGACAACAAGAGCAAAGATTCGTATGTTTGACCTCGACGCATTGGGGCGAGATGACGCTTCTGTCTGAAAGTACCAAATGTGGTCAAAATAAATGAAAATCGAACGGTTCCCCGTTCATGCTAATTCATTGCGGTTCACGATCTTCATGAAATCCGGCATCACCAGGAGCAGATAGCATGATCCCCATTATCATTCTCTCATCGATCGGTCTTCTGATCTCGCTCTATTTCACACTTGTCCATCGCGGAGTCCTCAGATCAGATTCAACGATGATCCCTCAGTTTTGCCGAATGGATAATGAGAGTTGCCTTTCCATCATCAAGACCCGCGAGGCGAGGATCATTGGGATTCCGAATTTCTATCTTGGAATTCTATTCTACCTTGCGATCCTGGCGGTCGCTTTGTTCCCTGCTCTCACACCGTACATTTTGGATTCTCTGAAAATTGCATCAGGATTCACGGTCATCGTCGGAATCGTTTTGAGTTACACCCTCCTCTTTGTCATGAAAAAGAATTGTGTTCTGTGTTTTACCGCTCACGTCGTTAATCTCATCCTCTTCGTGCTTCTCCTTCTCTCATGAACCGCGTCGGTTTCATCTATCACCCCGACTATCTCAGGCATGATACGGGCGCAGGACATCCCGAACGTCCGGCCAGGGTGAGTTCGCTTGTGAACCACCTGCTCGCGATCCCCGAATGGCATTCATTAATGCACATTCAACCGCGATCGGCGACGGTTGAAGAGCTTGCGCTCGTGCATCCGGACCGATATATCCGCTCGATTGAAGCGCGTTGCAGAGACGGAGAGACCATTCTGGATGATGGAGACACACATGTTAGCCGTGAATCCTTTGGCGTTGCTCTGCTCGCTGCAGGCGGGGTGTTCGAAGGAATCGACCGTGTGATGCGCAGCGAGTTTCGTTCCGTTTTTTGCGCCGTGCGTCCGCCAGGCCATCACGCAAAGAGCACAACGGCCATGGGCTTCTGCCTGTTCAACAACGTGGCTGCCGGAGCGCGATATGCAGAGCGGCGTCATGGGATCGAGCGGGTGGCGATCGTCGACTGGGATGTTCATCACGGGAACGGAACGCAGGAGATCTTCTATGAAGATCCTTCGGTCCTGTATATCAGTCTTCATCAGTATCCGTTCTATCCGGGTACAGGGGCGGAGGACGAACGGGGAATCGGCAGGGGGAAGGGATTCACGCTCAACTGTCCCATGCAAGCGGGGAGCGGTGAAAGGGAATATTTGGAGGCGTTTGAGAAAAAGATTCTTCCGGCTTTGGATCAATTCAAGCCCGAGCTCCTCATGATTTCCGCCGGATTCGATGCTCACAAGGACGATCCGCTGGCAGGGATCGAACTGACAGAAGGATCGTTTTCGAAAATGACAAAAATGCTTATGGATGTTGCCGGCGAACATTGCGAGGGAAGGATTGTGTCTGTTCTGGAGGGGGGATATGACCTTGGTGCTCTCGCGAGAAGTGTGGAAGCACATATAAGGGAGCTGCTTCGTTGAAAAGCATGACACGAAGAGCACAGAGGTTTCACGAAGAACACGATGACTTCGTGCTCTTCGTGCAACTTCGAGTTCCTTCGTGTAATGTCTTTTCAGCCTGTCCCTTCCGACTTGACACCTCCCTTCCAAAATCGTATATTTCTGACAGTTCTTTTCTAACTTGAGCCGTTTCCGTTAGGGGTGTCCCGCCGATTCCGGCTGAAATCATGCCGGAACCGGGGCTGAGATCAAACCCTGGAACCTGATCTGGATCATGCCAGCGAAGGAAAATGGAAGACCTTTTTCTTTCAGCCGTTTTTCGTTGGTGTCTCCGACCGAAAACGGCTTTTTTATTGCAGGAGAAGGAAATGAAAACGGCTCGGAAGATAAGCGCGTTGATGGTTCTCATGATCTCTGTGACTCTGTCCCGACAAGATGCCTCCGTCGTCGGCAGGGTCATTGATGCGGAAACGAAACGCCCTCTTGAATCTGCAAATATTCTTTTTGAAGGTACTACTCTCGGAGCAAGCTCTGATAAGGAAGGCAATTTCGCGTTCGAGCAGGTCCCGTTGGGTCGTCAAACTCTTGTCGTGAGTTATGTCGGGTACGGTACGATGCGAAAGATTCTGGAGGTTACCTCGGGATCTGCGGCCGTTCTTGAGTTTGCACTTTCCCCCGTGATTCTGCCGGGGCAAACCATTGTGGTCATGGCAATGCGCGGAAGGGAGCGCGAAACCCCGGCCACCTTTGCCACTCTGGGGGCAAAAGACCTCGCAGACCGATACAACACCCAGGATATCCCGCAACTCTTATCGGAGTTACCCTCTACGACTTTCTATTCGGAAAACGGGAACGGGATCGGGTACAACTATCTCAATATCAGGGGATTTGATCAGCGGCGAATATCCGTCATGATCAACGGCGTGCCGCAGAACGATCCTGAAGACCATAATGTATACTGGCTCGATTTTCCCGATCTTGCCGCCAACCTTCAGGACCTCCAGGTTCAACGGGGTGCCGGGAGTGCATTCTACGGTCCCGCTGCCATTGGCGGATCGGTAAACCTCATTACCACGAACTTTGCGTCCACGCCATCCATGAGCCTTTCCACTGGGTACGGCGGCTTCAACACACGCAAGTATTCCGTACAGGTTCAATCGGGTTTAATCGACAGCCGGTACGCCATTCAGGCCCGCCTCTCCCGAATCAGGAGCGAAGGATACCGCGAGAAGTCCTGGGCGGATTTTTCAAGCTATTTTCTCGGATTGGTGCGTTACGACGAATCGATGACCACGCAATTCAATTTCTATGGCGGCCCGGTCGCCGACGGGCTGGCATACGCGGGGATCCCAAAAGAAGATCTGCGCGACAAGGATCTCCGAAGGAAGAACTACAGCTATTGGGAACCGGGGTATTTCGTACCGAGGCGGGCGGAGGAAATCGAGAACTTCAGCCAACCCCACTATGAATTCCTCCATGAGTGGCGCATCGATGACCAGGTGACGCTCAACAATACCCTTTTCGTCGTGACGGGAGAGGGGTTCTTCGATTACGACGGTTCGTGGGCTCCGTATTCGTATTATCGCATTACTCCGCAAAACGGATTTCCGGTCTCCGGCGATCCGGACACTCTTTATGTTGCCAATGCGTTGATTCATGCCTGGGTCGGAAACGTGCAATACGGATGGCTCCCGCGGGCATTCATCAGACATGACAACGGAGAGCTCACGGTCGGCATCGAGGCACGTATTCATCGCTCGCTCCACTGGGGCTCGCTTCGCTGGGGTGAGGGACTGCCGGCCGGCGTCACGCCTGACTACCGATACTATGAATACCGGGGAGCGAAGAATATCTTTTCACTTTATCTTCACGAGCTCTACAGTCTCCGTCCTGATCTGAATCTTCTTGTTGACCTGCAGTATGCCTACAATCAATATCGCCTGTCCGACGAGAAATACGTCGGCACAAACTTCTCGGTTCCCTATCACTTCATCAATCCAAGGATTGGTGTGAACTACAATCTTTCAGAGAGGCTCAATCTGTACGGGCAGATCTCCCACACCTCTCGCGAGCCGAGGCTGAAGAATCTCTACGACGCAGCTGAGGTTACCGGCGGTGAAGAGCCGCAGTTCCGGCAGACGGCGGGAGGATATGATTTTTCACAACCGCTTGTGAAGCCCGAACGGCTGACCGATATTGAAATTGGGGCCGGCTATTCCGACGCGGATTTTCGCGCGACGGCGAATCTGTTTTATATGGACTTCAGCAACGAGATCGTCAAGAGCGGGCAATTGGACCGCTTCGGGCAGCCTATCACAGGCAATGCAGAAAAGACAAGGCATGTCGGCTTTGAGCTTACCGGCCTGGTGCGGTTTGGCGCGCTTGAACTCCGGGGTAACATGACTTTGAGCAGAAACCGCCTTGTCCGCTACACCGTTTTCGACGGGGGAGGCCTTCCGCAAAAGCTCGACGGCAACACCATTGCCGGTTTTCCCGACTTTCTGGCTAATACGAGCATGAGCTATTCTTCGTCGGGCTTCTCGGGGACACTGATGATGCAGCACGTAGGGAGATTCTTTACGGACAACTTTCAGAATCCCGGTTCCATGGCCGCTGATCCTGCACGGACCGTTGATGCCTACACGGTTTTCAACGGATGGCTGAGCTATCAGATCCCTGTGGGCGCGATGGGGCATTCGGTTGAGGTGCGCCTGCAGGTGAATAATATCCTCAACAAACTCTACTTTGCCCACGGAGAGGGAGGGGATTTCTTTCCGGCAGCAACAAGGAACATCTTCGCATCTCTCCGGATTTCACTCTAGGATATGAGCAAAACCGCCCTCATCCTCGCAAACGGCAAGTCACCGACAAGATCGCTCCTGCTTCGGTACCGAAAACGATCGGAGTTTTTCGTTTGTGCCGATGGAGGGGCAAACTATGCTGCATCTCTTGGCGAAAGCCCCGACCTTATCATAGGTGACCTTGATTCCATCAAGGCCTCGACTGTGAAGAAATTCCGAAGTATCCTCACGCGTCGCATTTCGGATCAAAACAGTACGGATCTGGAAAAAGCCCTTTCGTGGTTGGTTCGGAAGAACTATACAGACATCATTGTTCTCGGGGCGACGGGAGGCCGCGTTGATCATCTGGCAGGGAATCTCAGCGCTTTGGGAAAGTTCTCAAAACGCGCCCGTATCACGTTTGCCGATGAATCGGGAGAACTGAGGGTAGTCGGGAGCGAAATGGTCCTGGATGCGCCGGCGGGCACCACGATCTCGCTGATTCCCCTTGCGAAGTGCGAAGGGATTGTCACGCACGGGCTGAAGTGGGAATTGCTGAACGGCACCCTCGAGCTTGGGGTCAGTGAAGGGACAAGCAACGTCGTCAAATCCAGTCCTGCTACCATCCGCGTGCGCCGCGGCACACTCCTGATCTTCCAACTGCGTCAATCTGCCGGATCCCGCGGGTCTTCATGATTCAACTCAGTCTCACCGACACCATTCTTATCGGTCTGTATTTCGCGGCCGTCGTGTATATCGGATACCGGGCCGGAAAGAGGCAGCGTGAAACCACGGATGATTTTCTTCTCGCCGGCAGAACGCTTACTCTCCCTATGTTCGTAGCCACGCTGGTTTCCACCTGGTACGGCGGAATCCTTGGGGTCGGCGAGTTTTCCTACAGGTACGGCCTTTCAAACTGGGTCGTCCTTGGTGTCCCCTACTACGTTTTTGCGCTGGTGTTCGCGCTGTTCCTTGCCAAAAAAGTCCGTGCGACGAATTTCCTTACGATCCCTGACAAACTTGAAGCAAGTTACGGCCGGAAAACGGCGCTTCTCGGAAGCGTTCTGACCTTCATTCTTGTCACTCCCGCCGCATACGTGCTGATGCTGGGCATTCTCGTTCAACTTGTTTTCGGATTAAACCTCGCCCTCAGCATAGTCATCACGACGTTTTTGACAACAGTCTACCTCTTCCGCGGCGGATTCCGTTCGGATGTGTGGGTCAATGCTTTCGAGTTTGTGCTCATGTTTGTCGGTTTTGCCACGATCGTGGTGTTTGCGCGCAATCAGTTCGGCGGACCGGAATTCATCACACGAAATGTGCCGCCCCTGCACCTCTCATGGCATGGAGGCAACACCTGGCAGTACATCGGCGTGTGGTTCTTCATCGCCCTCTGGACCCTCGTGGATCCCGCCTTCCATCAGCGATGCTACGCGGCTAAAGACGGAAAGACCGCTCAAAGGGGGATCATTGTTTCAGTAATGTTCTGGTTTTGCTTTGATTTCCTGACGACCACAGCGGGACTGTATGCGAGAGCGGCTCTCCCGGATCTGGATCAGCCGATGTTCTCGTATCCTTTGCTCGCAGAGGTAACGCTTCCGTCGTTCGCGAAAGGGCTCTTCTACGTCGGGCTTCTGGCCACAATCATGTCCACGCTCAGCAGCCTTATGTTCATTTCTGCGACAACCGTGGGGAATGATATTGTGGGGAGGCTCTCTCGGAGCGGGAATCGGGCAGCCGAAGTGCACCGATGGACGAAGTATGGTCTTGTGATCGGTGGTGTCGTGGCAGTGGGGTTGGCCCTCGTTGTTCCTTCGGTTGTGAGTATCTGGTACACAATCGGCACGACGATCATTCCGGGGCTTCTTGTCCCGATTCTGGCCGGATATTTTGACCGGCTCAAGATTCCTGGCAATTACGCGTTTGCATCCATGCTCGGCGGATGGATGACATCTTCGGCGAGCCTGGTATACGGCAAATTATACGAGACAAACGGAACGGCTGCCTATTGGTTTGGTATCGAGCCGATGTATCCGGGCCTGGCGGTGGCTCTCATTTGCTGGGGGATAGGAAAGCTCAGAAACACGTCAGCAATGGGCAAATAGTGGGATTCCCCTGCGTTTCCCTCCCCTAACTTTTTCCGCAATGAAGGTTCTACTTATTAACAGCATGCCGGAAGACACTCTCTCAGATACGATTTTGGTGAAGCAGGTTTGTGAAGGGGACAGGAAGGCGTTTGGCAGACTCTATGAGAAATACAAAGAGCCGCTTTTTCGTTTTTGTCTGCGACTCCTCAAAAACTCCGAGCAGGCAGAAGATGCGGTGCAAGAAACATTCTTTCGGGTCTGGACGAAAGCAAGTGCCATAGATAATCCACATTCCTTTCGAGCATGGCTCTTCAGTGTCGCAAGGTTTCATGCGTTGAACAATTTAAGGGACAGGAAAGAAGGGCAAGAGATTTCGGAGAACGATCTGGTTGAGCTTGATACACCACACGAAATCGTTGTTCGAGCTGAACAGACTGCTGGCATAATGGGATTGATCGAACTTCTCAATCCACAACACAGGGAACTAATTCTTCTCAGATCATTTGAAGGATTTTCCTATGCAGAGATATCAATGATAACAGGATTGTCCCTGTCAAGCGTGAAAGTTCAATTGTTCAATGCGAGGAAGGTTCTTACGCAGCTCCATTCAAAACATCAGGGAGAAAAGCCAACGTGAAGGAATGTCGACATTTTCAAATTGAGATTAGTTCATACTACGACGGAGAATCAGGGTCGGATGAAAAGCGAGACCTTTTTCTTCATCTTGCACAGTGCGATGACTGTCGAATGTTCTGGGAAAATCTGCATCGACTTGAATTGAGACTAACCGGTTCAAGGTCAATCGCGATTCCGCAGAGGCTAACGTCTCGAATCGCTTCAATCCCGCAAAGTCGCACGAGGGAGGAAGTTTCTCCTTTCTTGAATAATGTGAAACGGAATATTGTGGGGTTGTGGACGAGGAGGTTCTCAATTCCGCTGCCAATTATCGCTTTCGTTGTGCTTGTGTCAATTGGAGCTTGGCTGGTTTCTCTTGCCAGCAAAGAAACTGCATTCGTTCCAACAGATGAGGTGATATACTATTCGACATTGCCCGCTGTTCAAGTGATTGGATATTATCCACCTGCCGCATTGGAACTGAAGAGGTGAAATATGAACGGTTTCCTCCTGATGACCTTTGTTAGCACATTGCTCGGAAGTTCATTCGATTCTCATTTATCTTATTGCTTTCGGGAAGTGATACATGCTGACACAATCAAATATAACAGTGCATCATTCCAGGGGACAGTCTCTGTAAAAGGAGCAGATGGCACTTTTGTGCCGCTTCCTGGGGTGAATGTACTTCTCCTGGGCACAACCTTCATGACCCTGACATCTGAGCAGGGAAAATTCCTGTTTTCCAATATACCGCCAGGCAGCTATAAGGCATGTATGATCAAAGATGGATTTGAGCCGTATATAGCACCAATTCTTGAGTTTGAATCTGGCACAAAAAAGGGGATGAAGATTGCGCTTCTGAAAGCGCTCGAAAAGAGAGCCACAGTTCCTCTAGGTATCCCAAAGGAGAGGACTCTCGAAGGGAGTATCATTGATCATCTCAACGGCCGGCCAATTGAAGGGGTCGGAATCGAACTTCTTGGATCAGGACTATCGGCGGTCACCGATGATTCCGGGCACTTCCTCATTTCCCCCGTTCCCAAAGGGAAGTTTCGAATGCGTGCCTCTCGTTCAGGATATCAGACTATGATAAGTCCTTTGGATTTTGAATCAAGCCCCTACATAAAGCACTACCTTGTGATGTACCCAGGGCCAGTCAAAACGGTTCAAGAGGGATACACCACTCTTTACGATGCCCCGGCCAGAACTCTGGAAGCAATTGAACCTGAATACCCCGAAAAAGCTCTTAGGGATTCCCTTGAAGGTACGGTCTGGCTGAATGTTTTCGTTGACGA
>Ga0209619_10001905_pt1 | contig 15163 bp, 16 predicted proteins | sample Rifsed16ft3_FD_184011 | JGI IMG/M metagenome (GOLD analysis project Ga0209619, IMG submission 184011) | Soil microbial communities from Rifle, Colorado, USA - sediment 16ft 3 (version 2) | ecosystem: Environmental > Terrestrial > Deep subsurface > Rock core/Sediment | place: Rifle, Colorado... | reverse complement strand
CGGAGTGAAATTTGTTTTAAGTTCAGGATTCAGTTCTTTCATAACGCCATAGGGAATATTGCAAACATCTGAAATTACCCTCAGGTCATAGGTACCTGCGAGTGTAATTTTTTCGTAATTTATGTTTTCGCTGTAATCAATATCAACAAATCCGTATTTCTCCGGCTCTTTTGCAATAAGCGCCGCGGCAATCATTTTGGGCACATAATCCCTTGTCTCCCTTTTCAGATATCTTGTGTTTATCATTTCCCAGTAATCGTTGCTGCCAGACCGCTGCATAGCCCTGAGAACTTTTCCCTCGCCTGCATTGTAGGCTGCTGCCGCAAGATACCAGTGTCCAAACATATCATAAAGATCCTGGAGGTATTCGGCTGCAGCAATCGTTGACTTCTCCGGATCCCGTCTCTCGTCCACCCATTCGTTAACTCTAAGTCCATATCTCTTTCCGGTTGATTTTATAAACTGCCATGGACCGCTTGCCCTTGCCCTGGAATAGGCATGGGTGCTGAAGCCGCTCTCAATAAGCGCAAGGTAGACCATGTCTTCAGGCAGACGCTTCTCCTTCAGTATCTTTTTCATCATCGGAATGTACTTTTCCGACCTGCTGAGCCATTTTCTGAAAATATCTGTTCTGACTGTCTGAAAATAATTTATGAAATAATTGACTTTTTCGTTGATTATTATAGGAATGTCAAATTGAGGTGACCCGGTAAGACTCTCGGATTTCACAGGCCCCTCCTCTGCAAGAACTGCGTTTATTTCCGCATCATCTTTATTTTCCTTTATATCATTTTTTGCCTCTGTCAGATTAACTGGGCCGTCTTCTACTTTAGACTGCACGTCCACTGAATTTCTGGAACAAGAAATCAGCAAAAAGGAAACAATTATCAAAAATAACATTCTCAACTTGAAAACTCCTAATTTAATTTATTTTAATTTAGAATAATTGTTATGTCAATAAAATTCATATAATCATCCCGTCAAAAATAGTTATCTTTCTTGTAGCGTGACTTGCCACATTTTCATCATGGGTAACAAGAATTACGACAAGCCCCTTCTTATGGTTAATTTCCTGTATTAGATTGATGATCTGCGCTGCGGTTTTTGAATCCAGATTGCCCGTAGGTTCATCGGCAAGCAGGATTTGGGGATCATTCGCCAGGCTCCTCGCAATGGCAACCCGCTGCCTTTCACCTCCGGAAAGATGCGCTGGATAATGCCTTTCCCGTGCCTCCAGTCCAACAAGTTCAAGAAGGATCTCGGCGCGCTCACGCCTTTCATGCGGGTCGGATATTCTCTCAAACATGGGCAACTGCACATTCTCAAGCGCGGTTAAAGTATTTATAAGGTGAAAAGACTGGAATATAAATCCTACGGTTTTGGACCGGTATTCATCAAGATTTTTATTGTTTGTAATTGTTGTTCCATTTATGTGTATTTCTCCGGATGTAGGAATATCAAGCCCTCCGACAAGATGCAGAAGGGTGGATTTACCACTTCCGCTGGGTCCCATAACCGAGACAAATTCCCCATCTTTTATAGACAGGCTTACCCCCTTCAGGGCCTGAATTTTTCCACCATCATAATGCTTTACAAGGTGTTTAATCCTGAGAACATCTTCACTCATATCTCAGAGCCTCCATTGGAGAAAGATTTGAGCCCCTTATTGCCGGATAAATTCCGCCAAGAATCCCGAGAATCATCGCAACTACAAAAGCCTCTCCTACAATATAAAGAGGAATATCGCCTCTCACGAATGTTTTAGTCAATGAATAATGGCTCAGCAACATGAGCAAAATCTTTCCTGTTACAGAACCGATAAACCAGCCGGCAACAGACATTATTACTGATTCCATCAGAATCATACGGGTAATCCTTCTTTTGCGCCATCCAACAGCCCTTAATAAGCCAAATTCCCTGGTCCTTTCAAAGACCGACATGCTCATGGTATTAAGGGTGCCAACCATTCCCACAATAAGGGCAATAATAGAGGTTGCCCATGCCATTCCCTTCGCTATATTGATTCCATTATGCTGTTTTATCGCCTCATCCGAAGCCGTTATTCTAAGTTCGGGGAATTTCCCCTCAATTGCCTTTTTTACCTCAGGATACTTATTCTTATCCTTAAGCCGGAGGTTGAAAAAAGTAACTTTCCCTTCCCTTCCCATCAGTTCCTGCATCAGTTTTATTGGCATAATAAGGCTTCCGTTCTCAAAGATGCTCTCGCTTTCATAAATTCCAACCACATTGAACACATCCGTTTCAATATTAATCTTATCCCCTGTTTTCTTTTTAAAATTCTCCGAGGTTATCGTTCCTATTATAAGTTCTTTCATTTTATTGTCTTTGGGAAATCTTCCTTGATTGCCCCACTTGCCATTTACTATCTTTATATGCTGGAAAAGAAATTCATCCGGCTCCCAACCGTAGACTACTATTCCGGGACTATCTTCAATCGCCATCAGATCTACAAGTACGCCAGCTACACTCTCAATATTTTCCATCATGAGCAGGCTTTGCTTAATTTTTTCATCCACTGAACTGGTCATTATATAAACAGTCCCCTTCCTCATAATAATTGCATCTGCTCCACGGGCTTTTATTGTTTCTATCCACTCATTCTCAAATCCGTTGGAGATTGTTACAAGCGACACGACAGCCATTATGCCCACAGAAATACCAGCGATCGTGAGAAGTGTCCGCATCTTCCTTCTTATCAGATTTTTAATTACCAGGGAAATGAATAACATGTTTTTACTCTCCGCTGAATAGTTTATTCCATTTTTTCATTGCGTCCTCGTTTGATCCTGCCTGTCTGGCAGAAAACGATGATTCTTTGAACTCAAAATACTCGCAGTAGTTGGCTTTCTCCCTGTCTGAAACCCATTCGGCCTTTGGTTCGCGACACTTGTTATAATAATTTTCATCAAAAAAGCGGCAGTTCCTGCAGATGTGAATCTCTTTTGAACAATGCACGCACAAGTCCCTGAACCCGGGCGACCTTTCAATATGGAGTCCCTTTGAGCAAAAATAGCAGATCTTCATTTTTCCCCTTGGACAATTTTAAATCAAATTATTTTTATTATAACACTAAGAGACATAAAAATCATTAATACAAATGATAACCACTTCATAATACCTACTGCCGGATCATACCTTACCGATAATGTTACGTATTGCTCATAGTCACTCAAGGCCACACTAATTCCGTCAGCTTTACTGTCTGTTCCTTTCCCTGCTTTCAAAAATTTTACCCAGTTGGAACCACCCCCTGCATCCTTTCTGGACAATACCACCATTGGAGATATCTCATCCTCACTGCTGTCCACTCTCAGTACCTTTCCGTTAATTATCGCAGAACTCTTGAAAATTCCGTCAACTCCCGGCACAATGAATTCTTCGTCCGGTTTCACACGATAGTTTTTGCCGTTTATCAGGATATTCATAACCTGGTCAAAACCAAAAAGATATATGGTATAAGAGAAGAACCTGAGCGGAGAATTGACCTGAATTATTTTTGATTTTACATCCGTTCCTGCAGAAACCTGAACCTCTGCATTGAATTCCCTATAGAAAGGAAGCGAATCCTGGTCCAGTATCAGCAAAGGGGCATTGCTGCTATTTCCAAAAATGCCCTTTACCCTTTCTGTAAATCCTTTTTTAAAGGTAAGGGATGGCGATTCAATGTATTCAACAATAAATTTCTTTAAAAACACTTTAATATCCTTATTGTTCAACTTAACCTGCGCATATCCTCCCTCTTTTATCTCCAGCACCGTCTCCCTCCATGTGAAGGTTGATATAAAGATTGCCGCAAGAACACCTATAATAAGCATATGATAGATTTTGGTTAAATAAAACCTCGGGTTCCCATTTTTAACTGACAGATTCAGACTGCACAGTATTAGATTGAGAGAAAAAAGTCCGGCGGTAAAAAGAAAAGCGGGAGAGTTGAAAATATTCAGCAGCCGCAGATTTTCCGCAAGAAAGATAAATCTGCCGCCTGCCATTTTATATTCCTCAAGTGAAATTCCCTGGGGGAATATGGTCCCCGCGAGATAAAATGCGCATAGAATCAGAAGACTGATAACTGTAGTCCCAGCAGAGGAAAGAATATTATAAAATCTATACAGTGTAGGCATGAATACTTGGAACTCCGAGGAGTTTAGCAAGCCAGTTGACCCCGAGAAATGTCATTACCATTGCAATAAACCCCAGCACTCCTATAACAGAGGCTGCTGTTCCGGAAAGTTTTGTCTTATGGGAATGGTGGAGGTAGGCAGCATATATGGTCCAGGTTGCAAGCGCCCATGTCTCCTTAGGATCCCAGCTCCAATACCGTCCCCATGCCTGTTCCGCCCAGGCTGCTCCTGAAACAATTGCAAATGTAAGCAGGGGAAACGCAATGAGAACACTCTTGTATGCAAAGAGCCTCATCCTGTATCTTAGGGCAGTGTCCCTCGCTAATATTCTGATAAATTCATGGGCAAAACTTACCACAAGGATTGCATAGGCGGAGAATGCAGCGAAAGCATGCCAGAAGAACCACCTGCTGTTGAGCGCAGGCGGCAGGCTGGCTGGCAGCGGATCCAGGAAAAAGAGCGAGTATCCTGTGGCCCCGGCAGCAAGAGGAAGGACAATAAGCCCGGAGATGTAATCCCGCCCTGTTATTATTATTGAAACAAGATAAGATAACAGTGTAACCATGCTGAACCAGATTAGACTTTCGTACAGGGTTTGGAACGGCGGACGCCCTGTTTCATACCATCGCAGGGACGTGGATATAATCAGGAGGACAAGGGTGGAATAAAGAAAAATATCCATGATGCGGTGCAACCGCAGGATTCTCATAGACTGGAGCAAAACAACAAAGAACAGCGCCGGGATTAAGAAAAACGCAAATAATGCAGCCCTCAATTCCAGAATCAGCAGCAGATTTCTGGTGTCAAGAATTTCGTATGTCGTCATCTTTCTCTACTGTTTCATTTGTTTGAGCGGCAACAGTTATCTCTTTATCCCTTTTTAGTTTTTCTATTTCTGTCCCTTTGTTACTTAATTCCCTGCGGAGGAAAAAATTGCGAATTGCAAACTGCAGCCATCCTGCAACATATCCTGTAATTAAAAAAAAGGCAAAAAACACAAACATGGGCATATTGTATGTTTCATATTTCACAAATGGGAATGTAAATTTAGTTGTTTTCATCAACTGCTCCATATTAGCCCCGAACAATAGAATCACAGCCACACCGACAACCACTAAAATTATCCATTTTATAATCTTCATCTGATTTCCTTTTTTAACCGTTTGTACGTCTCCTCAAGCTGCTGAGCAACTACCTTTGTTCCCGCTGATACCGGCATAAAGTTCGTGTCTCCACTCCACCTGGGAACTACATGGAAATGAATATGATCTTCAAGCCCGGCACCGGCAACCCTTCCGAGATTTAGCCCTATATTGAATCCCTGAGGCGCAAATGCCTTTTTGAGCAAGTTAATGGAAAAGACTATAAGCTTCATCAAATCCATATTCTCTGCGTCTGAAAGGGCTTCAAGAGATGAAATATGGGAATAGGGTGCCACCATAAGGTGTCCGCTGTTGTAAGGAAACCTGTTAAGTATTATGAATGCCTCTTTCCCCCTGTGCAGGATAAGATTTCTGCTGTCACTCCGTTGTTTTATGTATTTGCACAGAAAACACCCTTTCACGTTTGAAGAATCAATATATCTCATACGCCATGGTGCCCAGAGTCTTTCCATCTTCAGACTCTTACAATCTCTCCGGTTAATTCCTTTTCAACCCGCAGAATTCCGAATGTATTCACATCGCTAAATCTCCTGTCAAGGAGCGTTCCCGGATTGAACATCAATATCCCGTTCTTACTGGAATTTCTCGGAGCATGGGTATGTCCGTAAACAATGCAATCAACATTCTGAAATTCCTTCAGCAGGCGATCCTCAATCCCCCACGGCGTACCCCATCCATGGATAAGACCTATACTTGCTCCATTTGCTTTAACTGTTAATTTTCCCGGAAGAGAGGCTCTGATGTCAGAACCATCCATATTCCCAGCCACAGATTCAAACTTCTCCCCATTGAGAAAACTTAGCATTTCTATACCGGTTATATCACCGGCATGAAGCAGAAGATCGCAGTCCTTGAGGTTCTTTTCATAAATTTCCAAAAACCTATCATCGGGAGATTCAAGATGGGTGTCTGAAATCACGATTATTTTCATGTCCGGTTTATTTTTTATTTCCCTGATTTAAGAACATAATCATTTCTTTGCTCGCCTTAAAGAATGGATGAAGCCTCTCTGAAAGCTCCACGGACGCCCCGGACTTTGGATTCCGCGCTTTTCTCTTTCCCCTTTTACGGCCCTCAAATGTTCCAAATCCCCTTATTTCCACTCGATCGCTCTTCAGCATTGATTCAGTAATTGAATCAAAAACAACATCCACCGATGTTTTTATGTCCAGAAATGGTATGTCCATAAATTTTTCCGCTATTCTTTTTACAATATCACTTTTAAGCATATTCCCCCCCTAATAGTGTAAAATATAATTCAGGGTAAGTCCTCTTAAAACCTGCTCTCTCCCAACCAAAAGCCTGTTGAGGTTATCAACAAACTTTTCAAATACGCGGAACTTTTTTCTCATAGGATACATAAGCTCCGGTTTGCCTTCAATATTTGCAAGATTAGCTGCAAGATCAATAGCGTCCTGAAAATTGCCAAGTTCATCAACCAAGCCTAATTCTTTTGCAATTTCCCCTGAAAAAATTCTGCCATCAGCAAGAGCCTTTACCTCTGTAAGCGGCAGTTTTCTCCCATCTGAAACTGCGCGGATAAATTGCGAATGAACATTATTTATAAGGCTCTGAAGGTAGCGTCTTTCTGATTCTTTCATTTCCCGGAATGGTGAACCAGCATCTTTGAATTCGCCGCTTTTTATTACCACCGGTTCTACCTTTGCCCATTTCAGGAGGTCTTTTATTTCCACATATTCCATTATGACCCCTATGCTCCCTGTTATAGTCCCTGGATTGGCAACTATCTTCTGCGCTCCGCAGGCAATATAATAAGCACCGGAAGCGCCAACGCTTCCCATAGACGCCACGACAATCTTTTCGTTTGATAATTTAGCAAGTTCTTCATAGACCTCCTGAGACGGACCTACAGCCCCACCGGGGGAATCTATTCTAACAACGATTGCTTGGATGGAGTCATCCTCTTTGAACTGATTGATATCCCGAATAGCATATTCTGAATCCATGATGATACCCTTTATTTCCACAATGCCTATCTTTCCCTTCTGGAAAGCAAGCTTTGAAATCATTTTGCCTGCAGGTTCCCGCTGAACCGTCCGCAACACAAAAAATCCTATTATAATGACAATAATAATGCCGATGAGGGCCCTGCGCCGTTTCATGACCCCGCCATTTGGTTAATCAGTTTTTTTCCCCTCAGGAAGGCTATAAAGAAGAATATCGCCAAGTTTCATTGTTGCGCCCTCTGTGGTATTCATATATTTTTTAAATTCTTTTTTCTCTCTATCACGATCAAGCGCACGAATGCTTAAAACTATATTTTCGTTCTTAATATCAAATTCAATGACCTTTGCCTCTATCTGAAGCCCCGGGCTAAAAACATCCCTTGAATCTTTGTCTCCGGTATTCAGTTCCTTATTGGGAATAAATCCTTTTAAGCCGATTTCAAGATCAACTATTACGCCCGCATCAATGACCGATTCAACCTTTGCCTGAATCTCATTGCCGGTCTTGTACAATTTTTTTGCCTGTTTCCATGGATCCTGAGATAGCTGTTTGATCCCAAGGGAAATTTTTTCCTTATCATGGTCAATCTTAAGAACAGAGACATCAATCATATCGCCAATCTTAAACATTTTATTCAGATCCGATGTATTCTTGAACCATGAAATATCCGAGACGTGAACAAGCCCCTCGTAACCGTTTTCTATCTCAACGAAAAGCCCAAATTCCGTGATACCTGTAATTTTTCCATTTATTTTAGTTCCTCTCGGATATTTAATTTCAAGTTCCTCTAATGGATTATGCAGAAACTGCTTCAATCCAAGGGACATTCTCTGCTTCTCGGGGTTAACCTCAAGTATAAGGACCTCAACCTGATCGCCAAGTTTTACCACAGCCGATGGATTACCGACTTTCTTTCCCCAGAACATTTCAGACACCTTTACCAGGCCTTCAATCCCGGGCTCCACCTCAACAAAGGCACCAAAATCTGTCACCCCTGTTACAGTACCCTTGATCTTAGTTCCCGCCTGATATTTCTCTCTTACGGAATTCCATGGGTTGGGCGTCAACTGTTTTATACCGAGGGATATCTTTTCCTTATCCCTGTTAAAATCCAGAACCACAACCTTAATCTTGTCTCCGGTCCTAAGCAGGTCTGTCGGGTGCTTGATTTTGCCCCAGGTCATATCAGAAATATGCAACAGTCCCTCCAGCCCTCCAATATCAACAAAGGCCCCATAATCTGTTATATTTTTTACTACACCGTTAAATATTTTATCCTTATCAATAATTTTTAGGGTTTCCGTTTTCAGCTTTCCCCTCTCTTCTTCTAAATATGCTTTTCTTGAAACAACAATGTTCTCCTTTTTAGGATTGTATTCTGTAATGTAGAATTTTGATACCTTTCCGATATAGTAGTCAAAATCATTATGCCACCGTATATCAACCTGGGATGCGGGGAGAAATGCTCTGGCTCCCAGTTCTACAATAAATCCACCCTTTGTCTTTGAAACAATCCTGCCATCAACAGGGGTACGGTTCTGAAAACATTCCTCAATCTTTTTTATAGCCTTTTTTCTGTCAGCTGCCGCTTTAGAAAGTTTTATATACCCCTCATCCTCATCCTTTCCGATAACAAGGACATCAACCCGTCCGCCTACTTTTACATCTATTTTGCCTTCGCTATTCTGAAACTCCTTTATATCAATATAGCCTTCGGTTTTGGAACCGATATTAACAGCAACAAAATTTTTTGAAACATCCACCACTACGCCGGAAATAATCTCTCCGCTGGAGTAGACAGGGAGTTCTATCTGGTTGTAAAATCTTTCCATTTCATAAGCATTCACATTTTTTAAATTATCGCCCATATTTTTAAATAATATCATATAGATTTTACATTTCAACAAAAATCAACTAATTTTTATATTCCTTTTAACGGGCAGCGATCGCATTCAGGGTTTTTCTTACAAAAACCTTTCCCGACCTTCACAAACAGCGCATGGAATTCGTTAAAGAGCTTAACATCATGCGGCAGGTTATCCATAAATAATTCCTGTAGTTCGTCATAGGTTGCATCTTCGCTGATTATATTATGCCTGCTGAGCACCCTGCTTGTGTATGCGTCCACCACAAAAACAGGCTTTTCAAGAGCATAAAGGAGAATGCTGTCTGCAGTCTCTTTTCCAATACCTTTAACTCCAAGCAACTGCTCTCTCAATGTGGCAGTTGCTTCCATCTTCATTTTTTGAACAGACGCATTGTATTTATCTTTAAAAAATTCCAAGTAATTTTTTAATTTTTTCGTTTTCTGATTAAAATATCCCGAAGACTTGATTAACAGCGCAAGCCTGGCGGACGGGACCGCAAGCATTGTATCTGGATCAAATACGCCTGCGCCCTTCAGGTTCAAAATTGCCTTCTCAACATTTTTCCAGTTTGTGCTCTGCGTGAGGATTGCCCCTGCCATCACCTCAAATGGAGTTTCGCCAGGCCACCAGTGCTGCGTTCCGAAGGCATTGAACAATCTGTCATACACCGCCGTCAATCTTTCAGCCCGCCGCATTTACCTGATTAGCCTTTTTTTTGCTAAATTTACCGCTAAGATAAAAACAGGAATAGAAAGAAAAATAATTGCAAGCGCATCATACAATACTGAAACTTCAACCGTGCCCAAAACCAGCTTTCTGCAAGCATCCACAGAATATGTAAGCGGCATGAACCATGCTATTTTCTGTATTATCTCAGGAAGGGAATCCAGTGGGAAAAACACACCCGAAAGCAGGAAAAGAGGTGAAATTATCAATGTAAAATAATAACTGAAAAATTCATACGACAGGGCAACCGATGTCACAATCATTGAGAGCGATGCAAAGAAAAGGCCGGTAAAGAAAATAATAAAAATGGAGAGAATCCCGCTCCAGGAAACAACGAGGTTCAAAATCACCATTACCAGCATCATCACCAAACTGTTAATAAGCCCCTTCGTTGCTGCCCATAGGATATCGCCTGTTATAACCTCCTCAACATTCAGAGGCGTTACAACAATTGCATCGTATGTCCTCTGCGGAACCATCCTGGTATAGGAGCCGAATGTAGCCTCATATGTAGCCCCGTTCATGGCTGTTGCGGCAAGCATGCCTGGAGCCAGAAACTGGATATAGGGAAGACCCTCCACATTCTTTACCAGAGCACCAAAACCGTATCCGAATGCAAGCAGGTAGAGAAGCGGTTCGCCGAAGTTGCCCATGAGGCTTGCCTTATAATGCTTCATCCAGACCCTGAGATTACGCTTCCATACCTTCAGGCACCGTATGGATATCTGCGGAATTATGCCGTGCATATTAAACAATTCCTTGCAAAATTGTCCGGCAACCGTATGCTGAGATCAATTTTCCTCCCTCAACGCCCTGCCGGTGAGTTTCAGGTAGACATCCTCAAGGTTCGCCTTCCGAAGATAAAAATCAGCCCCTGCACTGCTCAATTTATTAACAAGATCTTTCCCGTTGCTTGAAAATATGTATGTGGTGTTGCCCCACTTCTCTGTATAGCCGCCCATAGTCTTTATCTCTTCCAGAATACCGCTTGCGGGTTCATCTCTTAGTTCAATAACATCCTCGCTCACCACGCTCTGTATCAACCCCGCCGGCGTACCCTCGGCAATTTTACTCCCGCGATCAATAACCATTATCCTGTCACACAACCGCTGAGCCTCTTCCATATAATGAGTGGTTATAATCATAGTAACGTTATTCTTTTTCAGCAACTCAAGTTTTTCCCATACAAGGTGCCTTGACTGCGGATCAAGGCCGGTTGTCGGTTCGTCAAGAATAAGCAGTTTAGGCTTATTTATCAACGCCCTCGCAATCAGGAGCCTCCGTTTCATCCCGCCCGAAAGGTTTGGTATATACTCATCTTTTTTATCCTTTAACTGAATAAACTCCAGCAATTCAACAGCCCTTTCAGAAGCCATACTTTTAGGAATATTAAAGTATCCGGCATAGACCATCAAATTCTCATATACTGTAAGGTCAGGGTCCAAATTGGTCTCCTGGGGAACAACACCCATCATAGCCTTAATCTTTCTGGGTTCTTCCCGGACATCCATACCAAATACACGGAGCATCCCAAATGTAACCGGCGAGTAGCAGGTTATCATGTTCATTGTGGAAGATTTACCAGCTCCGTTTGGGCCTAAAAACCCAAATGCTTCCTGGCTGTAAACTAAGAAACTAATATTTGAAACAGCCACGATGTTCGCATATCTTTTTACCAGATCCCGAGCTTCAACTACTGGGGTTTTCATCAATTTTTTCAACAACAAACTCATCCTTGTCGGGAAAGTACTTTAATCTGAACTTTTTCCTGCCATCCTGCCCTTTAAACTCGGTTGTCCTGTATGTACCTGTCTGCGCTTCTTTTAACAGGTATTTGAGATAAAACAGTTTGTTCTCCCTAATAAACTTAAGTTCTTCCAGTCCTTCATTGTTTCCGGAAAGCTTCATGAGGTGAATTTTATCAAAAACTGCGGTAAAATTCAAGTATCCTGTAATCAAAATCAAAAATAAATTATTGGCTAATTCTCTTGACAGCGCATAACAGTTGAATTATCATAATGAATGAATATTCATTCATTTATTAAATTAATGGAAGGAGGCAATCAATGGAAAAGAGGGATACAGTAATTGTGTCAGCGGTAAGAACCCCTATCGGCCGGGCTAAAAAGGGGATTTTTGCAAAGACAAGGCCGGATGATCTCTTTGAAAAAACTATTACTTCGGCACTAAAAAAACTCCCTGAATTTGATTACAAGGAAATCGACGATATAAGGTGCGGATGCGCATTTCCCGAGGCTGAACAGGGAATGAATGTGGCAAGGCTTTCTGCCATCCTTGCAGGTCTGCCTGTTGATGTGCCGGCAACAACATTCAACAGGTTCTGCGGCTCTGCGATGACTGCGCTCCATACCGCAACGCATGCTATATGGGCGGATGACGGCGATGTATTCATCGTCGGAGGAACAGAAACCATGTCCCTTATCCCTATGGGCGGAAACAAATTCAGTCCCAATCCGCGCTTTACCGAGGATGGGAATAATTATCCCGATGTATTCATTTCAATGGGCGAGACAGCTGAGAATGTCGTTGACCGGTACAAAAAAAAGTATCCGGAACTGGACAGGGAAACCCTGGACAAATTCGGCTACTCTTCCCAGATTAAAGCCCTGTCCGCACAGAAGGGGGGGAGGTTTGACGATGAGATTGTCAAATTGATTGTCAATGATAACGGCGAGGTTCGGATTTACGACGAAAAGAAAGGCATACCCCAAGGGTGGAAACTAATAGATAAGGACGATGGGCCCAGGGCTGACACGACACTGGAGGCGCTGGCGAAACTCAAGCCGGCATTCAGAACTAATGGCTATCACACCGCAGGAAATTCATCGCAGGTAAGCGACGGTGCATCCGCTATGGTTGTGATGTCTTCAGATAAGGCAAAAAAACTTGGCATTACGCCGCTTGCAAAAATAGTTGCCACGGGGCTTGCAGGGCTGGAGCCCGAGGTTATGGGGCTTGGACCAATACCCGCAAGCCGGAAAGCGCTTAAAAAAGCAGGCATCAGCATAAAGGATATTAAACTTGTTGAGTTCAATGAAGCATTTGCTTCTCAGTCCCTTGTCTCTATTTGGGAACTGGGATTAACCCCTGATATCGTTAATGTAAATGGTGGAGCTATAGCCTTGGGGCATCCCCTGGGAATCTCTGGCACAAGGATAATTACAACCCTGCTGCATGAAATGCGGCGAAGAAAACTGAGCCTCGGATTGGCTGCGATGTGCATCGGCGGCGGACAGGGTATAGCCACAATTATTGAAACAGTATAATAAAGGAGGAAGATATGGGATTCAGAATAAAAAAAGTCGCAATACTCGGCGCAGGCATAATGGGTTCTGGCATCGCGGCGCACCTTGCAGGAGCAGGGATTCCTTCCTGTCTTCTTGATATCGTTCCGAAAGAACTTGCGGACGAAGAGAAGAAAGCAGGACTCACATTGAACGACAAAATAGTTAGGAACAGGTTCGCCCTGAAAGGGATTGATAACATTCTCAAGTCAAAACCAGCCCTCATATATTCGCCAAAAGATGTATCGCTCATAACCCCGGGGAATATGGAGGACAACATGGACTGGCTTAAGGATGTGGATTGGATCATTGAGGTCGTTGTTGAAAGGCTTGACATAAAGAAAAAGGTATTTGAAATGGTTGACCGGATCAGAAAACCAGAGGCCATTATCTCATCAAACACATCGGGCATACGGCTGCGTGATATGGCGGAGGGAAGAAGCCCTGGCTTCAGAAAGCATTTCCTTATTACCCATTTCTTCAATCCCGTGAGATACATGAGGCTCGTTGAAATTATCAAGGGCGATGAAACCAGCAATGAAGCCGTAAAGTACATGACAGATTTTATAGAAAACATACTCGGTAAGGGGGTGGTCTTCGGCAAAGATACACCAAACTTTATAGCCAACAGAATCGGAATATTCTCCATGCTGGATACCATTAAGGTGATGCTTGACGACAAATACGAGGTGGACGAGGTGGATGCAATAGTTGGCAGGCCCATGGGAAGGCCCGGAAGCGCTGCCTTTGGAACCGCTGACTTGGTCGGACTTGATACATTCGTACATGTGGCAAGTAATGTTTACGAAACTGCAACCAACGATGAGAAAAGGGAGATCTTCAATGTCCCTGAATTCATTAAAAAAATGGTGAAGAAAAACCAGCTGGGAAATAAAACAGGCCAGGGATTCTATAAGAGAGAAAAAAAAGAAAGCGGAGAGAAAACAAAGCTCGTTCTTGATTACAATACCTTTGAATACAGGGAGGCAAAGAAATATAAATACGATTCCCTCGGAGCCGTAAAAAACATTGACGACCCGGCGGAGAAGGCAAAAACCATTCTTGGCACCGATGACAGGGCATCCCAGTTAATCTGGAAAGTTCTGCGGGACACCTTTATCTATTCAATAAACCGCATTCCTGAAATCGCCGACGATATCGTAAACATTGATAACGCAATGAAATGGGGATTCAACTGGGCGTTGGGGCCATTTGAAACATGGGATGCAATAGGAGTAAAATCTTCCATTGAAAGAATGGAGAAAGAAGGCATAAAGGTTTCTGAAAAAGCAAAACTCGTAGCCGCCACGGCCGAAGGGACATTTTACAAAGATGTAAACGGAAGGAAACACTACTTTGATTTCAATACAAAATCCTACAAAGAGGTCCCTGTAAGAGAAAATGTAACCAATATTGATATATTGAAGAAACAGAACAAAATCATAAATGAAAATTCCAGTGCGCGTCTGATTGACATCGGCGACGGAGTAATTTGCCTTGAGTTCTTCTCCAAGATGAACTCAATAGATGGCGATATAATAGCAATGATAAATGCGGGGATTGACAAACTGGAGAAAAATTACGAGGCAATGGTAATTGGAAACAATGGGGAGAACTTCAGCGTTGGGGCGAACATCTTCATGATTCTTGCGGCTGCCCAGGCAAAGGAATGGAAGCAACTTGAGGAAATAGTTAAGAATTTCCAGGATGCTAACATGCGCATTAAATACGCCTCAAAACCCATTGTATCCGCTCCCTTTGGCATGACCCTGGGTGGAGGTGCAGAGGTGGCAATGCATGCTCACAGAGTAAGAGTTCATGCAGAACTCTACATGGGGCTTGTTGAGGTTGGGGTTGGATTACTCCCAGGCGGCGGTGGCTGCAAGGAGGTCTTAATCCGCGCACTCGGTAGCGGCCCTGTCCAGCCGGATTTAATGAAAGCAACAATCCACACCTTTGAAGCAATCGGCATGGCAAAGGTCTCCATGAGT
>Ga0209619_10001898_pt1 | contig 15198 bp, 11 predicted proteins | sample Rifsed16ft3_FD_184011 | JGI IMG/M metagenome (GOLD analysis project Ga0209619, IMG submission 184011) | Soil microbial communities from Rifle, Colorado, USA - sediment 16ft 3 (version 2) | ecosystem: Environmental > Terrestrial > Deep subsurface > Rock core/Sediment | place: Rifle, Colorado... | reverse complement strand
TAACAATGACAAAGACAAAACCAAAATCTGCGCATAGCGCACAAGCAGCATATGTATACTCGAGTAAATAGAAGCCTTTTAAGCGTTACCTTTAATAAATTATCAGCGTTAGTTGTACGATAATGCTTAACAAACAGTTCTACAGAGTTTTCAAGAAACCGAAGCCAATTCTCGGGATGATACACCTGGCCGGCGATTCTTCTGACAATAAAATCAAACGCGCCTTGGCGGAGATGAAAATTTTCGAGAACTGTAGCATAGATGGCGCCATAATTGAAAATTATCACGCAGGATCTATGAAAGTCGTTGAAGAAACCCTGAAAGAGGCAACAAAGCACAAGTTAAACCTTGTCTTGGGAGTCAATGTCCTGCCAAATGAGTTCTATGTCTCTATACCCATGGCAGCCAAATATGGCGCTGCTTTTGTGCAGCTGGATGTGATTGCTGGAAAATACACAGCTTACGAACTCCCTTATGCTGAATACGCCAGCATCAGAGAAAAGCACCCCAACGTAATGGTGCTGGGTGGAGTTTGGTTCAAGTATTACACGCCTGTTGAAGGCTCAAATCTTGAAAATGATTTATTGGAAGGGGCAAAAAGGGCAGAAGCCATAGTTGTGACCGGAGAGGGCACGGGCATGGAAACAGATTTGGAAAAAATAAAAAAGTTCAGGCAAATTTTAGGCCCGGACAAGCCCCTGATTGTCGGCGCGGGCCTCTACGCGGGGCCTCACGGCGCTGTATCTGTGACGGGGATCGGGGAGGAAATCATCAAGCAGGTCCTTTCGAAGTTCGTGTACGACCGGATGGCGGACGGCCTCGCGCCCCAAAAGGCCGCGGAGCGGGGCCTCGCCCTCTTTGTAAAGGACGTGCCGATTGGCATCATCGCGGTTGGCGACCGAGGTTGGGGCGAAGCGTGCAACACGCGCATGGCGTACTTCACGTCCACGCGGAATCGAACCTTTTAAGAGAACACAGGTTATCACGGACCATGTCACTGCGTGTAGGGGGCGGGGTCCGGTGAGTCGTAGGAGCGCGCTGACGAGCAAGATCGAGGCGGAGGTCAAGCTCCTGCAACGGCACGTTGCGATGCTGAAGGCGATCATGGAGAACCAGCCGATTGGGATCATCCGCCTTTCCGAACTCCTGAGTTTCCCGCAGCACAAGGTGCGGTATTCGCTGCGGATCCTCGAACAGGAAGGACTCATCAAGCCGTCGCCGGAAGGCGCCGTGACAACGGACAAGCTCGAGGAGTTCCTCGACTATCTCAAGGGCGTGCTCGACTCGATGTCGACGACCGTTCAGGAATTGCGGAAGACCCTCGAGTGATTCGGCGCGATTCGCGGAACAAACTATTTGAAGGCCCCCTTTTATCGAGCGTTGAGCCGTCGTAGCTCAGTCTGGTAGAGCCCCCGACTGTTAATCGGGTGGTCTCCGGTTCGAATCCGGACGACGGCGCTTCCTCTGACGTCTTCCCGTGCTCGGTCGAGGCGACCCGCGACTTCGCCGTTCGACGAGAGGAGATTAGAGGGCGCGAACGGCCTCAATCGACTTCTCGACCTCTTTCGTCAACTTCTCCCTCGCTGCCGGAGTTGCCCAGAGATCATCGAGATCCGGACGGGTCGTGCGGCAGATTACGAGCATGTCGTCGATATTCGTACCGCGGAGCACTTCGATCACGGCGGTCTTGAACGTGTGAAGCTCGTTGCGATGCTTTTGGATCACGGCCGGGTAAAGCCAGAGTTCGCAACGCATCCATTGCTCGACGAAGGTCCGAGCCAGCGGGCGCACCCGCTTCGCAATTTGCTTCGAGAACGCCTCTTTCGCGAGCTCGAGCAGGAGCGCCCCTTCGATTGATGTCTCGTCCTTCATGCCCCCTGGCAACGCGGCATAGCCCTTAAGGAACAGCGTGGGGACGCAGGTCGCACCGAAGGGAACTCATCGCTCTCGCATCCGCTCTCGAAGGACCTCGAGGTCCTCGGCGTGCCGGACGAGGCGGCGGCCAAGGAGGAGGGCCTTCTGCGCTATCCGGATCTCCACCGGAATACGCGACCCCAGATCCTCGACACGGATGCGAAGCGTCCGTTCCGCGTAAGACACGGATCGACCGACAGCCGCAAGGTCGTAGCCGACGATCGGACCGAAGTATGTGTACACGTGCAGGTTTCCTTTGAAGAAGCAGCCGGAGTACGGAATCGGGAGGAGGCCTCCCCGCCTGGCGTCACGCCCGAAGCGGTCGACGCGATCGCGGACGATTCGCACCGGTGCGGCCAGCTCGGTCAGCAACTCGACCGTGGCGACGTAGAACCCGTCCTTCCTATGGGTGTCGAAGATGTACGGGAGGCCGTCGAAGAACACGATGCCGTACGACGTCTCCTGGGTCTCCGCGTCGAAGACCGTGAGGCCATTCTCCGATTGGAGGAGACGCTCGAGGGTTTGGAGATCGGACCGCGCAGAGCCCACAGCTTCCCCCACGCTCGTTCGCATATTAGACGCATCCGCGGGACACACACCTTAAGTAACGCGCCGCGGTTGCGCGGTCGAGGGCCCGTAGCTTAGTCCGGTGGAGCGTCTGGCTCATAACCAGATGGTCGTCGGTTCAAAGGGTCTCGCGGCTCGCCACGGGACCGGAGATTCCGGCCGGGCCCAAACCTTTTCAGTCGGCTCACGTCGGCTTCGGCCCGGAGCGCAGATGGCGGCCGTTCGCCTTCAGGAGGTACTCGCGGATCAGGTCCCGTACGCCGACCACGCTGTCCATGTCCCCGTCCCACTTCTCGAGCACCGGCGCGTAGTCGAGCTCGATCCGGTCGAGGACGGCTCGCACTTTCCTCCGGACGGAGGACGAGCCCTTGCCCGAATATACGACGGCGAGGTACACGGTCCGGCCGCGCTCGATCATGATCCGGTAGTCCCCGAAGTCCAGCTGGTGCAGCTCGCGGTGCTCCCCGTACGCGAAGGCGTCCCGGACGAATTCCTGGACGGCGGTGAGCATTCCGCTCAGCACGTCCTCGTCCTTGTCCTGCGTGAGGCTCCGCGACAGGTGGTAGATCAGGACGCCATCGCGGTACACGAGGAACACCTCCTCGATCTGGACGCCCTGGGTGCGTCGAAGGAGGTAGACGGCCGCGGAGCCGGCAACCACGGCCGCCAAGCCGACCAGCAGGTAGGGGACGTAGTCCACGGCCACGACGACCGTCCAGGTGTTAGATTGCGCGTATCCGATGACCGATCCGTCGCTGTTCGTGTAGAACGCCTCGAACACGTTCGCGAGGAGGGACCGCGACGGCGTGCCGTCCAGAACACGGAGCACGAGCACGACCGTCTCGACCGCGCCCGGACCCAGGTCCACGTACGACCAGTTGAGGCGTCCCGTACCGGTTCCCGTTGCTTGGACGCGGGACGCGTACGACACGAACTCGAAGCGTGGGTCGATCGCGTCGGTCAGCCAGAGGTTCCGCGCTGGAGACCCTCCGAGGTTGCGGAGTGTCAAGGTGTACGTCACCGGGTCCCCGGCGAAAGGCTGTAAAGACCCGGTCTGGAGCGTGAGCTCGATCGTGGGGGCCACGAACGTCACGGTTGCCTGTGTCGTATTCCCGAGCCGGAAGTTCCCGTTTGCGTCCGTGTAGTCCGTGTGGAGGACGAGGCTGGCCCCGGTTCCGTTTGCCACAGAGGTCTTCGCCTGCAGCCGGAGGGTGAAGGATCTCGTTCCGGGGGCGAAGTCGCGCCAATGCCACATGTACGTGGAGCCGAAGACGGTGCGACTCCCGTCCGCAGTGTCGTTGACGTAAAGAAATCCGGCGGGGAGCGGTAGAGAGAGCCAGACGTCGCCTGCCACTCCGCTCCCCGCATTAACCTGATAGACGCTGAAGAAGGCGAGCGCACCGGCCTCCACCGTGGCGCGGTCCGGCGTGACGCTGAGGAGGATCCTTGGCACGGAGGCCTCGAAGGAATCGGGTGTGACGGTCACGATCGGCCGCACGTTGCCAAACCCGTCCGTGTAGGTCATCGTGCCGCCAACGGCAAGGAGTCGACGGTCTGCAACCGTCGGGTCAACCGATACGTTCAGGAAGATGCTCGTCAGGCCGACGGCGATCCCACGGAGGGCGAATCGCACCTCGTTCGGGGATACAGAGGCAGGCATGCTTGCGTTCAGGAACACGATGTACGGGTCGAAGGTCAGATTCATCCAGACGTCGGAAGCAGGTTCGTTCCCTGTATTGGCAAACGTGGCGACGACGCCGATGACGTCCCCCGGCACGGCTTGCGTTCGTGCGATTGAGATGCCGACAGACGCGATCTCGGGGGCCACGACGGTCACGGACCACGAGGTCGTCTTCGGCGGGAGGAGGAACCCATTCGTGTTCGTGAAATTGAGGGACGCTACGTTGGTCAGGACGGTCCCTCGCGCGAGGCCCGGTCCCGCCTGTGCGGTCAGCGTGAAGGACTGTGTGGTGAGGCCCGGCATGTCCGTGAACGTGAAGTAGATGTTGTTCCCCGACCGGACGACAGTCCCGCCCAGTGATGCGGCCGTGTCGCCGACGTACGTCAGGCCCGAGGGCAGGGTGTCGTTCAGCCAGAGGGTCTCGGCCGGATCCCCCGTGTTCTGGATCGTGAACGTGTACGTGATCGTCTCGCTCTCATGAAGCGTGGTCCGTGGGCTCGTCTTCGTCAGGCTGATCACAGGTCCGCGGAGCGCCGCGTCCACGGAGGCCGTCAGCATCGACCCGGGAAATCCCTTTTCATCCGTGTAGCTCAGGAAAACCGTGTTCCGGAAATACGAAATCTGCTGGAGGCCGCCCTGCACCTGGACGTCGATCCGGAGTCGTTGGTTGCCCGGTGCGACAGAGGTCCAGGTCCAGTTGTAGTTCCCGGTCATCGCCGCGGGATCCGAGGAACTGAGGAAGGTGAGTCCTGTCGGCAGCGTGTCGTTGATCCACACGCGGCCCGCGGGACCGCTCCCCGAGTTGTTGAACCAGACATCGTACGTGAACCGATCCCCGCTCCGGACGTTCACCGCCGTCGCCGTCTTGCTCAGCGTGAAGGCGGGGACGCGCACCAGGGCGGTCGCCTCCGCGATGTCGGAGACCCCGTTTGCTTCGTAGGCGGTCACGGAGACCGCGTAGGACCCCTCGAGCAGGGGCGGGCCGTACGCGAACTCGAAGACTTTCCAGGCACTCGGCGTCCCAGGATCGACATCGAAAAGCGTCATCTGCGTCGCGTCCACGACACGAGTCCCCGCGGGCGTTGTGATGTCGATCCTCGCCACGGCAATTTCCCCGCTTCCGAACGGATCCGATACATTCGCTCTGACGACGAGAGCGTCCCGGGGAGACCAGACACTCGCAGGCGCCACGGCGTCCCGAAGATCGAGCGCATCCACACGGACGTACGTCGTCGTTTCGAACTCGACCCGGGAGTCGGCGAAGGTGGAGTTCATCGCCAGGATCAGGTCCGACTGGCTCGTCCCCCGGTTGATGATCGTGAGGCGGATGCGGCCCCCCGCGGCGAAGACGTGGTCCAGCGCTGGGAAGTCGAATGCGAAGGGTTGGAAGTCATTGAGACCGTTGGTCGTCACACGCCGTTGCACGTATGCGAGGGGCACCAGTGTGACGCCGTTCCAGTCCGATAACGTGAGGTTCACGTCCAGGTTCCGGACATCATGGTTCGGACTGTCGAGGTAGAGGGTGGCGTTCGCGTTCTGGACCCGGAAGTCCCGCGCCAGGGCCGGCGCGAGATCGAAATCGTGGCGGCTATCGTCCCTCCGCACGATCTCGTTGGATTGTGACCCCGTGCCCCCGGTCGGTCGTGCCGGGTTCAGGCGTTCCGACGCTCCAACAGCATCGGGGCTCAGGTACACGGCCTTGCCGTGCTTTCCAATGAGGATCGACACCTGGGCATCTGGCGGATCGCGAAGGGCGCCTGACCCATCCCGATACTCGAGGGAGAGCATTTTCGAAAGGACGGTGCCCGGCTCCGTCCCTACATTCACCCTCGCGACGAGGTCGAAGGACCTGGGGCCATTCCCGACTCCAAGGAACGTGAAGGACGGGAACGGCGTGGAGGCACCCGCAGACGTAGCGGTATCCGAGACATACGTGAATCCGGGGAGGAGTATGTCGTTGAGCCATGCGATGGAAGCCGCGGAGCTGCCCGTGTTGTTCAGAAAGACACGGAACGTCACGAGCTCGCCCGGGTCCGCTCCGGTCGTCTGCGACGAAAGCGATGCGGTCAGATTCGCCTCCACTTCCCGTCCGTACGTCACGAAATACAAGTCCGTCGGAGTGGCGGGATCTTGCCATCCTGCACCGAGGCTCAGGTTGATCAGTGCCTTCCCGTCTGCGTAGACATTTGCGGCGCTATGGTGCCACTCGTATGTGTTCGTGAGGATTGAAGGACACGTCGCGACGATCCAGTACGTGGCGCCCTTCGCCAGGACAGGCGGGGCCGAGAACGCCAACGTGTACTCGCCGAGAACGGTGTTCCCGATCACGAGATTCGAAGCGGCGAGATTGGCAGCTGCCGGCGCCCCTGCGGAGTCCGACCGAATCGTGACGTTGATCGCGTCCGTCGTGTCGCCGGTGTTCCGGAGCCTGAGGGTGACGTTCCATAGCTCATACGACTCCGTAGCGACGAAGGACTGTGCGACGCTCTCGCCGGAGTAGACATCGAGGTGGTTCGTCCCGTTGATGACTTGGTTCCACTCGTACGGGCGCTCACCGAATGCCTCCGCGGTAGGCGCGAGAAGAGGCGGGAGGATTGCCCCCGCGAGGAGGACGAACATCAAGAGTAAACGTGAGGCGGGCAGGCGACGGCTCACTCCTAGGACCTCAGCTACTCGGGCCGTGGGCGGGTCCATAATTGACCCCACCGACGCGGTTATCTCCCCTGATAATTTTTATTGGTGTGGTCACGCGGATTCTCCGTGGTGATAACTTTTCCGGACGCGCAGCTTTTAGAGCTGCGGCCCCTTCAAGCCGGCGGCATGGACGGGCTCGGCCTCGACGCGAGCATCCTCGACGCGGTGCGGGAGCTCGGCATCGAAACCCTCACGGAGCCGCAGGCGAAGGCGATCCCTCGGATTCTCGCCGGCACGAACGTCCTCCTCGTCGCCCCGACCGGTATCGGGAAGACGGAGGCGGCCCTGCTGCCGATATTGGACCGCATCCTCGCGGATCGCCCCGAGGCCACGAGCTGCCTGTACATCACGCCGTTGCGTGCCCTAAACCGCGACATGCTCCGCCGGATGACGTTCTTCGCGGAGCGACTCGGCGTGTCGGTCGCCGTAAGACACGGGGACACGACGCCCAAGGAGCGCGCGCGTATCACGCGGTCCCCGCCGGACATCCTGATCACGACGCCGGAAACGTTCCAGATCCTCTTCACCGGCCGGAAGCTGCGGGAGCATCTGCGGAACGTGCGATGGGTCGTCGTCGACGAGATCCACGAGCTCGCCTCGGACGAGCGAGGCGCGCAGCTCGCGGTCGGCCTCGAGCGGCTGCGGGATCTGGCGGGGCGAGAGTTCCAGCGGATCGGTCTGTCCGCGACGGTCGGCACGCCCGAAGAGGTCGGCCACTACCTTGTCGGCGTGGGCCGCGAGGTCGAGGTGCTTCACGTCCGGATCCCGAAGGGGATGCGCATCCGCGTCGAGATGCCGCTGCCGGCGAAGGGAGACCAGGACATCGCGGACCGTCTGCGTGTGAAGACGGGCCAGGGGACGGCGCTCCGACGTTGCTACGAGCTCATCATGGAGCATACCGCGACCCTGTTCTTCGTGAACACGCGCGACACGGCGGAGTTCCTCGCGTCGCGGCTCAAGGCGTGGTACCAGGACCCGATGATCGGCGTACACCACGGGAGCCTGTCGAAGGACGTTCGGGTGCAGATGGAGGACGATTTCAAGGCGGGCCGCCTGCGCGCGCTCGTGTGCACGTCGTCGCTCGAACTGGGCATCGATGTGGGCAGCGCGGACTTCGTCCTGCAGTACAATTCGCCGCGGGAGGTTGCCCGGCTCGTGCAGCGGATCGGACGGTCCGGTCACGGGGTCGGTGAAGTCTCCGACGGCGTGATCCTGGCGACCCATGAGGACGAAGTCGCGGAGGCCGCCGTGATCGCGCGCCGCGCGCTCGCGGAGGAGATCGAGCAGCTCGTGGTCCGGAAGGACAACCGCTCCGTGCTCGCGAACCAGATCGTGGCCATGGCGGTGTCCGAGCGATTCGTCCCCGCGGACGACGCGTACGCGACCGTGCGGCGCAGCTGGCCCTTCCGGGACCTGAAACGCGTGGAGTTCGACGCGGTGCTCGCGCAGCTCGCGGAACTCCGGGTCCTGTGGTCCCGCGACGGCCGCCTCGGGCGAAGCTCGAACTCCCTGTCCTACTTCTTCGAGAACATCTCGATGATCCCGGACGTGAAGACGTATCGCGTGATCGACCTGTCCTCGCGGAAGGCGATCGGCACCCTCGACGAGTGGTTCGTCGCGGAGAACGCGAAGCTCGGACAGAGCTTCATCATGCGCGGGACCGCGTGGCGGTTCGTGGACTTCAAGGAGGGCCATGTACTCGTCGAGCCCGTGAAGGAGATCGGGGACGTGCCATCGTGGGTCGGGGAGGACATCCCCGTGCCCTTCGAGGTCGCGCAGGAGGTCGGCCGCATCCGCCGCGAGCGCACGCTGTCCGCGTACCCGGTGAACGACCATGGCGCAGCGAAGCTCCTCGAGTATCTCGAGTCCGTCGGCGACGCGCCCCTCGCGACAGATCGCCTGATCACGATCGAGACGTCCAAGGAGGTCATCGTCGTCAACGCGTGCCTCGGCTCGCGGGTCAACGAGACCCTGGGCCAGCTGATCTCGTCCCTCCTGAGCGCGCGGTTCGGCCAGAGCGTCGGCGTCACGACGGACCCGTACCGCATCGTCCTCGAGGTCCCGCGAAGGGTGGACCCCAGGCAGATCGCAGACATCCTTCGCCCGGAGGACCCGGACGCTCTGGAGCCGCTGCTGCGCGTGATCCTGAAGAACTCCGCGTTCCTCCGCTGGGCGTTCGTGTACGTCGCGAAGAAGTTCGGCGCGTTGCGGCGAGACGTCGACTGGGAGGCCGTCTCCATCCCGCGGCTGCTCAAGACGTTCGAGAACACGCCCCTGTTCGAAGAGGTCCTCGACAAGGTCTTCTGGGAGCGGATGGACATCCCGCGGACCGTCGAGGTCCTGCGGCGCGTCCAATCGGGCGAGATCGATGTCGTCCTCACGCGGCTCACGCCGATCGGGCGAGCGGGCCTGGAGGGGGGTCGCATCCTCGTCGCGCCGTCGAAGGCGGACCACGCGACCCTGATGGCGGTGAAGGTCCGCCTGGAGAAGGAGACCGCGACCCTCCTATGCCTGAGTTGCCGGATGATGTGGCGATCCGCGGTCAAGGACGTCCCCGCGAAGGTCCGCTGTCCGCAGTGCGAGGGGCTCATGGTCGCCGTCGTCGCCCCGTACGAGAAGGACAAGATCGCAAAGATGGACCTCCAGGGGACGGACAAGCCGAGCCGGTCCGCCGCGAAGCGGCTATTCACGAACGCGAGCCTCGTGATGGCTCACGGTCGGAAGGCCGTGATGGCCCTCATGGCCCGGGGCGTCGGAGAAGACACGGCGGCGAGGATCTTGCGGGGCTACCACGAGACGGAACAGGATTTCCTCCGGGATGTCCTCGCTGCGGAAGTCACGTATGCGCGGACGAAGCGCTTCTGGGACTAGCGTGGCTGACGATCGAAAGAAAGGGTGAGCCCGGCGGGACCATGGGACGGGAGGACCGCGACGCCCCGACGGGCTCTCGGTATGGGCAATCAATCGAATGGGAATCTCGGGTTCAGAGGCATTCGTACCCTCTGGCCCGGCTTGGCTTTCCGGCTGCTCCGGCGACACGCCTTCCTCTCACACAGGAAACCCAAGTCGATACGTTTATCGCCCCCGGTCCGCGTCGTGACGACGGTCCCTGAAGTGACCGACGAGTCCAGACTTTCCTGTCCCGTCTGCGGTGCCGAGAACCCCGCGGACGCCGTCGAGTGCGGAGCGTGCGGCTTCGCCTTGAGAGAATCGAGGTCGACCGATCGCGTCGATGACCTCCTCGAAGATCTCCTCGAGCTCTCGAAGGAGCCCGCGGCAGCCGATGTGACGATCGACGACCAGGTTCTTGGGGAGTCCGCGGCAGAGGAGGAGGTGGACGAGGCTCAGGTCGAGCAGCTGTTTGACTCCCTTCTTCTCGAGATCCAGCCGTCCACTCCGCCCCCACGGCCTGCCCGACGCGAGATCGTCCACGAGGACCTCGGCGGCGTCGAGCGGATCCCCGTGCTGGCGACCCCTGAGGAGACGGAGGCACGGAAGCTGCCGTCCCTCTCCGGCCGCCTCCTGGACCTCGTGACGCTCGGGAGCGCTGGCACGCTGATCCTCGTATTCGTCGCGTTCCGGATGTGGACGAACCCCTTCGACCTGGCGAATCCCCTTCCCCTTGCCGTCTTCGCGGGCGTCGCACTGTGCGGCATGGTCGCAGGAATCGTCCTGTTCCACATTTCGAACAGCGCGGTCTCCCAAGGAGACCGTTTCGTGAAGGCAGGCCGGTACCAGGAATCGCTGGCGCAGTACGACCGCGCGATCCGCATGGTCCGGCGGCCCTCGTACGCGTGGACGTCCCGCGGCGTCGCCCTGAAGTATCTCGGCCGCCTGGACGACGCGCTGCGGTGCCACGAGAATGCACTTCGGCTCGACCCGGAGAACGAGGTCGCATGGACGAACCTCGGGACGGTGTACTTCAAAAAGGGCGAGTTGGGCAAGGCCCTTGACTGCTACGACAAGGCGATCAAGCTCCATCCCAAGTACGCGATCGCCTGGAACAACAAGGGCGTCGTTCTGGCCCGGATGGGACGATTCGAGGACGCGGACCGCTGCCACGAGAAGGCGACGAAGATCCGACCGGAATACGTTGCCGCCTGGTTGAACCGGGGCGAGGTGCTCACGCGCCTAGGCGCGCGGGAGGAGGCGCAGCGATGCCTCGAGCGCGCGCGGTCGATCTCCCGCGGCGCGTCAGCCTAATCGGCCGACCCCGAGAACGTAAATCTCCGAGCTCCTCGCCGACGACGCACTCGGCTTGACGCCCTTCACGGCCTCGAAGTGCTGCCCCACACGCTGCAGGAACGATCGATATCCTCCGCCCTCGAAGACCTTGACGAGGAACGTTCCGCCGGGCCGAAGCGCGCGGACCGCGAATGTCAGGGCGGCATCCGCCAAGTCGAGCGAGCGGGCGACGTCGTACGAATGATGGCCGCTGAGCCTGGGGCTCATGTCGCTTACGACGACGTCCGCAGGGCGGTGTAGGGCCTCGAAGATTCGCGCCTGCGTGGCGGACTGCGTGAAATCCCCCAGGAGGAATTCGACGCCCTCGAGGGGGGCCATCGGGACGCGGTCCACCGCGATCACGCGCCCCTTCGGCCCGATCCGCTCTCGGGCGACCTGAGCCCATCCGCCCGGAGAGGCTCCGAGGTCGACCACCGTGTCGCCCAGCCGGAAGATTCCATGTCGCCGGTCGATCTGGGAGAGCTTGATTGCAGCGCGGCTGCGATATTGCTGTCGCTTCGCGGCCCGATAGAATCGATCGTGCTTGCGCGCCTTGACCCAGGCCTTCCCCATCGGAGGAGCCCATGCGGAAGAACGGCCATAACGATTTGGATGGCCACGCGCGTGGCGGAGGAGCCGCGGACCGCCGGCTTGACATGTTAACCAGGGGACTGCGGGCTGTTGCGCCGTTTCCGTGGTCCCTCCATGTTGGCCTGACATGTTAACCAGCCTTTCGCATTCACCCAACCGTTGGAAAAGTAGGCCTGCGAGGTTCCGGCAGCCCGGCCTCCCGCGTCGCCTCGCAACCCTTGAAATAGCGCGGCTCTCTTCCGTGGCCTCGTGGTGCGGACGTACGCGGAGGCGGGCGTGAGCCAGGAAGAGAAGGCGGCGCACATCGCCGCGCTCGTTTCCGCTCTCAGCTTCAAGCGCCGGGGCCTCGGGAGGCCGCTCACGAAGATTGGGCACTTCACGGGCCTCGTGGGCTTCGGGAGGTACGCGCTCTCGTTATGCACGGACAGCGTCGGGACGAAGCTCCTCGTGGCGGACGACATGCGTCGGTGGGATTCCGTCGGAATCGACTGCGTCGCGATGAACGTGAACGACATGGTCTGCATCGGGGCGGAGCCCCTCGCGTTCGTCGACTACGTCGCGATCGAATCGTACGACCGGGAGAAGGCTCGCCAGATTGGGGTGGGGCTAAATCGCGGGGCCGCGATGGCGAACGTCTCGATCATCGGCGGCGAGGTCGCGGTCCTCCCGGAGATCGTGCGGAGCTACGATCTCGTGGGCACATGCTTCGGCGTCGTCGAGAAGAAACGGATTGTCGACGGACGCGCGATCCGTCCGGGGGACGTGATCATCGGGCTCGAGTCCACAGGCATCCATTCGAACGGCCTCACCCTCGCTCGGCGCGTCATGAGCGACGCCGCCCTCACGATTTTCGACAAGGTCGGCGGGACGGGCCGGCCCTGGGGCGAGGAACTTCTGGAGCCCACCGCAATCTATGTGAAGCCTCTGCTGCGCGCCATGCGACGCGCGAAGGTCCACGGGATGGCGCACATCACAGGTGGCGGCGTCCGAAACCTCGCTCGCCTGAAACGCACCGTCGAGTTCCGCATCACGGATCCGACGAAACCGCAGCCCGTCTTCCGGGAGCTGCAGACGCTTGGCGGCATCGAGGATCGCGAGATGTACCAGACGTTCAACATGGGGATGGGGTTCGCGCTCGTCACCCCGGAGTCCGACGCGAAGGACGTGATTCGAGCGCTACGTCCCGACGCACGCGCGAAGGTCGTGGGCGAGGTGCGGCGCGGGCGCGGCGTGAGCGTCCCTGATCTTGGTCTCGCCTGGGAGTCCTACTAGCGCGGTGGGAGGACCGCATGGCCCTGGCCATCCTGTTCGACATCGATGGCACGCTCCTCGACACCCTCGATGCGATCATCGAGGCGATGAACCGGGCGTGCGCGGACCTGAGTGTCTCCCCGTTGTTCCGCGCGGACGAGTTGCGGCCCATGATCGGCACGCCCGTCCAGAGGCAGCTCAAGGAACTACGCGCGATCACGGGGCCGCTTGCCGACGAATTCACGGACCGCTACTACGCGCACTTCACTCAACTCGTTGAGCTGGGCGTCGTCCCCTACCCGGGTGTCAGGGAGACGTTCCCGTCCTTCAGGGGACGCGCAATCACGACGATGTCCACGCGGCGGCGGGGCGAGGCGGCCCACATGCTTCGCGTCGCCGGCCTCGATTCGTACTTCCGCGTGATCGTGGGCGGGGACGAGGTCCAACGTCCGAAGCCGAACCCGGACCTCCCGCTTCACGGCGCGAAGGCCCTCGGCGCCCGACCTCAGGACTGCGTCGTCGTCGGAGACAGCCCGGTGGATGTCCGCGCAGGGCGGGCGGCCGGCATGAAGACCGTCGCGGTCACGTACGGATATGGAGACCGTTTGGCGCTGCGCGATTCGGCCCCGGACGCAATGATTGAGGTGTTCGACCATCTGCCGCGGGTCCTCAGGGATCTCGAGTCAGAGCCGTAGATTCACGATCCTGACGGACTGCAGAGCTTTTTTACGGAACCGGCCTTTTCCGCCCTCATGGCCGAGTCGGAGGTCCATGACAAGCTCATGTCTCTCCCAGACGCGGTTCGCACGTTTGTCGCGGACGGGTGCCGGCTTCGCTCGTGCGGGATCGGGCTGCGTCGGGCGATGGCGTTCGTGTACGAGATTATCCGCCAGAGGAAGCGCGACCTCACGTTCGTGATCAGCGGCATGACGGAGGATGCGGACATGCTCGTGGGGGCGGGATGCCTGGAGAGGATTGAGGGGTCGTACTTCGGCCTCGAGGCCTTCGGCTTGGCCCACTGCTACCGCCGGGCCGCGGAGCAGGGCATTCCCCGGCGGATCGAGGTTGAGGAGTACTCGAACTTCGGGATGACGATGCGCTTCATGGCCGCGGCGATGGGACTGCCCTTCATGCCCGTCCGCTCCCATCTCGGCTCCGACCTGATCCGCGTCGAATCGTTCCGTCACCCCAAGGCGATCGTCCTCGACGATCCGTTCGGCACGGGGGAGAAGGTCGCCCTCCTGCCTCCGTGTCCCGCAGATGTGGCCCTGTTGCATGCGCAGCGGTGCGATGAGGACGGGAACACGCAGGTGTGGGGGCAGCTCGGCGACGACCTCTGGGGGACCCTCGCGGGCAAGAAGATTCTCGTGAGCGTCGAGGAGATCGTGCCGACGAAGGTGATCCGGCGGGATCCGAACCGCACGCTCATCCCGGGTTTCCGCGTCAACGGGATCGTCCATCAGCCGTTCGGGGCGCATCCGTATCAGGTGCAGGGGTACTACGACGCGGACGCAAGGTTTCGGAAGGAATACGCGGAGCGGAGCGTCGACCTCGAGGCGTGGCGGGCCTGGATGGACGAATGGGTATACGGCGTCCACGATCACGAGGAGTATCTCAAGAAATTGGGGGACGATCGGCTGACGGGTCTCCGGGCGAAGAAGGTCCTCAGCGGACGGGTGAACTATGGCTACTGAGGCCGTGGCATCCTCGCCGGAATCGAGGGGCTACAAGCGCACGGAGCTCATGGCGATCTGCGCTGCGCGGGAAATCCGCGATGGCGAGACGGTCTTCATCGGGACGGGCCTCCCGATGCTCGGTGGCATGCTCGCGAAGCATACGCACGCCCGTCATTGCGTAATGATTTTCGAAAGTGGCGTCGTCGACGCGAGGCCGACCCGCACGCCACTCTCGATTGGCGATGCATGCCTTGTTCCCGGCAGCTCGATGCTCGGCGGCCTCGTGGAAGTCTTCGGGCTCCTTCTCCAGCGAGGGGACGTGGACGTCGGGTTCATCGGGGGCGCCCAGATTGACCGTTTTGGCAATCTGAACACGACCGTGATCGGCAGGTACGATCGGCCAAAGGTCCGCCTGCCGGGGAGCGGCGGGGCGAACGATATCGGCTCGCTGGCGAAGCGCACGGTCATCATGATGACGCAGGACGCCCGGAAGTTCGTCGAGCGAATCGACTACATCACCACGCCTGGATGGCTCGATGGACCGGGCGCCCGGGAAAAGGCCGGCCTTCCCCGAGGCGGGCCCTCGGCCGTAATCACGGA